>ERZ1673752.537-NODE-537-length-64267-cov-9.110338_pt1 | contig 64267 bp, 70 predicted proteins | sample MGYA00580195_ERZ1673752 | MGnify/ENA primary metagenome ERZ1673752 (study PRJEB41218, sample SAMN15661744) | gut metagenome | host: Homo sapiens | place: Canada: London | collected 2015-08-20/2019-03-30 | study: EMG produced TPA metagenomics assembly of...
CAACTAGGATTTAATTAATGTTCTTTTATTGTCTACTTTCTATTGACAAGTTCAGTAATAATACTTGTTCTTTTCCAGACTGTTGACAAACTGCTTATTTTAAAAAATTAGAAAATTTAGTTTTGCAATATTGGGAGTAGTTTATCAAATTTAGAGTAATTTTAGGTTTCAAGAATCTAAAAATTGCTCTTTTTATATATTAAAGTGGTGATTATAAAAAGTTAATCTTTTTTTTAATTATATTTCTATATTATGGACTTTTCGTTAGAAATTTGGTACAATGTTTTATATGATAAACAATACTGTGATTTTATGTAGGAGATGCTATGGAAAATAATATAAAGAATTATAATAGTTTATTAAATGAATTGTATATATTTTACAATCAAATTAAAAATTATGTTTTATTGTATTTTGAAGAAAAAAATGAAAAACTATCATTAGAAATTGATTTTTACAAAGATTTTGCAATATCTGAAAATTTAGAAACTGGTTTTATTAAATATGATAACGAAAACAACAAATTTTTATTATCAATTCCTAATGGAGTATCTAAATATAATTCAGTAAAAAATACAAAGCCATTAAATTTAATAAATGTAGAAGATAAAATGCAAAATAAATATTACTCTAGTTTTACAACTGATGAATTATTTCAAATTATGGATTTTTATAATATTGATTTTATAAAATACATTAAAAGTGAATTTTTGCATGAATATATTAAAAAAATTATAAATTTGCATGGAAATAATATCATTCATTATTCTGACGAATATGTTGATTGCTCTGAAACATTGGGATTTGCAATAAATGAAATAATTGTTGAGTTAGAAACAAGAATATTTGCCAAAAAATTTAATTTATTATATATCCCCATTCCAATCGGTAACGATGATATATTAAGAAAAATGTATTTTATATGTATTGATAAATCTAAAATAATATTTAACGAAAGTATTGATGAACTATTTAAGAATTTATCAACACTTAAATATAAAAGAATATTACAATTTGAAGAAAAAGAATTTGAAAAAAAATACAATTTAAAAGTTAATAGTATTGAAGATAAAAAAAATGACTATCTTTCATTCAAATCATTGAAAGAAAAAAAACAAGAATTGATAAATTTATTAAAAACTACAAAGAATAACTATTTAAGAAGCAGAAATGTTGTTAGTGATTCCTATGGTTTTGTAACAATAACAGCATTTATATTTGCCTTATTTATAACATCTATTACAAGTTTTATAGTTTTTTATACATTATTTAGGAGGTAAACTATGTCGGATATTGAAGCAAGTGAATTACTAAGAAAATTATTAACGGATTTAACAACTGCAGAAAAGGAACTAGAAGAATCTGATTTTTTTGCTACTTTACAGGCTAGAATGGAAGAGATAGAAGAAAAAAGCAAAACTGATCCTTCTGACGAATTAAAAAAAGAAGCTGAAGAAATAGAAAAGACTGCTGAGAATCTTTATGAGCAAATTTCAATAAAAGTATTAGAGGGTGTTAGTCAATCACAAATGATTGAGATATTAAATAAAATAACCCCTGAATTTATTGAAGAAAATCATTTTCCAAAACCTGGTTGGTTTCCTGGTCCATTTGATAAAATTGTTGGTCTCTTTTTAGAGAGAATAAATGATCCTAATCATGAAATTCATAATTCCTTATTAGCAAATGAGCAATTTACAACTGCAATAGACTCTTCAGGATACTGCTTGAAATGTCTAATTGAAAATACAAATGATGAAAAGCAAGTGCTACAATTTCTATTTAATTTCAGTCAAAATTTTGGGAAAGCTGATATAAAAAAAAGTGAGCATTCGATGACTAATTCCAATACTGAATTTGGTGCTGTTATAGAAGATATAATAAATTCTCAAAATTATTCTTCAGAATTTAAAGATTATATATTATCTAATCAACAATTGATTCCGTACATCAGTAGTTTTACTTTTAAAAATATCATTAGTAAATCTAACTTACCTAAAAGTAAACGATTAGAATTACTTTACAGACCTGATATATTTCAAAAGATATCAGATTATGATTTTTCGGTAGCATTAGGAACTTTATGCGAATCTTATAATGATTATCATATGGCTCTATCTGATGAAACAATTTCAAGTAGAATTAAAATTGCCACAATTTTAGAAAACACCACTTTAAAAGCAGATGAATTAAAAAAATTGCTTCTTGATGATAAAGTTTATGATCAAGTTGATTGGCTAGTATTAGGTGGTTTATTACAACGTGGAAAGATGGACTTTGAAACAAGAAAAAGCATATTATTTGAAGAAAGGTTGTTTTCAAAATTAAATGAACTTGCAATAGTTAATGCCATTACTTGTAAAGATCTTACAAGTCAACAAAGATTTGAATTAATAAACGACGAAAGAATTTTCACAGCAATTATCGATGGTCGTGGTGGAATTCATGGCTCAAGCATTAATGATATTTTACAATCACCTGATATCCCAATTACTGATAAAGTTAGAATAGCAAGAGATGAGAGATTTCAAGATCATATTGATAATCGTACTTTACAACTTGTTATGGGGAATCAAGATATTCCAATAGAAACTGCAACTGAAATTTTATTTGATAAAAAAATGTTTTATAAATTAATTGGAGAATGGAATGATGAATATAATCACCCAGAACATTTTTTTGGGGATAAAGGACCTTATAGATATGATAAATATGATTATGTTCAAAAACTTTATGCTAGAAATCCATATATAGCGAGAACCTTATCATATGAATTATTAAAAGATGATATTCTAGATTTAGGTTTTGATTTTATCGAAAAAATAAGCAAATATACATGGGTATCACAACAATTGGCTGGGGCATTTTCAAATAGGGGTTCTCCTGTATATTTAATTAACATGATTAAAACTATCGAAAATTCTCAATATTCTTCAAGTTTGGATACTGCTTCATTTGTAACGAAGCTCATTGAAATAAATGGTGATAATTCATATTATAGTCAAGATCCAAAGAAAAGAAGAAAACTTTCTAAAATAAGACATACTGCTCATCTTGATCCAAGTAAATTTACTGAAGAAAATTGGAAAACTATAACTGAAATTGGTTTAAGAGATATGAGTCTTTATTATAATGGTATACAACCAGGTTGGGGAATGGTTATGAAAGATGAAATAGATATCACATTGAATATTTTACCAGATATCGAAACTATGGAAGATTTAAATAACTATGAAACTAGAAGATTAGCTTTATGTGATGAATATTTTAAAGCAGCAATAGAACAAAGAAATTTAGATGGAGCAAAGAATGCATATTTAAATAAATATTTTAATGTAAATATTCAAGAAGCTCAAGAAATAGTAAGAATGTTTAGCCATTCCATACAAGAATTTAGTGAAAAACCTGAATGTATAATGCAAACTAAATATATTGAGCAACTACAAAAAATAATTAATTTAGAGAAAATTGATACTATTTCAGATATATATACTAGTTCTCAAATTGAGCCACTATCTTTTGATGAAACTATATTTATAGATCAATCTATTAGACAAATGTTTAGTAAGCAAATGTCTGATAATATGTTTAAAATAACGGATAATATTTTAAATGAAAACGGTGAATATATTCCTAATGCACCTAGAGAGATGGAATTTGTTGTCGAAATTGACGGAGTAAAAACTTTGAAGAAAGTTCCTGTTTACGAACCTGGATTTGATTTTAAAATGCTGATTCATAGTACGGCAGCATATGGACAAATGCAACTGATAAATGATAACTATTTTGATTCTTGGAATAAAAATGGTAGAAAATCCAATCACGGAATTTGTTGTTCAATGATTTCAAACGATAACATGGGTATGGCGGCAGTAAATGATGTCTTATTTGGATTTGATAGTTGGGATCCTAAAGCTATCACTAAATCATCACCTTATGATATTTATTCTGTAAATGATAATTATGATATTCAAGAAGGACGACCAATGACATTTATGAGTGCACAGGATATTATTGACAATACGAGACACACTCATAACGAACACGTTTTAGAAAGATACGAGCTTCGTCCAGAAAGAAGAACTGCCGAATGTCAAAATATTCAACCTAGTTATGTAATAATTTATAGTGACATGGCTGATGAAATTAAACAAAAGGCAATTAAATGTTCTAGTGAAATGAATATTCCAATTGTTTATTTAGATAAAGAAAAAATAGTGCAACATGAAGTGAGTAAAATTAATAAAAAAATAGATGAACTAAGCAAATGTGGTACTCTAGAAGAAAAATTAAATATATTAGAACAAATATTATTATCACATGAAAATAATCGAAGTGGCTTAAAAGCTACAAATAATGATTGGATGGAACAATATTTTCCAACATCAAAGATAGAAATGTTATTCGAACAAGCAATTGCAGAAATACAAACAAAATATCAAGAAACAGGAAATATTGCTGATTACTTTAAACATAGTTCTCAACTTATGGATATATTAGAGAGAGAAAACAAAAAATTTAAAGTAACTATGGAAAGTACAGAAAGACAAAATTATATCGATATTCCTATTGATGAATATAATGCTAGATTAATACAATTTATTAACCCGAATTTATGTAGAACTGATATGCCTAAACTTGAAACAATTATTCAAACAAGTTTAACTGAAACTCCAGATTTAGCATTGAGTCAAGCATTTGCATCAACTCAAATATCAACAATACAATCACAGATAAATGATGCTATAGAAAAAAATCTATACCCTAACAATGGAAAAAATCATAATATAGGACATATAGAAAGAGTCATTTTTCTATCACAATTAGTTGGAAGACAAGAATTAAAATTAGAAAATGGACAAGTTGATGAACACGCCATTAGTTTAGTATCTGAATGTGCAAAATATCACGATTGTGGTAGAGAAAGCGATGCAGTCGATAAAAAACATGGACAAAAAAGTGCTAACAAAATGTTTGAATTTTTACAACAAGCTGGTTTTAGTGAAGAAGATATTAAAATAATGCAAGTTGCAGTTGAATATCACGAAGAAGTAGATGATGATTTTAGATTTGAAAAAATTTGTGAAAAATATGGTATTAATTCCGAAAGACAAGATTATGCCAAAAAAATAGCCCATTGTTTAAAAGATGCAGATGCATTAGATAGAACTAGATTTTCAAATCCAAATGCGAAACTTGATGCAAATATGTTAAGATTTGAATCTTCTAAAGATTTAATACCAATTGCCGAAGGCTTAAATAGAAGTTATGAAGCACTAGATAGAAAACAATTCATCAAAAGTTGTCAATATATGTATCAACAATCACTTTTACAATCTCAAAATGCCCAAACTATGTCGATAGAACAATCTGAATCAATTAGTCAAGGAAGGAAAAAATGATGAATAATAATAGTTTAAATGGTGATTACACTAAAAGTAGTCAACAACCTACTGAAAAAACAATAGATAGTAAAACATATGAAAGTAATTCGTTAGAATCTCAAATAATAAAAAAACTTACTTCATTAGAACAAGTAATAGATACTTCAATAAAAAATCATGGAGATAAAGTTCTTACATTGACTAGAAAAAAACAATAGGAGGAAAAAATGGAAAGTATAATGTTTAAAAAATGTAAAGAAAATATAGAAATGTTAAATACAACAAATCAGGTATTTAAAGAAAAATATTTACTTGCTTTAAATAATATCGAGGAAAATTTTAGTAATTATTCTTCACTTAAAGATTTATTGCAAGAAATATATAAACTTTCAATTTATGGAATACAACAAATAGTTGATCCAAGAATGGAAGAAAATATACTTATTAACAAAAATGTCAAAAACGTCATCTACAAATGATATGGATGAATATCTAAAGGAATTGAAATCTCTAAATGAATTGTTAATAAATACAATTAATGAATATTTTAGTTTAATAGAAAAAACAAAAGATATATTATTTTAAAAATATTAGAGCCATTGTTTAATTACAATGGTTTTTTCGCTACTTTTACCTGTCATTTCTGACTACATACATATTTTTATAAAAATGGGAAAATTAATTATAGGTGGTGTTATTATGACCTATAATGATAAAGAATTCAAATTCAAAAAAATATAAAAGAAATCATAGCCAAAAACATTCGTAAATATAGAATTGAAAAAGGATATACTCAGGATCAATTAGCAGTTTATACTGATAGATCATATGAATTCATCAGAAGAATTGAAACTGATTATGGTGAGAGAGGTTTCTCTATTGAGACTTTATATCGTATTTCAGTAGTATTAGAAAAAGATATGAATAGTTTTTTTGAAGAAAATGACTACAAAAAAGATTGACATTTACAGAAGTCCTCTAACATTATCGTCAAGTCTATATTATCTTATAAAAATATTAAGAAATATCATAAATTTTAATAACAAAATTTATTCATAAGAAAACCTCTAGAAAAAATCTAGGGGTTTGTCTACACTCTGAAAAAACAAGTAACAATACTCGTTTTTTTAACCTAAAGCAACATCTAGAATCATCATAATAGAAAATCCTATTAAAGTAAATAGAGCCATTAATTCTTTTCTTTTATTAGTTTGTGATTCCGGTATTAATTCTTCTACTACTACATAAATCATAGCACCAGCGGCAAAGGCAAGTAGAAAGGGAAGAAGTGTTCTTACTTTTAATACAAGTAGGGCCCCAAGTACCCCAGATATTGGTTCAACAAGTCCGCTTAGTTGTCCGAAGAAAAAGGCTTTTTTTCTACTTAGTCCTTCACGTCTTAATGGAACACTAACAGCGGTTCCTTCAGGAAAGTTTTGAATACCAATACCAAGAGCTATCATCAAAGCCGAACTTAAGGTAGCTCCTTCAATACCATAAGCAATACCACCAAATGCAACTCCTACTGCTAAACCTTCAGGAATATTATGAAGAGTAATAGAAAGAATTAACATAATACATCTTTTTAAACTTTTTGTTTTATTATTTTCATCTTTATTCTTAGATATTTTTTTATCAATCTTAGTAAATATTCTATCACCAATAAATAAAAGTAAGCCACCAGATATAAACCCAATAGTGGTAACTATCCAAGGTATCATCTTAAGACTTTCAGCCATTTTTAAAGATGGTTCGAGTAGTGAAAAGAATGATGCTGCAATCATAATACCAGCGGCAAAGCCAAGCATAGCATCCATGATATTTTTTTTAACCTTTTTAAATAGAAACACAATAGAGGCTCCAATTAAAGTAACACTATAAGTAAATAAAGTAGCTAGAAAAGCAAGAAGTATAGGATTTTGTTCTTCTAAAAATGTTAACATTATAATCAACTCCACACTAATATGCTATGTAATATAATATATAATGTATGGGCATATATAACAAAAGAAGAGACATTAGTAGTCTCTATATCTAAACAGTAATTAATCTTACTGTATTATTATTATATTCTAGTTTTTCTTTTTTATACCTTTTTTTATTATAATTGTTATAAATATTATTATATATATAATTAAGATAATTAATAATATATATGGATATATACTATCAAGATAATGATTAAAACTAGTATTGTTTTTAAATAATATCATAGTAGCTATAATAATAATAATTATAATTATTAGATTAATTATTTTATTATTCTTTTTATTTATATTACTTTGAATATTAATTATAGGAAGAGTAAAAGCAACAAAAGTACTTAGTATCCATTCAATAGAAAGAAAGTTTTCGATACGATCAATAAAACCAAAAATAGATATTTTTTTTAAAGTTATATAAACAGGATATTGATACATTGATATGAGGTATCTACCTAGACAAGCACATGCGACTAATGACATAAAAATAATCATTATTGTAGTTACTAAATATGTTATTATGATATATTTTGTTGTCTTATAATAATTTTCTATTTCTTTTTTAGGTATTATAAGAAGACTACTAATAGGTATAGTTAATACTAAACTATATGTCATCCCTGCAATAATAGGATTTTTTATTCCATACTCTAGTACTGGTTTTAAGTTATCTAATTCTATCTCTGGTATTAAACCAATCGTAGCCATAATAAATAATATAATTATAATCAAAGTATATATTAAACTAATCTTTGATATAGTTGTTATTCCTTTATTAGAAGTATGATAAGCAGTTAGAGATAGAATAATAATAACTAATTTAATAGGAGTATCAGTCAAATATTGAGATATTATAAAATTACTAGTATTAAATAAAATAGTTATAGCTAAAATAAAATATAATATAGTTAAAAAAATATTAATAATAGTACCTAGAGTATTACCAAATATTATTTTTGTTTTCTGATAGATTGGTTTATCTATTTCATAATTAAAGATATATATAAATATAAAGAGAGGTATTAGACCAATTATACTTCCTATTATAGAACCAATATATGAGTCAATACCGGCTATTTTAATAGTTATATATGGAGCTATACCTAAAGTACAAGAAAATAATATTAGAAATAGAGTGCTAGAAAATTCTATATTATTTATTTTTTCTTTCATATCTTAATCCTCCTAGAGTATTACCTTTTTCATATAATCTTACATTAGCTTTAACTTCTAATTTAATTTTAGGATATATATCTTCATACCAGTTAGTACAGTTTTCTTTAAAATATTTATAATTAGTACGATAATATAATTCTTGAAAGCCAAAGACATCAGTACCATATTTTTCTCTAATACTATTAAAAGTATCAGTTATTTTTTTTTCTAATTCCATATTTAAAGCTTTATTTAATTTTTCTACTTCTTTTGGATCTTTGACGTTGATATTACTTTGTATTTCTTTAGTTTTGGAATAACCTGATATATTTATTTTAATGATGTTATTTTTGATATCTAATTCTCTTGATACTTTTATTCTATTAGGTTCAAATATTATATAACCATCATAATAATTCATTTTAATAATAGTTTCTTTTAATTTACCATTAATCAAATTTAATATTTTTGATTCTTCTAAATCTAAATAACCTAATATTTTATTATCTTTAGTAATAGTACTTCCATCTATTTTCACTATTGCTTTAGGAGAAGAAGTTGTTATGTTTTCTTTTTCATCTCCTATTTCATAATTACCATATAGAGTCATTGAAGGAAGAACCACTTCCAAATAAGGGTCAATATACATATTTAATAATTCATTTAAAGTTACAGGATAAGCCATTCCTAGTACTTTACTTTGTAAATCTAATGATTTTATTATATTTGATGAAGATAAACTAGTAAGAAGCGTTTGAAGAGTAATAGCTTTAGTACTATCTTCAGTTTTAGCAACAATTATTTTAATTTCCGTTCTAGATTCAGGGTCTCTTGCAAAATATTCTAATACTTCCTCAAGATGATTATTTACTACTTCTTCACTTAAGACAATAATTTCTAACTGAGCAGCATATAACTGTCTAGGAGACTCTAAAACTACTTTACGAAAGGCATCTTGAAGCGAAGAAGATGAACTATTATAATTTATAAATGGAGAATTATTACTACTAGAAGCATCTTGCTGTTTAATAGGATTTATTACTTCTGCTATTACATAAAAGTTATTATCTTTATAATCAATGCTAACAGCAGTAGTAATACCTAGTTCATTAAGTTCTCTATAGTTGTAGCAGCCACTTAATAGAGGTAATAATAATATTAAAAATTTAATTCTTTTCATAACTGACCTCCCTAATAATATTATTAGTTAAATATTTATTTCTTTTATTTCTTTTAAGCAAAGGAAATTTAATAATACTATTTTTTATATCACTATTAATAGGAGTAAATGGCATAGTAAAAGATTTACCATAAGAATTAATACTACATAGATTAGTAGTAAATATTATGAATACAATAAATATACCAAAAATACCAATCGTAGTACCTCCTAGCATGAAGAGAATACGATACCATTTAATAGCATTTGATAGTTCTGGTTCTACTATTACTAAAGCACTAATCGCAGTAATAGCCACTATTATAATCATAATAGGAGAGACAATACCAGCGTTAACCGCAGCTTCTCCTAATATTAAAGCACCAACAATGGATAGAGCTGAATTAGATACATTAGGAATTCTATAATCACTCTCTCTTAATATTTCAAAGGATATAAACATAAGTAGTGCTTCAAAGAAAGCCGGAAAAGGAACAGTGCTTCTTTGAGAAGCAAAACTAGTAAGTAGTTCTAGAGGAATCATTTCTTGATTGAAGGTAGTCAAAGCAATATATATACCAGGAGTTAATACCGTTATAAAGAAAGCAAGATATCTTAATATTCTAGTTAATGAATTATTTATATAATTAGAGTCCTTATCATCTTGAGATAGAAAAAAATCATTAATATCAACCGGCATAATTAAAACAAATGGACAGTTATCAATTATAATAACTGTTTTACCACGAAGTAGGGAAGATACTACTTTATCTGGTCTTTCAGTAGTAATAGAAGTAGGAAAAATAGTTTTAGTTTCATTCTCTATTAGATGTTTCAAAGTACCGGTATCAGTAACTCCATCAATCTCAAGACTATTTAATTTATTAATAATATTATCTTTAATTTTAGAATCAGTTAATCCTTTAATAGTTAGAATACTTATCTTATTTTTAGTATATTTACCTAATTCCATATCTTCATTCCATAATTTATTAGTTTTTAATCTTCTTTTAATTAGACCAATATTAGTTTCAATATTCTCAGTAAAAGAATCCATAGCCCCTCTGATAGTGGTCTCTGTCATAGGTTTTTCAATACTTCTAGTTAGATTCTTTTTTACTTCTAACGCAAGTGAATAGTCATCTTCAATTAGAAGTATTACAAACCCATTATTTAAATATTTACAAATATCTTGATAGTTATTTATTTCTTTTATTTTAATATTACTAATATTATTTTTTATAACATCATATAATAGTTCTTTTTCTTGATATATTTTTTCTATATGATCTAAACTTCTATAAATAAAGTTAGACATTTTATCTTGATCAGTTAATACCTCGTTATATATTATATCTATTTTAATATTATTTATATATTTTTCTCTATATACAATATAAGAACTATTATTAGTTTCTTCTTTTAATTTATTTATTATTTTAGTATTCATATCACACCTCTTTATTATTATGGTAAAAATATGTAATATTATTTATTATTTTCTTCACTTTCAGTCTATCGTCTTCCAGTGTTAGTTTAAGCCTTATAAATAAGTCTTAAACTAATATATCATCCATATCTATCATACATAAGCATAATATATATACTTAATTAATGTTTAATACATATAATATATTTTTTTCTTAAAGACTATAAATAGGCTTTAAGAAACTTCTTAAGACTATGGCTTAAGAAGAAATAAATAATGTAAAATAATGTATATTAATTGACAAAAAGTATAAAAAAAATTATAATTATACTAGAGGTGGTTTAGCGTGAACTATACAAGTAGAGAAGTAGTAAGAAGATTAAAACAATACGATATGTTTCAAAATAGTCTAAATTTAACTAATGATGAAATTCAAAAAGAAAGAATATGTGATCAATTAGATAAAATAGAAAAACAAATACTATTAGATACAAATACAGAATATGAAGAAGAATATCTAATGTTACTTAGTAAAAAAACAAAATTTCTTGATGAAGAAAAAACTAGACTTAGAAGTATAATAACTTTAATTAATGATCGAAAAGAATATCTAAATAAGAGAAAGAATGAACATAAAAAAATTACCGGTTCATTAGTAGAACTTACATCTTTCTTAGGAGAAGATAAACTATCTACATATAAAAGAAGATTAGACATAATTGAAAAATATGAAGAAAATAAAAAAGAACAAGAAGAATTAATTAAAGAAATGAAAGTACTAGATATAAAGATTAGTGAAGCATCTAGAAATGTAAAAGCAAATACAAGATTAAATGAAAGTCTAGAAAAGAAAATGATAAATTTAGTAGACAAATCTCTAGATAAATTAGGACTATATAAATTAGTAGAACATCGTGAAGAAATATCTAAAAAACATTCAGAATTTAAGTATGCACTAGCTCTTGCTAAAGATAATTTAAAGAGTGCTAATGAATTAGGAGAACCAGAATATATTTTAGAATGTAATAATATGTATAACGAAGTTAATACATCATATTTAAAATATAATGAAGATATAAATATCATTAATTTAATCAATATATTTGATCAAAAGACTACTAATTACGATGAGTTATTAGATAAGAGAGAAAGCATTGATACCATATTAAAAAATATAACTTCTACTGAATTATATAAAGAAATAAATAGTGAACTTTCTAAACAATATAATACAATAAAATTAGAGGGTAATGATATAAAAAACTATGAATTCCTAAAAGAAGAAAGAAATAAGAGAAATAAAAAACTATATGATATAGATGAAGAAAATAATTCAAAAGAATTCAAAGACGTTTTAGAAGAATTAGTTAAAAACGAAAATAGATATCGTGAAGAACAAGTAAAGAAAGCTAGACAAGAAGAACAAGTAGAAAGACAAAAAAAGATAGCTGAAGAACAAAAAATAGAGGCTGCCAGAGTAAGAAGACAAAAACTAATTGAAGAAGCAAGACTTAAAGAACAATTGGCCGTAGCAGAAAAAATGAAAAAACTTCAAGATGAAACCGTTATCAAAAAAGAAACTAATGAAACAGAAAAAAATATTAGTAAAGAATATGAAAAAATATTACCTAAAATAGAAGAAACCAAAGAAAAAGAAGAAATAAAAAATCCACTTAAAAATAAAACATTAGAAGACATTATGCCTAATGATTTTGATACTGACGAATTATTTGAAAATACAAAGATAACTCCTAATAAAACTGTTAAAGAAGAAATAAAAAATTCAGTTAAAGAAGAATTACCACTTTGGAATATGGACGTTTCAGAAAATAAAGAAATAACAAAACCTAAAGAAGAAGTAAAAGAAGAACCTCCTAAAGAAGAAACTATAGATTTATTTAAAGAAGAAGAAGTACCTAAAAAAATAGAAGTACCAGAACCAATTCCAAAAGAAACTGCTGAAGTATCTAAAAAAGCCTCAAGTATATATGACATCTTAGAAAATAATAGTAATATAATATGGAAGACTACTGATACATCTAAAAATAATAATAAAATACCAGTAATAGGTAATAATAAATTAAAACCAGAAATAATTAATAATAATGATGACATATCATTTCCAGATTTAAAAAAGAAAGAGGGTGAAGTATTATGGAAGGAAACTCTATAAAATCTTTTGAAAATCTATGTAAAATATTTGAAATGAGAATTAAACTAGATAAAGAAAGAAATATTAAGACTCCAAGTGATGTAATTGATAATTATGAAAAATATGCCAAAAAAATAGATTCCATCTATAATAAAGAATTTGAAAAAGAAATTAGAAATTTAATATCACCTGAAGTTACATTAGAAAAAGAAGAAACCAGATTAAAAAGATTAATAAAATTACTAGAAGAACGTTTAGATAAAAGAAGAGAACTAGAAGAACACTTCTATAACTCTACTGGTAAGTATATAGATGGCTTTCAATTAGTAGTATCAGAAGACGAATTAGAAGAAAAGAAAACAAGATTAGATACAATAACCAAATATCTAACTACAAAGTCAGAAATAGATGAATTAACTACTAGTATATCTAAACTAAAAAATTCCTTAATAGAATTAGAAAAAGAAAAAGAAGAATACACAGAAAAAAATAAAGTCATGGAAGATAACATATATTCTTCATTAATGACCTCAATAAAAAATGATGAATATTTTACTAAAATAAATGAAGATAATTATAATATAGAATTATCTACAGTTGAAGATAAAGTAAGAGAAAATGAAGAAACATTAGAAGTAACTCTAGATAGTGTAAAAAGCCTAATGAATAGTGGTACTGATGATGATTATACATCATATATAGAAGATGCCGAAAAGAACTATTATATTTGGAAAAATAGAGAAATAATTCTAAAAATATATGAACTAGTAATAGCTTATGAAGAAGACTTTGATAGAATTATAGCCAAAAGAAATAAATTAGAAGATTTAATTGAAGAAAACAATCACTTAAAAAATAAATTACATATAGAAGATAATAACGAATTATTAGATTTTGAAAATTTATTATTAGAACAAAAAGATACTTTAAATAGTGAAAAAGAAGTATTAGAAAATATAGTTAACTATACAAGTAGAATAAAATTTAAAGAAGAACGCTTAGAAGAATTAGAAGAAATAAATAATTCTTATGAAATATTAACTATTCTAAGAGAATATGGAATAATTGATACTTATGATACAGATGAAGAAACTGAAGAAATACCAGAAGAAGTTTCAGAAGAAATACCTGAAGAAGATGCCCCAAAAGAAGAAGTACTTGAAGACATAGTAAATGATACCATAGATCCATATCGCATTAAAGAAGTAATAGATTATCCAAAAACATTAAATATTGGCCTTGCAAAATTAAAAGGTGAAAGTGTCAGAGAAACAGTTAATAGAAAATTAAATCCCAAACCTAAAATTAATCTCTTTGATGAATTAACCAAAGATATGAAGCCAGAAGAAAAAGTAGAGGAAACTCCTTCTACTAATGAGAGCGTTAAGGAAGAACCAAAACAGCCAGTTAAAGAAGATATAGTACCGGAAACAAATAATATAACACCAGAGCCAATATGGACTATGCCTACTGAAGAGATAGAACCAGTAAAAGAGCCAAAAGAAGAAAACCCAGTATGGACTATTCCTGTAGTAGAACAGGCTAAAGAGGAGCCAATAAAAGATGAAGAAATTAACAAAATTAATTTAGAAAATACAAATAATATGTTTTGGATACCAGTATCTGATTCAAAATTAGAAACAAAAGACTTTCCTAACATAAATATTCCAATTAATAATAAAAACTTTTCTAACACAAAAGATAATTTTGGCTTTCCCGATTTAGAATAAAAAGAGGTGAATTATGATAGATATAGATAAAGTAATTATACTAGAAAATGAAGAAGAATATTTAGTATTAGATAAAGTAAATTATGAAAATATTGAATATTATTACATAGCAAAATTAAATGAATCAAGAACAGATATTGAAAATAATTATAAATTAGTTACCATTATAGAATCATCAGGTAATAAAGTAATAAGTGAAGTAACAGGAACATCATCATTAAAGAAAATACTTCCCTTATTTGAAAATCATTTATAAACAAGGTTATCCTTGTTTTTTAATTTATAAAAAAATAATATCAAATATTATTGCTATTATTACAATTTATGATATAATATTATTTACCTAATAATTAAGTTATAACTAACTAACAATCAAATAGGAGGAGTAATATGATACATTATCAATTAATAGGAGCAGTAAGAGAATTCTTATATCGAAATAAATAAAAATCAAAAACCAGTAAGTCTCTACTACCAATCAATAAAAGAAAGTTTTATATTCTATCCAGTAGCAATGTTACCAATCAAAGACTTTAATAAAACATTAGAATTCTTTGATTATGACACTAATAGAGATAATTATGATAAAAAAATAACAAGAATAAAAAGCAAAATCAAGAAAAATGACAAATAGTTCATTTTTTTTTGTAAAGTATATTTAAAAAAAAACAAAAATGTAGTAAAATGAATATAGGTGATAGAAAATGCATTCATATGTTGTTGAATATTTAAATGAAAACGAATTTAAAAAAATAGAAAGATCATTAAAAAAATATAATATGTTAGCCTATAAAAAGTTAATATTTGATTATGTACCTTCACTTCGTGATGGTAACTTTCAAGGAGTAGTAGTATCAAAAAATAGTAAAGAAGGTATAGTAAAATATGAATTAAAACTTCCTACTGATAGAATGTTTTCTAAAGTACATGGAGATATAGTTTTACATTATACTTTATATGAAAATCAAAAACTAATAATGTTAGATACTATAACTCCTGAAGAAATACTATCTGAAGGCCATCAAAAAGAACTTACTACCTATAAAGGCGTTATGGTATCTAAGTCTCATGCCGAAAGAGATATGTTTAAGATAAACTTACTTAATAGTATGAATAAAAATGGTTTCTTAAATATAAGTAAAAGAGCTTTAATAATCTTATCTTCTATAGTCTTAATTGTAATAGCAGTAATTATATATTTATTAGTAAAATAATTATGAAAAAAGAACCTTGGGAAAATACAATTACTTTAATCTCTTTACTAGCAGGAACACCATATATCATAAAAAAAATCTATGTAAAAGATTATGGCTCTGCTGAAATAATATCTTCAAATAGAGAGTGGACTTCTGATAATGGTGAAGCATTAATACTAGGTAAAGAAGAGGATATCTTATCAATACCAAATAATAGTATAGTAGAAATAGGAAACATAAGAAAAATATTACAGCAGTTGTATCAAGAAAACAAATCATTTGTTATAGGAAATAACTTTTATTATCCATTTGGTATAGAGTTTGAAAATAACAAGAGATTAGAAGTACCAACTAGTTTAAATAACATTATCTATTATGGAAATAGGAAAGATTTATTAGGAGTAGTAACCAAAGAAGTATATAACTATGTATTATTTAATAATTTAGATATAAATGAAGAAGATAAAGAATATTTAATTAGTAAAAAGAAAATAAAAAAAATATGTCATTATTAGACATATTTTTTATATTTCTCTATATAAATCAGCATTCTTATAAGGATCCTTAGGATCAATATAATCAACAAATAAAATACCATTTAAATGATCAAGTTCATGCTGAAAAGCAATAGCCAAATCCTCTCTAACACGATATTTACGTTTATTACCATCCAAATCATAAGCTTCAACTGTAATTCTAGCATGTCTTGGAACAATACCTTCAACTTCTCTATTAACACTAAGACATCCTTCACCTTCACCAGCATAAATCATTTCTTCTGAATAAGAAATAACTTTTGGATTAATTAAAATATAATCATCAAATACCCCATCCTTAACTTCATAACATACAACAAAGAAATTCTTATTAATACCAAGTTGTGGAGCAGCAAGTCCCATACCAGGCCTTAAATCATATTTTTTAGATAATTTTTCAATTTGTGAATATCTTAAATGTTTTAACATTTCTGGTATAATATCTTTATATTCATCATTTAATGGAAAATCAACATCAGTATTTTTAGCCCTAACTCTAGGATCTTTTTCATCTAAAATATCTTTAGTTCTAAGCATATACTTCATCCCTTTCTTTAACTTCTAATATTTTATCATAAAATTATAAAAAATGAAAGTGTTAAAGAAAAAAAGGGAAATAATCCCTTATATTAAGCTGCTAATCTAGTACCAATTATAATAACAAGTAAGATAAATAATACTAGTACAATAGCGGCATTACTACCATAACCATAGTTACCATAACCATAGCCATAACTAGGATAAGAATAATTCATAGTATTAGAACATCCACAAGAACTACCAGTATTATATCCTCCAGAATATCCACCATAATAATACATAAAAATACCTCCTTTTCGATATCTAATATATTTTACTCAAGTATTCATTTTTTGTTATAACATACACCTAATTTTTTAAATTATATTGCATAATATTATCTAATATGCTATATTATAAGTAGAAATAGGAGGATATATGAATAAAGATAAAAGATTATTATTAATATGTATAGTAGTCATATTAGGACTAATGGGCTGCAATATATATTTACAATATGAAAATGACAAATTAACTAAAGAAAAAGATAATGTAAAAGAAGAAGTAACAGATAATACCACAAATACTAAAGAAGTATATTATGATTGCTCATTTACAAAGACATATAGAGTAGTAGACCTATTAGATGGCTATATAGCAGAAGTACCAGAAATGTCTTATGTAGTAGTAGATCAATATTTAACACATAGTGCTTATTCTCATATAATAACTAGTGAATTAAAGAAAAAATTAGAAGTAAATAAATATTATGAATTTACTTATACATTAAAAGGAACTACTAACAATAAAATAAATAATATAGATGATGTATTAAGTTATTTTAGTTTTAATAATGCTATTAGAAGTGATAATAGACTAAAAGTATTGCTAGAAGTAAAAGAAACAGATAAATTAGGAGTGGGACAAATACAAGAAGACATTTGTAAGAATAAATAAAAGATAAGTATTAATATTTTATAATATAAAAGCATAGTTTTTACTAGGTGATTTAAATGAAAAAAATATTAATACTTTTACTTTTGCTTATATCTATTCCTTTAGTAAAAGCTGAAGAAACAGAAGATTTAGCTCCTAATGCAAAGAGTGCTATTATGATTGAAGCATCAACTGGAGAAATACTATTTCAAAAAAATAAAGATGAAAAATTAGCTCCAGCATCAATGACCAAAATGATGAGTATGCTTCTTATTATGGAAGAAATAGAAAATGGTAATTTAAAATGGAATGAAATGATAACAACATCAGAAAAAGCATCAAGTATGGGAGGAAGTCAAATCTTTCTAAAAGTTGGCGAAAAAATGACAGTAGAAGATTTATTAAAAGGAGTAGCAATAGCATCAGGAAATGATGCCGTGGTAGCCTTAGCAGAACGCGTATCTGGTAGTGAAGAACAATTTGTAAAAAGAATGAACACTAGAGCCAAAGATTTAGGATTAAAAAATACTAACTTTATAAATGCAACAGGATTAACTGCTGACAATCATTACTCATCAGCATACGATATGAGTCTAATAGCCAAAGAATTAGTAAAACATGAAAAAATACTAGAATTCACTTCAACATACGAAGACTATTTAAGAAAAGATACCAAAAGTCCATTCTGGTTAGTAAACACCAATCGTTTAGTAAGATTTAAAGAAGGAGTAGATGGTCTAAAAACAGGATTTACCGATGAAGCAGGTTACTGCTTAACCGCTACAATGAAAAAAGATAACATGCGTTTAATAACTATAGTAATGAAAGAAGAAAACACTAGTAAAAGAAGTGCAGATACCACTAAAATGTTAGACTATGGATTTAATATCTATATGGTTCAAACCATATTAGATGAAAAAACAACTATTGAGAAAAAGAAAGTAGAACTAGGAAAAACTCTAACTACAGAAATAGTACCAAAAGAAAACATTACCATATTAAATAAAAAGAGTGATGACCAAAAAAACATCACATACAAAACCAATATAAATAAAATAATAGCTCCAGTAAAGAAAGGAGATAAAGTAGGTACTATTGATATAATTGAAGATAATAATATAATATCAACAATAGATGCTACCGTAAAAGAAGATATATCAAAAGCTAATATCTTAACAATATATCTAAGAAACATAAAAGAAATAATAAGTGGTAATTTAAAAATTTAATAATAAAATAATGACAAAACTAAAAAAATATGATACACTCTAAATGTAGATAAAAATAACTAAAAACAATCTATAAGGATGAGTATAAAATGACTAAAGAAAAGAAATATATGATTATAGGAATATTTATTTTAATGATTACTCTAGTTGGAGGCGTTGGAACATACGCTTGGTTTACATGGAAAAGTACTAGTAATACATCACTTACAATGACAATAGGTAAAATGGCTGATGTTACATTCTCTTCGGGTAATGATATAAGTACTAATAAATTAGCCCCAGTATATAATTATACCGATGGAGAAAAAACCACTTTTATTATAAACAATAGAGATACTACTAATACATTTCTTAAATATAAAATATTATTAGATATAACTTCTATAGCGGATGAATTAAAAAGTACAAATTTAAAATACAAATTATTAAGTAATAACACTATATTAGCAGAAGGAAACTTTAGTACTTTTGCTAATGGTAGTACAAATACATTATATGAAGATACCTTAAATACCGGTGTTACTGATTTTGTATTTTATTTATATATAGATGGAAATGAAGAAAATAATCTTAATATGATGAATAAACAACTCAATGGAACATTAAAAGTAACAACGGAATCATCTCCAGTAAATTTTGCTTCATATGTAGATGCAAAATATAGTACTAGCACTAAAACAGTTGTAACTAATAACAATATAAGTTATAATTACGTTCCTTCATTATCTTTAATAAATGATAAACAAGGTGGAACTGCTTTAGATGAAGATGGAAATATCAGATATTATGGAGCATCTCCTAATAATTATGTTTATTTTAACTGCAGTACATATCCAACTACTAATTGCGAATTATGGAGAATAATTGGTACGTTTGGTGATAAGATAAAAATAGTTAGAAATGAAAGTATTGGTAAATACTCATGGGATAATAAAGACAAAACAACTGGAGCAGAAACTAATTATGGAAAAAATGACTGGACCGATGCTAGACTAATGAAATTATTAAACCCTGGCTATGAATCAGAAACTGGTGGCAGTCTATATTATAATGCCAAAAGTGGAACTTGCTATGTTAATCAAAATAATGCTACCACAGCATGCAATTTCACCTCAACCGGAATCAAAAATGATACCACCAAAAACATAATTGCAGAAGTAACCTATAATACTGCCGGATATAATGATGCCACTCTATATCCTAATGAAATATACACTTATGAAAGAGGAAGTACAGTATATTCTGGCAGACAAACAACATGGACAGGTAAAATAGGATTAATGTATCCTAGTGATTATGGTTATGCTTCCGATTTAACTAAATGCCGAGAAAAGATAAATAATTATAATGCTTCTACTTGCTCTCAGAATAATTGGATATACAATATGGGCTCATTATGGTTATTAACTCATGATTCAGCTAGATCAGATCGAAATTGGAGTATTAACTCATCTGGCAATGCTAGTGTTAATGGTAATGGCAATGGTGGTACTTCCAATGGCCTTTTAGTATTTCCTTCATTATTCTTATCTTCTGATGTTAAAATAATAAGTGGTAATGGTAGTATAAATAATCCTTATCAGCTAGGAGTATAATAGAGTTAGTTTAACTAAACTAATTCTTTTCTTATAGTACTAACTGCAAATATAATAGGTCTAATGAGACTCTGGTATAGACTAAGAATTAGGCTATACCAGACATGAAAATACCTTGAATTTTCATGAAAGAAAAGATAAATAATATCTAATTATGTCGAATTACTTTACAAAATAATATTTTATTGATATACTTATGGTGAAAATAAAGTATATGGAGGATATTATGTTTGAAACACTTACTATTGATGTAACTAATGTAAAAAAAATATTAAAGTGTTGTCCATACTATGATGATATAATTAATAGTGATATCATGTATAACGATGATCTATCTATTGATCTAATAGAATGGTATAAAGATATAATTTTCTCATGTAATGGAGATAATGAAGAAGATATAAAAATAATAAGAAATATAGATAGATGTATGTATATCTATATAAATGATAATAAATATAAAAAAGGATTAAAAAAAAGAATAATAAATAATGATATCAATCTAAATGATAATTATAAAGAAGTAGTAAATAAAATATTAAATTATACTGAAGAATATGAAGAGAATGAATTATTAAATATAACTAGCACTAAATGGATTTAGTACTAGTTTTTTTATCTATTTTATAGTATTATATATATAGAGGTAATAAAATGAAAAAGAAATATATATATATAATAATATTGGTATTAATATTACTTAGTTTAGTACTCTTATATATAGATAAAATAACATATAAAGAATATAGTAAAAACTATTTCTATATGGATACATATATAAATATAAAAATAAATAGTACTAAGAATAAACAAGAAATAGATAATATCTTTAATGATATCGATTATCTTTATAGTAGTTATAATAAATTAACTAATAGATATGAAAAATATGATGGAATAGTAAACGTATATTATTTAAATGAAATACTAAGTAATAATGAAGAAATAGAAATAGATAAAAAACTTAGTGATATCATAAATATAGGTATAGACTATTACGATAAAACAGATGGTTTATTTAATATAGCAGCAGGTAATCTAACAGGTATTTGGAAAGAATACATAAATAAATGTAATAGCTTGCCAAACAATAAAGAATTAGATGTAAATATAAATATAGATGATATCAAACTAGATAATAATAAATATACCAAGTATAATGATATCAAACTAGATTTAGGTGGTATAGCTAAAGGCTATGTAACCGAACTAGTAGGCAACTATTTAGAAGATAATAATATAAATAATTATATTATAAATGCTGGTGGTAATGTCAAAGTAGGTAAAGCATATAATAAAGAATACTATGTTGTAGGAATAACCAATCCAGATAATACAAGCAATATCTTTACTAAAGTAAACATAAATAACTTATCAGTAGTTACATCAGGTAATTATCAAAGATATTGTGATATAGATAATACAAGATATAGTCATATCATAAACCCTATTACTAAAAAACCAAGTAACTATATGAAATCAGTAACCGTAATAACAAAATCCTCTCTACTAGCAGATATTTATAGTACATACTTATATCTATTACCAGTAGATAAAGGACTAGAAGTAGTAAATAACAATAGTGATATCGAAGCAATATGGTATATAGATAAAGATAATATAGTAAGAAGTGATAATTTTAATTATGAATAAGAATGATCTAAAGTTAGTAGGAGTATTATTAATAATTATAAGTATCTTCTTTATAATAATTAATATTACTAAAAAAGAAGGAAAGACTGCTGTTGTATATTATGAAGATAAAGAAATATTAAAAATAGATCTAAATACCAATAAAGAATACACAGTAAAAGGATATCTAGGAGATGTCGTATTAGAAGTAAAAAATAAAAAAATAAGAGTAAAAGAAGAAACATCAGATAAACATATCTGTTCTAAAGAAGGATATATATATACTAATAATAAATCCTTAGTATGTATGCCAAATAAAATAATAGTAAAGATAATAAGTGAAGATAATGACTTAGATGGAGTGGTATATTAATGAAAACAAAAGATATAACAAAGATAGCCATATTAACCTCAATATGTGTAGTAATATCAATAATAGAAAGTTATTTCACCTTTATAGGAGATATAATACCAGGATTAAAATTAGGTCTAGCTAATATAGTAATAATATTTACCTTATATGAATATAATTTTAAGACCGCTATTACAGTATCATTAGTTAGAGTCTTAATCGTAGCCTTACTAAGAACAGGCTTTGGTATTAATTTCTTCTTCTCATTATCTGGAGCCATATTTAGTATAATAGCTATGTATCTATTTAAAAAAACAAAACTATCAGTAATAGGAGTATCTATAATAGGAAGCCTATTTCATAGTATAGGTCAAGTCCTAGTAGGAGTATTATTTCTAAATAATTATAATGTAATGTATTATTTACCATATCTTTTAATATTCTCTATACCTACAGGTATAGTAATAGGTATAATTTCTAAAAAAATGTTAGATAGTGCTAAAAAATATATATAAAACATCAAAAAGTATTAATTTAGGACTAGAAAAAAATAAAAAAATATTTTATAATGTATAAGTAGGAGGATAAGCAATATGAAAAAGAAAATATGTTTAATAAGTATAATAGGTTTAGCATTATTATCAGGCTGTTCAAAAGGATATAAAGAAGGAGTTTATACAGGAACTGCAATCGATAGTTATGGAGGACAAAATAATACTGCTACCGCTATTGTAACAGTAGATAAAAATGGTAAAATAACTGATGTTAATCTAGATACTACTTATACAAAAGATGGCGTAGAAACAACAAAAAAAACACTAGGAGACGCTTATGGAATGTATGGTAATGAGTATGGTTCTAAAGTAGGAGAATGGTATACTCAAGTAGAAGCCTTAGAAAAGAATGTCGTAGACAATCAAGGATTAGATAAAGTAAAACTAACTGATGATGGTTATACTGACACAGTAAGTGGTTGTACTATTAAAATAGACGCTTTGTATGAAGCATTAGAAAATGCTTTAAATCAAGCCAAAAAATAACTTAGGAAAACTTCCTAAGTTTTATTTTATATTAGTTAATTTTTAAAAACAAAAACATATATTTTATTAGGTGGTAATCTTGAAAAAAATAATAAGAATATTCTTCATAATATCATTAGTATGTTTTAGTTTTTTTTATACAGATAAAGTAATGAATTTATTAAATAGTAAAGATCCCTTAATGGTAAAACTAAATGATATAAAAAAAGATTATGAAGTACTCCCAGTAAATGCTATTATCGATAATGATACTATAGTACCAGGTAAAAAAGGCCTAGAAGTAGATATAGGTAAAAGCTATGAAGAAATGAAACTAGGAGGAATATTTAGAGAAGAATCTCTAATCTATAAAGATATCCTTCCCAGTAGCAGTATTTCAAATAACAAAGATAAATACATAGTTAAAGGAAATAGTAATAATGAAGTATCATTAATAGTCATATATAATCCCCTGACAAAACAAAATATAACAAATATCAGTAACATAACAATCTATCTAAATCATAAAGATATAACTAATACTAATATAAAAAAATTTAAAAAACAAGAACTATATACTTATGGCAATAATGGAGTATATACTAAAGAAATCTTAGATAATGATAATATAATAATAAACAAACTAAGTAACAATAAATCTAAATATTGCCTTCTAAAAGAAAAAAATAGTACTTATCTAAACATATGTAACAATAACAATATGCTCGTAGTAATACCTTCAATAATCGGAGGCTATAACAATATAAAAAATAATCTAACCGGAGGCAGTATAATATTACTCGAAGATACTTCAAACATAGACATAATAATAAAATATATAAATAGTAAAGGCTATAACATAGTACCATTATCTAACTTATTAGAAGAATAGACTTGCATAGTCTATTTTAATATTAATAATAAAGGTATAAACTAATATTGACATTATTATATAAGTATATTATACTTAACTCGTAGATTTCACAAAATTAGAATTAATTAAGAAGGAAAGATAATTATGAATTATGTATATCATGGAAGTAGTGTTCCAGACTTAAAGTTAATAAAGAAACATAAAAGTACTCGTATGAAAGAATGGGTATATGCTTGTTATTCAAAAGCAATATCAATAGTATTTATATCTAAAGACGGTAGCGATTTATTCTTTTCATTATCAGGAAATGGAAAAAACTACCCAGTAGAATTAGTAGAAAGAAAACCTGGTATGTTTAAAAAAATATTTAATTGCTCAGGATATATTTATAAATTAGATGCTTCTAATTTTAAAGAAAATCAAACTGGTTGGTCAGCTGAAGTAGTAAGTGATAAAGATGAAAAAGTGGTATCTTCTGAATATATAGAAAATATTTATGATGAATTAATTAAACTAGATAAAGAAGGATTATTAAAATTATATTTATATCCAAATAGACCAGACTATGTTCCAATAGATAATAGTGACTTAATTCCCAAAGTACTAAGATGGTATAAAAATGGATATGATGTAAACAATTTTTATAATATATATCCAGAACTAAAAGATATATTCATAGAAGTTAGTAAAAAAGGATAATATATTTTAAATTAAATTAAATTAAAGTTAGTTGATTAGGAGGGAGAATATGAATAATTTTGATGTTAATCTTAATTTATATAGAAGTTTTTATTATGTTGCAAAATATAGTGGATTTACTAAAGCAAGTAAACAAGCTAATATATCACAGTCTTCACTAAGTTCTAATGTGAAAAATTTAGAAGAACAATTAAATAAAAAACTTTTTAAGAGAGAAAAGTCTGATGTTTCTCTAACAAATTATGGTAAGGATTTATTTTTAAGATTAGAAGAAATAAAGAATATATTAGATGATGAACTAATAAATAATGAGTTGAAAATCGGATGTACTAGATTTATAGCAGATAATTATCTAGCAGATTCTGTTTCGGAATTTAAAAAGAAAAACAATGAAGCAAAGTTAAGTTTTTTATTTGCTAATGCTACTGATATGTTTCAAATGTTGAAAAAAGAAGAACTTGATATTGTTGTATGTAGATATCCGATGTTCTTTAAATTTGAAAGTCATATTAAAGTAGAAAAAATAGCCGATGCTGAAAATGTATTTGTTTGTTCTAAAAAGTTTTATGAAGAAAAATTCCAAAATTGTGATGATTATGTTTGTCCTATGATTTTGCCTGGAAGTTCTGAAAAAAGAAGAAATATTGAACAATACCTTATAGATAATAATATTAATTATTCTGTTGAAATTGAGATTCCTAATTCAACTCTACTTAAAAAATTAATAATTAATGATATGGGAATTGGCTATATAAATAAGAAATTTATTGAGGATGAAGTAGAAAATGGTTTAGTTGTTGTAATTGAAAGTTTTAAAAATATTCCAACTGATAGCATTTCTATAGTATATAACACAAAAGACAAAAACAAATTAGTATTAAAATATATTGATAGTTTAAAAAAGACTATTAAAAATTCCGATAACTAGTATTTGTTTCTTATATGTAAAAAAATGTAAATAATGTGATATTATATATTCAAGGAAGTGATAGTATGTCTAAATATTATGATTTAAATCTTTCATCAGTAAAAAGTTTAGGCACTACTGTCTCTAAAAAGAGATGACATTAACAAATTAGCGTTTTTGTCATCTCTTTTTTTAGGAGGTATATTATGTTAGATTATTTTAAAGAAATTGCAGAGAAGTATAGTTTAAGTTTGGAGAATGTATTATCTATAGCTCTAAATAGATATGGAATTATAGTAGATAATACTGATGAAAATAGATTAAGATTTAATCTTGAACTATTAGATTCTAATAAGAAAACTTATTTTGCTGTGTGTGTTAATACATTTGCAAAATCTCCATTTAAGTTAGAGAATAATACTTTATTACTCGAAGGAGTACCAGTTGGTAAAGTTTCTGGTATTGAAAAAGATACTTGTTTATCAACATATTTTAGAAATGATAAAAAAGTTATAACATTTAATTCTAATTCGAGAAGCAAGTGTGTTGGATGTAAGTTTTGTGGGACTTATAGTTTAACAGATGAAGATGTACTAGAGTTTAATACAGAAAAAAATATTAGAGATTATTTTACTAAATTATTAATGGAAAATAATATAGAGAGTATGAGAAATATTGAGAATGTTACTATTTGTACTGGATGCTTTGAATCAGAAGATAAATTAATAGACCATTTATTACTTGTAAATGAAACATTTAAAAATATGGATTTTAATGGAAGTATTAATTATATTGGGTCTCAACTTCGTGATTATGACAAAATTAAAATGTTATCAAATGAAATAGACGACTTTGGATTATATCTAACAATTGAAAAATTTCTTGATAGAGAGAAATTTATGAGGCCTGAAAAAGCAAGTTTAACTATTGATAAAGCAAAAGAATTACTTGAATATTGTTCCTCATTAGGTTTAACAACAACATTTCTATATATATTAGGATTAGAAGATTCAGAAACAATTGAACATTACTTTAATTATTTAAAAGGAAGTATTAATAAATTTCCAATTATACAAGTTTTTCAAAATTATACTCCTTATCAAGAAATGTACAGATGTGAAGAAGCAAAAGATGTTGAATTTTATATTAAAGCAAGAATGATTATTGATGATATATTCAAGAATAAAGAAGAAATGAAACCAAAGACATGGGAATGTTTTAGAAGTTTATATTTTGATGATAAAGAAAAAAGTGGAGGTAAGGTAAGGTGCAAGAAGATGTATTAATAAAAAAATATTTTTATAATTTAAATTATATTGTTCTGTGTGAAATGTATTTAAATGAATATTTAAAACCTGATGTTATTGAAGAAAAAGATTTAAAAAAATATAATCCAGGTCATTTAGGTACAAGCTTATCACTTAACTTTATACAAGCTAACTTAAATTATTTCTTAAATAAAAATAAGTTAACAAGCAAAACTGTAATTGGTACTGGACATGCTGGAGTATCTTTAATATCTAATTTATGGTTAAATGGAATTTTAAAAGATTATTATCCTAAATATTCTTTAGATAAAAAAGGGCTTAACAATTTAATTAAAGATTTTGGCGAAACTATTAGAAGCGAAATTAATCCTGAATATCCAGAAACTATTTACGATGGTGGAGAACTTGGATATTCGCTTGGTGTTGCTTATGGCTATGCAATTAATACGGAAGAAGATATTATTCCATGTATAATCGGAGATGGTGAAGCAGAAACAGGGACTTTATGTTCTGCATGGCAATTAAACAAAATGCTTGATACTAAAAGTAAAGTGTTACCAATAATTAATCTTAATGAATTAAAGATGGGGGCAAATTCATTTTTATCAATATTTAGTAATGAAGAATTAATTAATTATTATTCACTTATTGGATATGATGTAAGTATAGTTGATGCAACGCAAGAGAATGACTTATTAAAGACTATAAATTTAATGCAAGAAACATTTAATAAAACTTTAAGTAGCAAATGTCCTCTAATCATATTTCGTTCTAAAAAAGGATTTACTTTACCAAATATTAATGATTTAAAACTTGAGGGTAATACAAAGGTACATAAAAATCCACTTCAAGGTTATACAATGCCAGACAAGTTAGATATAGTGAAAAAGTTTCTAAAGTTTTATGAAGAAGAATTATTTGATAATGCAGATAATTTAAATATTGATAATTTTAAATTTAAAACTGAAAGTGCATTCAGTAATAAGCAAGCAATGAAAAATATTTCTATAAAGGAAAATAGAACACTAGATAATATAGAAATGTTAGAAGATTATTTATGTGATTATACAAAAGAAAATAACTTTATGATATTTTCACCGGATGAATTATTTTCAAACAAATTTGGAAAATTAAGTAGTAATGCTATTGAAATACTAAATGAGAATTTGCTTCAAGCATTATATCAAGGATATATTCAAGCAGGTAATAATGGATTATTCATAAGTTATGAAGGATTTATGCCAATTATTACAAGTATGCTTGCACAATATTATAAATACTTAATGCAAAAGCAAGTATTATTACACAATGAAAATACATGCTCTATGAATTATTTATTAACTTCAACATGTTTTGAGAATACTTATTCTCATCAAAATCCTGAATTTGTAAATGCACTTTTACAAAGATATGATTCTTTTTATAATGTTCTATATCCAAAAGATGGTGCTAATCTTATAAAATGTGTCGAACAGTCTATTAAATCTAAGAATTTAATTAATGTGGTAGTGTCATCAAAAAGGCATTTAATGAAATATCAAACCTATGATACTGCAAACATTGAGATTGAAAACTTTGTAGATTGTGATAATCCTGACATAATATTATGTGCAACAGGCGATTATATGTTAGATCAAATTGTAAAAGTGTATAAAATATTAAACGAAGATGGAATACAAGCCAAAATAGTTTATGTTACCAACCCTAAAATTTTAGATGTTGAAAGTAAAAAAGCATTATCTGATACAGATTTTTATAAATATTTTAATGATGGGGTTCCAGTAATATATCTATTTAACGGATATTCTCATATTATTAAATCTTTATTATATGAAAGAAATATTGATTGTAAGATTTTAGGGTATGAAGATCAAATATCAGTTAAAGGACATTTAGACAGTAATTTAGCAGCTAATAATCTTGCAGTCGAAGACATTTTAGAAGTAAGTAAAAAGCATTTAAAAAGAAATAATACAAGAGTTTTAAGGAAGTGAAGAAAATGAATAATTATGAGTTTTGGGAAAAATATAATAAATTTATTAAAGGGGAAATAGGAAGATTATGTAGAACAAAAAAAGAATTATATATAGACTTACATATTCATTCTAATTATAGTGCCGATGGTAAACAAAATCTAAAACAAATTTTAGAAACTACAAAAGAAAAAGGTTTTGATATTATTGCAATTACCGACCACGATTCATTAAATGTTTATGATGAATTATATGATATTGTTTCTAAAGGCGTAACTTCTCCAATTATTATACCAGGTATAGAATTTACAACTGATAAAAGAGAATATGGAAATCAATGTCATATGTTACAATTATTTGTTAATCCTAAAGATCTAGTTATATTAAAAGATGTTTCTAAAAATTATAATTCTATGTTCAATAGAAGTAAAATCCAATTTAATAGACTTAAAGAAAATATAACTATAAAGGAAATAATTAAGAAACATAATATTCATATTTCATATAAAGATTATGAATCTTATCTTAAGAAAAATGAATATATTCCTGAATATGATACATTAAGTTTTTACTTAATAGAGAAGTTTAAAGAAAAAAGAGTAACAACTTTTGATATATTAGATTTATTAGAAAAAAATAATAAATTAGACCCTTATGAAGATAGAAAAGAATTTAAATCAAAAAGGTATAGAAAACTTAGAGAAAAGTATGAAGTTAATGAGACAAATAAATATAATGCTAGATTCTTATTGTCTATGTTAGCTGTAAGAGAAGTTGATGATGATTGGTGGCCAGCTCCTGCATGTGGGAGTTTATCAGTAAACTCTTATGGGCAGTTAAAACCAGAAGAAATAAATGAAAAATATGATATTTATTTCGCACATCCTACTGAAAATAGTTTAGATGTAGTAGATAAGATAGTTAAAGAAAAAAAGAACATAAAGGGACTTGAATTAAATATCAGAAACCATTATGAGGATATAAATAATTTTTATAGAGTATTAAATAATAATAAACTCAATTTAATTAAGGGTTCTGATAGTCATGATGCTTCATTACAATTTTATGAAGATATGGAATATTTTAAAATTGATACAAAAGATTTGATTAAAATTTTAAATAGTTAAATTTATAGATTGTGAGGGATGATAATGAGTAAAGTTGATCTACATTTACATACTAATTTATCTGATGGATTAATTAGTCCTGAAGATGTTGTAATAAAAGCAAAGAATAATGATTGTAAGATAATATCAATAACAGATCATGAACTCTTAAATGAGTATGATGCTCTAGCTAAAAAATATAATATTGATATTATTTCTGGAATTGAATTTAATACTTCAATTTCCAACTTGCATTTACTTGGATATGCAGTAAAGAATTTTAAATTAGTTGATGAAGTGATGCAAAATTTAAGAATAAAAAATGAAAGGGTTTGTCTTGAAGTTATTGAACTGTTAAAAAAAGATGGATTTGTAATTTCAGAAACATTAATAAAGAAATATTTACAAGAAATTAATTTAGATTATAGTATATTAGATAAAAGAAAACTTGTTAAATATTTGATGTATATGGGATACACAAATAGTATTGTTGAAACTTATGAAACTTTAATTGGTAAAAAGCAAAAATATTATGTACCGAATGTAAAATTATCGCCTGAAGAGATTATTAATTTAATTGATCAAAGTGGTGGTTATACAGTGTTGGCTCATCCAAATACTGTAACGAGTGATAAAAATATTTTAGTTGGGATTTTAAATAGATTAAATGATGCAGGGCTATTTGGTATTGAAGTAGTAAATGATAAGATGAAACTTAGTGAAACAGAATATTATCAATGTTTAGCTAAAAAATATAACTTATTAGAAACTTATGGCTCTGACTTTCATAATCCTGAAACAGATTACATTGGTATAGAAATTAATCAAGATAATTGTGAAAAGATCCGTGAATCAATGGTATTGAGACGGAAAATATGATATAATATTGTCAGAAAAGGGAGGAAAAAAATATGGCATTAAAAAGAGGCATTGTTGAATTGGCTGAATATAATTCAAATTGGAAAAAAGAATATGAAAAGGAAGAAAAATTATTAAAAGAAGTATTAGGTGATAGAATAATTGAAATTCATCACATTGGAAGTACCTCTATTGAGGGGTTAAAAGCTAAACCAGTTATTGATATTTTAGTAGTAATTAATAGTTTAGATGAAATAACTGAAATTGAAGAAATGTTAAAACCTTATGATTATGAGAACAGAGGACAACAAGGTGTTCCAGATAGATATTTCTTTGCTAAAGGTCCTGAGGATGCTAGAAGTCATTATATTCACTTTGTTGAACCAAATAGTAAGACTTATTATAATCAAGTTTACTTCAAAAAATATTTGATTGAACATCCAGAATACATTAAGAAATACTGTGATTTAAAACAAGAATTAGCAGAAAAATACGCAGATGAAAGACCTAAATATACTGCAGGTAAGAATGAATTTATTACTTCTGTAATCAATCTTGCTAAAGGGGAATATGATGATTAAAGTTGTTTCATTTGATATTGGAGGAACATTATTAGAAGATTCTCATGATAATCCTAATAATTATAATTTGAAAGAACTTGCAAAAATTGTTAATATACCTTATGAAAATGTTAGAGATGTTTATAAAAATGTTTTTCAAAAGTCAAATGGTACATTGAATGAATTAGTTGGAAAATTTTGTAATGATTTAGGTATTAGTAATACTGAAAATTTAAATAATTTCTTTATAGGAAAATTTTCTGATAATAATATAAATAATACAATTTCAAACGACAAAATTACATTAATTAGAGATCTTAAAGAAAATGGGTATAAAGTTATCTTATTTTCTAATAGTTGTTGTTTACTTAATAATGATGCAATAAAAGAAATTTATGATTTAGTTGATGGTGTATTTTACTCATATGATATAGGATATACAAAAGATGATAAAGAAAGTTATCAATATGTTGAAAAAACACTTAATGTGAAACCAACAGAAATATTGCATATAGGTGATACTTTGAAAAGTGATTATCTAAAACCTGTAGAAAATGGTTGGAATGCTTTGTTTTATGGCGTTTCTGATGATGAAAGTGTAAATTGCATTTCATCTTTAATGGAACTCTATGATTTCTTTGATATAAGAACAAGTAAAAAATAAATTAAATATTGGGGGGATATAATATGGAAAAAAGAAATATATTTTTATATGAAGAAAATAAACTTAAAGAAGTAATTGAAATTATTAATAAACAAATTAAGGAAGCAGAAGAAAATTTTAGTAAACAAGAACATACTATTATAGGTTTTAAAGAGGGACAAAGAGGAACTCAATTTATTAGACAAGGATTAATGTCGTTATATGCAACAGAAGTTTATAATCTTAGATCGGTTTTGTCTAATCCATACTTTGGTATGTTTAATTTTGAAAACAATGAAGAAAAAAATGAAATTTATTTAGGTAAAAAGACAATTATGGATGGCACAAAAGTAATTGCTCACGATTGGAGAAGTCCGATATGTTCAATGTACTATGATTATAATATTGGAGATGCTGAATATATCTCTAATACTGGCGAAAAAAGAAAAGGAAAAATAATTAAGAAAAGACAAATTATTATTAAAGATGGTGTTTTAAAAGCTGTAGATGAACAAGATACATTATCAAACGATTCTGTATTATTAAAATACTTACAAGAAAATTCAGATGCAAGATTAAAATCAATTATTGCTACAATTCAAAGAGAACAAAATAAAATAATAAGAAGTCCTTTAAGAGGAGATTATATTATTCAAGGAACAGCTGGGTCAGGTAAAACAACAGTTGCTCTTCATCGTATAGCATATTTATTATATAATGAAGCCAAAAATATTTCAGAAGCAGATTTTATGATTCTTGGCCCTAATAAGTATTTCTTGAATTATATATCAGATCTTTTACCCGATCTTGATATTAAAAATGTTTCTCAATTAACTTTTGAAGAAATTGCAATGAAATACATGGGAATTTCAAAAGTTAAATTAGAAAGTAAAAATAAGACATTACAAGAAGTACTTGCTGGAAATGTTTCTGCTAAAGTTATAGAGGATAAATCTTCTATAGCATACTTGAAATTGCTTGAGAATTTTGTTGACTTATATGTTAATTCTCATTTAAAAGATGATGTTGAATATGAAGGAATGAAAATATGTTCTGCAGATGAAATAAAAAGATATTTAAATAAAAGTGTTTTTTCAACTGATAAAGGATATGCAGAAAAAGCTAATCAATATATGAAAATATTAATAAAAAAAGTTAAAGATAATTCTGATGATTTGACACATGATGTTTGGCTTAAATATAGAGAAGAATATTTAGGTTTACCAAAAAATTCTCCAAGAAGAAAAGAAATTCTAGAAGAAGTAGATAAAATACAAAAAGAAATCAAAAAAGGTTGCCCAACAAGCATAAAGAATTATTTCAAATTTATGAAAGTTAATCCTATTATAATATATCAAGCATTTTTAGAAAATTTAAATGTTCTTGTTCAAGATAATCATAACATTCTAAAAGAAATACAAGATTATACTTTGTCAAGAATATCTAAAAAGCAAATTGGTTTTGAAGACTTATCTCCATTATTATTAATTAATTATTGTTTGAATGGAATTAAAGATTTTAAAGATTTTTCATATTTAGTAATAGATGAAGCCCAAGATTTAAGTTTAGCACAATATTATGTTTTAAAAAAATTATTTCCATCTGCAAAATTTAATGTATTTGGAGATGTTAATCAGTCTATTTATGATTATCAATCTATTCATGATTGGGATGAGTTAAATAATGTTATATTTGATAATAAAGCAAGTATGTTGGATTTGAATAAGAGTTATAGAACTACTGTAAATATTTCAGATGCATCAAATTTAATTTTAAATCATTTGGGTCAAAACAATTCAGAGTGTGTTGCAAGAATGGGTGATGAAGTTGTAACTAATGATGATATAAGTGAAGTAACTCTTATTTCACAAATAAAATCATTATTAGATAAAGAATATCAATCTATTGCAATAATATGTAAGGATGAGAAAGAATCTGCTAATGTTTATAAAAAGTTAAGTAAGTTAGGATTAGATGTATCTGTTATAACAGAAAAAAATGAAAAATATCATGGTGGATTATGTATTATGCCATCTTACTTATCAAAAGGATTAGAATTTGATGCAGTAATATTATATAATGCTAATAATGTTAATTACACTGATAATAATATAGATTCTAAACTTTTGTATGTTGCTATGACTAGAGCTATGCACGAATTATATGTTAATTATAATGGTGAACTTCCTACTTCATTAAAATCTTTATCGAAAGAAAATAAAATTTTGAAAAGAACGAAATAATAGGAAAGTATTTATGAAGAAAAATGAGGATAGTATAAATAAGTATTTATCCACAATTATTGTTGATAAATAATAATATTAGTACACCTAACGAAACCGAGTCAAAAGAAATTTTATAACTAATGGCTCGGTTGTTTTGATTAACTCTTTTGACGAGTTAATAACCAACTAGGAAAAGTGTGCAAAGGGACAACTCTTTTGAAACCCGATTAAGCGACAAACTTACAAACTTCGTAAGTAATATTGTCGCCTTTTTTGTTTTACAAAAAAGAGTAAAAACTATCCCTACTTTCATTAGCGTTGCTAACAAAACGTGCGTCGCTTTTACTTATGAAAATAACCCAATAACTAATATTTTAGTAAAAATACACGATTATGTTGGTATTAGCAAAACTGCACGAAGTTAGTAAAATAAAGGATTCATACGATTTTGGAGATTACCCCCAAATCGCATTAAATAGTACTAAATAAACTAATAGTTAGAAAGTCTACACACTAAATATAATATAGCATATTGATGCAGTTCTTATAGACTATAGGCTATAAGAACAACTAGATAAAATACTAGTAATAATATTAAAACTATGCTATACTTAAATAGTAGGTAGGTAGTAAAATGAGTAAGAAAAAGAATAAAAAGAAAACATTATTAGATAAATTATTATATTACTTTGTAATATTTATACTAGGAGCCTTAACAGGATACATATATGAAGTAATATTTTATTATATAACATTAGGAGTATTAAATAATTGGGGAATATTATATGGACCATGGCTTCCCATTTATGGAGTGGGAGCAGTATTTCTAAGTATGTTAAAACCATTAAAAAAGAATCCCATTTTATTATTCATATTAAGTATAATAATAACAGGATTATTAGAATATATAGTAGGTTATATAAGTGTAAATATCTTTAATCAAAGATTATGGGACTATACAGGACTATTTCTAAATATAAATGGCCTAGTATGTCTAAGAAGTGTCCTTACCTTTGCAGTAGGTTCTCTAATACTAAACTATTTATTATTACCATTAATAGATAAATATTATAATAAAAAGTATTATAAATATACTTATATAATAATAAGTATATTTATAATAGATATCATAGTAAGTAATTTATATCGTAATCCCTATACCTTCTAGTATAGAGATTATTTCTTTTTCTTATTAATACCAAGAATACTACCAAGTATAGAAATAAATAACAAAATAAAATAATAAATAATCGAAGTCCAATCAAATACCTTACATATCAAACAAATAATAACAAATAAAATAACCCATATAAGTCCATACTTAATACCTTCAATATAACCCTTCTCATTAGATAACTTACCAAGTCTATAACTACCAATAAATATACTAATAATAGGAATAATTAAAAATATAATCTTAAGAACAATCCCATTAATAACATTAAAATAATTAAAAATAGTAATAATAATAGAACTAATAATTAATATACCAAAACACCATAATAAACTTTTTAAATAATTCATAATCATAAATATCACCACTAAATATTATGAAATTGTATAAAAAAATATACATTAGTACATAATTATAATGGTGATAATTATGACAATAGTAGTACTAAGAACAATATTCTTCTATCTATTTATATTTGTAATATATCGTATAATGGGTAAAAGAGAAGTAGGACAACTAAGTATAACAGATTTAATAGTATCATTACTTATCGCAGAACTAACAGTAATAAGTATTGAAAACTATAAAGCAAGTATCTTATATTCCTTAATACCAATAGTAATATTAGTATTAATGCAGTGTATATTAGCTTATATAAGCTTAAAAAAGCCAAAATTTAGAATTTTCCTAGATGGTAATCCCTCTCTTATTATAAAGAATGGAAAAATAAACTATAACGAAATGCTAAGACAAAGATATAACCTAGACGATTTACTAGTACAATTAAGAGATAAAGGCTATCGTAGTATAGAAGAAGTAGAATATGCCATCCTAGAAAGCAGCGGTACATTATCCGTATTCCCATATAAAAAAGAAACCTCACCATTACCACTTCCAATAATACTAGATGGTGATATCCAAGAAGATACCCTAAAACACTTAAAGAAAGATAAAAAATGGGTCTATAACTTTCTAGATAAAAAAGATATAAATATCGAAGATGTCTTCTTTGCCTTCTACAAAGATAAAAATATCTTTATCATAAAAAATGATGATTTATTAAAATAATAAAGTATCAAAAAATGGTACTTTTTTCTTATCTCTAACATAAATTATGGTGAGGGGTGATATCTTTTGTCAGCATATAAAGAAATTGTAACTAAAGCAGTAGTAGGTAAAGGAAAGAAGTATTATAAAAATACTTATAAAGTAAATACAGATTCTCCAGTCGATACTGTTTTAGGTTGTTGGGTAATCAATCATCTCTTGGTTGTTGGTGATAACCATTGTAAAATATACTAATACCGAGGTTTCTATTGACATTTTTTATAAAATTACCGTGCTCAATATAAAAAAATGGAGGTAATTTTAATGGGAGCAGTAACAACGAGAGTTAGTTCGTTTGGAAGGGTAAATACGACATTTTACTCATTATTAAAATTTTTAAATGAAAAAGATGGAGAAAATTTAGAAGTATGCGATTTTGGTTGTTTAGATGGATTACATACTATTCCGTTTCTAAAAAAAGGATATCTAGTAGATGCTTTTGATATGAATGAAATATATTTATATGGTGGACATATTCAAATGCCAATAATTTATGAAGATGGACAAGTTGTATTGCAAAGAAGAACAATGTATGGTGCAGAAGATAGAATTAATATAGAGGGATTACATGATAGAGTTAGATTATATAATAAAAGTATATTTGAATGCTGTAATAGACAATATGATGTTGTCTATTCTAAAAGAGGATTAAGTAGAAAAGAATATTCTCACATACCTATAAAAAGAAAAATAGAAAAATTAAAAAGCTTGGTAAAAGATGATGGAATTATGTATTTAGAATATTTGATGTGGTTAGATGATAAAAATACAGATAACCTTAATCCTAATCAATATTTAAAGCAATGTGAAATGGAAACTTATTTTAGAGAAGGATGGGAGATTTTATCATTAGTTGAAGATCGTAATTGTATTGTTGAGGATCCACATATAGGTAATCCAACTTTTCATAAGCATAGAGTGGGTATGATAAAAGTTCGAAAAGAAAAGAACTATAAAAAAGAACATTTTAATATAACTATAAAGGTATAGGAAACTATATCTTTTTTGTTGCAGTAAAGGGGGAATAATTATGGCTGTATTTAAAATAGAAAAAAATAAAAATTTTACAATTATGAGTAATCATCATTTACAAGATAAAAGTTTGAGTTTAAAGGCAAAAGGATTATTATCTTATATGTTATCATTACCAGAAGATTGGGATTACTCACTAACAGGGTTGTGTTCTATATGTAAAGAAAATAAAACAGCTATTAGATCTACTTTAAAAGAATTACAATTGTATGGATATTTGTCAATAAATAAAATAAGAGGGAAAAAAGGTTATTTTGAATATGAATATTTAATATATGAAGTGCCTAAACAAATAGACTTGATTCCAGATATAGAAAATCGGTATATGGATGAACTAGATATGGAAAATGTTACACAAAAAAGTACTAATATACAAATTGATAAAGACGATAAAACCAATTTTGATAAAAATATAAATTATTTAACATTAGAGTTAATAAAAAAAGGATATATAGATGAGAATGATTCACAGATTTTTTATTATAATGATTTATTTGAAGAGCTATTAGAAGAAAATGATTTCGTTGATTTAATAAAAATTATTCATTATATAGTACCAAGAGTTGTAAAAAACAAATTTTATGATGAAGAAGGATATAAAATAGAAAACAAATATGGATATATGAAAAATGCAATTTATAACAATATTAATAAATTAAACATAAATTCAGAAGAATTGTGGGAAGATGATTTGGTTTTGTAACAATGAAGGGGGGTTGATATTATGCCAAATAATAAATATTGTGAATGTACAATAAAAGTTGGTACTTTTTTTAGTGGTATTGGAGCACCAGAAAAAGCATTCCAAAGATTAAAAAGAGAAGGAACTATTAAAGATTATAAATTGGAATTTTTTTCTGAAATAGATAAAAATGCAATCAAATCATTTTGTGCTATTCATAATGTTGATGAAGCACTAAATTTGGGAAGTATTACAGATATTAAAGGAATTGATTTACCATATTGTGATATATGGATAGGTGGTTTTCCTTGTCAAGATATTAGCTGTGCTGGTAGAATGAGAGGTTTTGACTTTAAAAGTTCAACTAGATCAAGTTTAGGATGGGAAATGATAAGACTGTTAAGAGAGGTAAAGATAAAACCTAAGTATGTTATCTTTGAAAATGTTGCTAACATAACTAGCAAGGCATTTAGTGAAACATTAAAATTGTTTAAACAGGATTTAATTGAATTAGGATATTCATTGTATGATAAAGTTTTAAATGCTGTAGATTATGGAATTCCACAAACTAGAAGAAGATATTTTTTAGTTGCTATCCTAGGTAATGACATAGACTTTAAATTTATTGATGGCAAAGGTTGCAGTAAAACATTATTAGACTATTTGGAAAAGAATGTTAATGAAAAGTATTATTTAACAGATAATAATTACGAAATTATTGATGATAATAATATTTTGTTTCATAATAAAAATAATTCAAATAGAACGTACGTGATAAATATTAATAAATATAAAATGGTGGTGTTTGTGGAGTTAATAAAGAATGTAAGTTTGCTCAATCATCAAGAATTTTTTCTCAAAATGGTAATGCACCAACATTAACTGCTAATAATACTGCTGATAACTGTAAAATTGTAGTAGAGGGGGATTAAAATGAGAATAAGAAAGTTAACATCAAAAGAAGCCTGGAGACTAATGGGATTTAGTGATGAAGATTATGAAAAAGCATATAAAGTATGTGCCGAAACATATTTATATCATCAAGCTGGTAATTCGATAGTAGTGGATGTTATATACAATGTATTAAAATCCATATTTGTATAAATAAAGCACTAGTAGGTAATTTAAAGTATCTATTAGTGCTCTTTTTTAATTTATAAAATTATTTTTTTCTTTAAAATTCTAGTAATTTAAGTTAGTTTGCTAAAATCCATGTTATAATATTGTATAGAAAGAGGGTGCTTTACTTATGAAATATATTGGATCAAAAGTATTAGAATCTGAAAACTTAATTTTAAGGCCTACTAAAGAAGAAGATTTAAAAGTTATTTGGAATATTCTATGTGATATTGATGTTGCTAAATATTATCTTGTTGGAAAATTTAATTATGATTGGGAACTTGAGAAAAAATGGCAATATAAGAAATTAGAAAGAGCATTAAATAAAGATGTATTTCAGTGGTCAATAATTTTAAAAACAAAGAATGAATGTATTGGTCAAGTGAGTTGTCAAAATTCTTATGATGAAAACGGTAATAAAAATGATGATGCTATAAGAGATGTTGGTTGGTTTTTAGATTCACGTTATCATGGAATGGGCTTTGGAACAGAAGCGGCTAAGTTAGTGCTTGATTATATGTTCTATGAAGTTGGAATTAATAAAATAGAAACATGTGCTGCAATAGAAAATCCTGCTTCGTGGAAGATTATGGAAAAATTTGGTTTTTGCAAATTAAATAAAACAAAGATGGTTAAATATACTATTCAGACTAAAGAAAATGAGTGTTATTGTTATGAAATAACAAAAGATGACTACACAAGATTAGATGATTTAAAAAATAGGTGATTATAATGAATTATATACTAGATAAAGTAAGATCAGATAAAAAAGAAATATTATATAATTTAGTGCAATTTGCTTTATATGATGGTAGTAGGTACATAGAAAACGAATTAAAAGAAAATGGTAAATTTGAGTATAAATGGTTTAATAATTATTTTACGGATAAAAATAGAGAAGCATATTTTATAAAAAAAGGTAAAACATATTTAGGCTTTATAATGATAAATGAAAATTTGAAATTTAATAATAATGGAAAATCCATCGCAGAATTTTTAATAATGCCACAATATAGAAGAAAACATATAGGAAAAAAAGTTGCAATAGAAGTTTTTGAAAAATATAAAGGATATTGGGAAGTTGAACCAATAAAAAATAGTAATGAGGCATATTCATTTTGGAAGAAAACAATAGAAGAATACACAAATGGTAATTATATTATTAAAAATAATGGTACAGAAAAAATATTTATCTTTAATAATAATTAGAAGGAGTATTTATGCAAATAATAGAATATAATGAAATTTATTTAGAAGATGTAAAAGATTTACTTGTAGAACTAGAAGAATATATATTAACCATTGATAAAGATAATTTAGATCAATTACATCCTGAATATAGAGATAAAATGGCTATATTAGATCTAGAAGAAGTAAATGAAAATGAAGGGAAGTGCTATTTAGCACTTGAAAACAACAATGTAGTTGGCTTAATAATGGGTTATGTCAGAACTTATGATGAATATGATTATTTAGATTATAAGTGTCCTAGAAGTGGTGAAATATCAGAACTTATTGTATCCAAAAACGTTAGAAGTAAAGGTGTAGGACAAAAACTTATGCAAAAAATGGAAACATATTTAAAAAGTATAGGTTGCGAATATATATTTATAGATGTTTTTGCTTATAATGAAAATGCAATTAAATTTTATGAAAAACAAGGCTATCATACAAGGGGCTTAACTGATATAAAGAAACTAAATGATGATAATAATTTTAAATGTGTTATTGCAACAAAAGATTTAATCATAGAGAAATGGGATGAAGAAATAGAAAAGCACAATGATTCTGATGTGTGGAAAGAGTTTAAAAAAGAATCATTACGTAATATTAATAATAGAATTGTTTATATGGGTATTCTTGATGATAAAATAATTGCTGAAGCAACTGCAATTATATCTGAGAATGATTTAGATATGCAAAATAAAGATGGTTTAGTTGGTAATGGTAAAGTTTATTTATCTGCTTTTAGAACTAATAAAGAATATCAGGATAAAGGCTATTTTTCTAAACTTTATAAATTTATGGAAAATGATTTAAAGGAAAAAGGTTATAAAATACTAACATTGGGAGTAGAACCTAATGAAATAAGAAATATGCAAATATATTTCAAATGGGGGTTTAATGAGTTTATAAAAACTGATTATGAATATTATTCTAATGAAGAAAAAATATTAGTTAATTATTATAAAAAAAGCATAAATAAAAATTAAAAAATAGAGTTGAAATTGTGATTGATTTTAAATATATTATTATAAATTTTACTTTGAATCCGAAACAGAAGTGTTTATATAATCTAAAAAATAAAACTTCAAATGTTTAATCATATAATTTAGTATTAAAAAAATTCCAAATACTCCACATTTTTAAGAGCAAAATCATTGACTATAATGTAAAATAATGGTAAAATATTAAATGAATGACTTGGGGAAACATATTGTAAAAAAATGTTAGTTGTTTTATAAAGATGGCTGCTACTGATGAATGGCTAATTAGGCAATATATATTTTCTATTTAAAAATTAATCTCAATAATTGGTATCTTATAAAACGTTGTGTTATAGTTTGTGATGCCAATTATTTTTTATTGTATGTTAAACTTCAAGTTTGGAGGAAAGGACTGATATATGATATGAAAATTTTGATTACAGGTGGAGCAGGATTTATTGGAAGTAATTTAGTTGAGAAACTTTTAGCTGATAATCAAATTTATGTTGTTGATAATTTATCTACTGGAACTTATGAAAATTTAAAAGAGTTTGAAAATAATGAAAATTTTAAATTTTATAATATGGATATTACCAATAATAAAATTATTAGTTTTATAAGAGAAAACTCATTTGATATAATTTATAATTTTGCATGTCCTGCAAGTCCACAATATTATTTAGAATTTCCAATTGAAACATGGGAATCGAGTGTTTTGGGCGTTAGAAATTTATTAAAAGCAATAGAAGGAACAAAAGTAAAATTATTTCATTCTTCTACTTCTGAAGTTTACGGTGATGCTCTTGAAAATCCACAAACAGAAGATTATTGGGGAAATGTTAATTCAATTGGTGTACGAGCATGTTATGATGAAGGGAAAAGGGCAGCTGAAGCTTTAATTTATGACTATATTAGAAAATATGATGTAGATGTAAGGGTAGCAAGAATATTTAATACATACGGACCTAAAATGAGAAAAGAAGATGGGAGAATTATATCTAATTTTGTTAATCAAGCATTATTTAATGAAAATATTACAATTTATGGCGAAGGAAAACAAACAAGAAGTTTTTGCTATATCGACGATACATTAGATTTTATTTTAAAACTAATGTCATTTGATAAAAAAATACCATTTCCAATTAATGTAGGTAATCCAGTGGAAATTTCTGTTTTAGATGTAGCAAATATAATAAAAAATACAGTAAATACAAAATCATCAATTGTTTTTATGGATGCAATGAAAGATGATCCTCAAAAAAGAAAACCAAATATCAATAAGGCTAAAGAAATTTTAAATTGGGAACCGAAAATAGATTTTAATATAGGATTAGAAAAAACTATAAAATATTTTGCAGGTAGGAAATAAGTATGATAACAGTTGAAAGTTTAGAAATTCATGTTTCTAATCATTGCAATCTATCTTGCCGTGGATGTTCACATATTTCACCATTAGAGAAAAAAGAATTTTTAAATGAAGAAAATATGTATTTGGTTTTAAAAAAATTAAGTTCCGTTTTACATTGTAAGGTTATTAGATTGCTTGGAGGGGAACCAACCTTAAATAGTAATTTAGAAAATATTGTAAGTAAAATAAAAGAAATAGGTATATCTGATGAAATATCTATTCCAACTAATGGCATTTTAATATCGAAATTATCTGAAAATATTTTAAATAATATTGATATCGTAGAAATATCTAATTATAATTACAATGAAAAAATTTCAAAAAATTTAATTGAATGGGCAAAGAAAAATAAAGATAAAGTCACTACATACATATATTTATATGATTATTTTAGAGAACCATTTTCATATCATAAAAATGCTAATAAACAATTGGTTGATGATATATATAAAACATGTATTATATCCCAAAAATGGCAATGCTTTAATGTGTATGGTGAATATTTTTATAAATGCCCTCAATCATTAGCAATTTGTAAAAATATAGAAAATTGTAGTTTTGATAAAAATGGTATTAAAATTTTAGGTAATCAAAACTTAGAAGAAGAGTTAGAAAAATACATTAATTCAACATCTCCTCTTCAAACTTGTGATTATTGCTTGGGGACAGTTGGTAAGAAATTTAATATTATGCAAGTTTCTAAAGAAAAATATAAAAAAGAAGCTGAAAAAAACATAGAAGAAATGTTAGATAAAGAATTTTTGAAGCAATCTTTAGAAGAAGATGTAGGAGATATCTTTACTGTAGGTAAAGTTTTAAAGTTTTAGGAGGTAAGATATGAATAGAGCCGTTTTAGTTGATGGAACAAACATAGATGGATTTTTAAGTAAGTATAATGTTATAACTTGTAAATTAAGAAATTCAAGAATTAAATCAAAGCAATTAGGTATTATGGAAATGCTTTTATCTAATTATGATTTAGATATAATTTTTATTAAAAATGGACCACTTAGTGATGTTAAAGGGATTGTTTCATTTTTTGTCAAAAAAGAGAATTGGGATGAAGTACAAAATAGATTAAAAAATATTGGTTATTTTAATGAATTTTATTTTTTAGATTTTGATTCTATTGAACAATCAAATGACACAAAAATAGAAACGATTAACCCTTTGATTTGGAAAGGAAAAAAATATTCGCTAAAAAAATTATATATACAAGATGAAAAAATATATGATACACAATCACCACATAATAGAGAATTCAAAATTGTTTCATTTGATGGTGTTGAAAAACAATTAACAGGATATCGTGGAAATGGAACCGAGTTTGGGCGTAGGGCTTTACCAGTTGAAGATGCTAGGTGTTTAGTTAATTTGTCAATGCCACATAATGAAAAAAAAATTATTGAACCCTTTGCTGGTGGAGGTGGGATTGTATATATGTATAAATATATAAATCCAGATATTGATATTACAAGTATAGATATTGATGAAACATTAAAACCAGGATTAGAATTTTATGGTTCGAAACATATTGTTGGTAGTTCAGCAAATGTTCATTTAAGTGAAAAATACGATGCTATAGTCACAGAAGTTCCATTTAGTGATAATGCAACAGAGCAAGTAATAAATTCATTTACTAATTTATATAATAATCTTACTGACAAAGGAATAATTGTATTAATGTGTGGGAAAAATCAAAGCAAAGAAATTAGTGATTGCTTTTCTAAAGATCTTAACAGTAATTTGATTTTTTCGAGAGAATTAAATAGAAAAGGTACTGATGTTGTTATACAAATCTGGACAAAAAATTTTGAATTAAAAAAGGAATTGAATGAAACAATAGAAAGTGTTTCAAAGACTTTTTAGATATGAAAAATAGAATTGATAAAGAATTAGTCGAAAGACAATTAATTACTTCAAGAACAAGAGCACAGGAATTAATTGAGTCTGGATATGTTAAATGTAATAATAAGATAATATACAAATGTAATTATTTAGTAAGTGAAAGTGATAAATTAGAAATTATAAAAAATGATAAATTGAAATATGTATCAAGAGGTGGATTAAAATTAGAGAAAGCTATTAATGAGTTTGATATAAATTTGAAAAATAAGATTATTATGGATATCGGTTCAAGTACTGGCGGTTTTTGCGATTGTGCTTTACAAAATGGTGCAAAAAAAATTATTGCAATAGATGTTGGAACAAATTTAATGCATGAAATGTTAAGAAACAATCCTAAAATTGAATTGCATGAAAAGACAAATTTTAAAAACTTACCACATAATTATTTTGTTGATATAGATGTAATAACTTGTGATGTATCATTTATATCATTAAAGCAAATAATTAAAAAAATATATAATGAAAATATAAAAGTAGATCTTATTTGCTTGATAAAGCCCCAATTTGAATGTGGTAAAGAACTAGCAGATAAATATAAAGGAATAATTTTAAATAAAAGTATTCATAAACAATTGATAAAAGATTTATTTTATTATTTTAATTCTTTGAATTTTTATGTTAAAAATTTTACTTTTTCACCTATAAAGGGTGGAGATGGTAATATAGAATATTTAGTGCAACTAAGCAATAAGAACTGTACAAATAAAGAAGTTGATATTGATAGAATAGTTGATATTGCGTTTAAAAGTTAATGGAGGATATATGAAGAAAAAAATAGTATTTATGTTACAAAACGGAATAGGTTTTGGTCATTTTAAATTAGCTTTAAATATTTCAAAATACTTAAAAGAAGAATGTGAAATATCCTTTATAACACAGGCAAAATCAACTAGAATATTTGATGATTATGATTACAGAGTATATAATTTTCCAATGTTATATACATTAAAATCAAACAATGAAATTCTAATAATTAATAATATTTTAGATGATCTTATAAACGAAATACAACCGGATTTAGTAATAGAAGATACATATCCTGAAGATTTTTATCTAAATCTGCCATCATTAATGAATGTTTCTAAGATCTTATTATTAAATAGATTGAATAACTCAGAGTTTGAAAATTACTATTTTAATGGAATTTTAAATCAATATAAGAAAATCATTGTATTAAAAGATAAAGAATGTTTTATTAACGAAATTACTTCCAAAGAGGTGAGAATTTTTTCTGAAAATTCAACTAGGATGGTATATTTAAGCGGAGTTTATAATGAACCAACAAAAAGTATAAAGCAAAGTGTAAGAGAAAAATATAATTTAAATAATTTTGAAAAAAATATTGTTGTAAATTGTGGCGCCGGTGGATGGCATATTGGTTCTAATGTGTGTGAAAGCATTTTTGAAGAAGTTATAAAAATTACCAATAATTTAATTGAAAAAAATGTAAACGTACAAACAATTTTGGTGTTAGGCCCATATAGTGATTATTTACAAGAAAAATTTAAAAATATAATAAGTAGTAATATTAAAATTGTTGATTTTGAAACAAATCTTGATGCTTTGTTTAATGAAGTTGATTTATGTATATTAAGACCTGGATATAATTCAACAATGGAAGCTCTTTCTGGAAATGAAAATATCTTACTATTGCCAGGAATTTCCTATATGGAAGATCAAGATGTTTGGTGTAAAGAATTAAAATTGGAATATGGTATTGATTTTTTAAATGTAAATAATTTGGAAAAACTTCAAGAAAAAATAGAAAAATTGATTTTAAAAAATACAAGATTATCAAAAAAGCCTATTAATAATACTTGTAACGTTTCATATGAAATATTGAAAACAACAAATGAATTGCCAGATGGGAATCATATTCACTTGGCCATTAATAATTTAGCTAATGATTACGAAATAGATTTAAAAAAGGTTAATAAGGAAATTGATATTTTAAAAAAAATAAATAATACAGTTTTTCTTAATTGTGCTTTAGTTCTTAATATGAGCGAATATTCTCCGAAAAATATACAAAACTCTGATATATTTATTATAAATAATGATTCTAATATTAGTTTAAATAGATTAAGTTTCTATGATTCAAGATATAAAATTAGTTATTCTGGTGCTTTATTAGTAGAATATAATGAAATAATATTTACTACAATCAAAAAATTTGAAAAAGAATTAATTTGTATATTAAATAATACTCAAAAATTTTCTAACAATATAATAATTACTTTTAAAGAAATAAATAAAGTTGATTTTTATAGTAGCATTGATAATATAATGTATATTTTAAAAAAATATAATATTAATATTGATCCTTTTGCAAAGAAAATTGAAGAGATGGTTCAAGAAAAAAGTAATAATTATAAATTTGGATACTATAGGCCTGAAATAACTAAATTAACTTAGGTGGTGTAAATTATGAATAGAATTAACTCTTACGATATTTCAAAATCATCTTTTCACAATATAAAGGAATTAGAAGAAAATTATATTTCTCAAGTTAAAAACAAGAATATTAAAAAGTTAGACATAAAAATAAATGGGAATGATTTATTAATAAATATTGAACCATATTATTTAAAGTCTGATAAATGGGATGAATTAAATAATATTTTAAAAACAAAAAAAGTAAACTTTTGGTTTAGAGATGATGATGTAGGATTTGCAAATGAGGAATTAAAAGAAATGCTATGTTTCTTTAATAAAAAAAGCATAAATTTATTACTTGCTGCTATTCCTAGTAAAGTAGATGTTTTTACGAAAGAAACATTATCCAAATTCAATAATTATCTTATTGGGCAACATGGATATAGTCATAAAGATTATTCTGATGTTGAATCAGCAGAATTTACAATTGATAGGGACACATTAATTGTAAAAAATGAAATTGAATTAGGTAATAAAATATTAGAAAAATTATTTGGAGAAAAGTATATTAAAGTATTTATTCCACCATGGTTTGAAATAGATGATAATACTCACAAAACTATAAAAGAATTAAAATACCTTGCTTTATCCAATTATTGGAGTAATAATAAAAATAAGTTTGGTATGAATGAAATTAATTGTCAAGTTGATTTGATAAATTGGGAAAACGCATGGACTTTTGGCGGAGAAGATTTTGTATTAAATCAACTAATTAAAGAAATATCAAGTTGCAATGATGATTATATTAACATTGGTATATTGTTGCACCATGAAAGAATGGGAAAAATTGCATATCAATTCCTAGAACGTTTTTTAAACTTTATTGAGGGAAAAGCTAATATTGTTGACTTCAATACATTGTTAAATAATATTGAGGATAGAAATGATTAGTATAATAATACCAATGTATAACTCTGAAAAATATATTGAAAAATGTATAGAAAGCATTTTAAATAATTTATATAAAAATTTCGAAATTATAGTGGTAGATGATGGGAGTACAGATGATTCAATTAAAATAGTAAAAAAATACACGAATATTAAATTATTATATTCTAACCATGCAGGACCTGGAAGTGCAAGAAATGTTGGAATAGAAAACGCGAGTGGGGATTTTATATTTTTTCTTGACAGTGATGATACTATAAATCCTAATACTCTAAAAATCTTAAAGAATAATATTAAAAAATATGATATAGTGATTGGCAACTATAACATCATATATGATAATGGTGATATTGAATTATTTAAAACACCAACTGACTCTAAATTTAATAGTTTTTTTGAGTCAGTCACGGTTTGGAATCGTTTATATAGAAAAGAATTTTTAAATAAATATAAAATAAAATTTGAATCAATATTTCAAGGGGAGGATAGATTGTTTTTAGCAGAATTATATTTGCATAATCCTAAAATTAATGTTATATCAGATAATATATATAATTGGATGAGACATGAAAATGAGGCACAAAAAACTTTAACACATATTAATGATGAGTCTAATTTTAATGGACAATTATATTGCATGCAAAAATTTAAGAGTTTATTAGAAAATAAAATTTCTGTAAAAGATAGAGATTTATTAATTGAACATCTTCAATATAGTTGTATATATTTAAATGAAATTTTAAAAACAACGTGTAAAGAGAAATGCAATATTAAATCTTTTGAAGAATTTATTTTATCTTTAAAATTTGATGAAAATATAGAATTGTATAAAAAAATATTTGGTAAGGAGTGGAACAATGAAAAATAATGAAAAAAAATTTGAAAAACGTTTAACTGAAATGCAAAAAGAAATAGATAAATTGAAGGAAGAATGTCAATATTGGTCTAAAGAAGTAGAAGATATTGCAACTTTGACAATGAATAAAATGAGAGGGCCTTTTATCTCATTTGAATATCATTTGGCTGATCATTGTAATTTGAATTGTAAAGGATGTGATCATTTTTCGCCTATAGCAGAGCCCAAATTAACTGAATTTACACAGTTTAAAAAAGATATAAATAGAATGTCTGAATTATTTGATAAAAAGGCAAAATCTATTCATATTTTAGGTGGAGAACCACTATTAAACCCTGAAATTAATAAATTTATTATAGAAACAAGAAAGTGTTTCCCAGATAAAAAACTAACTGAAATTAGAGTAATATCAAATGGTATTTTAGTTAATAAAATGCCAGAAGATTTTTGGAAAACATTACACGAAAACGAAGTTATTCTTTCTGTAACCAAATATCCATTAAAATTAGATTATGATTTAATGCATGAAAAAGCTAATAATTATAATGTGAATTTCGAATTTTATGACAATACTGATCAACAACAAATTTGGTATAATATAAAACTTCAAGAAGATGGTAAAAGAAATGCTAAAAAGAGTTTTTACAAATGCTTTGTAGCAAACGATTGTATTATGTTGAAAAATGGTAGATTGTATACTTGTACCTTAATTCCAAATATAGAACATTTTAACAAATATTTTAATAAAAACTTAGAAGTTTGTGATGATGATTCAATTGATATATATAAAGCAAAAAATAAAGAAGAAATTTTTGATTTTCTTGCCCATCCAGTTCCATTTTGTAGATATTGCAATCCGGATATAAAAGATTATTCACTTAATTGGGAGCCAACTACTAAAAAGATAGATGAATGGACATAGGTGTATTTATGAATAGTGATTTTTATTTGTTTTCACCACAAAACTTAATAAAAAAAATAAAGGATATGGGTTTGATCTTTAAAAAAATTATTGCAATGCAAGTAAATGAAATGATTTCAAGTGATTATATTAGTATTTATGATTATATAAATAATCATAATGACAAGACGATTGTTATTCCAGCTTTAATTTGTGATGAATTTGACATTGATATTCTATATAATGAATTATTGTCTCTTGGTGTAAGGAAAGAAAATATAAAATATATACCAATGGAATATTTCTATGAGAATAAAAAACTAACTAAAGAAAACTTGATAGAATATGATGATATTAACTATTTAAATTATTTAGAAATATGTATTAATGATTTTTGTAATATGAATTGTAAAGGATGTAGCCATTTTGCAAATTTAGCACCTAAAAACTTTGCAAATTTTGAACAAATAGAAAAGGATTTTATACGGTTAAGGCAAATTTTTTCACATATTGATAAAATTAGAATTATGGGTGGGGAGCCATTATTAAATCCTGATTTAATAAAATATATTGTTATGATTAAACAAAACTTTCCATATACGGATTTAAGAATAGTGACAAATGGCATTTTGTTAAAAAATATTTCAAAAGAATTACTTGAATGTATTAATGAAAACGATGTGATGATTGATATATCAGTATATCCACCATTAGTTAACAAAATGGATTCTATTATAAAAAAACTTAGAGAAAAAAATGTAAAAGTTTTTATTGAAAATATTGGAAAATTCAAGCCTATTCTTTTAAATAAGAAAAGAATGTATCCATATAAAGAATTACGTGATTGTAATTGTATAAATTTAAGGGAAGGATACTTAGCTAGTTGTCCATTAGTCTTTACAATCCAATATATAAATGATAATTACAATAATAAATATAATTATACAACAAATAAAATAAATATTTATAAAAAAAATATTACAGCAAAAGATATAAAAAAACAATTGAAAAAGCCTTTTGAATTATGTAATTATTGTGCTCATTATAGAGATGATTTGAATTTTTTTGAATGGGAGCAAAGAGTGAAGAATTGTAAATTAGAAGATTGGGTAAGTGAGGAGTAGTTATGGCGATAAGAGTGTGTAAAGGTAAATATAATATTAGTAAAGATGATAAAATAGATTATACTTTTTTAGAAGTTGACGATAACAATAAATTTATTATAGTAACTGATAAAGATGAAAAACCAAAATATTATATTTATAAGAATAAAAAAGTATATAATAAGTTTATTAATTTTGAAGATATATATACGAATGGGAAAAACATTTTAAAAAAATTAAAAATAGAGTATTTACCAATTTTAAAAGATAATAAAATATATGGTTTTATATTTGATGATGATTATTTAAACGATGCTTTAAATAAAATTAAAGAATTGATCGTTGTATCAAAAAAAACAAATATATTTAAATTTAAATATGATGAAGCAATTATATATGGTTACAATGAGTTGACGTATTACTTAGAAAAATTATTTAAAATAAATAATTTGCCATATCAAGTAATTACTGATGGACAATCCCCATTATTAAATGATAATAAAAAATATTTTATATTGTATGTTGAAGGAAATTTAGGTTTAGCAATAAATGAATGTGCTTTTTGGAAAGCACATGAGGAATGGCTTTTCGAATCTATAAAGCCTTTATATAAAATTTATAATGAAATTAATCTATTAGATTATAATAAAAATTCAATGGATGAGATAGTTGAAACAATAGTAGAAAATAAACCGTTTATGATAGCAAGAGTTGGTAATACAGAATTAGCTATTGTAAAAGAATATTTACAAAAACACATAAATTTAATTGATAACTATGATGACTTTTGGCTAAATTATTTGTTTAGTACTTCTGGTTTTTTTGCAAAAAAAAGAAATAATGATATTGTAGATGAATTTGCAATAGAACATATAGAAGCGATTAGAAATTGTGATTGTAATTTTTTATATGGTAATGATGAACTCGCAGAAGGGCTAAAATCAACACTTTTATATATTCAAAATGAAGAAAGATATAAATTGAAATGGGATGATTTTGCAACACCATATAATAGACTTGTTTCTGCATTTAAAAATAAAAAAGTCCTAGTGATTAGTCCATATTCAACTGATATACAGAGACAATTAAATAACATTAAGAATGTATATGGTGATACTATTTATGATAATGTAGTTTTTGAAACCTATCAAAGTGTTGAAACACAATTAGATAATACACTGGGATTTGATGATTATTTTGTTGCTTTAAATAAAATGAAGAAAGACATAGAGAAAATGAATTTTGATATTGCACTGGTTTGTTGTGGAGCTTATGGCTACTTATTATCTAGTTATATTAAAGATATGGGGAAAATTTCTATAGAATTATGTAGTTATTTACCAAATTGGTTTGGTATAAAAATTAAAAGATATTGTACAAATTTAATGGTAAATAAAATTTGGAATTCAAATTGGATTTTTCCTACTTCAAAAAAAATATTGAAATCAGAAAAAATAGAGGATAATTGTTATTGGGAGTGATTTTTATGAAAATTTTAATATATTTATATTATCCATTTTACGAAAAACATTTAGCCGGTGGTGTTCAAGTTTGGTTAAAAAATTTAATAAGGAATATGCAATCAAAAAACAAAAATATAAAATTTCAAATTGTATGTCCTACAGGTACTATGTATGAATATCCAAAAGATATTTTTGTAGATCATTCGTTAGTAGATATGGAACAAGACTTCTTAACACCTAAAATAATTTATGAAAATTTTAGCAAATTAAAAAAGTATGAAGAAAATGCAGATTTAATATGGATGATTGATAGAACATTTCCTATAAATTCGAAAAAGCCTAAATTATTATCTTTAAATACATTATGTTATGAAAGAGAATTGATGAGTATTTTTCAAAGTAATTGGGATAAAATGGTTGTCTTAACTGATTTTGTAAAAAAGCAAGTAGAAGATTATGTGAATAAGTCTGAATTATACGAAATTCCTTGTTATGTTGATCCAATCTTTTTAAATTTTGAAAAAAATACAAAAGTTTTAGATAAATATTTTAAATATAATCCAAAGTATAAATATATTTTATTTCCACATAGACCAGATCCAGCTAAAGGACATATTACGGCAATTGATATTTTAAAAGAATTAATAAAAGATGATTCTAGTTACAGATTATTAATACCTTTACCACCTTTGGCAAAGAAAATTAATGTTGATAGAGAAAACGAATCTATTTTACAAATAAAAAAATATGTAAGCAGTCAAAAACTAGAAGATTATGTCATATTTCATAAATGGATAGATTATGAAGATTTACCTATTTATTACTATATTGGTGAGTATACTTTGTTTTTATCTAAATTACCAGAAACCTTTGGATTAACACTTCTTAATTCAATTAGTGTAGGGACACCTGTTTTAAGTTATGGAGTTGGAGCATTAAATGAAGTTGTTCCAACTGGGAATGCACATTTTAACATAAATACGATAGAAGATGCTGTTAAAATTATAAGCAAAGGAAAAAATAAATGTAATATTAAGGGTGATAAAAATTATGTTTGTGAAAAATATAATTTAAATAATATATCTCAAAGTTATATAGAACTTTTTGAAAAATTAAAGGAGGAAAAATAATGGCAAAAGTTAGTATTGTAACAGTTACATTAAATAGAGAATCTTTAAAAAATGCCTGTGAAAGTGTAGATAGACAAAGTTTTAAAGATTATCATCATTATGTATTAGGGGATGGAGTTTTACCAACCGAATATGAAAATGAAAAAAGAAGTACATTAGGGTTTTCAACACCATTAGGTGCAAAAGAACCTGGAGCCAATATGCCCAATGGTACACCAAATCCATTATTAAGATGGGCAATAAAAAATATAGATTTAGGAGATTATTTATGTTTTTTAGATGATGATAATATTTATAAAGATGATTACTTAGAAAAAATGGTTAAAATTTTAGATGAAAACTTGGATGTTGGTTTAGTATTATGTGGTGCAGAAGATTTAAGATATGAACAAAATATTGATGGCTATCCAGAATTAGGAAGATGTGATAACTCAGCATTTATGGTAAGAAGTGAAATTGCAAAATCAATTGAGTTTCCTCATGCGTCTATGGATAAAAATGTTGTACAAGATTGCGAATATATAAAAGAATGTTGTAGCAAATATAAATGGAAACATATTGATGATAAATTATTAATTTTTGGCGTAGGATTAAATCAACCACCAAAAAGAGGAAAAATAATGTATTTAGAGTCATGGAAGTTGCCACAAGAAGCATTTAAGCACGCTTATAACAAAGAATATGAAAGGGCAGAAAAAGAATTTTTAAAGGCAATTAATGATTGTGATACTGATGCTTGGACTTTAAGAAAACTTTCTGAATTATATTTAATAATCAATAAAAAAGATTTAGCAATGAAATATTTTAAGATGTGGGAAAACTTATATTTATCTGAAAAGGAACATCATTTTGCAGTAGATTATTCATATTCAATTTATTTAAAATTAACTAATCAAAATTATAAAGATTTATTACAAAGCTCAATTATTGAGAGAGAAAAGTGGCGTGAAAAAGAACCAGAATCGCTTGAACATTATTATTACTTATATTTATCTTATGCATTCATGGGAAATAAAGAAAAATGTAAAGAATATGAAGATATTATCATTAGTAAAGGGAAAGATGCTGTAATATGGGCATATCAAGATGTAGCTTGGAACTTTTTAGCATACAAAGATTTATTTGATGTAGATTATTCAAAAATGAGTAAATTTCTTGGAGTAAATTAATGAAAGCATATTATATAAGCCCACACTTTGATGATGCAATTGGTTCATGTGGAGGGAGAATACATAGTGACTTAGTAAATGGAACTGATGTTTACCTTATTACGATTTTTTCTAAAGTAACTGGGCCATTTTCTGATTATGCCATTTTGCTTCATAATTATTGGAAACTTTCTGATCCGTTTAATGATAGAAAAAATGAAAATTTTGAAGCATGCAAAAGCTTGGGCATTAAAACTATAAATCTAGAATACGAAGATGCTATTTATAGAAAAAAAGATAACATATATTTATATCCAAATGACGGAGATATTTTTAAAAAAATTGCTCCTGATGATAGTTTATTGTTAGAAAAAATATATACAAATTTTAAGAAAAGATTTTCAAAAGATGATAAATATTATTTTCCAATGTCAATAGGAAATCATGTTGATCATTGCATCACTAACATAATTGGAAGAAAATTAAAGCGTGATGGATATAATATATTATTTTACAGTGATTTTTCTTATGAAGATTTTACATCAAATAGAAAAGAAAAAAAGGAAATATTTTATTTAACTGAAGAAAATATTAAAGCAAAAATAAATGCTGTTTCAAAATATAAATCACAAATATTTATGATCTTTGGTTCAATAGAAAAAATTGAGGAATATTACAGAAATAAACTAAATAAGGAGGAAATATATTATGAATAATAAGTTACCATTAATAACCGTTATTACCATAACAAAAAACAGACCAAATTTATTAGAACGTGCAATAAAAACAGTAAAAGAGCAAACTTATAATAATATTAAACATTTAATAATAATTGATGATTGTCCTGTAACATTAAAGATGTTAGAAGAAAAATATAAAAATGATTGTAATATCATTTGGGAATATCATAAAAGAGAAAAGGATGATAAAAGTGGCCCAAATGTTTTAGCAAAATTAAGAACCAATGCAATTCACAAAATTGGAACAGGATGGTTTTCTTTTTTGGATGATGATAATGAATTTTATCCTGAACATATTCAAAAATTGTATAATTTTGCAATTAAAAATAATTGTAATGCAGTACATTCTTATAGAGAAGTAATGTATAAAGATGGTACTCCATATTTAAAAGAAGAATGGCCTTGGGGTAGAACATTTGAAAAGAAAATTGAAGTTTATAATCAAATGTTAAGTGCTGGTGTAGTAGAACGAAAAAGCAATATTTGGCACGATAAATTTGGCTATACTGTTGATACAAATGTATGGCTATTAAAAGCAGAATTATTTAATAACAAAAAGATTCAGAGCGAATATACTGAAGAAGATTATAATGAATGTAGACCAGAAGATGAAAAAATGATGGAATTATTAATAAATAATAATGTGAGAGTTATGTGTAACAAAGAAGTAACTGTTAAGTATTATTTAGGCGGATATTCAAACGAGACAGATGATCCAATTGAGGGCACAGTACAATGGGAAAAATAATAAAATTTGATACTTGTAAAAAAATTAATGGTTTTGTAAATGATTATATAAATATTCAAAAAGAATATGAAAAAAAACATAATGAGTCTATTAATAAGGATCCTTATGGTTCTATTAATAATCATTTTATGAAAGAATGTAAATATAAAGTAAGTATAATTATTTCTAGTTGGAATTGTTCTAAAACTTTATTGTTTACATTAAAAACAATAGAAAACACTTATATATGTAATAATTTTAATGATAAACTTGAAGTAATTGTGGTAGATGATGGAAGTGTTGATGATACTGTTAACATGATTAAAACAAATACATTTAATTTTGAATTAAATTTTATTAAACAAATACATTTGGGCAGAGCACAGGGTATTAATATGGGAGTTTCAAAATCTAAAGGTGATATAATAATTTTTTGCGACGCAGACATATTATTATTTCCATACACCATTGATGAAATTGTTAAAAGACAACAAGATTTCTTGAATGAAGCAGTATTTTTTGGTTTTAGAGAAGATATTGATAATGTTCCAGAAAAAGTTGAAGATATAGTGCATTATATTCAAGAATTTAAGCCGAGTTTTTGGAAAGATAATAGATTTATTTATGACTTCATTGGTAGTTGGGGGTCTAACATGATGTTAGAAACAAATTTTTTGCAACTATATTCATGCAAAAAAAATATTTGGGTGAGTAATAACATAAAAGCAATTTATGACTGCTGGCAATTATATAGAATGGTGTATGGTTTTCTATTTTCTGTTAGTAGAGAAAATTTTTACAAAGTTGGAGGTTTTGCTGAATTTTTAGTAGGATGGGGATGCGATGATACATCATTTATCTCTTTATGTTTGGAACAAAATATAAAAATAATTCCTGTTCCTTCTGCACATTGTTTACATATTTATCATCCAATAAGAATGAAAAGTCAATGGGAAGATGGAAAGAAAAATGAGAAAAGAATGTTTGATTATATATCGAAAGAAAATAGAATTAATTATATGAATCAAGATTTTTCTTCTAGAATATTGTTTGAATATCAAAATAATCATGATTATACTAAATTACCGATTATGATAAAAGAAGTAAATTATAATACAAAATTGGAAGAAGCTGATTATAATTATTTTTTAGGAAATTTGCAAAAAGCTAAAGAATTATATTTAAATATTATAAAAGATTTAAGCTTAGAAAAATTAGAAAATTTATTTGATATTGCAATCAGATTAAATGATAGTTATACATTTAATCTTTGCAAGGAAAATGAATTATATTTACAATGTTTCTTCTATCATGTTGCTAACTATTATTTTAATTTAAATATGTGTTGCGTTGATGACATTGTTGGTTCTAATAGTTATTATTGCCAATTTTTAAAAAATATTAATAAGAATGATTTGAAAGACAGAGCGGAACAATACTTTTATGAAGAGCAATGGTACTTGTCTTATTTAGATTATTTTGCAATTTCAATATATGATAATAGTTATTTAGATAAATGTAATAAATGCTTAGATATTCTAAAAAAGGGAGGCAAACTATAAAATGAAAATAGCAGTTGCAGGAACAGGATATGTTGGATTATCAATAGCAACATTATTAAGTCAAAAAAATGAGGTGGTAGCATTAGATGTTGTACCAGAGAAAGTAGAAAAAATTAATAATAAAATTTCACCTATTAAAGATGAAGAAATTGAAAAATATTTTAAAGAAAAACATTTAAATTTAAAGGCAACTCTAGATTATAAAGAAGCATTTTCAAATGCCGATTTTATTGTTATTAGTACACCAACTAATTATGATGATAAAAATAGATTTTTTGATACTTCAAGTGTTGAAGATATAATTCAAAAGGTAATTTTAATGAATATAGATACAACTATGGTTGTAAAATCTACTATACCAGTTGGATTTATTGAAAATATAAAAAAGAAATATAAAATAAATAATATTATGTTTTCTCCAGAATTTTTAAGAGAAGGGAAGGCTTTATATGATAATTTACATCCATCTAGGATAATTGTTGGTGAGAGAAGTAAAAAAGCAGAAATATTTGCTAATCTTTTAAAAGACTGCTCATTAGATGAAAATACACCCGTTTTATTTATGAACAGTACTGAAGCTGAAGCAGTTAAATTATTTGCTAATACCTATTTAGCTTTAAGAGTGTCTTATTTCAACGAATTAGATACTTATGCCGAATTAAAAGGATTAAATACAAAGGATATTATTGATGGAATTTGTCTAGATCCAAGAATAGGAAGCCATTATAATAATCCTTCTTTTGGATATGGTGGTTATTGTTTACCTAAGGATACTAAACAATTATTAGTAAATTATGATAATGTACCTCAAAATTTAATAGAAGCAGTAGTTAAATCAAATAAAACTAGAAAAAAACATATTACTGATATGATTCTAAAAAGAAATCCAAAAATAGTAGGTGTTTATAGATTGATTATGAAAACAGAGTCTGATAATTTTAGATCTAGTGCTATACAAGATATTATAAAGAATTTAAAACAAAATAATGTTAATATTATAATATATGAGCCTACTTTAGATAAAGAGCAATTTGATGGTTGTGTAGTTGTTAATGATCTTAATAAGTTTAAAAATGCATCTGACATTATTATAGCTAATAGATTGGATCAAAATTTAATTGATGATTTAAACAAAGTTTATACTAGAGATATATACAATAATAACTAAAAAAATTTCTTGACAGGATTATGTGAAAATACTTTCTTAAAGTGACTTTAACCATAAAGTAATTATTTTTAAAAAGCAACTAATCGTTGCTTTTTAAAATGCCATCTATTGATAAATTATATTTTTTTGCTATTTCATAAATAAATGATGTTTGAATTAATACCTTACCTGTTTCGTATACCGAATAACTTGAGGATGTAATATTTAACATTTCAAATATTTCTTTTTGCTTTAGACCGTTTCTTTTTCTAAAATCTTTTAAATTTTGTCCTACAATGATTGGGTCTATTTTATTTGATGAGAAATTATAATTATTTCTTTTTTTTAGTCCTGTTATATAGTCAATACTTAATTTATAATAATTACTTAATTCAAAAAGTTTTCTTAATGGAATAGTATCTTTTCCAGTTTCCCAACCAGCATAGGTAGAACGATCAACACCTAAAATTTCTGCTATTTCTCTTTGCTTCATTTCTTTTTCTTCTCTTATTTCTTTCATTTTTCCAAATTTCATAATTACCACCTTACAATCTAATTGTCTAACAAAAATGTGGGAAATAACGATTTTGTGGGGCATATCGAGAAAAAATATGATATAATATTATATAGAAGTACCAAAGGGAGCGTTTTATAAATGAAAACAAAGAAAAAAAGTAGTATTGAAGTAAGTAAAAATGGTGAAAATGAAGATATTAAATTATCAAATAGAATTATTGATTTGTTTATTTGGTATCAGATTGAAGGTTCAAATGCTTGGTTAAGAGTGTTGAAAAGTCAAGTAAAGTTTTTAGAAGAAAGAAGAAAACAACTATTTGATAATCTTGATATGTGTTTATTTAAATTTCAAAAGAAGAAAATAAATGAAGAATTAGAACAAATTGAAAAAGAATTATTTAAACAATATGAAAAAATAGGCGAAGAAGTTGATATAATGAATAAACTTAAAAGTTCTATTTCTAATAATAATGACATTACAGAAGTTGATGATGACACATTACTTAGCTATTATGATTTATTAACATATTTAAAATTTGGTATTACTTTTAAAAAAGTTTCATATAAGAAATTTAATAGAGAAGTTATATATTTTTATGATAATGAGGGTAATTATATAATAGAAAATCAAAATGATAAGGATAATGTTTTTGATATTTATCTTAGTGAGTGTGAAAGTGATAATACTAAATTTGATAGAAATATTAAGATTCTAGAAAAATAATTTATATTTGTTATGTCATTTAAGGTCGGTGGTTAGTGTGAATAAAGATTTAATAGAAAGCATAGTTCTATTAGTTATTGCAATGATATTAATTTTAATATATGGAATTTTTGTTATTATTGATGAAAGAAAGAAATGGAATAAAAAAGAATTTTTTAAATATACGCTTTATTATGAAGTTGATTATTTTTTATATATGGATATGATAAAAAAAATGAAGAAAGTTCTTTTTAAGAAAAGATTAGAATTAGTAGTTTTAAGTATTCTAGTATTTTTTAGGAGGCTATTTGTATGGAACAAGAAATAACTTTAAAAATAGAGATTGCATTTTTTATAATAATTGCTTTATCGGGAATAGTAATAATAATTTTTTGTTTAAGACGCAAGGATGAAAAAAATTTTGATTGGGAGTTATTTGAAAGAACTGTAAGAATGATGCACGAACAAACAGATGCAAATTTAGATATGCTAACTAAAATGAATAAACAAAAAGATAAGATTGAAGAAAAAATAAAAGCAAAGAAAAAAATATTAGGTTTGAAACTAGTAGATTGAGGAATTTATTATGGCAGATATGAATGAAAAATTTAAAATTATATTTTTTATAGTAATGCTAGTTCTTGCAGCAATTTATATAATATATGTAATTATTAGAATTATTTGTTCATTAATAATATTATATAAGATGAGTAAATAAATATTTTTATATACAAAAAAAGATTAATGTTTTAATTTTTACATTAATCTTTAATCTATTTTCTTGAAAGAACGATTCTATGTTTATATTTATCAAATGAAATATCTTTTGTTGAATAATTGTATAGATTTTCAAGTGTTATTAATTTATTTTGTAATTCTTGATCTTCATCTAAACATTTTAAATATAATTCAATAAATTCAGCTGGTGGATTTTCTTTTTTTATGGCATTTCGATAATTATCATTAAGCATTGTTTTTAATGCTTTAGTTCTTGATACACCTGGCATACCATAATAAGAAAAGTAAAAATCTTTTATTTTTTCTAATGTTAAATGATAAACATGATTAGCATATAAATCTTTTTTTTCTATCAAGTTTTTTAAATCATCAAAAAAATTATTAATTATAGCTAGCTGTTCTTTTGCTGCATCTTCACTAAGTCCTGGCATAGGCAAAGAATGAATTTGTTTAATATAATCTTGTAATTCTTTTATTCTTCCATTTTTATCTAATATTATATTTCCATAGACAATCATTGAAACAACAGCATTACCTTGATTTTTAAATTCATTAATAGTTTTTTGATACATACTGTTTAAAGTCTTTTCAAAATATTCTATTCTAATTCCATCTATTAAATCAGAACCTCTTATCTCTTCTTTTAAATTATTATTAAATATAATATGTAAATCAATATCAGAAAACTGATTTCCGAATCCTGTTTGATTACTACCATAGAAAATAATGCCCTCTATATCTTTGCTTCTTAAGTACCCCATTTTATTCACAAACTGCATAATTACATCTGTGAATTGTTGCATATTTTCTCCTCCTAATATAATTATAACACTTGAATTGCTTAACTACATAAATTTTACTTAAAAAGTCGTTTTTTTTTGCACAAAATGTTTCGTTTGTTAACATAAAAGTAACAATGGTAACTAATTTTAGTAAAATTATTGTCATTCGTTAATTATTGATGTATAATAATAGACCAATATGGGAAGGAAAATTAATTATGAAAAATTATATTAACCTTTTTTTGTCTAAAAAAATAAATTATGAAGTTGAGAATTCTAACACCTTTATTAATCACACAATAGATAATAATGAAAGGATTTTTAAAAGGGAAACTAGGCAACTAGATAATGCAAGATTTAATATTATTTTATTTAAATTAAAATATCCTAAAAAGATAGATAATATAATTAATTCAAATGAAATAATGGAAGATCATTATGATTCAACTTTAATATTAGAAATTTTAGATAAAGATGAAAATAAACTATATACTTTCTATGATTTACTTTATTCAACTTGTAATACATTAAATGATGCAAATAATAACTATGATAAACTATATTCAATAATATATGCTTCTGATAATGAAGAAGATATTATAAATACAATAATAAATGCCCAAAATTAGTAATTAAAACAAAAACAAACAAAATTTATACAAAAACCTACAAAGTTTAAACACTATTTTATTGCAATTCACTTGTCAAGTGCTATAATAGAGTAAACTTGAAAAAAGTATGTCTAGAAAGATATTTCTTAATTTAAGTTTTAAGTATTTTTGCACAAAAAAGCTCTAAATTCGTTGATTTTAGGGCTTTTTCAGCGTTTTCTAATAGAAAATAGCAAAAAGCGCTTGACAATTCCTAATAAAAGTAGTAGAGTAAATCCCCTAATTAAAAAAGCGAGAGGTTTCTAAAGCGGCTTATTATTAGGAAATAAGTTTAGGTGGTGAAATCAATGAAAAAAATTTCAATGAGAGGAACAAATTATTATTTAACTAGCTTTAATTGCATGTATTTATTATCGTATTTATCTAATATTTTCAAAAAGAGAGAAAATTGTCCTAGGGCGTATTTCCCTCTTTTTTCTTAATTAAGGCATCAGGGGGTTAGCTATGATTGAACCAATGGTATTAGAATTTAAGATTGATGATAGATTTATAGATCATCCATTATTATCCAAAAAAGAATTATTAAAATACGATATTGATTACTGTTATAAGAAAGTTGAAGAAGAAGTAGATAAGTTTATAAGTGCTCAAATTAATTATTCATTTATTAATGCTCCAACTATTACTTGCAATTATGAAGTGAGATATGAATGTTTTGTTCCAAAGAAGATTGATAAGGTAGGGAATTATGTTATTTCAAAAATTACAAAAGAAGAAGAAATAATGAGATTGTATAGTAATATTGTTACTTCGTTGAAATTCCTTAGTAAAAATGAATTTACATTTTTTCTTGAATGTTTATATTATAAGCATTCCGGTAACGAATTTATTAGAAAAGCAAATTCTTCAAGATTTTTATTAGATCAAATAAAAGGAAGTTGCGTTGTAAAAATGGCAAGAGCTTTAGATTGTGCAAAAGAGATTTAAATCAGTATAGTTATAAATGTGAACTTGTCAATAGAAAGTAGACAATAAAAGAACATTAATTAAATCCTAGTTGA
>ERZ1673752.540-NODE-540-length-63892-cov-5.523584_pt1 | contig 63892 bp, 50 predicted proteins | sample MGYA00580195_ERZ1673752 | MGnify/ENA primary metagenome ERZ1673752 (study PRJEB41218, sample SAMN15661744) | gut metagenome | host: Homo sapiens | place: Canada: London | collected 2015-08-20/2019-03-30 | study: EMG produced TPA metagenomics assembly of...
TTATACGCCAAAGCAAAAACCGGTAAAATTGTGCAAGACTCGTAAGAAGTCAAAATATTACCAGTCAAAGACGGCCAACTTAGGGGCAGAATTCAACTAAGGGCAAGCTATTCCCTGTTCCAACTGCCGCTGGAACAAATACTCCGCCAAAGGCAAATCTTCCTGGCTTGTTACCTTGATATTATCGGCATCTCCGGGGATGAGACGGATGGGGAGACCAATTTGGCTTAGCATGGTCAGATCATCCGTATAGACTCGCTGCATTCTTTCTGCCTGGGCATGGGCTTCCAGCAAAACATCGAGGTCAGTAGCCTGAGGGGTCTGAATAAGCCAAGTTCGCGACCTATCTGGAATTGAATCTACCCGTCTGGGATTCTCCCCGACAACCACCACGGTATCAGAAGCTAGGCAGGCTGGGGCCACAGCTATCAGGCGATGAGGAGCTAAAAGATCCAGGATCTGATCAATTCTTTGGGGGCGTAAAAGACAACGGGCAGCATCATGAATCAAGACATTGGCCGATGCACCCTGGAGTATTTGTTGAAGAAAAAGCAAGCCTTTGTGGACTGATTCGGCCCGGTTTGTCCCGCCCGGACAAAAGTGCAAGAACTTTTCGCCTGACAAGGGGGGCAGGGAGGCCAATTCAGCCTGATATTCTGGCAAATACTCTTCGTGGCCAACCACCACCAGACCTGCGATCCCAGGATGCTGCCAAAAAATCTGGGTCGACCGCCACAAAACGGTCTGCTGGCCCACTTTTGCCAGGAGTTTGTTGATACCGCCCATGCGCTGAGAAAGACCGCCCGCAGCTAAAATCACATAGGCAGGCTTGAGCCCTGAGCTCAAGGGACTATTGGTCTCTTTATTCTTCATGGAAATATACTCCCTAAGGCATCTTGAAGGAGGCTAGCAAAGTGGAGCTCTACTCCCTTTTCAGCCAAAAAGGTCATCAAAGGTCGATCTTTTTTTAGAGCATTTTGGTTGCCTTTGGGGAGGACAAAGGCTTGAAAGCCTAAACGCACTGCTTCTTTTACCCGCCTTCCTGGGAAGGAGATGGCTCGCAATTCGCCCGCCAGGCCCAGCTCTCCCAGTAGGATCAAGTTTTGTCGGACTGCCTGCGAGCGATAACTGCTTAGCATAGCCGCAGCCACAGCCAGATCTGCAGCTGGTTCCTTTAGTTTCATCCCCGCCGTCACATTGACATAAGCGTCTTGATCCGTAACGTGTACATGGAGGTGCTTTTCTAGGATAGCAAGGAGCATAGTCACCCGCATCCGATCGATGCCTTGGCTATTCCGTAGGGGCTGGTTAAATTGTGAATCTGTCAAAAGTGCCTGGAGTTCTAAAACCAGGGCACGACTGCCCTCCATCATGGTCGTTAGACAGACCCCAGGCACCTGGAGGGGTTGGTTAGGGGTCAAAATGGCGGCCGGGTCATCTACCGTTAAAAGGCCCTGGTCCCCCATTTGAAAGAGCCCCGCCTCTTCTAAAGATCCAAAGCGGTTTTTAGTGGCTCGTAAAACTCGAAGAGCCTCATGGGACTCTCCTTCAAAGGTCAAGACGCAGTCTACCATGTGCTCCAAGAGCTTAGGTCCAGCAACCATTCCATCCTTTGTCACATGACCCACTAAGATGATCGAAATTCCCCGACTTTTGGCTAAGCGAAGGAGACGGCTAGTCGCAGCCTTTAACTGGCTAGGACTTCCGGCCCCTGCCTCGAGGTCTGGATCGTAGGCTGCTTGTATGGAGTCACAAATGATAAGGGAAGGACGCAAGTGCTCACAGACTTGCTCCAGGGTGGCCACATTAAGGGTCGTCAAAAGATGGACCCGGGCCGAAGAAAGACCTAAACGGCGGGCCCTCACTTGGATTTGAAAAGCTGATTCTTCGCCCGTTGCATAGAGGGCTTGGCCCACCTGGGCAGATGTCTGGAGAAGAAGGGTTGACTTTCCTATACCAGGATTTCCAGTTAGGAGAACCAAGCTACCCGGAACTAGACCGCCCCCCAAAACTCGGTCAAATTCAGACATTCTTGTTGAAATTCTAGCCTCAGCACCAGAAAGTTGAGACTTAGAAGATCTAGGACCGTTCAAGTCTTGGGATACTTGGCCATCTTCCAAGTCTTGAGGACCTGGGAGGGCAAGCATCTCTAAGCTAGTCAAAGTAACCCCTTGGGTTTCCTGACTGGCGTTGACCCAAGAAGTCCCTGATACCGGAGGCGGAAGGACTTTTACGTCCCCCTGGTCGACCTTATTGGACTTAACCAAATCTGCTGCCTGGTCAAGTTGAGCCGCCTGTAAAACCACTGGATCAACAACATCCCGAGGTGCTTCTACAAAAGAATTCCAAGCTCCACAGACGGGGCACTTTCCTAGCCAGCCTCGGGACTCGTTGCCGCATTCTATACAAAACCAGAGTCCCTTGGTGTCTAGAGCTTTCTTTTTAGATCCCATGATCACCGGGCCTTAGTGGTCGCCCTCTGTATCCTGAGCGGTGGAAGCTGTAGAAGCGTATGTAAAGAGCTGAACAACATCATCGGGCACGGGAAAGAGGAAGTTAGGGTCTGCACCAGCCTCCAATAATTGTTCTTTGGTCCGATAGCCCCAAAGAGCAGCCAAAGGGAGGGCCTGGCAATTCTTGGCCATCCGGATATCCGGTTCCCCATCTCCCATAATAGCGATCTCCGGGCCAAAGTCTAATCCATGGTCCCGAAGGGGACCCTTTAAGGCCCCAGGTTCAGGCTTAAGGGGACGGTCTGGGCTGGCTCCTGCCACAAAGAGGAAAGGAATGGTTGAAAAATACTGGCGAATTAAGTCTTTTGCCTGAGAATCTGGTTTATTGGAGGCAACAGCCAATTGGATGCCACGATTTTGTAAGAAACGCAACATGGGACTCAAACCAGAGTAGATGTCTATGTGGTAGTTATAGTAAGACTTAAATAGCAAAAGATATAAGTTCCAGATCTGGTCAACCATCGTTGGTGCTGGTTCCTCCCCTAGGATTAAGTATAGGCTCAGGCGAATCTGATTTCTAGCACCATAGCCCACACAGTTCATAAATTGCGGGCTCTCAATCGTTTTCGTCACCACGTCTGTAAAGTTGACCGGATCATAAAATTTCGAGAAAGCTGGCATAATCAAATTCTTCGACTGCATCAAGGCCAGCTGTGTCGCCTTTCGCAAAGAATTCAGAGTGAATAGGAGGGTCCCATCTAAATCAAAGATAATCAGCTTAATCTGTTGTAGGCGTCGAATGGATTCGGGGGAAATTTCGGAAAAATTCATAGAGGGTCCTTTCTCCTGTAAACTAATGGAAAATTTTCTAAAAAGATTGGCAAAACATAAGGCCTATTCCAAACCCTAGTTGCCCTGGATAAAACTAGTAAAAAAATGCTGGCTCCACAAGCATAGCTCACGGCTCCAGCATTTTTGTCTAAACTAGCAACTTAGGTGGCAATCCACACAAAACCAAGCTCCTCATCTGTGTTACTCGCCAACCAAGCACCAGCCCTATCGTGGTGGTGGAGATGATGGGGATTGAACCCACGACCTCTCGGATGCGAACCGAACGCTCTCCCATCTGAGCTACATCCCCAAGTGACAAACAAGAAGAGTATAGCCCATCTGAGAAATATTGTCAAGAATTATCTGCCTATCCGAGAAGCATCAATATCCCACATCAAGGAAACAAGCTTAGGGCTTGCAGGATGAGCAGGGTATGAATGCTCGGTTTAGAAAGAAAGTTTCTTTCTTAATACAACAAATACTCCCGCTCCCAATAGCAGTCCCAAGGTCAGGTAAAAGAAGGATTTCTCTCCTGTTTGAGGGACCTTGTTGGCTACAACAGGAGGATTGCCAGCCTGCCCTGCTGAGGCTGTCATATCTCCCATTTGGCCGGGCTTGGCTCCTGACTGAGAGTCAGGTGCGTTAATGTAGAACTGATTTCCCGGGCCTGCAGGTGCTACTGTGACATTTCTACTGATCAGTTGAGAAGAGTGACGTCCCATCGAAGTGCTGCCCCCATCCGAACCAGCCTTGGAGGAATGATTCCCAGGCAAGGCGGTTCCCGGCTTGGTTGATTGGGTGGTCTGGGTCGCTCCTGTTGTTTGTGTTCTCTTCTCAGAAGTCTCTGTCGTACTTTCCCTAGGCTCATCTTCTAAGCAGGTTACATCAACGTCCAAGCGAACTGGCTGGCCATTCTTATCAAGGATTGGTTTGGCATTCTCATCATAGAATCCAGCGTAAACCTTCGCATTAAATTGGAGACGCAGGTGATACTTACGAGAATTCTTAGAGTCCTTTGTCGCAGGTATATCTTGAGGTTTACCGTGCTTATCAATAGCCATAAATCTTACAGTGCTATGAGGAGGAAGATCTTCGGGGAAATGAATACTGACTACAATATCTCCTTTTTTACTTTCATCCTTCAAAAGTTGAATAATACGCACCCAGTTGGCTACTACTGTAATATCCCCGGTTAGCTCGCGGCTATCATTAGGCTTATATTTCTTTGAGGGCGTTTCATCCTTAATTGTCCAGTGTGAGAAGGTCTTTCCTGCTGGAGCTGTAAAGCTGCAGTCTGGGAAGCTATAAGACTCTCCCTCCTTCACCTTCACAGAAGCCATCGTCCCGTTTCCTGTATTCGCATCATAGCTTACCGTATATTTTGTGATTGGCGTGGCGATATCCTTCCAGTTGGCTATAAATTTAGCATGTCGAGTAACAGGAAACGTATCCCCAGGAGCATATGTTTTTGTTTTCGGTTCACCCTCGACAGTCCAATAAGAGAACTCTTTATTGGGCGGAGGCCCAAAAGCGCAAACAGGAACTTGATAGCCATTGGGATCCTGCGAACTATGTTTCACTGGTGGCATTTCCTTTGTCCCCCCGTTTGGATCAAAGGTAAAAAGAACTAAATCATCCCAAGCGGCATGAACAAAGATACTATCTGTTAAAGCATATGTATCACCTGGTTGATATTTATGAGAGGTATCTCCAAAAATAACCCAATGAGAAAAAAGTTGGTTTCTCGATGTATACTTGCATTTAGGAAAAGTATACAGTTGACCAATGGGCACATACTCCTCAGGCATACTTTCTCCCATATAGGTCCCATATTTCACCCTGTATGTAGAGGTATCAATTGTGACAGCAATCTCATCCTTTGTTGTTAAATCCGCAACGGAGATGGCCTGTATGGTAGTTTCACCCTGTTGTAAGGGGATCAATTCTCCTGTATTGGGATCAATATCAGCGATTTCAGGATTAGTACTCTTCCAGATCACCCGTGTTTCCACTGGTTTATTCTGATCTATAGCTTCTACTTTTGTTGTAAAATATTTCATCAAGTCAACGTTGCCATGAATCGTCAGTTTTTTATCTGGAATATCTTTTCCGTCCGTTTGGATATTCACAGATTTCACATTGCCCAGGCTCGAATCTTTAACTTTCATTTTGAGCTTAATATAAGGAGGAAATCCCTCTTTGTTATAAACAATGGGCAAGCTGCTAGTATCATCAAAATCGGTTCTACCAAACCCATCCTTGTTGCTCCAACGTACTTTATTGGTGAAAAGTAAAAGATCTGTAAAGCCAGGTTGATGAGCTACAACCCCAATCATATATCCAGGAAGAGTGAGTGCATTGCCATAAGGATAAGATGGAGCAACAACGCCCGGAACTGTTGGATATACTGCATCATAATATGGCAACAGTTGGTTCGTACTTTCACATAAGCCTAGATGCCTTTGGATGGCATTTTCAATACTAATCTTCTCTTGAATATCGGTAATTCGATCAACTACTTTACGATTACCAAATCTATTGTCCGGATCGGGTATCGTGTACTCTGGAGCAAGATATTTTGCATCAAACTCAATTTCTTCGCCATCCCTATAAGTTGTATATTCCGATTTTTTATCCAGCGTTGCTGGCCTTTGTTTAACTAAGAGGCCTTCAATAATCTTTCGACGATCTTTTTTTGAACTGGGACTAATATTAACAGTCACGGTATCCATATACTTATTACTGCCTACAACCACCACTAAAGTTACTCTGGTTGTATAATCTTGAGGTGATGAATCTAGCTTGCTATGATTTTCTGTAGCATTACATAAAGGAATGCAAGCACCATCATTGCGAACCATTAATACTTCCGGTTTTTCTACAATCCAAGCAGTAGGATACTTATCTTCGCCCCGAATCCATGATGAAACATTGTAATGCACTTTAAACATCAGATTCGTTGCGAGGCAACCAAGATATTTTTCATCAATGTCCAGCACATGCCCGTCAAATAACGGATACTGTTTAGCCTTAGCGACCTTTATAACTGGTTCTGGAATTTCTTCTCCCACGGGCTCTTGCGTCAAGCTTGGGCTTTGTTGTCCTGATAAGGAGCTAACTGCCTCCCTTGCACTCCTAGGATGCTGCACTTTTGAGCCCTCTTCCGCTCGAACCAGCCCTTGGCCTCCCAGGAGGAGTCCATCAAAGCAGGAAAGAAGACATAATCCCGCAAGGAGAAGGGACAAACCCAATTTATTTCTATATCCCGACTTAGTTCTATACTTAGATAAAGACATAATAGCTCCTTTCCCCAGCTCATAAAGCCGGAAAGCCGTCATCAAAGTCCAACAATACTAAATAGCATCTTAACAAAATATTAAAAAACCAGCAAGCTACAAGAACCAAGAAGAGAGGCGAAATAATAAGGTATAGCGCGTAATAATTCAAAAATATTGCATTGAATATAAAAGAAAAAAGCCAGCCACCACCCAGAAAAGATAGGTGACAGCTGGCTAAAGTAGATATGACGGGCCCTAGGAGTTGACATATCCCCGGCCAAAAACTCTAGCCTCACCCTTGAGGCGGGTCAAGCCCCGCCGGTCCATTTGCTCCAGGATGAGGATGGCATACTTCCGGCTCGTCCCCAAATAATCCCGAAAATCTCCCAATTTCACAGACCCATCCTCTTGGATCTTCTTTTCCACCCAGGCCCAAGCCTGGGCCCACCCATCCTGGTGAAGATAAGTCGTCTTATCCAGCATATATAGCTGACCCTGCTCCTGCAGATTTTCTACGAGGAGAGGCAGACGGGGGATCTCAGCTTCCAGGGTCTCCCAGATATCCGGCGTAAAGCCCGCATCCTGATAGGCCTTTAAGATCTTGGCTTCCGCCGCCTGATCAGCTGGAGTCAAGACCACTTCGAAATCGGGTAGGGCATAATACTGATTCCGACTCTTTTTTATCAGACCATCTTTAATAAACTGCTGGCAGCAGAGGCTGGCAGGCAAGGGGTCAGCCAAGGGCCAAAGCTTCGGTAGTACCTCCTCCTCCCTCATCCCAGCCTTGAGGGGATTATTTGCATGGAATTCATGTAAGAGGGTGCGCATCTCGGCCTTCATAGCCTCGTAATAGGGCAGGCTCAGATAGTAGATGCCGTCTGTCCCTAGGGCACAGATTTCCCCCGCCTCTAATAGCTCAGCGATTGCCTGGGAAAGCCAATCCGCAGGAAGGGTAGTAAAGCCCACCCGGGCAGCCTCCGTAGCCAAGTCCTGGAGCTCCTGGGAGCCCGTGGCAATGGCATAAAGGAGACGATTTTTCGCTTGCTGATAGGGATCTCCTTCAAGACAGGCCCGCAAGAGGGTCAGGCGGTCCTCCACAGGAAAGTGAGTGGGCGGAGGGCAGGCGTCAAGAATGGTTCCTCCTCCCATGGTAAAAAGAGGAGAAAAAAAGCGTAGGACAAAATAATCCCCGGCATTATGGGCCATATCCTCGCCAGCATTTAGCTGAACAAATCCAGTTTCACCTGGAGACAGCTCCCGAGCGGACTCCTCATTCCCATAGACCCGAACTCGGACAAGCTGCTCAGCCGACCCACTATGAAAATGCACTTCCTGCCCACTCTTTAACTTTTGGGTTGACCGGGGCAAGATCTTTACAGCAGCTAAGACCTGGGGAGAAATCATAAGAGAGCCGGGTTGGGCTAAGATGGCCCCCCGGTCCAGGTCCTTTTTACCAACTTGGGCCAAATTTAAAGCAGCCCTTTGCCCCGCCACAGCCCGGTCCGTATCCTTATTATGGACCTGAATATTTCTGACCCGTAGGCGGCGCTCCTCCGGATAGACCATGACCTCATCCTCTTTATGGACCTGGCCAGTAATGACCGTGCCGGTTACAATGGTGCCAAAGCCACTCAGGGTAAAAACCCGGTCAATGGCCTGGCGGTAAGGAAGAGAAATATCCTTAGGGGGTAACTTTTGGATTTCACTAAAAATGAGTTCCTTGAGCTCCTCGATTCCGGCCTTAGTGACGGTAGAAACAGGAACCAGGGGCGCCCCCTCTAAAAAAGTCCCTCGGCAAGCCTCCCTCACATCCTCGGCAGCTAGCTCCTGAAAATCCTCCTCCACAAGGTCAATCTTATTCAGGACAATAATCCCTTGCTTGATATGAAGAAGACTCATGATCTCCAGGTGTTCAAGCGTTTGTGGCATAACACCCTCATCGGCAGCCACCACCAGCAAACATAGGTCTACTCCGCCTGCCCCGGCCAACATATTTTTGATAAATTTTTCATGACCTGGCACATCGACAATCCCAGCCTTCGTGCCATCCGGCAGGTCAAGACTAGCAAAACCCAGCTCAATGGTAATCCCTTGTTTCTTTTCCCCGGGCAGACGATCCGGATCCACCCCCGTGAGACAGCGGATCACTGAGCTCTTTCCGTGATCGACATGACCCGCTGTTCCAATAATGACGTTATGACAATACTCCCTCTCTTCCATGGTTCTTACCACCCTACTCTCTCTTTAAAACGGCGTGAAAAGCCCGAACCAGCCCCTTCACCAGGAGTGGCTCCTCCCCCGGTAAAAGCGAGCGCATATCTGCCCAAAATGCCCCATCCTCGATCCTGCCAATAATCGGCAAGAAAGTCAGTTCCTTTCGGACGAGCCTAGCCTGCAAATCCTCCTTCGACAAAGGTAAGGTCCGCACAAAAGCCTCAAAGGCATTCGCTTGTGGTCCCTCCTCCCCAAAGGAAATCCGTAAGGCATAAGAAGGCAACAAAACATTAGGGGCAGTCCCGCCCCCCACTTTCGCCTGGGTCTTTTCCACAGAAACCGACACCCCGTACTGACCCCGCATCGCTTCTGCACACGCTACCCGGTCCGGCCCATCAAAGCCTAAATCCCGATACAGGTCCTCCTCAACCTGCCGGGCGAGAGCCAACAAAACCTCCGGCTTTTGACCAACCTGGCGGAGCACGGGAATATTTGCTTCACGGTGAGCTTCATAATAAGCTAAGATTTTCTCGAGCGATAAGAGGGTAAATTTGTCCACACGAAGGGCCCGCATCAGCTGATTATGCTTGAGCCGGTCCATAAATTTACGAGAGCCCAAGATCATCCCCGCCTGGGGACCACCAAAGAGCTTATCGCCCGAAAAACAAAGCACATCGACCCCTGCCGCCAGACCCTCTTTGACCTTGGGCTGGGTCTGCATCTCAGGGGCCAGATCCTCCTCCAAGAGGCCCGACCCCAAATCATAGATCAAGGGCAACTGATGGTCGTGGGCAACTCGGACCAGATCCGCCAGACTTGGTTCCTCTGTAAAGCCCCCCAGGTAAAAATTACTCCGATGGACCTTCAAAATCCCGCAAGTCCGGGAATTGATAGCCTTGGCATAATCCGATTCCTTGATCTTATTGGTACAACCCAAGGCCACCAGGCGCATCCCGGACCGGGAAATAATATCAGGAATCCGGAAAGACCCGCCAATTTCCACCAACTCCGACCTGGCCACCAGGATCTCCGGGGGTTCCTGAGCCTCCTTACGAATCCTCTCTCTCAGCTCCTCGTAGGCTAAAAGTTCCGTCAGACCAGCCCCTTTCTTGCGCATTTCCATCAAAAGCTGGTCCAAACCCTTGAGCTTTTCCGCTTGCAGGTCATCATAACGGTCCTTCAAGGTGGCTAAAATAAGGAGCATGGCCGCCGCATTGTTATTGGTTACCGCTGCCGCTTCTGCCCCCAAAAGCTCACTCAAAAGCTGTTCCACGCCGCCACCCCGGTAGCCTCGCTCGCCTCTTCTAATATCATACTCCAGGGTACAGTAAGAAGTCAGAGTCGTCTGCAAATCTCCAAAAATCTCCATCGGTAGGGGGGCCCGGCCTAAATTAGTATGGATAATCGTCCCCGTTACATTAATCACTCGTTGAATCAGAGCCTGGCGGTCCCGGTAAATCTCCTGCAAAATGGCCTCTTCCCAATCTGGGACCTGCAAACTTTCCAGCTCTTCTTCCTTGGCAGACAAAATCTGGTCACGGAAGCTCTGGAGGGCCCTCTGTGCAATCCTCACCAAATACGGCTCTCCAAAAGCCAGGCGCAGATCCTGGAGATCCGGGCTCTGGACCATTTTTCCCACATTAGGAAGCGACGCTAACAGCTGAGACTTCGACTGCTGAGACTTCGATTTTTGAGACATAGCAATTCCTTTCACACTATTTCCTATAACAAATATTCCTGCGAACCTGTACTGGTCTAGCGAACCAGTGCTGATCTAGCAAACCAGTACCGATCTAGCGAACCAGTGCTGATCTGGTAAAGAGAGCAGCTTTCACCGAGCGAGCAAAGATTTCGGGGCCCCTGCTCCCCTAGGCTTCCGACAAAATCTCGTCCAAGGCCTTCAAGCAAAGATCGACCTCTTCCAAGGTGTTGGCTGGTGAGAAAGAGAAACGAATGGCCCCTTCCGGGAAGGTTCCCAAACTCTTATGGGCTGCCGGCGTGCAGTGCAGGCCACTCCTTGTTGCGACCCCTGCTCTCTGCTCCAATTCAAAGGCCAGAATTGAATTATCCTGAATGGGAGTGCAATCCAAAGCGATGACCCCCACATTGGCGATGGGATCGGTATAGAAAGCCCCAGCATCGTGGATCTTCTCAACCTGAGGGAGCTGGCCCTTTGCGTCAACAAACTGAGTCCCGTGAGCCTGCCCCCCGCTAGGCTGCTTCCTTTCGCCCTGATCTCCCAGGACCAAGTCTTTCGCAAAGGCGAAGGTCCGCCGCAAGGCCGGAACTTGGGGCCCCAGAATCCGGACCTTATCCCAACCAGCATGGGGGCCCTCCGTAAGCTTTCCAAATTTTTCTTGCAAAGGGACCAGCCCCTCCACAAAGGCCTCGGTGATCCGCATCTTTGCCTTAAAGTCAGACCAGGGATCCTCCCGGACCCAATCCTGCAAAGCCACTTCCAGACCAAGGATCCCAGGCAAATTCAAAGTTCCCGGCTCAAAGCAGTCTGGCATGGCATCCGGCAGGGTCTCCAGGTCGCTATAGCTCCCCGTCCCCCCACTCATCAAGGGGTTGAGGCGCTTAGCAAAATCCTTAGTCATCAAAAGAGCGCCAATCCCTTGGGGTCCACCCAAGGCCTTATGGCCCGTAATCCCTAAAGCCGAAATGGATAAGGTTTCCATAGAAAGCGGCAGGGTTCCAGCAATTTGCGCCCCATCCACCAGGAAGGGCACCCCCCGCTCAGCTGCCAAGGCCCCCGCCTTTTGCAGGGGCAAGGTCGCCCCACAGAGATTCGAGGCCCCAGTCAAGGCCAATAGCCTCGTTTTCGCCGTAAAGAGCTCCTCGAGCTCAGCAAGGTCAAACCTTCCCTCCTCATCACTCTTCCAAAGGACCACGCGGATCCCCTTTTCTGTCTCCAATTGCCGCAGGGGTCGCATCATGGCGTTGTGCTCTAAGGAGCTACAAATAACCTCGTCCCCCGCTTCCCAGGGAAAGCCCTTCAAGACCCAATTCAGCGATTCTGTTACATTTTTGGTAAAGACGACCTGACGAGGGTCCCCGACCCCAAATTGTTGGGCTAAAAGCTCCCGACAATCCAGGACCTTCTTGCCTACCGTCAGCGAAGACCGATACGAAGACCGGCCCACACTGACCGCCCCCTTCTCCAAATACTCCATCATCGCCTGACCTACCCCAGGCCGTTTCGGAAAAGAAGTTGCCCCATTATCGAAATAAATCATAGGCTCTTCCACAGCTCCCATATGTCACCTCCCTCAAATTCTGACTTTTGCCTCTCAAGGCTGCCATGCCCTTACCCTAAAAAAATCTTTTCCCTTGAACAAATAGTCCCGAGAGACCAAGTCTCCCGGGGCTTCACCCGCCTGAGTCCTCTAGGGATTCGCGGGAATCACATCAACCGACCGGACGGGAATATTTTTGGCCGCAAGAAGAGCAAGAACCTCTTCTTGAAGGGCTGGTGGTACCATGAGCGACAGGCCACAGCTGCGACTAATCTCCCGAGGTGTAGGGACCAGCCTCAGGTCCGGATAGGGATCCTCCACTGCTTTCTCCGCGAAGAGCGAGTCCGACGTGGAAGAAAAGCTAATAAATACGGTATCTTCCTTTAATTTCATACTGTTTTTTCACACGCCAATAGGCCTAGTCTATGTGGTGCCCAGGGCGACTGAGCCGACCAGGCCGAACAGGGCGACTGAGCCGACCAGGTTGATCGAGCCGACCCCTAGGGGGTAATGACCTTACCAGCGTGAGCCATGGTTTCATAAATGGTATACATATCGACCACTTCCCCGACCATGGGCGTCACCTTGTAGAAAGAGGTGCATGTGCCGCAGGAGTAAATTTCAACTCCATCTTCAGCCAGGCTCTTGAGATCTTCCAAAACCTTGCCTTCGGTACTCGTGAGCAGAACACCCGAATTATAAAAGAGAATCTTGCTGGGCTTTTCCTCGACCTGGGTCAAGGTAAAGATAAAGGCCCCGATCAACTTAGCCCCTAGGGTCTCATCGCCGTTCCCCATATGGTTGGCATGGATGGCAATGACAAAGTCCCGATTGGCTACGCTGTTGGGATCACACACCGTTCCCTCGTTTCCATCCAGGAAAGCTTCCTTATAGGCCTTACTTTCATCCGTTGGAGTCATCGTCAAAACCCAAACGCCCCCCTCCTGCTTCTCCACCTCGCAGGCCAATTTGGCACTGCTGGCAAAGCGCTTGAGATTATTGGTTACAATCTCACTATTGGCCTCAATCACCAGAGCCTCATTCGGCCCCAGGTCCTTATAAGCCTTCTTCGCATTCAAAACGGGTTGCGGACAAGTTAAATTTTTAACATCTAAATTCATCGTATTTCTCTCCTTTACCTGCGATTCATCAAAAAATCAAATTTGCGTTCAAGCCTAGATTAGCTTAAGGGGCTTGGTATCCCCCTTGGGATCTCGCTCGACAAAAGTGCCCACCTGGGTCATGGCCAGGCGCTGGTCTTGGGCTTCAGCCAGCAAATAAGGGGCAAAAGACGGAGTACAGGCGATCAAAAGGCCTCCTGAAGTCTGAGGATCATAACACAGGTCCTCACGCCAGAGTTCTTTCACCTCGGAATCAATCTTCTCTTGCAAATACTCCCTATTGTGGTAGAGACTTGCCGGGATAAAGCCATCCTGGGCGTAGGCTTGGGTCCCAGGCAGGGTTAAAAAGCGTCGGGTATCTAGCACTAAGCCCAGGCTGGGATCACTTAACATTTCGAGGCTATGGCCCGCTACACCAAAGCCCGTGACGTCCGTTAAGGCATGAATCTCGTTCAGATCAAAGTTGGAACCTGGTTTCTTGTCTCGGAGGCAGGCTAAGAAGTTATTTAGCCTCTTCATCTGGTCAAGACAAGCCTTTTCTTCTTGCTTGCTCGCCAAATGTGCTCGGATCGCTGTACTTACAATGCCGACGCCCAAGCGCTTAGTAAGTAGAAGGACATCCCCTGGACGGGCCCCCACATTACTGAGCAACTCTTCCTTCTTACAGACGCCATTGACGGAAAGGCCATATTTGGGAACCTTGTCGTCAATACTGTGGCCCCCTACAATATTGCACCCTGCCTCTAGGGCCTTATCATTCCCCGCCCGCAAGATCTCCTTGGCAAGCGCCATGGGAAGACAAGATGGAAAGGAAAAAATATTGAGTGCCGTAACAGGGCGGCCACCCATAGCCCAAACGTCACTGAGGGCATTGGTAGCTGCGATAGCCCCGAAGTCATAGGCATCATCCACAATGGGTGGAAAATAATCTAAGGTCTGGATCACCAAGGTACCTGGTGCCACCTCATAGACGGCAGCATCATCGCTCGTCTCTAAGCCCACCAAAAGGCGATCATCTGGGATTTTCCTAAGCCCTCCTAGCAAGTCTCCTAGGACCCCCGGTCCTAACTTGGCACCTCATCCCCCACTTGTGGCATATTGGGTAAGGGGATAGCGGTCCCGAAGGTTCTTTCTCATCTCCTCCTCGGAAACGGAGGTGGAGTATTTGTCGTTTTGATTCTGTGTCACCTTGGTTCCCCCTTTCTCGCTCCATGACATCTTCCACTTTTCTTCCCGACACGGATCTAATGCTTGCAGGGTCCTAGTCTTTCATCTGGTCTTATCACCAAGAAAAAACCTTACATAACTCGAGCGCACAAAGAGATCGTAATAGCCCCATGTGAAGAATTATGTAAGGTTCTTTCAACAAAAAATATTCCTTCAAAGGAATGGCCCTAAGTCCTATGTTCTAGGCTTTAGAGCCAGAAATTTATCTAGGTTCCTAATCGGCGATATAGCCTTTTTCCACAAGAATCTTGTGGGCAGCTTCCTTTTTCGCCACATTCATCCGGATCACGGGACCAGTACAACCCATACCTGACTCGGCATAAATGCCAGCCTGCCAAATGGCCTGGACGGCATCATCTAAGTCCATGACGTCCACCCCAGGAATCTGCTCATCGCAAACCTCGTGAGGAGGAGCCTCAACGGCAGCAGCTTCAGTGCTGGCCTTGGGGGCCTTTTTAGACTCCAAGATACTGGTCAAACCAGCCTTCTCAGCGGCATCATATTCCTTGGCTACCTTCTCCATGATCTTTCCTTGGACCAACTCGGCCGCATAGGCAATGGCATTGGCAATAACTGGATAGCCAGAAGCCCGAGAGACAATCATGATTAGGCGATCATAATGCTGGCCGATTCCAGGCCCGTAGCCATCACCAACCGCTTCAAAGCTTCCTCCGCTTGTATAAGCGGTCAAGACCTTGGAAAGAACATTCCCAGTTAAGGTATCGCAGACCATAACATCAGCAGAGCCCAGAAGGACATCATTACCACGCATGATTGCTCCGCCATCAGCCCGAGAAGTCTCGGCAAAGTCAAAGTCATAGCCCTGCTCTTTTAGTTCCTTGAGAACAATTTCAGCCTGTCTTGCACCATTGAGGTTCAAAATACCAACCTTAGGACGGGCAATGCCGCAGGCCTTAGCCGTAGCAATCCCATTGATTGCGTTGAAAACCAGGCCCTCGACGAGGTCCGTCGAAGTAGTACCTGTCGTAGTAGCTAGGAAGAACTTCGTTCCACGAGAGGGAGCAATGGACCGTCCCACGGTGGAAACACCAATTGGGAAGGGATAGTGCATGGCTACCGCACCTTGCACGACCTTATCGTCGAGCAATTGCTCCATCTTTTTAAAGCCGTCCTCGGCATCAGTTGCCTCAACCTTGGTCACCCCACAGCCTTCCGGGACATCAATGCTACCGATATAATAGACCTCAATTCCCTTTTTGGCAGCCTCTAGGGCCCCCTTCAAGGCATTTTCTTCTCCATGTTCAGAACCCTGGCCAATAAGGGCGATCTTGGGACTAGCCCCAAATCTTCCTGTCTCTAAAGCGCTAGCTAGCTCATTGAGCGTCTCAGCAATTTCTACTTTTAATTTATCTTTTCCCATGAGCACTCACCAGCCTTATGCTTCTTCAGCAGCCAGTAAGCTTTGGGCCAAGCCTTTCAGAGCAGAAGCCAGCTGCTTTTGGATCTCTGCCTTCGTGTCAGCACCGGTACCCGCCTCTTCTTCTAAGCCCTCATTTCTCTCAACGAGGAAGGAAACGCCATCGAATAAGTTCGTCAGTCTACCTAAGAAGAGGGAGCCCTTCCCGATAACCATAACTCTCTTATAATTGCCGGCCATCAGTTCTTCACGGGCAAAGCCAAGAATGGGTACACCAGAAGGAATATGCCCTTGGGTCGGTGCAAATCCTGTCAATCCATGATTTGGTATGAAGTCATTGAAATCCTTCTTCTCCAGATGGCCTTTTTTAACAGCCAGAGCGGCAATCATCTTCATGTTAGCTAAGGGCACATCGCCAGCACCAGCAGGTTTCGTGATATCCGGGTTTTGCATCTCGGGTGAGAATTTATCAACATCCGTGACCTTAAGGCCTGCCGCATCCAAAGGATCGGTTACGAGGGCACTAATAACGGCCTGAGGTGCCGATCCGGTTCCTACAGTGTGACGTCCAGTATGTTCAAGATCAATATAAGGACTGACGCCATCATCTTGACCAATAATAATGCTGACCCCAGCCAAACAATCCTCCAAGACCGGCACATCTTTTTTAATGTGATCTTTAGAGTTCATGCCTAGTTTAGCCGTGCATCCACCAGCCGTGACAGCCACTGCCTTAAATACTCCCGCCTTGACGAGAGAAGCAGCAGAGAGGAGCGAGTGTGCCGGAGCTGCACAGAAGCCGCGGATATCACATCCAGAAGCAGAAGTTAACCCAACAATTTCCGCAGCTGCCTTTGCAAAGTTGCCACCACCCCGCTGGTTCATATCGCCGCAAGCTTCTTCAGCGCAGTCGATCACATAGGCAATCTCTTCAACCGGCAAGCCAGAATTTCTGACCCCATAGGCCAGGGCTAAGACACTCGAGGCCTTGCTGGCAATGTTTTCGTGCATGACGTGAGAGGAAAGGTTGGTATCGATATCATGAGCCCGATTGACACATCCTACCAATTTTCCATCCATGTAGAGGCCTTCTGCATCCTCTTCATTCACATGCTGCTCAATGTCTACTAATTCAATGCCCTCTTTTATCCGGCCCATCATATGCTCGGTGATGATAGGATCCTTGGCTAGTTTTTCTTTGGTGGCTGCCACAAAACCCTTCTCTAATTTAACCAAGTCAAATTCATCGGAGATCTGCATCAGCAGGTAGAACTCATCTTGGGGCATGATTTCGCCAAACTTGGCATAGCGCTCGGCCCCCTCCATTTTCTTATCGTAGAGGGGAGCTTCCACGGTCTTCAGCTGATCCGGACGGAATCCGCCAATATACGCCTGGTTCGGATAATAGGCGACACAATCCTCATAGGATCTTAAATGTTTCGGTAGTGCCTTCAAAAAATCAGAATCTGGATTGACAATTTTCTCGGTCCTTTGGGTGGTACCGTTATGGAGGACCATATCCGGTGTATGCACCAAAACATAACCCGTTCCTTTAATAACTGCTTTCATGAAATTTCCTTTCTTCACTGTGAAAATGGAATACTATATCGTTATATTTGTGAAAACCAGGGATATGGCAGGAAGCTGAAATCTATGAACTAAGTCTCCATAGGTAGAAGACCTGTCACAGACTTTCTCTTCCTCCAATACCTGGGCATTCTATTACGTGGCATCCCGCTAGATCGATTTCTAGTAGGATCCAATCGTAGACATAAAAAACCCCTGACCCAAGGGGAACAGCATGGTAAGCCAAGCCGTATGCTCAGGATCAGGGGCATGAGTGCGAATCAGAACTTGCAATATTCGTCTCTGAGTCCGGTCATCTCTTCCGTAATCTCATCAACGTCTAAAACCATTTCCATCATGCTGACTTGCTCCTCGTAGACTGCTGGGTCAAATTCTTCTTTGACTTCTTCTTCGCACACATGGTAACATTTGAGTCCCAACGAGACTCCTGTCAATGGACCAGCAAAGGTGGGGTCGCCTGCTTCAACTGTTTCACAAGCTAATCCTGCTCCCTCTGCATCGGCAGCACCAACCAAAACAACTAGGTTTTCTGGTCCGTACTGCTCAGAATATTCGAGAACCCTCTTTTGGTTCTCTAAGTCCATTGCACCTGCGGCGGTTCAGACAAAGCACTCCGTCGAGGAGAATACGACTTCTGCGCCAGCTGATTCAGCGCACAGGGCAATTGCTGGTCCTGGAACGCCGTCACGGTCGCCGATGACAACAACTTTTTTATCTTTTAGTATAGCCATCTGTCTACCTCCTTCATAAAAATAACTCGTCTAGCCATTTCATGCTAAATCAGGGATTCTTCTAAGATTATTCGGCTAGCGAGGCACAGAGCAAAGCTCTGGCCTCTATTCAAGCCAATGCTCTTATCGAATCGCTTTTACTTTACCCTATCTTTCGCTCTTTGTCAAGGTCCCTATTCTGAACCCTATCTTGCTAATAAAGGCCAATCAAGGTACTTCCTCAACCAAAGAATGCTGTGATGGGCTTACGCCATTTCGGCGTATTTTTTGATGAGTTCCAAGGAAGCTTCCTTGGTAGCGGCCTCTTTGACCAATTCCTCAACCTTCTCCCCATCCTTATAGATGGCGATAACCGGCAAGCCTACGATCTGCTCACTGATAGCAAGGCGGCGAGCCTTGGTGGTATTGAGGGTGGTAAATTTTAGTTTGTCCCCATAGGTCTTTTCATACTCTTCGATATGAGGTTTCAAAGCTGCGCAAGGTACACAACCATTCCCATAGAAATCAACTAAAACATAGCCTTCTGCTTTTTTAACTTCATCTTCAAAATTCTTACGATCTAACTCTAACATAAGTCATCCTTCCTAAATCTAATCTAAACTTATCTTATTCAGCAAAATGCTCTTGGATATACTTGTCGCACTCGATACCAGCAATAGCACCGTCGGCAGCAGCCGTTACCACCTGGCGGAGGGGCTTCTTACGAACATCCCCAGCGGCAAAGACGCCAGGAATATTGGTGTGCATAGCATCATCCGTGATAACGTACCCATCTTCACAGGTAATGTCATCTTTAAAGAGGTCACTATTGGGCAGGAAGCCAATAAAGACAAAGATGCCAAAGATTCCGTCGTCTTCATCTGCTTCATATTCGGTTAACTCACCCGTCTGGGTATCCTTGACCGTCATCTTTTGCAGGACGCCGTCACCTTCTAGGTTGACCACAACACTGTTCCACATGAAGTGGAGGTTTTCAACCTTCTTCGCCCGCTCCTGAATGGAACTAACGGCGCGAAGCTGATCACGACGGTGAATGATCGTTACCTTTCTGGCGAATTTGCATAGGTACATAGCTTCCTCTACAGCAGTGTCGCCGCCACCAACTACGTAGACCTCAAGTCCTTCAAAGAAGTTGGCGTCACAGGTTGCGCAATAGGACACGCCCTTGCCAGTAAACTCTTCTTCACCGGGACAACCAATTTTCCGAGAATGGGCACCCGTGGCGAGAATAATAGTCTTACCTTCATACACGGTATCCCCACAGTGGACTTTCTTAATCTTGCCGTCCAGCTCAAGCTTGGTTACAGTAGCGCTTACACGCTCACAACCAAAGTTCTTAGCTTGTTCAGTAAAGCGGGCAATGAGTTCTGGACCACTCTCTCCTTCTGGCTTTTGGCCAGGGTAATTCTCGATACTATCGGTAATGGCAATCTGACCACCATCGGCCGATTTTTCAAGAATCAGAGTTTTTAGTCTCGAGCGCCCCGTGTACAAACCAGCCGCCAAACCAGCCGGGCCAGCGCCAATAATAATTGTATCGTAAAGTTCTGCCATGCAATATGCTCCAATCTTTTGATATTTTGCTTATGCGTATAAGTATAACACTATATAGAGGGGTCTTGGCCTGGTTCAGGGCTGAGCCCTAAGTTCCAGGTCAAGCGCCCATATAAGTCACCATCGACCATGGAAAGCCATTCTAGCTCCCCAGGCCATGTAAAAATTGCCTAGCCAGCTTTGTCAGGGCCAAACCATAGGCGCAGACATGATGCGCCACACACCCGCGAGGTCCCTGGCCCTAAATTATTTTGATATGCCGTTTCAAAGTGATTGCCCTCATGCTTAAGATAGTCCAAAGACTGCATCCAGGGACTAAAGTGAATACTTGTAGGGTAAAACCAAGGCTAGCTGGACTATATCCAGAGCCTAAAGCAGCCTCCACCACTACGGGGACACGGACGACCGAAACAAAGCCAAAACTAGGGATGATCTAGATTCAAAGGGCCATATTAGGAGCTTTGATCCAAAGAAAAAAATTATATAAATATGGTATAGGCCTAAGCCTTCCTCCTGACCACGGAGGGTCAGTCTTTAATAGTGAACCTCGAAAATCGTCTGTTTGTCGACTGGGGTCTCCAAGGCTTTCAGAGCAGTCTTGACGATCTTTTCACGGATCTCATATTCCTCTTCATGTGTCTTCGCAGGATCACCGAAGGGGTGAGGAATAGCAATCGTAGGAACAATCCGGTTGGCACCGACCGTCATACTGATAGGTGTGACGGTGCAGCAGTGCACCACAGGGATCCCGTAAGCTTCAATACCTTTGACCATCGTTGCACCGCAACGAGTACAAGTTCCTCAGGTGGAGGTGAGGATCACGGCATCAACATGGTTGTCCTTCAACCTCTTTCCGATCTCCTCAGCAAAAGCCTTGGCTGAAGCAACAGCGGTTCCGTTGCCGACGGTTGTATAGTACAAATCGTACAGTTTGCCGATTTTTCCCTCTTTTTCTAGGGCACGCAAGACGTCAACAGGAAGGACCCGGTCTGCGTCTTGGTTGGCATAGACAGGGTCATAACCACCGTGAGCCGTCTCATGGTCAGCGTCTGTCAAATCATCAAAGCCAGCGATGGAATATTCGCCGAACTTAGAGGCGCTAGAGCTCTCGATGTGATCGGGGTTACCCTTAGGAACGATACCACCAGAAGTTACAAGAGCAATGGTTGCCTTAGTAATGTCTTTGATCGCTTCACCTGGCTCAACCCGGTCGAAGTTAGGCATGGGATACTCTGTCTCAAAAGGCTTGCCATTAATCTTTTTAATGAGCATCTCGACGGCACGCTGTGCGCCAGGCTTCGATTCAAAGAAGTTGACCCGCTTACCTTGGTTGAGGTAGCCATCTTCTACGGAAGCCCCAACCGGTTCGCCCTTGAGCAATTTACTGGCCAGACCCACAATCGACTTCACGGCAGGGCGCATGCCCGCAGCAGAATTCTTCGTGGAAATGACATAGACCTTACTCTTATACATGTCAGCACCAGGGTTCTCGGCATACATACCAGTGATGGCAGGAATGCCCAGTTCTTCCTGAACTGCTGCAGTAATGTCGCCGCAAGCAACCCCGTAACGACCAGCGTTGAAGGCAGGACCAGCGATGAAAAGGTCTGGTTTTTCTTCCTTGACCCACTCAATAACCTTGGCCCGAGTCTCTTCCATGTTTTCGTTGTAGTAAGAGTCACCACAGATAATGGTGGCCACCACCTCGGCCTCTCCTTTAAAGCCTTGATTAATAGCAAGACCTGGGCCTACTGCGCCCTCTCTCTTCTCCGGCGGAATGTCAGCCTTTTCCTCACCACCGATTTGGGCAAAGAACTGGTTGATATAATGAACAATTTTATAAGCCATAGTTGCCTCCTTACCTAGCACTCATCTTATTGAAGCCCATCTCGTTCGTAGCACCGGTAATGACTTGGAGCTCAGCCTCAATGGTTCCATCTTCCTTGAGAGACCCATCGTGGCCTCCAGCGATGATGTCCACGAAATCCAAAGTTCCAATGACCTTGTCAAGCTTGGGCAGGTGGATAACCATGTTGGCGTTGCCCCCGGTTACCACGGCGTCAGCCAGAGGATCAGCGTCAGCCAGAGATTGGCTCCTGCCGTCTTGTCCAGCATACTCATCGGTGATAATAACAGTCTTAATACCAGCTTTTTCAAGCTTGGTGCAGTTCATGATCAAGTCAGTATCAGGGTTGCCGAAACCTTCTTGAGAGACCAAGGCTGCGTCCAAAGAGAGATACTGAGCCAGCTTGGTCGACCAGTCAGAAGACCGCATCTTATCCGCCAGATAGGTATTCTCGTTGGTGATAATAACGCCGACGAAATTCAAGAGTTTGCCATGGACCTTCATCAGTTCACGGATGACAGGGTTGTTGAGGTGATGGAAGGTGGTGTTCTTGTCGCAAGCAGACACACAGTTGCCAGAGACAATAGCCCCGTCCATGATTTCGGTAGGACTGATGAGGGTGGACAAGGTACGCTTCGCATCGACCCCATAGACATAGGTATCGTGGAGCAAGCCCTGGCTTTGCAGCATCAAGACATAGCCTACCCGAGGCAGGTCAGGATACTTTTCAAAGCTCTCCCGCATGGTCACGGTTTCAAACTCTTCTTCTTCATCAGGCGTGCAAGCCCGTAGGGTCTCACCAAGGAAGGCAGCTAAGTTCAGACCAGCCATCCGGACGGCATGCTCATAGTTATGCTGAGCAACACCCTCTTTAGGCTTGACCACCAGAATCAGGTTATTGAATTGGGAGAATGGAGTGTATTTAGCACCCTCGCCCGTCATGTCAATAATACCCTCTTGGAAGCCGACGATCTTACCCGCTGTGACGACATTGGCCCCCCGCATAACATAAGTTGTGCCGGAACCGACGGTATCAACCTTGGCCACCATGCCTGGGAAAATACCCCCTCTTCCGTCAACTTTTACACGAGGCTGAATAACGTCCTTGACAGGGGTAATCCGGACGCTCTCGCCGGGCCTCGCAATTTCTAATTTTGCATCTTCGAGATACTCATTCTCTAAGACCGTCTTGATGATCTCCTTCGGTTCAACGTATAGGACGTGATCTTTGACTTCGGTCTTATCTCCGAACTGAATATCTTTGATGTCAATGTATCCAAGTTTTAAATTCATGGATGATTGATTCCTTTCTTTCCGAACTATTAAGCAAGCCTTCTTGGCAAATACTCCCAGGCTCCCAGATGCAGGTACATCTGATTCCTTCGAGCATCTTACAAGATGGCCCGTTTAATGCCAATTAAATCGACTCCACTGCGGACCGCACCAAGGTTTCATCCACCAAGGCAAAGTCGGCGATTACCTGCTCGTCCCAGGGGAAGTCGGCCGCTTTAGTATGTTCTGAGAGCTTATAATGACGAAAGAAGAAGCGACTACGTTCTAAAGCATTGTCAATCAACTCTACAGACAATAGGTCATATTCTCCTGGTTTCTTACTCAACAATACCGACTTAAAGGGAGTTTCTCCAGGCTTCACACTGCCAGAAAGCGGATGAGACAAAAGTTCATAGCCGTCCGAGATCTTCACTTTGATTCGATTGAGAAGATCTATGAGCGATTCATCAAAATAAAAAGTAGTCAGTTGCTTTTGAAAGCGATCCCTTACCCTCGGATTGTTGGTATACAAGACCGCCTCCTCTAGACTATGAATCATCAAATACTCCTTCTATAGTAGGGCGCAAGGGCGCAAGGGCACAGTGGCACCCCTACTCACGAGTTGGGGCATCCTGGCTAACTTTGGCACGCCGAAGCGAAGGCTCAAAGGCAAGCTAAGAAGCCCTATTTTTTGTCTCTTCTTTATCTTAACAAAAATGTAAAAACTTGTAAACGACCTACCATGGTTCCAGAAAACTTCTCATCGCATAAAAAAACCGACTTAGCAAAAAACCATTCGATCAGTCGGATCTAAGGCCCAGCTAAGGCGGTTTTTCTGGCGGGAATATGTAAGAGTCGAACTCACCCGAGAGGCTCTTCACCCCTCATAACGGTTTTGAAGACCGCAGGGCACACCGGCACCCATATACTCCCAAAATCGTTCATAAAAAATTATGAACCCTCGACAGCGGGTCCATTATTCCAAATATGCTGGGAAAATGCAAGGAAGAACAGCTAGCTTAGGAAGGGAATTCTTGTCCCTTAGAAAAACTTTAATCGATATCGCATAGGGAAGAAAAATAGGAGAGGATATCTATGGGATGACATTCCTTTAGTTGCGATCTTTGGAGGAATCATTTACAATCGGAAACTGAAATCTTGCAGTATAATGAATTTTGGAGTATTTGGAAAAAGAATTCTATATATCCGAATGATAACATGATGAGTAAGAAGGGTGGGAAGATCGCATGGATAAAAACCTCTATCAACCAGTAGATACGAACTTAGACTTTGTCGCCAGAGAACAGGAAGTTTTAAAATTTTGGCAGGACGAGGACATCATTAATAAAAATCTTCAAAAGGGCTATGAGAATCCTGCGACTAGGCCCCTTCAAGAAGGAGACGCCTGCGCCTGTGCAGATGCCGCCCGCTGCAGCTGTAGCGGTGAAAATATGGAGGCTTGTACTTGCGGTGCTGACGAGGTTAAGGATTGCACCTGTGGCGGAAAAAAAGCAGACTCATGCCAAGAAGTTTCAAACTATTTTAGTTTTTACGATGGCCCCCCGACCGCCAATGGTCGCCCCCATATTGGCCACGTTCTAACCCGGGTCATCAAAGATATCATTCCCCGTTACCGGGTTATGAAGGGCTACAACGTTCTCCGCAAAGCCGGCTGGGATACCCACGGTCTTCCAGTCGAACTTGAAGTTGAGAAAAAACTCGGATTTCACCACAAAAATCAGATCGAAGAATACGGGGTAGATCGTTTCATCGAGCATTGCAAAGAATCAGTCTGGGTCTACAAAACTGAATGGGAAGAGATGAGCAATCGCCTAGCTTATTGGGTCGATATGGATAACCCCTACGTCACCTATGACAATTCATATATTGAATCTGTTTGGTGGGCTCTCAAAAAAATCTGGGACCGTGGCCTCATTTACTATGGTCACAAAATTCTTCCTTACTGCCCTCGCTGTGGAACGGCCCTTTCCAGCCATGAGGTGGCCCAAGGATATAAAACCGTCAAAGAAACTTCAATTTACGTACGTTTCAAAGTAAAAGGTCACGAAAACCGCTACTTCACAGCCTGGACCACGACCCCTTGGACCCTTCCCTCCAACGTGGCCCTCTGCGTGGGTCCTGAGATTGACTACTTCCTCATCCGTCTTGAAGACGGGACCGAATATTATGTGGCAGAAGCTCTCTGCGCCAGTCTCCTCGGCGAGAAAACCTCTTACGAAATCATAGAAAAAATGAAGGGAAAAGATCTCGAATTCCTCGAATATGAGCCCATCTTGCCCTATGCACTCCCTGAAGTCGACAAATATTCCCGCTCGCCTCGCTACCTTCAAGTAAAAGATCAGCATGCTCCTGCCTTTTTCATTACCCTTGCCGACTATGTCAGCCTGGAAGATGGTACCGGCATTGTCCATATCGCCCCTGCCTTTGGTGAAGACGACTCCAAGGTGGGCAAGGCTTACGACCTACCTTTCGTCCAATTTGTCAACGCAGACGGGACCCTACCAGAAGCTGTGACTGACTTTGCGGGAGTATTTTGTAAAGAGGCAGATCCTAAGATTATTGAAAAGCTCAAGGCCGAGGGATCCTTGTTGAAGACAGCCAAAACGGCCCACAACTATCCCTTCTGCTGGCGCTGCGACACCCCCCTTATTTACTACGCCCGAGATGGTTGGTTCATTAACATGCAAAATGTCAAGGAAGACCTTCTTGCTAATAATGAAAAAATACATTGGATGCCAGAAAACATCGGAACGGGAAGATTTGGGAACTTCTTGGAGAATGTGGTGGATTGGACCCTCTCCCGGGAGCGCTATTGGGGGACCCCCCTCCCTATCTGGCAATGTGAGTGTGGGCATGAACTTTGTGTGGGCTCCGTTGCCCAATTAAGGGAGCTAGCGAGCAATTGTCCGGACAAGGACGAGGACCTGGATCTCCATAAACCCTTCCTTGCCAGGCTCGACCTCAAGTGCCCCGAGTGCGGAAAGACCATGCACCGGGTCCCAGAAGTTATTGACTGCTGGTTTGACAGTGGGAGCATGCCCTTTGCTCAATTCCACTACCCATTTGAGCATCAGGAGGAATTTGATCATTATTTCCCGGCGACTTTCATTTCCGAGGCCATCGACCAGACCCGGGGTTGGTTCTATTCCCTTCTGGCGATTTCCACCCTTCTCTTTGACCGGCCTTCCTATAGAAACTGCCTGGTTCTTGGCCACGTTTTGGATGAAAAGGGCCTCAAAATGAGTAAGCACCTAGGCAATGTCGTGGACCCAATGAAGGTTTTAGAAGAGGAAGGGGCCGACGCTCTCCGCTGGTATTTCTATACCAACAGTCAACCCTGGCTCCCCTCCAGTTTCTCCCTCCAAGGGGTCAGCGAGGCCAAGCGCCGCTTTATGGGGATTTTCTGGAACAGCTATTCTTTCTACGTTCTCTATGCTAATATCGACCATTTTAACCCCTTTGAGCACAAGCTCGATGTGGCCAACCTGGGTCTCTTAGACCGCTGGATTCTTACGGGCCTCAACGACCTCATCGACCGCCTAGACCATCTTTTGGCCACCTATGAGATCAACCGGGCTGCCAAGGCCTTAGAGGTCTTTGTCGATGAATTGTCGAACTGGTATCTCCGCCGATCCCGGGAGCGTTTCTGGGCTCCAGGCATGGAAGAGGATAAGATCAATGCCTATATGACCCTCTATACTGCCCTCTCCACCCTCTGCCGCTTGGCCGCTCCCTTTACACCTTTCCTGGCTGAAAGCATTTACCAAAACCTGGTCCAAGCCCCCTTCAAAGCCCTGCCAGCAGGTGAACAAGAGGGCATCCAAAAAGCGCAAGCAGGAGCCTTGGCCGAGTCAGTCCATCTGACCCTCTTCCCCAAGCCCATCGAAGGGCTCAAAGCAGACCCCACCCTCTTGGAACAAATGGCCTATGTCTTGCGGATTGTGACCCTGGGACGGAATGCTAGGAACCTGTCCAATATCAAGACCCGCCAGCCTCTGCCTAGGGTTTACGTGGCATCCACAGACCCCAGTCTTTCTGGGGTAGCCCTGCCTGCGGAGCTGGAAAATTTGGTAAAAGATGAGCTCAATGTCAAGGAAGTATCTTATGTGACCGATGCTACCAGCCTCCAGGACTATGTCTTTAAGCCACAGTTAAAGGTTTTAGGAAAGCGTTTTGGGAAAGACCTGCCCCTCGTACGTCAGGCCCTCGAAGCTCTGGATGGGGCCAAGGCTTTCTTGACCCTCCAAGACCAAGGTTATTTCACCTTGGACATCAACGGTCAGGAAGAAAAGTTTGCTACCGATGATCTGATCATCGAAGCTAAGAAGAAAGCAGGGATTTCTGCCACTTCTGAAGGAAATCTAACGGTGGCCCTCGATACCGAGATCAATGAAGATCTGTGGGCGGAAGGGATCTTGAGAGAATTTGCCAGCAAGGCACAGAACCTCCGCAAGGACGCTGGCTACGCGGTAGATGACCTGATCGACGTCTGGATGGTCACAGATCCTCGGACCCAAAAGATTCTACAAGCCGATGAAGCGTTGACCAAGCGTGATATTATGGCCAAGTCCCTTTCCTTCCTCCCCCTGAAGGGCGATCCGAAAAAACTTGAGACCGCAGCGGGTCTGGCTTATACTAAGGCAGCTTCTCCGGTGGCTGATTTAGTCCTTGAAGATCCCAAGGCCTGGACCGACCTCCAAGCCAAGGCGGATAAGGTAGATCTCTTAAAGCTCAATGACCAGGCCGAAGTGCAGATTGCTTTTAAAAAGGATTAAGCGGACCATTCTACAAGCGCTGAGGCGGATCCGGCCTGCAAGTGCGGGGGCGGATCGATCTGAAAATAGTAATCGGAAAATAGTAGTCGAATCGATCAGTAGAAGCACAGCGGTTCACTCAATAAGGTAAATAGATCAATTTAAAAGAAAACAAGAAGGCCTTACGAGGCCATACTCTATTATACAGTCTTGATCTACCCGTCAGTTTGCTGGCTTTCTAGCTAGCTACTGGCGGGTCGGTATTCTTCGGCCAAGGGCTTAGCGATAAGCTCTACGTGGGGTGCGTTCGACAAAGTGGCGTGCTCGGCAATTGTAGCGATCAAGCCCAAAAAATAGGCAAAAAAGAAAGGAAAAAATGTCTAAAAACAAAGAAAGGCAAGGAGAAATCTCCTCAACCAATCATCTTCGTCAAATGCAAGCCAAGCGGGGGGCTGAGGTCCACCAACTGATCACCAGTGCCATCATTGCTGCCCTCTATGTGGTACTCACCCTCCCCTTTGCTCAGATATCTTTCGGAATCGTCCAGATCCGCTTTTCTGAACTCCTCTGTGTCCTCCCGGTTGTTACACCGGGTGCTGTATGGGGGCTTTTCTTGGGATGTTTTCTGGCGAATCTCTTAAACCCCTTTAATTTGGGACCCATTGATATTTTACTTGGAAGTTTTGCTACCCTCAGTGCCGCCTGGCTTACCTATCACCTAGCCCGGCGTTTTTACAAAGGATCCTATGGGGAGGCTTCCCTCAGCTTTGCCAAGGCCTCTTGGAGCCCCAAACAAAAGGCTTGGCGGCGTTTACTCTTAGATGTCCTGATCCTCTCTCCTTCCTGCATCCTCAATGCCCTTATTGTAGGCACCTACCTCCCCTTCCTCATCACGGATGCCAATAGAAGCTTGGGAGCAGTCCTGGTCTCCCAACTATCGATTTTGGCCTCTCAGACCCTGGTAGTCATCGTCCTTGGTCTGCCCTTCTTGCGCCTGTTAAGTCGTTTGCACGTGCAAAATCTTTTACCCCAGGCCAAGGATTTATCGTAAAGGAGACCTTGTGTCGCATTATTTTGATTCAAACCCAGAAAGCCCACACGAAATTCGCCAAATCGCCTGGCAGGCCCCCTATGGCAACTTTCGATTTACGACAGACGCCTCCTGTTTTTCGAAAAAAAAATTGGATTATGGGAGTCGCCTTTTAATCGAAGGTGTCCTCAAAGACTGGGGCTTCCGTCCTAAGGAGGCTGACCAGTGCGACCGCCGTCGCCAACAACTCTATAAACTGGCTCCAGTTCATTTGGTGGACCTTGGCTGTGGCTATGGTCCTGTGGCAACGATTTTAGCAGCAAATATTCCCCAAGCTAGTTTTTTATCGATTGATATCAATGGGCGGGCCCTTGACTTAGCAAAGAAGAATTTTGCCCGCAATGTGGGCAACTCAGCCCAAGACCGAGCCTATTTTCTTCAGGCGGATGGCCTTGCCTCCCCTAAGGACATAGAAGCGGCCTTGGGGCGGCCCTTTCCTGCGGACCAGATTTATCTGAACCCTCCCATTCGGGCTGGTAAAGCAGTCATGTACCGGCTTTTTTATGAGGCTATCCGTTTCTTGAAAGAAGGCGGCTCTCCTCATCCGGCCTTCTTTATTGTTCAGAACACCAAGCAAGGTTTGGGCTCTTCTAAAAAAGAAATAAGCAGGATTTTAGGAGAGGAAAATGTAGCTTATGAGGAGGTCGTTTTAGACCGGTCTCGGGGCTTTCACGTTGTGAAATATGAACTTTGCCCGGAGCAGGGTTCGAACGGAGACTACCAAATCTTTCAAAGCGAAGGAGAAGGACCGGTTACAAGCCCTGAAATCCAAGGGAGTGGGCTCAATGAATAGCTGCGAGCCTAAAATGGACAACCAGGGACCAGCCGACGGATATAGAGGACCCAGCCCTTGGGCAGGGCAAAGCTTCCTGGTCGCCCTGGGTGAAGATAGCCATCGGATTTGCGGGGCTGACCTGGAGGAAGACAATGATCGAGTCGGCGGGGCTAACCTGGGGGAAGACAATCAGCGGGGCGGCGGAGCTGACCTGGGGGAAGACAATCAGCGAAGCTGTGCCCCTAGCTTGGGGCACAAGTTGGTACTTGGGGGCTATTTGCTTCCCCTTATAGATCCCCTCTATGTCAAGGCTAACTCAGATGGCGATGTGGTCCTTCATGCCCTCATTCGAGCCTTAACCGGTCTCTCTGGTCAAGTTTATTTAGGGAGCCCTCTTATTGAAGAACCCGTACGGGCAGGGGAAAGGAATAGTTGCCAACTCTTTCGTCTGGCCTGGAACCAGTGTCAGAAAGATTTTGCCCAAAGAGGGCAAAAGATTTTCCTAAGACACCTTTCAATCAGTATTGAAGCCAAGCTTCCTCAAATTGCCCCCCATGCTCTTGCCATTCGCCAAAGCTTAGCGGGCCTTACAGGCCTTGAGATAGAAGATATAGGTCTTACGGCCATGACGGGCGAGGGATTAACGGCCTGCGGAAAGGGAGAAGGCATCCGCTCCCTGGTCATCGTGACAGCTCAAACTCAGCAACTTGCTGCCAAATAGCAAGGCAGCCATCGAGATTATTTGGAAAGGATCTTTGCCTATGTCCCACCCTATGGATTCAGTGCCTTTACAAATTACTTTGCCTGGACAGGTCTATGCTGCTTCCTTGGCGGAAATGGCTCGGTCCTTTGCGGTCGATGTGGAAGTTGCTAGGGATCCAGATGATCAATCCTTGTGCTTACGCTTCTATTACCCCAGTACCTTGCCCCGAGACCAGGTCGATCAAACCCTAAAAAAGCTTGAAATGGACTTACAGGATTTGGCCAAGCCCAATCAGCCTAAGGTAGCAGCGTATTTACCTGCCACCTCGGCCTATAAGCCGGAAGAAAATGCACAAAAGCAGGCCATGAAGAGTCGCCTCTATCAGTTTTTACAGGAGCTCTCTCCCTCTGAGCGTCCCTGGGGAGCCCTTACGGGGATTCGGCCTTCCTACTTGCCTACTCGAATGTTGGCTCATGGCCTCAGACCCGATGAAATTCCCTCTCTTCTTGTGACCCAATATCAGGTCAAAGCAGACAAAGCAGCCCTTGCCCTAGAACTAGCCCAGGTCGAAGCAGAGATTTTAGGAGAAGTTCCTCCTAAGGCGGCCCTGATTTATGTAGGAATTCCCATTTGTCCATCCCGCTGCACCTATTGTAGCTTTGTCGCCCAAGATGCCAAAAGGTACATGGGCTTTTTGGATACCTATGTGGAAGCCATCCTCCAGGAAGTCAAGGGAGTCTTTCAAGATCCAGGATGGAGGGAAGCCTACAGCTATCCGGCCCTTTATATAGGTGGGGGAACCCCGTCGATCCTCTCGGAAAAGCAGCTGGAATATTTGTTAAAGGGCCTCCTAGAGACCATACCTGTGACGGATGGGGTTGAATTCACGGTAGAGGCAGGACGGCCTGATACCCTCAATCGAGAAAAGCTAGATGTGATGGCTTCTGCCGGGGTTAATCGCCTGTGTTTGAATCCACAGACTCTGTCGAATGCAACCTTGGAACGGGTCAATCGTAGGCATACGGCGGAGGATTTTTTCCGGATTTATGAGCTGGCTCGGACCTTGCCCTTTGCGGATCTCAATGCGGACCTCATCATGGGACTGCCGGGGGAAGGGCCGGAGGATTTTTTGACTTCGGTGCGGGGACTTTTGGCCTTGGATCCGCCCCTGGAATCCCTTACCCTCCATAGTCTGGCGTTGAAGCGGGCAGCCCAGATCCAGCAATCGGATGGAGCTTGGTTTTTGCCCAATGAGCCCAGTCCTGAATGGGAGGAGGCTCTGGGGGAGGCTTACCGCTTGTTGCGGGAAAAGGCCTATCAGCCCTACTATCTCTATAAACAAAAATATGCCTTGGGGGGGTTGGAGAATGTGGGATTTGCTCTCCCGGGTTCCCGGTCAATTTATAATACTTGCATGATGAGTGACCTTTATCCGGTCTTAGGCTTTGGAGCGGCCTCCTCCAGCAAAAAGGTCTTGGATGGGCGGGTGGAACGGTGTTTTAACCCGAAAGATCTCCAGGACTATGCCCTCCGAGTAGAGGAAATGGTCCAGCGCAAGAGGGACCTATTTGCCTCGTAGTTGTTAAGGGCCAGCCTGCCCTTTTTAGGGGCTCGGCTGGTCTTCTTTGTATTTCGTGGAGGCTTCTTCTTCGATGATTTCGAGGAGGATGCCCTTGGCGTGGGCATTAGCTTTGAGTCGACTCATCAGTGGGCCATGGGGGTCATAGGCCGAGGGACGGTTTTCGGGAATAATGAGGAGAAGTTTTTTGGCACGGATCTCTTCTGGTGATATGGCAATGACATCATGTATGCCTTGAATTTTTCCACCTTGGTAGGCACTAAGCTTTTCAAGATCTAAGAGAATTTCTTGTGAGACGGCATCTGAACTGGCATAGGTTGGGGCGGTCAAGTCCATGCTGCGAATGGCGGTCGCTAGTCCAGCTGATAGGCTGGCGATCGGAGCTGTATCAGGCAAATTTCCTCCATATTTCTCCCGAAAGTATTTGCCACGAACAAAATTATGTTCTTCCCAAATGCTGTCTTTTTTCTCTTCTTTTTCCTCGCCCTCATCCTCATACTCTCCGCCGGGCCCGGTCGAAAGGGACCGGTTCCAGACGGGAATATTTGCATAGAAAGAACGCTTCACTTTACCCCAGAGGGTCCAGGCATCGTAAGTCAGATAGAGATAGGCGCTTGAACCGGACGAGTTAGCTTGGACAAGGATTTTTCGGGTATGATCTTCCATTTTAGCCTTAAAAGTTCCTAAATTGCGCTGCAACCAATAGTCGATTCTTTGGTTGGCAAAGTGATTGATGGCCTCGGAGATAAGGAGCCCCTCCCCAGCCTGAATAAGGGCCTGGCCAGAAGAACCCGTAATTGCTTGGAACTTGGCTTGATTAGCCTCGCCGATCTTCTCTCCCTTGCTGAGGGCTTCTGCAAGGGGCAAGATAACCGTGATTTCACGGCAGGTAAGGTCGGTGGCATGGCGAAGGAGGAGGCCATTTTGAATGGTCAAGATGGCAGAAATGAGACTAGCCATGAGAAGAAGTACCGGAACCATGACGATGGCTGCTTCCAGGGCTAATCCTCCTGACGACTTATTCTTCATGACTTCCTCCTTCCTCGTCTAGGGACTCATGCAGGGGGTACTCTCCTTGGAGGGTAAGAGTCTTCCCTTTAAAGGTCCCTTGTAGGGTAAAGGCACAGGATAGGTCATCTTGGAAGATGGTCGTTAGCTCCTGGGAGATCTTGTGACAAAGCTTTTGATCCGATTGGGGCAATAAGAAAATTCGTAGGAAATCCCGATAATAGAGGGTAACCGATCCTCCGCCCCCCTCTCCTGGCGTAGCATTAGGATCAGGGAGACTGGGCGGGAGGCTTTGGTTTGGATCAGGAAGGGTTTCCATGCCAGGAATGGGCCCATCTGCATTGGGAACTGCCGGTATTCCCTTACCCGTGATTAGTTTTCCGTAATCCTTGAAGCCAGCTCGCACAGCCGCTAAGGTCACAAGAATATAGGCGATAGCTTCGGGTTCCAAGACCACATGGCCCAGGGTCAAAAGGGCAATGAGGGCCGACAAGACTCCTGCTAAGGTCCGGTACTTGGCCATTTGACGAGCATCATTGAGTTTGCAGGAGAGGTGGACAGCAACCCGCATCCCGATTATGAGGTATTTGACGGTCTTTTCTGCCTGGTAGCGATTGCGGATCCCAGTTACAATCACCTCAGCTTGACCGTTTCGCCCTAGGGCTTTTAAGGGCTTCCCGTAGGGGGTTTTGAGGTCGCTTCCATCTTTTTGCGTGACAACGGCGGGAAAATAGTTGAGGATATATTCGGTTAGATAGAGTTTATCGCCCACAAAATCGCTGGGTTGTTTGGAAAAGTCATCCCATTTCTTCGCAAGTTTGGCCAATTGTTCCGGTGAATAGCCGCCCTGACCTTTGCCAGCTGCTTTGCCGGTTCCTCCGTTGGGATCGGTCCCGGAATTTCCCCCTTCTCCGTTGGGACCGGTCCCGGGCTCCCCATCTATGGCCTGTAAATCGTGGGCTTCATAGACGGGGATCAGGTTCGTGATAATTTCGTCAGAGGCCTTGCTCACATAGAGCAGGGCCTTTTGACTAGCCCCATCACCTTGACCAGGGTCAGATGGCTGATGCGGGTTCGTCGGGGTGCCGGGTGGTGTCGGCAAGCCAGGATCGGGGGAGCCAGGATTGGACGAGCCAGGATCTGGGGAAGGGAGTTGATTGCCTCCCTGCTTGGCTAGGGCCTCTGCCTCTTTCAGCTGCTCTTCAGCCTGGGGAGACAAGGCCGAAAGATCGCTAGCGAGCTGGTCTCCAAAAGCTGGCAGGGCTTCCTGCTGTCCCCGAATGGCTTGGAGGAGGTCGCGAGATAAGAGAAGGGGCATCCGAAGCTTCATATGGGCATAAATATAAGCCTTTAATGATTCTTCGGCAAAAACACTCTTATCTTGGGATAGGACAAAGTCTGCCTTGTTTTCTGTAAAACTTTGCTTTTCGCTCAGGAGGATTTTATCGGAACTGGGATGGGAACATTTGTCAAGGTTAACTCCCCAGAGGCCAAACTCATAATAGAGTTTGCGATCATAGGAAGACAAGGTATCCTCTTTGCAAGCCTGTAGGGCCCGGACAAAATCCACTTCATTGATGAGGCTCTGTCCATAGCGATAGCCAACGATAAAAAGGCCAGCTATGGAGGGAATGAGGATGCAGATAGCCAAGGTCATAGCTCCCGACCTCTTGGCCATGAGCCAGGTCTGGGCCTGGGTCATCCCCCTACTCCCGCTGGATATATTTTTCTCTGATATCACAGTCATAGGTCAAGATGAATCGACTTTATTTTGCCAAAGAGCCTAGGTCATGGGTCAAAGAAACCAGTTCACAAACTCTTTGACCTGACACCGCTAGGCTATCGACAGCCAGGGGCCGGGAGCAAACCCCAATGGCATAGGATTGATCCTTAGGTAAAACATCAGCGATTTCCTGGCCCAGGGTTTGAGACTGGGTCCATAGGCGTTGGCAGATTGGTGCTAGGGCCACCATAGGGGTAACGAGGACTACAAGAACTAGGGGAACAACCACAGCCGCCTCAATCGTTTCCATACAATTCTCCTTTCAAAACGTCCTTGCTTTTACTTCAAAAAGCGGGCAATCAAGCTAACAGAACTAGCTTTAGTATAGGAGAAGGATGGCAGGGCGGAGGCGTAAAAAGCCGACAAAGATCGACAAAGGGCGACACGGAGTATTTGTAAAAAAAGCCTTGACATCCTAGCAGAACTAGGACATCAAGGCTACAAAAATCTATCTCGAGCTTCTGAGATTATTTCCGATAGTCTAGGCCTTCAGCCACTACTCCTTGGTAGAGGGCATCCATGCAAGGCTGAATTTCTTCCTCAGTCAGGGTCCGATCTTGAGCGGAGAAAATGAAGTGGTAGGAGAGGGACTTTTGGTCGGCTTCTAAGGGCTGACCCTCGTAGACATCAAAGACAGCAAAGGAACTTAGAACCTGATCGTATGGGGCCGTTAGGCGGCGGAGGAGAATATTGACTTCCTCCACAGGCATAATCTTGGGACAAACAAGCGCCAAATCCCGGGTTATGGTTGGGAAGTGGCTGGGTTCAGAGACCCGACGATCCTGGTTCAGAAGGGTATAGAGGGTCCGGGGGCGCAACTCAGCAATAGCCACATGGGTATCTAAACCATAGTCGCGGGCAACAGTAGGGTAGAGGATTCCAAACGAAGCTACCTTTTTCCCATTGACCATGATATCTGCGCCTTGGCCGGGGTGCAAATAAGCCTCGTGGCTACGCTGATAGCTAGCCCCTTCGAGATACAAGGCCTCAAAGAGAGACTCCAGATGGCCCTTCATGGCGTAAAAGAGTTCTGCTCCCGTTTTGCTCTTATCGGTGAGGACCATGGTTAAAAGCTCCTCTTCCTTGGCTAGGCTTTCTGGACTTTGCTTGAATTCCAGCGTTTTCCGGTAAGTCAGAGTCGTCTCAAAGAGCTCCACCCTATCCTGGCCATTATTGTGGTTGAGGGCTGCCGCCTTAAGAAGTTGGGGCAGGGCCAGGGTACGCAGGCAGGAGAACTCCTTGCCTAGAGGATTTTGAATGCGTATGGCATCCCGCCGCACGTCATCCTGGGGAATTCTTAGCATGTCCAAGTCCCCATCATTTTGGAAATGATAGGTCTGGCATTGGAAAAAGCCTTGGGAACTTAAGAAATCAGCGATAAAGCGGGTAAAACGTTGTTTTGGACTTAGGCCACCCACAGTCGCATGGATCCCAGCTGTCAAAGAGGAAGGTAGATTGTTATAGTCGTACAGGCGGGCGATCTCTTCCGCCATATCTGCCTCACAGGAGAGGTCCCGACGGAAAGTTGGAATATTTGCATAAATCTTCTCGCCCTTTTTCTCGCAAGTAATTTCTAAGCGACCTAGGATCTCTATCATGGTCTCTTCCGTGAGGTCACTACCTAACAAAGCATTGATGTGGGCTGCCTCGAAGGGAACCTGGAGGTCCTTTTTCACAGTCTTGTTCTTATCGATGGCACTGCTGGAGGGCTCTCCTACCTTCAGGAGGTCCACCAGATAGCAAGCATAATCCATAGCCCGGGCCGCTAAGAAGGGATCTACCCCCCGGGCAAAGCGTAGAGAAGCCTCTGTCGTCAGTCCAAGGCGGCTGGAAGTCTTGCGGATGGTATCAGGATCAAAGCTTGCAATTTCAAAAATGACATCTGTCGTGGAGGCTTTGATCAAAGAATTCTCAGCCCCCATGATGCCAGCTAGGGCAACGGGCTTGTTGCTGTCTGCGATCATTAGATCGGTTGGCTGCAAGTCACGCTCCACCCCATCGAGGGTAATAATCTTTTCACCCTCCCTCGCATGGCGGACTAAGATCTCATGCCCATCCAAATAATCCAGGTCGAAGGCATGCATGGGTTGGCCCATCGCTAGGGTCACATAATTAGTGATGTCCACAATGGCATTAAGGGGACGGACCCCGCATGCTCTTAAGCGCTTTTGCATCCAAATGGGAGATGGCTGATTTTTTACATTGGTAATGAGGCGAGCCATATAGCGAGGGCAGAGCTCAGGTTCTTGAACTTCTACCTTGAGCACGTCTGCTGTAGAATACACGGAGGCCAGCTGGACCCGGTGCCCCAGAGCTTTGAAGGGAACTTGGAAGGTGGCCGCAGCCTCCCTTGCCAGGCCCTCCACGGAAAAGCAATCGGACCGGTTGGGGGTAATTTCAAATTCTACCACCTCTTGGTTAATCCCTAAGACCTCTCGCACATCCTTTCCTAAGGGAGTGTTGTCCGGCAAAATATAGATGCCATCATCTGGAGCTGCGGGGAAGTCTTGTTTGGTATAACCCAGTTCCTCCACAGAGCACATCATGCCATAACTAACGACGCCCCGTAATTTTCCCTTTTTAATTCTAAGATCTCCAGCCAGGTGGGCCCCATGGAGGGCCACCGGCACCACAGCCCCTTCAAAGACATTAGGGGCGGCCGTGACGATCTGGAGGCGGTGATTTTCATCGAGATAGGGGACCGTCTCTGGGGTGGCCTCTGGGCCGGGGTCCAGCTGGCAAATAACCAGGCGGTCGGCCTCAGGATGCTTCTTAATTTCTACAATCCGAGCTGTAATGACCTGGGTAATATCTTCCGCTTCCACGTAAAAGCCTTCGACATTGCTTCCACTTAAGGTCATCTTGTCACAGAATTCTTTCAAACTAGCTTTTACTGGCGTCATCTCCTTGAGCCAGTCATAGGTAATTATCATGGCCTCTCCCCCTAAAACTCTTCTTTAAATTGTCTCAAAAAGCGAATGTCGTTGTCATAAAAGGGACGGATGGATTTGATTCCCCACCGGCCCATGGCAGCCCGCTCGATCCCAATACCAAAGGCAAAGCCCTGGTATTTTTGCGAGTCAATCCCGCAATTTTGCAGGACTTCGGGATGAACCATCCCAGCTCCCAGGATTTCGACCCAACCCTCACCCTTACAGGTTGGGCAATGAGGATCTAAGCCGTCGCAGGTCCAACAAGAGACATCGACCTCACAGCTAGGTTCCGTAAAGGGGAAGAAGTGGGGGCGCAGACGGATCCGACTCGTTGCCCCAAAGAGGGACCGGGCAAACATCTCCAAGGTCCCCTTGAGGTTGGCCATGCTGACCCCCTCATCCACCACCAGGCCTTCCATCTGAGTAAAGATGGGCGAATGGGTGGCATCTGGGGTATCCCGGCGATAAACCTTCCCCGGGCAAAGGATCCGGATAGGCGGATTTTGGATTTCCATTACCCGAATCTGAATAGCCGAAGTTTGCGTTCTTAATAGGCGTTTCTCATCGATATAGAAGGTATCCTTGACGTCCCTTGAAGGGTGGCTCTCCCCAATACGTAATTTATCAAAGTTATAAGAGGTGAGTTCCAATTCAGGTCCCTCGGCGATGGTATAGCCAAGGCCAATAAAGAGATCACAGATCTGACGGGTGACCCTCTCCAGGGGATGTAAGGCTCCTAACTCTGGCTTGGTACCTGGATAGGTCACATCTACCACTTCTGTCCGGAGCTTGGCTTCTAGGAGCCGCTCCTGAATCTTAGCTTGCAGGTCATCCAAGGCCGTCTTCATCTTTTCTCGGACCACATTGGCCTTCTGGCCCAGCTTTGGTTTATCTTCCTTGCTGACCTGGCTCATGTGCTTCATAAAGCCTGTGAGTTCGCCTTTTTTCCCTAAAAAGCGGACACGCACATCCTCCAAGACATCGGTTTCCAAAGTCTCATGAACCTTAGTAACAGCCTCATCAAATGCTTTTTCCATCTGCTCTAATTCATTGCTCAACTCTTCCAGGGTCTTCAGACCCTGGTTTGGGGATTGATCCATTTTCTACCTCCCATTGGCAAGGGCCCCGCAAAAAAGCGATGCCGTCATAACATCCCTTATCATAACGCCGGGGCCCGTGTTTTTCTTGTGTTTTATCATAGTCGAAATGAGAAAATAATGAAATTCAGACGACCAATCATTCCTTGGCCCGATCTTTTCCTAACTAAGGCAAAATTCCATTTTCCTGTAAGAAGGGATTGCGGCGGAGGGTTGCCACGGAAAAGGCACTTCCATGACCAGGCAAAACCACCAAGTCATCCGCCCAGGCAGCAGATAATTCACGAAGCCGATCCAAAGAAGCCCGTAGGTCTTCGCTGCTCCCCGAAGTTAAATCACTTCTCCCCACAGAATATTCAAAAACCAAATCGCCAACAATCAGGCAAATGGGCGTAGCCCGATCAGCCTGAGCCAAGTCGCCATCACATACCAAAAAGATGGCAGACCCCTTGGTATGACCGGGCATCAGCCACACTCGAACAAATAATCCCTCTTCTAAAGAAATCAGTTCTCCGTCTTCAAAGGAAAAGTCTGGCTTTTCTTCGTAAATCCGAGGCATCCGGAACAAGGCAGAACAGTTATCCTGGGGGTCCAATAAGAGGGGCCAGTCCTCCTTGGCCAGGCCAAAAGGAGCTTTGGTACCCTCCTGCCAGTCTTCTAGGGGGCCTAAATGATCGAAATGTCCGTGCGTATAAAAGATCCGCCGACAGTTTTTATCCCGTTCCTTATCAAAATTTACCCCTGGATCAAAATAGTAATCTCCCTCTTGCCCATGGATGGCATAACAATTGGCAGAATGCCAGTTAGCAGGGATACATTCAATTGGAAATTGCCGCATAAAAATCCTTTCTTGTCTTCTTCTCTACTCCCCTTCGGGCTAAGGTTCCGCACCACTCTCCCGTGGGCTAGGTTGTGCACCAGTCTCCCGTGGGCTAGGTTCTGCGCTGCTCTCCCTTTCGCCAGCTTCTTCCGCCGGCCTCTCTTCCTCAGTCCCTTCTTTGGCGCTTTGTTCTTCTCTACTTCGCTCTTCCTCGCTCCGATAGGAAGTCGAGGTCGGCAGGGTCTTATAGGTCATCCGAGCTGGTGGGACAAAGCTGGGATCATTTGTCTCCAAAGGTTCAATCAGACGAGGGTTGTCCTTGACCCGCTCCTCATTCAGGGGGGCATGCTTTTTTGCCGTTGGCCGCCTGGGCAAGCCATAATAGGAGTCTAGCATATCCCGAGCAATATGGGAGGTCACATCACCAAGGCCTCCGCCCTCCACTACGCAGGCAATGACCACCTCCGGAGCATCGGTAGGGGCATAACAGACAAAAAGGGAGTTGGTAGAAAGAATCCGCCCTGACCCCGTCTCGGCCGTCCCCGTCTTACAGCTGATGTCAATAGGATAATCTTTAAAATTCTGATAGACGTGAGTAGAAGGATCGGAATCCGTCTTCAAGGCCCGCATGCCTTCCCGAATCATCTCAATAGCTGTCTTCGAGAGGCCTGAATCTCGAACCGAGATCTGTTCAGGACGGATCACCTTCCCATGGGCATCGGTGATCTCTTTGATGACATGGGGGGTCACTAGCTTACCTGTAGCAATGGCCCCGATGGCCTTGGCCAACTGAAGCATGGTATAAGCATTATCAAATTGTCCAATCGAGGTCTGGCAGGTATCAGCAGGAAACCATTCTTTATCCTCAGGCAGTGGCCTAGAGGCCCGTTTGCTCTCACGAGAAGGCCTGACCCCCCTTACTTCACCCGGTAAATCAATGTTGGTCCATTCCCCCAGGCCAAAATTTTTGGCCCACTGGGCTATTTGATCTATACCCGTCTCAATGCCCATCTGGAAAAAATAGAGGTTACAGGAGGTGACAAGGCCCTGTTTCAAAGTCAAAGGGCCATGTCCCTCAATGGGCTTTTCAAAGCAGTACCAATCCTTGTAGCCGATCACATCATGGCCCCGGCAAACATAGACATCGTCACCGGGATGGATGACCCCATTCATAATGGCCGCCGCAGCCGTAATCGGCTTAAAAGTCGATCCTGGAGAGTAAATTTCTGAAATACAGCGATTTAACATGGGCTTACGAATGCCATCCGTCAGGTATTTGCTAACCCGCTCCGCTGCCAAGGGGTCTTCCTTAGCATCCAAGAAGTCCTGGGGCACATAGGTGGGAACACTAGCCATGGCTAGGACCGCCCCCGTCCGCACATCCAACATCACAGCTGAGGCAGATGTCGTCTTACCCATCCGATTTTTCCGCTGCCAGTCCATATTTTCACAGAGGGCCTCCACCGTTGCCCTCTGTAATTTTCGATTGATCGTAAGTTGGACCGTGTCTCCCGGTTGAGGGGAAATTTGATCGGTTCCTTCGATATACTCATCTTGTTTTGTCGAAGGGTTATAGACCCAACTTCCATAAGAGACATAGCCACTCTTCCCATGCAAATAGGGTTCTGCCTGAAGTTCAATTCCGGCCTTTCCAATCAAATCATGCATCTCATAGCCAGAATTCTTCAGCCGATCATACTCCTGGTCAGAAATTGCTCCCACGTAGCCATTAATATGACAAAAATCCCGGGTTGCCGGATCATATTTGCGTTGGTAACTGGGCAACAAGAGCAATCCCCGGTACTTTTTGTTATGCTCATCAATGAGATCAGATAAGGCCGGGTCACAGTCATCCACCAACTTTATCGGGGTGCCCTGGGTAAAAGTCCAATTGTTTTTCAAAATGAGGTAGCGCAGGCGCATGATGGCAAAGGCTTCCTCTGGGGTATAATAGAGGGAGCCACCTGCCGTCCGATCTTCAATCTTGAAAAAATCAAATAGGAGGTAGGCATAAAAGTCCTGGGGATCTAAGATCACTTCCTTCTTAAAGGGACTTTGCCCACCAATCGCCTGCATGCGGAAGGTATCTTCTTTTTGTTCCCAAAGGGCGATCTCCTCCAAGGGCTTTTTAAAGACAAAGCGGGGCCCATCTCCTGGGTCCCCTTCCCCCCGATCAGCCTCCCCAGCTGGAAACTGAGAAGCTAAACTCTTTGTTTTACTCTGGCTCGACATATCCAAATAATCCGTCAGCCCATCTTTATACTCAATATTGTGCCGACTAAGCATCTTATGTAAATCGAGCAAGTACTGATTGAGGGCCCGGCCCTCCAGACCCGTATAGGCCAAATACAAAGATGTCTTTTTGACAGAATAAGCAAGAGGAAAGCCGGACGCATCCACGATATTCCCCCGGGGGGCTTCAACGGCTACTTGGCGTCCATTGCCCTCGGTCTCTCGGATTCCAATCGTCGACTTATTGCCAAATTGAATCCGGATCAGGCGTAGGCCAATTAGGGTAACCATAAATAAGAAGGCAGCCAGGACCAAAAAGGTACGTTTTCGGTGAATTTGCTTATCATCAGCAGCTGTCGTCAGTGAAAAACGTTTTTTTCCCTGCTTGGCATTCGCCTTAGGAGGTTGATGTCTTTTATTCATAAACAAGGCAAGGACCTCCTTTTCTAATCCATTTCCATCTCTCTTGCCGGATCAATGGGCCTTCCCTGCCGATCCTTTAAAGGCAAGCGATAGCGCAAGAGATAAAAACCAAGGGCAAAAGTCAGCAAATCGAGGGGCAGGGACCGGCAAAGATCTAAGTAAAAATGCAACAAATACTCCTGAAAGCCTGGCTGGTAGGGGACTAAACCTGGCAGAGTTAAGGTCCGCTCTGTAGGTAAAACCGCCATCAGTCCCGCTAAAAAACCCGTCCCCACGATGGCACTGAGGAGATACTGGACAAAGGGTAAAATCCGGTTAAAAGGAAAGCGCTTAGGGAAGATCATGCTAGAAAAGATCCCATAAAACACAAAAAGGACCATTCCAACCCCTAGGAGACGCCCATACATATAATCCCGCATAAACCCACATAAAAGACCCACGACTAAACCTGGAATGGGACCATAACAATAGCCAGAAGCTACGGTCAGAGCCAGATAAAAATCTGGCCACAGACCCATAGGTGCTCCCCCCAAGGGACGTAAGAACTCTCCCAGACTTGCTAGGAGAAAGGCTAGGCCAAAGTAGGCCATCATTTTCCAACGATTGACAAAGGCGATGGACATGCTTGGCTCCTCCTATTCCTGTGGACCCACGTCCGTTGGCTCAGAAGAAACTTTCTTCCCCTCCTCCCCCGTCGTCTCATCCGTCTTGGCTTGAGGTAGAAGAACAAAGACCACCTCCGTGGTCCGATAATCGCAGGCCGGTGCTAAAATGGCCTCCAAATAATCCCCCCTAGAGCTAGTACGCACATCTACGACCTTGCCGACCGTCATGCCCGGTAAGAGTCCATCTCCTCGTCCTGAAGTAACAACCGTATCGCCTTTAGCCAAATTGGAGCTGGGCGGAATATGATCTGCCATTAGTAAGCCCTTGTCCTTCAGGGTTAAACTCCCCCGAACCCGAAAACTGACATTGGGCTCACTCAAAGTACGGCCACTAGCTGCAAAGCCCTCATGAAAAAGGGGCAATACTTTGCTATTGAGGGCATCAGATGAATAGACCGTGCCAAAAAGATTGGCATATTGGTCCAAGACAGCATATTTACCCGTCTTTAAGGGTTCAAGCCCATCCTCTATCCCCACATTGACAAGATAGAGGTCAAAGCCCTCTTTTAGGGGCCTTTCCAAGATATGGGTTCCCACAAAGCCATGGTTGGAAAATAGGGTTTTAAGCTGAAAGGCCGATTTTAACTTATTGTACTCTTCGGCCGCCAGTTGATTGTCCTTAATCTGGATTCTGAGCTGAACGTTGTCCTCTAGGAGGCGCTGATTTTCATCCTTCAGCCGGGTATTTTCCCGACGCACAGCCAAGAAAGACTGCAGGCCCTCTTGGAGGTGGGAGAAAAAATCAGTAATGGGCCGAATGAGACTAGCTCCCGGCCCTGTTAACCCCCCTGTCGTCGACCGGGGCATGGTGGATAGAAAGAGGACAAAAGCCAAAAGGAGGCCCGTCACTACAACGATCCATATTCTTTGTCTTTGCGCCTTGTGCACAGGGCTCCTTTCTTACTGTTGCCACCCCATCCTTGCGTTATTAGAGCTGACCCTCCTCCCGCATGCTGATTTCACCTTGGGGGGTGCAAATAATATGGTCTAGCACTCGGATGGAAAGAACGCTGCCAGCCCGAATCAAGTTTCTTGTAAAGTCCAAATCCTCTTGGCTCGGTTTGGGCACCCCCGAGGGGTGGTTATGGGCCAAGATGAGCCCAGAGGCTTGTACCGCCAAGGCCTGGCTAAAAAGATCCCTAGGGGCTAGGGCAGCCCCCGCACTCCCCCCACTAGCGAGGCGTTTACTCTTGAGCACATGGTTGCCATTGTCTAAAAAGACCGCATGAAGTTCCTCATGGCCCAGGTGGGACAAAATGGGGCGAAACCAGTCTTTGGCCGCTTGAGCCGAGGAAATCTCTGTCAATTCAGCCGTATTTCGCTCCTGTTCTAGGCGACGACCCAGTTCAAAGGCTGCTTTGACCCGCATCCCTTTTACCATGCCGACGCCCGTCACCAGTTGGGCCACGGTTTCAATAGGGGCTCGGTCCAGATAATGGAGGCCTCGACCGCAGCTTAATAGCTCCCGAGCCAGGTCCAGGGTACTTTTTCCTTTGCCCCCAGAACAAAGCAAGATTGCCAAAAGTTCAGCATTACTGAGGGAATCCAAGCCCTGAGTGCGAAGTTTTTCATAGGGGCGCTCGCTGAGAGGTAAGGCCTGAATGCCCTGGTGCTCATCTGGATCATAAGAGTATTCATATTGAGATAACATCACACAAACTCTCTTCCTAGCCTTGCCATGAGGTCCCCCTACGGTTGCTCTTCCAAACGAAATCTCCCTACGGGGGCCCCATTAAAAGATCTGGCCCGTGGTCCGAGGATAGGGGAGGACATCCCGGATATTATTGACACCGGATAGGTACATAATCATCCGCTCAAAGCCCAAGCCGTAGCCTGCATGGCGCATGGTCCCATACTTTCTTAAGTCTAAGTACCAAGTGTAGTGGTCCATAGGCATCTTGAGCTCTTCGATCCGGCGAGCCAGCTTATCATAATCCTCTTCCCTCTGGCTCCCACCAATGATTTCACCTACCCCCGGCACCAGGAGGTCAACTGCCCTCACCGTCTTCCCATCTGGGTTTTGTTTCATATAAAAAGCCTTAAAATCCTTGGGATAATCCGTAATAAAGATAGGACGTTTTGCATAAACCTCGCTCAAATAGCGCTCATGTTCCGTCTGCAGATCAATTCCCCATTCCACCGGATACTGGAAGGACCGGTGGGCCTTTTTCAGAACCTCAATAGCGTCTGTATAGGTCATGCGGGCAAAGTCCGCCTCACGGATCTTCTGGAGTCTTTCCAGCAAGCCCTTTTCCACAAATTGATCGAAAAAATCCATTTCTGCAGGCAAATGATCCAAAGCTGCGTCAAAAATGGCTTTAACCATTCCTTCTGCTACCTCCATGCAGCCATCGAGCTCGCAAAAGGCCATTTCTGGCTCGATCATCCAAAACTCTGCAGCATGGCGGGGGGTATTGCTATCCTCTGCCCGGAAGGTCGGCCCAAAGGTATAGATATCCCGGAAGGCCTGGGCAAAACTTTCACCCTCTAATTGACCTGTCACTGTCAAGTGAGTTGCCCGACCAAAAAAGTCCTTGCTGTAATCAACACCACCGTCCTCGGTCTTGGGAACATGTGCTAAGTCAAAGTTCGTTACATGGAACATCTCGCCGGCCCCTTCTGCGTCGGTTGTCGTCAGGATCGGGGTATGGACATAGACAAAGTTCCTGTCGTGGAAATAGCGGTGAATGGCAAAGGCTACTTCTGAGCGGAGGCGAAAGACTGCCTGAAAGAGATTAGCCCGAGGCCGTAAATGGGCAATCGTCCGCAAATACTCCCGACTGTGGCGCTTAGCTTGCAGGGGGTAGGTAGATGGGCTAGCCCCCTCTACCAGGATTTCTGTCGCATGGAGCTCAATAGGCTGGGCCAGGGTAGGGGTCGCTACCAGGGTTCCCCGACAAATGAGGGTCGTTCCCGTCCCCAGCTGGCTAATTTCCTCAAAGTTGGGATAGGTCGCTGCCTCTACAACAATCTGCAAGGGAGTAAAGCATGACCCATCACTGAGACTAATAAAGGCTAAAGCCTTTTGGGCCCGTATGGTCCGTACGGTTCCTCCAATTTTCACTTCTTTTCCTGCCCAATCCTCGGCCTTGGCATAGATGTCTTTCACCAAGGTCAGGTCATGGACATCTGCTAAAGGCCTAGACTCATCAGACGTCTCGTGCTGCTTATCCATCCTAACCTCCTAGTCCTAATCTAAGGTTGCCTTAACTTTACCGTGGCAGTTCTTGTACTTTTTGCCACTTCCGCAAGGGCAAGGATCATTCCGTCCCACCTTGTCGCTATGGGCCATCTGGGATAGGTGGAACTCCCTGGTCATCTCCAGACGCTCTTCCTTGGAATAAACATTTTCCCACTCAGGCAGTTCAATGAGCCAACTGGCTTTTGCCTTACGCATGGCAATAAAGAGACGACGCCAGTCAATGGTAAAGTCCAAAGGCAGGTCCTTGTCGGCATCGGCAGAGTCCACGTAAGCGGTGAAATCTGAGACCTTTTTAAGGTGGGCCTTTTCCTCATCGCTCAGTTTATCCTTATCCACCACATCGGCCGGATCCTTCTGGCCAGCGGGCAGGGGCGGGATCTCCGTCCCTGGGGCCAGGCGGAACTCCTCAATGGCATCCGCAATGCCTTCCAGGAAACCGATGAAAATGTAGGGATGATTTGTAAAACCCAACTCTTCCGCCAAGGAGGAAAAAGTGCCCTCAAAGGTCGTTCTCTTATCTTTTAAAATTGTCCGATAGGCCTCTGTCTCCAAATCCGTATAGGTCTGGAAATTATCTTTTCCGACGGTCTTGCCTTGGAGTAAATTCTGCCAATCCTTATAGTATACACTTGCCATTTTCTCACACTTTCTAAAGGAGCACACCAGCCCCAAATCTTGTTCACAAAACGCACAATAGCGTGAGCTCAGACTTAGGACTCATACCTAGATGATCTCTCCTAAGACCGGGCCCCTGCCAGGCGCTAGGGACCACTGACATCGATTAAGGCCGGTGATGAAAGCTACAGGCCTTGATAATCAAATAATCCAGGGTATCTTCGCTTTGGTCATAGTATCCTCTTTTAAGCAAAAAATCAAACTCCAAGCAGTCTCGGTAGAGCTCCTTTAATTCATGGAGGGCAAAGCGTTTCGCCTGTTTTTGGATCTTAGAAACAATAAAGGGATGAAGTTTCATCTCATCTTTCAGACTCGTCTTCGTCCCTCCCATTTGACAAGCCATAAGGTTGCGAACCTGGCGGGCCATCATAAAAAGGAGCTGGGCCGGGGCATCCCCCCGCTCCAAACGATGGTGAAGAATATTTAAAGAGCGCACTAGATCCTGGTCGCTAATCGCATCCATGAGGGCAAAAATATCTGCCGTCATAGACAAAGTACAAAGCTCAGCCAGTTCCTCGTGGGAGACCTCCGATAAGCCTTGACTTTGGGCATAGAGTATAAGCTTATCCAGCTCATGAAAGAGGGCATGAAGGGTCAGCTCCTCTTGGTCCACGAGCTCCTCCATACTCCCGGGGGGCAAACTGACTCCGGCCTTCTGGAGGTAGGCCCTACCAAATGAGGCCAATTGGTCCTGGGACTGGAGGGGACAAGAAAGGAAAAAAGCACCCAGATCTTGGAGGGCCGTCGCCATCTTCTTTTGTCTCTTATCCACACTGGCCGTCAAGAGGACCAACAGCGCCGTATCTGGCAAATTTTCCAGCATGGCAAACCAGGCATCCTTGGTATCTGGGTTGGCTAATTTGGGCCTAGCCCCCCTCTTTCCAGCTAAAAGCCCACCCTCTTCAATCACCAGAATCCGACGCTCCGTCAAAAGCGGGGCTGGGCTCAGATTCTGGGCCACGGCTTCAGGGGTCAGCTGGACCGATCCTCCATCCCCCTCCCAGTAGCTATAGTTCATAGGGGCAAAGTCCGGGGTAAGAAAGCTATCTTGGACCAGGCGAATCATCCGCTCTTTGAGATAAGGCTCTTCATATTCACAAATGATCAAAGCCGGAAACGAAGCAGGATTCTCCGTCAAAATTCTGCGGAAGGCGGTAAAATCTTGATAACCTTTGGGGATATTTGCTGTTTTCATAAAGGTCCTTTCTAAGGGTATCCAGTTGACACCCTTGGGGATGGTTGACACCCTTGGGGATGGTTGGCTCCCTTGAGCCAGTTGACACCCAGGTCGGTTGACTCCCAGAGCCAAGTGACACCCTTGGGGCATTTTCTTCCTTAGGGAATGAGGGTCTTGCTCCGCCCCGTCACATAGCCAATAATCTGCCAGGATCCCCGCTTCTTTTTGAAGATGATAGCCCCATCTTCATCGGTTCGCCAGATGGGAATCCCTAGATCTTCGACTCGGCGGAGGAGGTCGGGAGCCGGGTGGCCATAACGATTGTAGGAACCCACCGAAATTACTGCAAGTTGGGGACGGGCATCTTGTAAAAATTTGGGTGTGCTCCCATGTTTGGACCCATGGTGAGCAATTTTCAAAAGGTCCGTCTCGGGCCAGTCTTGCAGGGCTTCCACCTCCTTCGTCAGGTCACCAGTGGCTAGGAGGCGAATCCCCATATCAAAGCCAGTCACTAAAGACACTTGGTTAGCATCTTGGATCGGCAGGGGCAGGGCCTTTGCTTTTCTCATTTCTTGGGAACTGGGGGGCCAATAGACCCGCATGGCAATCCCCTTCTGACTATCTAGAGCCTGGTCCTGCGAAAAGAACCCCTGATCCTGCGAAAAGCTCCCCTGATAAATCTTACGCTGATAAAAGCGCAATTCATCGCCTGTTTTAAGGAAATAGCAAGGAATTCCCAAAGCATCCGCCCTAGACAATATTTTTTCTGTAGCATGAAGATCGACCTGGTTCAAGAGCTCATTTGCCTCAGCCAGGGCCAGGGCCTTAACGTAGCCTAGGTCCATGAGTTCTAGGATACCAGAATAGTGATCCTTATGGGGATGGGAAAGAATAGCAAGGTCAATCTTCCCCCGACCCAGGTGTTGGAGGACCGGCAAGACATTCCGGTAACCCTCCATTTCATCCCCTCCATCCAAGAGAATATTTACCCCCTCGCAACTGAGAAAATGGGCGTCCCCCTGGCCCACATCGATGGCCATGTAAAGGGGGGAGGGAATCCATAATAAGACCAGCAAAATCGTACTTAGGACCACAGCTAAGGTTCTTTTGGCAAGCTCCGTCCCCCTCGTTTTTTCTAAAGACCGTTGGCGGAGGAGCCAGACAATCAAAATTCCTCCTCCCAGAAAGAGCCAGCGAACCAGAGGCGGAAAATCCAAGGGCAGGTAGGCTAAAAAAGCCTGGCTCAGAGCAATCATCCCGGTCATAAGCTTACCTGCCAGGGTAAAAAGCAGGGCTGCCAGGCTAGGCCACAAGGGCAGTACGAGACTAGCATAGAGGCAAGATTGAAAAGCCCATTCTACCAAGAGGGTTGCTGGAGCCCCCAAAAGAAGGCTGCCCAAAGACCAGGGAGCTGAAAAAATCAGAGCCAGGGGAAATACCACCCCCATAGCCGCTAAGGACGTAGAAAGGGAATCCAAGCCCAAGGACCAAGGGGTCGGAACCCCATCCAGGAGCTCTTCCAGCTGATCCCTCGTCTCTTGGGTCAGGGGTCGGGCAAAGCCCCGGGTCAAAAAGGCCTTGCCCCAAAACTTCTTCAGGGGCCGGGTCCACTGGATGATCGCCATAGTCGTAAAATAGCTATAGCAAAAACCCAGGTCATACAAAAGAACTGGCCTCAATAGAAGCGCCACAAATAGTCCCCAAAGGCTAAAGTTGAAACTTTCTAAACGCAGGCCCCAATAAGAGGCCAAGGTCAGGCCTAGACGTAGGAAGCTAGCCCGGACGAGGGAAGGTTTGAAGCCGCATAAGAGATTGTAAAGGAGGACAACAAGACAGGTGACTCCCAGCTTAATTTTTCTTGATTTTCGTGTGAGGGCTTGGAGGGGCTGGAGTAAAAAGCTCAAATGCATCCCGGAGACGGCACACAAATGCGACAGGGAGGCTAGGCGAAGGGTAAGAGAATCTTGGATGGCTAGGGCCCCACCCTGGCCTAAAAAGAGGGCCAGAAGGAGGCCAGCCGCCCGTGATGGGCCCGTCGCTGGGGAAGATCGGGTCCGGGATGATCGGGCCCGAAATGACGGAGCAGCCGCCCGAGACGGGCCAGCACCCCGGCCCTGGCCCGTAGCCTTGTCCTGGCCTTCACTTTCGGCTAGGCCGGGAAGTCCTTTAATAAAAGAAGTTAGCCCCTGGTTCATCCGCATAAAGGCTTGAAAAAGCTTGGGACAGGGAGCAAGCAACCGATACTGCCCTTCTTTCAGTTTTTTCGTGAAAGGGGAGGTCATCTTGCTATAATAATTTTTCTCGGAAAAACCACCTGGGTTTCTAGCCCCCTTGAGGAGGTCCAGGTTGGTTCGTGCTTCTAAATTAGCTCCAGGTCCAAAGAGGGCCCGATCCTCTGCTGGGACTTGGAGCTTAAGCAAAAGAGGAGTCCCTGCGTGGTGGGCGACCACCCGCAAGGTCTGAAATTCTGGTTGGTAGGAGAGGACTCGCCGGATCTCAAAACGGCGAAGACCATAGGTCTTATAGGTCTCTCCTAAAGCCACTTGGGCTTGGTGGATGGCAAGAAGGCGGGCTGAAGTAAGGAAAAATGCCCCTAGGCAGATCCACCGCAACTTCGGCCTTTCCCAGGGCAAAAGGGCAAGCCCCATCAGGGGAAAGGCCAAAACGAGGTAGAGGGCCATTCCCTTCCACCAAGCTCCCCCAGGAGAAGAGCTATCCAGCACCATCTCCAGAAAATAGGAAGAGCGAAGGGTCAAAATCGGTACGAGTAAGTAAAGCACAGGGAGACTTGCTGGATACTTAGTCCCAACCGTAAGGCCATGCAAAAAACCTTGGATACTTGGCCACCCACTCTTCCATACCTTCAAACTACTCGTATCAAAGAGCTGAACAGGCCCCCACGCCCTGCTGGCCTCCTCCGCTTGAGAGGGCCAGAGGGCCCAGGCAGACGCCAGTTCTTCGGCAGGAGCTGGGGGCACTTTTCGAGGATGATAACGCTCGAGCAAGCTCTCTTCCGTCAACTTGGACTTGTCTGGCATCTGCTAACCTCCTTTCCCCAAATATTCCTCCCCTTGCTAGGGGCAAGGTCTAAGATACAGGAAAATCAGGAGGCCAGCTGGAAAAAAAGACGACAAATTTCGACAAAAGCGACAAAAGCCACAGGAGATCGTCAAAGCAGATCAGGGCACATCAAGGCAGATTAGAGCAAATCCAGCTCGATAGCAACGAAAAGAGCGGAAGCGCAGCGGGATTATTTGCGGGCGACAAAGCCAAAAAAGGAGGCAATGTAGGAACGAAGGTCAGCCATGCCCAGCCTCGTTAAAGAGGAGGTGAGCAGGTAGGGAATTCCCTCTTCTGGGGCCCCCTCCTCCCCTAGGGCCTGTAAAATTTTGGGCACCATGCGATTCTTCTCGGCGGTATTGAGCTTGTCGGCCTTGGTCAAGACTACCAAGAAAGGAAGTTCGTGGGCGAGGAGGTAGTGGTACATTTGGAGGTCGAGGGCACTCGGAAGGTGGCGGCCATCAATCAATAGAAGGAACAGAAGGTGGCCGTTGCGGGCTTCCTCAATGGTTGCCGGTAAAAACTTGTCCACCAGCTTGGAGAAATTTTCCCGCTTTTTGGAACCTGTTGCGGTGTAGCCGTAACCGGGAAGGTCGATCATAAGCAAGGACTCATCGACCAGGAAGTGGAGGACCAGTTGGGTCTTGCCGGGGGTACTGCTCACCCGGGCCAGTTTCTTTTGACCACAGAGAGCATTGAGGAGGCTGGATTTGCCGACGTTAGACCGTCCTAAGACGAAAAATCGTCCGAGATCTGGCCGGTACATCTTCCATTGGCTGAGTGGGCCGACCACTTCGGTCAGCTGGGTCTTTCGAAAATCAATCTCTTTTTTCTTATCCATATGGTTCATCCCCCTTTGCGTAGTACATCAACTTATAACGGCCGTCCGATCCTGCTACTAGTTATAACGGCCGTCCAAGCCTGCTACTAGTTATAACGGCCGTTCAATCCTGGCGCTAGGATTTTCATGGTCAGCGTTGGGCTTGCGTCAATTATGGTCCAATTGTGGTAAAATAGAAAAGTAGCTTTCACTGTAGGAGGTTTTTTTGCCTGTGTCAAATTTGAAGTCTTCGTTACCCGGAGAACCCTATTATCTCGAAGCAGAAGGGCCGATTGCGCTTATTACGGCCCAAATCGATGAAACTTTGGCCATCCAGATCAACAATCATTTGAAAGAAATTCGTATGGAGGCGATGAAACAACATCCCTCCTTAAAAAATCAGGTGGGCTATTTGCGGAACGACTACCGGGTCGAAACAAAGTTAAATCGCCTTTCCTCTGGGGAGGGACAAGCCGTTATCGTCGATTCCATTACAGGACATGACATCTTCATCTTAACGGATGTGTTGTACACAGGAACGAGTTACTATAACCGGGAGGAAATGCTCACCATAACCCCGGATGAGCAGTATACTGATCTCATGCGGACGGTCCTTGCTACCCAGAACTTGGGTCAGCGGATCAACATCATCATGCCCTACCTCTACCAGGGCCGCAAATACCGCCACGAGCACCAAAGTAGTATGGATTGTGCCCAGATGCTCATCCAGCTCTTTAACTTAGGGATTGCCAATTTTATTACTTTTGATGCCCATGATGACCGGATTGGCAATGCTGTTCCAGGCCATAACTTTGAGTCTTTCACGACCTCTCTCCAGCTCATGCAGGCAATCTTACATGACTATCCTAGTTTGGAACTCAACTCGCAAAACCTCATTGCGGTAAGCCCCAATGAGCACACGGTCAACCGCTGCACCTATTACGCCAATATTATGAAAATCCCGGTGGGAATATTTTATAAATATCGGTCATTCAGTCCCACGGGGCTGTTGAGCGAGACCACCCAGTATCTTGGGACCAATGTAGAAGGAAAAGACGTCCTCATTATCGACGATATGCTCGTGACAGGGCGGACCTTCCTCCACTGCATCGAGTATCTCAAAGACCAGGGGGCCAGGCGGATCATCGGGGTGGCCAGTTTTGCCCAGTTTACCCAAGGCATTTCCCGCATTCAGGAGGCCTACGAAAATGGGTATTTTGACAAGATCTATACGACCAATGCCTCTTATATTTCTACAAATATTCGCTCCCTGCCCTGGCTCAGTGTGGTAGACCTTTCTAAATATATGGCCAGAATTATTGATACCATCAACCATAATGGTTCCTTGACTGGACTCATCAATCCCGACGCTAGGATAGAAGATCTCTTGTCAACCCATAGCTTGGAGCAAAGATTGTTTTAAGCCATGAAATATCTCTGTCGATAAGCATTATCTTTTTCGATAAGCATTGTCTTTTTCGATAAACATTTTCTTTTTCGATAAACAATATCTCTTTTTCTCTTGGATTGGAGGTTAATCCTATGAATATTCCTTCTAGCCCTTCTGCCTCAGGGCAGGACGCTATGAATACATCTGCAGACGCATTAACGCCCATTGATGATAAAAATTATTTTATTTATGACCAGTATGGGGATAACAAGATGCCCCCGGTCGGTCCCATCGCCATCCTGTGCACCCGGGGAGCCCAGGAACTCGGGAGCTCTTTGAATGAGCGTTTGGTAACCCGCCGCCAGGCCTATCTCAACTATGAAGATATCCAACAGGACCTGCCGACTGGCTTTATCCGGGATGATTATCGGGTGGATCTCGACCTGGTCCGCTTCTCTTCCGGGGAAGGCAAAGCAGTCATCAATCGGTCGATTCGGGGGCATGACGTCTATATTCTCTGTGATCCGATGAATTACTCCTGCACCTATAAGATGTTTGGCTTGGACAATCACATGAGTCCGGATGACCACTTCCAAGACCTCGTGCGGGCAATATTAGCTGCATCGGGACGGGCCCGGCGTATCAATGTCATCATGCCATTCCTCTATGAGGGCCGCCAGCACAGAAAGATTGCCCGAGAGTCCTTGGACTGCGCCTATATGCTAGAAGAGCTCCGGGACCTGGGAATCACCAACTTTATCACCTTCGATGCCCATGACGACCGGGTCTTTAACTCGGTTCCCTTTAGTGGCTTTGAGTCCATCCCGACAGCCTACCAGATTATCAAGGCCATCGTCCGCAAATTCCCAGATATCGACTTTAACCCCAAGAAGATGATGGTCATTAGCCCGGATGAGGGGGCCATTGGACGGTCCATGTACTATGCCTCCGTCCTGGGTCTCCCCCTCGGCACCTTCTACAAACGGCGGGACTATTCGACCATCAAAGACGGTCACAACCCCATCGTCGCCCATGAATTTTTAGGGGACTCCGTGGAAGGCCTCGACGTCCTTATTGTCGACGATATGATTTCTTCCGGGGGATCGATGCTCGACCTGGCCAAAATGCTCAAGGAGGGGAAGGCCAACAAGGTCATCTGTGCGGTTAGTTTTGCCCTCTTCACCAACGGCTACGAAAAGTTCGATAAAGCCTATGAAGAAGGGCTCATTGACCAGGTCTTTGCCACCAACCTCATCTACCACGATCCTGAACTCCTTGCCAAGCCCTGGTATACGGATGCCGACTTCTCCAAGTTCCTAGCCCTCATCATCGATGGCCTCAACCACAACGCCTCCATTACCACCCTCCTCAACTCCGGCAAAAAGATCAAGCGGGTCATCGCCAACCACCAGAAAGAGCTGGGGAAATAGGGTTGCTATAAAAAGGGACACAAGCTAAAGATAGAGGGCCACTCGACAGAAATTGCTCATAATAGCTGGAATAAATAAAAAAGCGCTCGTCAGTCTTGGCGGGCGTTTTTGTAATTTCTTTGTAAAATTTCATTGTTTTTAAAGTTTTTTTCCGGGAAAGTGATATTTTATTATTATCAGCGTAGAGAGAAGTAGGGGCTGGGCAAGCTAGCTCTCTAATTTTCCTATACGACACTAGCAATACATCTTTTGTAAACCAAATGAAGCAGAGGAGGTTAAACCATGACAACGGATCGTCTAGTCAAAGATACAACTGTCGAAAGGCAACAACAACGCAAGGGCTGGTTCAAAATCCTAGGAATTGCCCTTCTTGTCCTACTGACTGTACCAGCCCTCATCTGGTTTCTTGTCTGTCATCAGCTCAAAGTCGACGGCCCTTGGTGGCAGCAAGAGAATCTAACAGCAGAGCTGACCTGGTCCGATCCCATGGGCAAGGAGCATAAAAGCAGCATCAAAAACCCGGACCAAGTGGCAAAAATGGCAGATCTTGTGAAAAAACTCCAAGCCAAGGAAAGAGCCGTGCAATGGATGGCAGACCGGGCAGGAGCTTTAACCTACAATATCGTTTTACACAGGAAGGGACCGGATCTAGGATATAGCCTACAGTCCGACCAGATCGTAGTCTATTATGCCAACTTCCCCCTGTTCCACTCCATCTGGTCGGTAGACGACACGACCAATCAGGAGCTCATCCAGTAGCTAAAAGATCTATCTTAGTTGAGCTCATCTCCAACAAATATTCCCGCTCTGCCTCAAAGCAGGGCGGGAATTTTTTGGCCAGGAAACTGACCCATCAGGAGCCACCATAGGGCCCCACCAGGAGCTCCCAGCGAAATCGCCCATTCCAAATATTCTTAGCGAAATCGTCCATTCCAAATTTTCTTAAAGTCGCTGTCCCTAAAAGCCGCCTTGTTTGAGCATCTTCACGGAAAGGAAGAGAACATAAAGGATTAGTTCGGCTCCAAAGAGGACGGCAAAGGCCCTAAGATGATTGCCCGTCAACAGGATGTCCAAGCCCAGGAGGGCCGCCAGGCCGCAACAAAAGAAAAGAAAGCGAAGCAGGGTCTTCAAAGCAGAAGGCCCTCCGATTTTTTTTGTGCCTGAGGGAGTATTTGTTTTTTTGCCCCTCTGAGGGGATGCAGAAGTTTTGGAAGCTGATCCGGCCATGGTCTGAGTCCTTTCTGGAAAGATATGTCTTGAAAGATATGATAGAATAAAAAGCTCCTAGGGCATCAGTCCTAGACGTAACTTGCTTTCCTATTGTAGACGAAATGAAGAAGAATTGCCTTGGGGGGCTGGACCAATATATCATTGCTTTCCTCCCTGGCTGCTAGGGTAGGGCTCAAGGCTTACCCTGGCTCCATACTCGCCCCCCAAAAGCTTCGTGTGTTAGAAAGGTTTCCTATGGCCCTTGACGGTATTTGTGCTAACTTTATCACCCAAGAATTGCAGACCAGGCTCTGCGGGGCCCGCCTGGAAAATATCACCCAGAGCGGGAAAAATGACCTCATCTTCCACTTTTTCACGGCAGATGGGTCCCTCCCCCTCCTCGTCAGCATCGATCCCCAGCTGGCTGGCCTCTATGCCCTGCCCGAGGAAGCTGACCCCATGGCCCCCCGCAAAAAAAGGTCCAAAAAGGGGCAAGGGCAAGATCTAACCCCCTCCAACTTCCTCCTCTTTCTGCGCAAGCGAATCAACGCCAGCAGCGTCCAAGGGGTTCGTCAAGTCCTAGAAGACGACCGGGTCTTTGCCCTGGACCTCAGGGCTCGGACCCAGATCGGAGATGAGGTCGACCTCCAACTCATCTGGGAAATCATGGGCAAATACTCCAACATCGTTCTCCTCGACGATCATGGGATTATCCTTGATTCGATGAAGCGAATCTACAGCAATGTCAACCGCTTTCGGGAAATTGCCCCCATGCGCCCCTATTTGGCCCCTCCCCAGGCCCAAGGCGTCTCCTACCAACATTTTTTGACCGAGACCGATCCCTGGTCCGCCCTCCTCGCCCAGCTGGATCCAGGCCTTGCTTTAACCAAGGCCCTCTCTCGCCTGATCCGGGGTCTCTCCCCCCTTTTGGCAGACGAAATCGTACAAAGGGCGGGCTTAGAAGGAAAAAAAGCCTGGGAGCAACTGAGTGAGGCGGAGCGGGAGTATTTGCAAAAGGCAGTGAGGGATTTTTGCCAAGAACTAGCCAAAAAAGCCGGAGGATCGCCGGATGAGGCTTCGGCGGGTTATATCTTTCGTACGGAAGCCGGAGGAGACGTCGTGAATTTTGCGCCACTCTTGCTCCAGCAATTTCCACAAGCCGAAAAAAAGTCCAGCCTGTTAGTAGCAAGCGGGGCCTATTGGCTGTCGAAAAAAGCTGCCCAGACCTTTGGGACGGCTCAACAGCGCCTGGGCCAGCGTGTGAAAAATCTGCGTAAACAAAATGGCAAGCGGATCGATATGCGGCAGCGAGAACGGCAAGATCGGCCAAAAGGCCTGCAATACCAACGTAAAGCAGAGCTTTTAGCAAATAATCTCTGGGCCATTGAGGATAAGCGGGCTAAGGTCGCCCAGATTCAGGTCCGAGATTATGCGGCTGAACCGGTCGATAATGAATATCCAGTGCTGACCCTTGCCCTGGATCCCCAGTTCCATATTCAAGGAAACATTGAGCACTTTTTCAAATTGAGCCGAAAAATCGAAAAGCGGGCAGAGTTGGCAGAAAAAGACTTGGCTTATTTGGAGGCGGAAGCGGACTTTTTAGAAAATGTGGAGGCCAGCCTCCAGCGGGCCCGAGATATGGCAGACTTACAGGCGATTGGGGAAGATCTAGATTGGTTTGATGCGGCTACGTCTGGTCAGCACTTTTCTTTTGGGGAAGAGCAAGAGGCCTTGACCCAGGAACAAATGGACCATAATCTCCTCGATCGGAAGCTTGACCGGGATACCTATAAAAACCTCCTCTCGCCAGGGAAACCGGCCAGCAAAGCAAGGGCCCGGCAAAGAAAGAAGGTGGCCGCCATCCAAAAGGCCAAGCAGGAGGCCAAGGCCAAAAAGAAGGAAGAGGCGGCGGCCAAGGAGCGGGCCAGCCAGGCTTCTCAGCCCCGGCGCTTTACCAGCATCCACGGCTATCAGATTGAGGTCGGACGCAACAATCTGCAAAATGAGCAATTGAGCATCCGCCAGGCCCGCCCTGGTGATTGGTGGTGCCACGTGCAAAAGGCCCCAGGCTCCCACGTCATCCTCCACTTGGGCGAAGATGGACCCGCTAGCTGCGACTTTGCCTGGGAGGAGTCGGATCTCCTCCCGGACCTCACCCAAGCCCTCCAGTTAGCAGCTTGGTTTTCCGGAACAAAAAATTCTCCGGGGGACTATGTCGAGGTCGACTACTGTCCTGCGAAGAATTTGCAAAAGCCCAAGGGGGCCAAACCCGGCTATGTCATCTATCACCAATATCGGTCGGCCAGGATCAAGCGCCTCTCTCCGGAAGAGATCACGCCACCCTTAGCTTAGGCCTGGGCTGAGGATGGCAGGGGGAAGGGATGGCTTAGGTTGAGGCCTGCCTTGTTCCTTGCCCGGGCTGATTGGCACCTGGCTTTGTTTGATTTGCTCTCGTCCCTGCCTGCCCTCCATCTGGCCCTTCCTGGCCTCTTCTTGCGATAAATAGCAGCCACAATATTTTTGCCGGTAGAGGCCATGGTTCTTGGCAAGCTCTTGGCCCTCCCGGTAGGCATACCGCCAATCAAAGGGTAAAAAAGTAACCCCATGGCGCAAACCGGCCTTTTCGCCAGCTGGCACAATCAGGGCCCGGTCTTGGTAGGGACTATAGAGAAGGCTACTTGTGAAATATGAAAGACCCAAGGCCTGGGCCGCTCGGGCAGCCTCCTCCAGCCGCCAAGCGTAGCAAAAGGCACACCTGGACTGAGTGGGATGACTGGTAGGGGCCTGGCTCTCTAGCTCGGAGCCGCTTGTAAGAGATTTACCCGCATGAATAAAGCTCCTAGTCGGGACCTCCATCTCACGAATAGAGCTACTTGCCAGGGCCTCCTTTTCAAATACTCGCCAACGTTCGGGGTAACAGCCCCCTTCCACGATTAGAGGCAGCCCCCGGATGGCTGCCAGGGTCTCAGCGCTGGCCAAGCGGCGCTTCCACTCTTCAAAAGGATGGATATTGGGGTTAAAGAAATAGAGCAGGGGGGCATCTGCTTCGGGAGGAAGGAGATCCAGGGCCTCTAAGAATTGACTGAGGGGAAATTCGGCGCAAGGCGCACAACAAAGGTGAAATAAAAACTTCATGGCCAGAGTCTAAATCAAGGCGAAGAAGTTTGCAAGCGCTCTTCTTGGCCACAGGATCTGGCTACAGGATTCCGCTATAGGATTTGGTCACCGGATTTAACCGCAGGATGTTCGCCATAACTTCTTCGCCAAAGGTCCGGTCCGTCTGGGTCTTTGGCTATTTTGCCCCCCTTTTGTTACAATCAAGGCCAGATCAAACGACTGGGGGAAACAACAAGATGAGAATTTTAGGCATTGATCCAGGCTATGCTCTCACGGGATACGCCCTTTTAGACGCAAGCGACCGTCACGAGGTCGAGGTCGTCGATTACGGAATGATCACCACCAAGGCCAAGACCTACTTTCCCAATCGCCTGCTGACCATGTTTGAGGCCGTACATAGCCTATGTGATCGCTTTGAACCAGATGTTGCCGCTATTGAGCAACTTTTTTTTGCGAGCAATGCCAAAACAGCCATCGGAGCAGCCGAAGCGAGAGGGGCTATGATTGCTGCCCTCGCCTCACGAAATATTCCCGTCTTCGAGTACACGCCCAACCAAGTAAAACTTGCGGTCACGGGCTACGGCCATGCTAAAAAAGGCCAAATCCAAGCCATGGTCACGAAACTGTTAAACTTGCCGGAAGTCCCCCAACCCGATGATATTGCTGACGCCATTGCCATTGCCCTCTGCCACGCTCAGACGGGCAACAGGGAAGAATTTTTGGCCCAGTCGGGATACTTTAACCAGGAATACAAGACGATGAACGAGCGAGAATAAAAATACATTTGCTGAAGGAGCAAAAATAAACATTTTTTTCTGAACGAATGAGAATAAAAATATACAAGGTAAGAATATAAGCCGGGATGAGGAGGGGAATATTTGTTAGCACAAATTCAAGGTACACTTTTAGCAGTCTATGATGAGCGGGTGGTCATTGGCCTAGGGGGGCCAGAACCCACGGGCCAGGGTCGTCTCGCCTATGAAATCTATTATCCTGTCACGAGCCTGACGGCCGAAATTGGGGACCAAATAGAATTGTGCCTCACCCAGGTTTTTTCCAAGGATGGGTCGAGTAAACTCTATGGCTTTACTACGCCCGAGGGCAAACAAATTTTTGATTTTGTGAGCCAGGTCAGCGGAATTGGGCCAAAAACAGCCTTTAGCATCGCCAATGCCGTCACTTTGACGAATCTCTGTGAGGCTATTATGTATAAGGATCCCAAACGTCTAGGGAAGATTCGGGGCTTGAGTGCCCGCCTGGCCACCCGCCTTGTGACCGACCTCCACGGGAAAAAAATTATTATTTACCCCAGGGCCAGTAAATATCCCCGCATTCTCCACCTAGATGCTCCACCGGAGTCGGAGACCAAGGATATTCCTGGTGCGGGGGCCTCTGCCGGATCTCCCAATATGTCAGCGCTACCTGGCGCAGAGGGGGAGGGAGGCTTAGGCCTTCCTGGAGGAATGGGTCTAGCCGGAACGGGGTCAGAAGAGCTTTTGGCCTTGGGTCGCCTGGGCCAGGATGGTTTCTTCTCTGCTGGCCAAGTGAAATCCCTTCTTAAGCTGTCGCAAAGCCTCCTCCTAGGCCCCTCCCATCTCCCAGCTCAGATGGAGGAGGCAGACCCTGCCGCCCTTGCTGCCGTAGATCAGACCAAAGCCTATATCGCAGAGGAAATGATGGGAATTGCGGCGGCTTCCCTCGAGGCTCTGGGCTTTCATGCCCAGGAGACGGCCCTGGCTCTGGGTCAGGCCCTCCCCCTTATGGCTGAGCCCTTGAACCAGATCTGGGACCAAGAGCCTAAGGCTAAGGTAGCCGACCAACTGGCCTCCCAGTTAATCAAAGAAGCCCTGCAAATGTTTTAGGCAAATAAGGGACCACAAACCATTAAAGGACCATGAACGTATAAAGGACGATGAACGAAATCAAGGACTATAAGCAAGATATAGGACTATAAGTAAAATAAAGGAACAAGTACGCAATGAATGACCAAGATTTTTACTCCCTCTTTGAACCGGATCCGGACGAGGTCTCGCCCTTTTATCAGTCTACCTTTAAGGGGCCCAAAAAGCCTAGCCAACCGGGCTTTTCAGGCATTTCAGGAAAACCGGGCTTTCCCGGCTCTTCAGGAGAATCTAAGAATCCACACTTTGGGGGATCAGGGTCCAAGTCGGCCTTGCTCAACCCCTCTTCTACCCTAGAGGACAAGGAAAGTGGAGAAGATCCGGATGAGGCCAGCATGCGGCCCAAGATCTGGGATGAATTCTTTGGCCAAAGTAAGATTAAAGAAAATCTGGACATCTACATTCAGGCAGCCAATCAGAGGGGGGAAGCCCTCGACCACGTCCTCTTATACGGGCCCCCAGGCCTGGGAAAGACCACCCTTTCAAGGCTTATTGCAGCCCGTTTGGGGGTCAATTTTCGCATTACCACGGGCCCAGCCATCGAACGCCAGGGGGATTTGGCGGCCATTCTTAGCAATCTAAAGGCGAGGGACGTCCTTTTTATCGATGAAATTCACCGTTTAAATCGGTCGATCGAAGAGATCCTATACCCCGCCATGGAAGACTATGCCCTGGATATCATGCTGGGCAAGGGTCCCTCTGCTAAGAGCGTCCGCCTCGACCTGGCCCCCTTCACCCTCATTGGGGCCACCACCCGGGCAGGGATGCTCAGCGCCCCCCTTCGAGACCGCTTTGGGGTCATCCACCGCCTCGACCTCTATACTCCGGAAGAACTCTACCATATTGTGGAGAGAAACGCAGAAGTCTTAGGCCTCCATGCCGAGCCGGAAGCCTTACAAATGATCGCTTCCCGGTCTCGGGGAACCCCTCGGATTGCCATCCGGATTTTACGCCGGATGCGGGATTTTGCCGAAGTCAAGGCCAAGGGGCGACTCACCCAAGAGGTAGGCCAGCTAGCCATGTCGGCTCTGGATATCGATGCCCTAGGCCTCGATACGAGCGATCGTCGTCTATTAACCACCATGGCCCAGCACTTTGGCGGAGGTCCCGTGGGCTTGCAAACCTTGGCCTTTGCGACCGGAGAAGACGCTGACACCATCGAAGACTTTTACGAGCCCTTCCTCATGCAAAGTGGGCTCATCTCCCGGACTCCCCGAGGACGGATCCTCACGAAAAAGGCCTTGGAGTATTTGCAGCTGAATCCTCAGGAATATAATTATCTATCCAAAGAAACGGGAATAGGGGGCCTACCAGGAAAGCCAGGACAGGGAAAGCAGCCGGAGACCCCGGCTCAGGAGCCTGGCCCCAGCATCTTTGACTTGGCTGCTCCAAGCCAAAAGGACCCAGCGCCCCCTGATCCTAATACTGGTCTTTAGAGGCCACTGGCCTGGCAAAGCCGACACGCCTACATCATCTGTAGCGTTTTCAAAGAAAGACCTAAGCTTTAGAGGCCACTGGCTTCCCGACGGGCGACGAGGCCATCGGGAGTGAGCTCGTAGACCTTATCAAAGACCGCATCAATGAAAACCCGGTCATGGGAGACGGCCAAAATGCCTCCCGGGTAGGCTTGGAGGGCCGCACGAATCTGCGGGCCAGACAGGGGAGAAAGGTTGCGGGTCGGCTCATCGAGGACCAGGACTTGGGCCCTGGAAAAGATCATTTTGGCAAAATAGAGTTTGGCCTGCTGGCCTCCCGATAGACCGCCCAAGGGACGAAGCATCTCCTCGGGCGTATAGTTGAGACTCCCCAGATAAGTACGAATTCTTGTATATTCGTCCTTCGTATGGTCCTTGGTTAAAAATTCCACCGGACTTTTTGTCAGGTCGAGTTCATCCACATAGCTCTGGGGCATGTAGGCCACTTGAAAGGGCCTGTCTTCTAGAGCCCGCAAAATCTCGTGGAGGAGGGTGGTCTTCCCCGACCCATTGGGCCCCACGATACATATTTTTTCAGGCCCTCGGACGGAGAGGGTCACATTGCGGCTCAAGACCTTCCCCCCTACTTCCAGGGTTGGCAGGTCCAAATCTAGGACCGTCTGGTTGTTGGGAAGGCTGATATCCTCATCAAAAGTCAGGTCAATGGCCTCTTCCACGATCCGCTTTTGGGTCATGTCCTCCTGGGCCTTATCCAGGCGACGCCCCACCGACTGGACCGAATGCATTTTCTTAGCTAACAAACGGCCTTCTACATCATTTTTCGTTGATCTCAAAGCATGTTCAACCTGGTTCTTCTGTCGTTGAAAGGCCGCCAGCCGAGACGCCATGGCCCGTTTTTCTTGACCGGCCAGCTGGTTTTGTTTTTGTATGCTAGCCTCCCGTTCCGCCACATAAGTTCGATAGGGAACGGCCTTCACCGTATACACTGGCTGGGTCTTATGAACAAGCTGCTCAAAATGGATAATCGTCGTAGCGCAAGCCTCGAGGAGTCGCTCGTCATGAGAAATAAAGAAAATGGGCCCTGGAAAATTTTGTATCAAATATTCCAACATCTCAACAGAAGCCAAATCTAAGTCGTTGGATGGTTCATCTAATAGGAGAATGCTTGGTTCCTGGAGGAGCAAGAGAAGAAGGGCAAAGCGAATTTTTTCCCCACCCGAAAGCTGGCGGGCTGGAAAATCTGCCTCGAGAAGGTCAGGATCCACCCCGAGCTGCTGGCAAAGCCGGTAGCAGAGATTATAGTCGAGACGGTCCCAAGGGATGGTCTCATGAAAGACTTCTGAGACCGAGTTCTCCTGCCAGTCCTCTCCTAAGATCTGGGGCAGGTAAGCAAGTTTTTCTCCCGTGGTTTGGATGGTCCCTTCAATGTCCGCATAGGGAGCCAGGAGCTCGGGCTGGTAGAGGGCTTTCAAAAAAGTTGATTTTCCATTCCCCTCCTCCCCAATGAGGGCGATTTTCTGCTGGCGGTCTCCGAGGGAGAATTGAAAATTTTCAATGAGGGTCCGCTGATCCTTACGAAGGCGGATGGTGAGCTGATCAATCTGTAGCATAAGGCCTCCTCTCTTGGGCTAATCCCAGGAAACATTCACGAAAGTCTCAAAGATTTTAAAAGCAGGGCTCGAATCACCCAGGGAACATATTTTTAATAAGCTAGGGTGGAAAATACGCAAGCTCAAAATCCTGGGTTTAAAATCCCAGGTTCAAAATTCTGGATTCTAAATTCTGTGTGCTAAATTCTGGGTTCAAAATCCTGAGCTCAAAATCCTGAGCTCAAATTCCTGAGCTCAATATCCTTAAGTCA
>ERZ1673752.542-NODE-542-length-63650-cov-8.191776_pt1 | contig 63650 bp, 76 predicted proteins | sample MGYA00580195_ERZ1673752 | MGnify/ENA primary metagenome ERZ1673752 (study PRJEB41218, sample SAMN15661744) | gut metagenome | host: Homo sapiens | place: Canada: London | collected 2015-08-20/2019-03-30 | study: EMG produced TPA metagenomics assembly of...
TCAGTCGATTGTCAACAGTTAATTTAAATTTTCTGAAAACTATTTTATTTTTCAGCATTTCAGAAGCAATTCCTTGCGACAGCTTATTTACTATACCACTATCGCAAGGAATCGTCAAGCACTTTTTACAAAATCTTACAAAAATCTTTTAGATTTTTTCGCAGCAATCTCCATATTGCAGCCCAATAAAACACTCAATCTGAAAAGTCCTATCATAACAAGTACGCCATAATATACATCAAATATATTTTCTTTCATTTTTTAATTAAATTGTTTTCATAATGGAAGAATTTCTGTCACTGTACCGTTAGAACTTTTCCCATAAACAGCACTTCCTCATTTGCACTGTCGTAGATCAGAAATGCAAATGGCCGTGTCAACTCAACATCTTTTATAATCGGATCCGTATCCATTGCAGACATGCACTCCATTGTCACTGCAGTCACAGCGGCAGCTTTAGTTCCATTTTCGTCTAGTTCCAGCTTTGTTTTCTGTAAAACAGAACTGACATGGACCGCTTTATCTGCAATGCCTGAAAAATCAGCATCGTCCGAAAAAACATTCTCAAGTCCTATTCTACTGAGGATATCACTTAACTCAGCGGTTGTTTCAAAATTCAGCTTAGGCATTTTACAATTAACTTCATCGTATTCCGGTTCTGATTCCAGAAGACCTTCAATATCCAGCTCATCAAGAGTAAAATCTCCTTCTGCTTTCGGCAAAATTCCAATGAAACTCAGATTATTTGCATAGTATTTTTCAAATGCTGTTGCCGCATCATTTTCATAGTAATTATCACCGATGCTTGTCATGTACTTTGTTTCTTCGTTATCGCCGAATTTTTCTTTTTCATCAGAAACATCCCATGGATCCTGGGACCATCCGGATTCGAAATACAATGAATTGGTGAGACACAATTCACTGTTTTCATTAAGCATGTCAGGTTTCATAATTTCCGGAATCAGCCCATCTGTATTTTCATTGCACCATGCATTAATAGTATTGCATGTGTTTTCTTTATCAGAAAAATCAAGAATTTCCGCCTCTGCTTCAAAATTATCTTCTGCATTTTTTTGAAATTGGTCCTGCAGAGTCAGTCCCCGATTTACCCATAAAGCATCTGCAATTTTTAATTTCGATGTATAACCATAATTTTCGTCTTCTGTATTATAGCTTTTAATTACATTCATATACTTTCTGGCATATGCTGCAAAATCATCGGTTCCTAAATATTCATTTAATGCGTTTTTCGTTTCGCCCTTGGCACCTTCTGCAATCATGCCAAGGGCGAAGTTAAGGCTTGTGGGGCTGAACATTATATTGGAATCCTGATTTTCTTTGGCTATTTCATCTGTAAGGTTAATAGAATTCTGCAGATTAACTGATTTATCAAGATCAATGTTCTTTTCAGCTGCATTTAATTCTGCGTGACTGGCTGTGGCAGCATATGCATGGATTGGAGGAGCCATGGTTGTCATGAACGTCAGTGCTCCGGCAAAAAGTTTTATTTTATTCATGTATAACCTCCTTGTACGGTCGATAAAGTCCTTTTAGCAAAGGTTTTCTGCAAGTTTCTGTTTTATTTTAACATATTTGTTTCTTCTTTCTGTTATATTAATTTTCATTTAGTATAAGCGAATTTCCGTATTTACAAGCATTTCTCCCTCATATTGTAGTTTAACAGAGAAAAAACGTTTTTCCTCTGAAAGAAGCAGGTTCAGAAAAACTTTATCACCTTCCCATGTAGGAAGCTCTGGCACTATTTTCTTATCAACCCAGCATAGTTCGCCTTCATTGCATTCAATCAGTTCCCCGGTATATCCATCGGCTGTAAATACACACATAAGCTCAGATTCACATTCGCTGTTTATAAAGGTTACCAGGCCACGAAATTTGTAGGAAGTAAGTGTGAGTCCTGTTTCTTCTTTTACTTCACGCAGAAGACATTCTTCAGGGGATTCCTGATTTTCTGTATGTCCACCTACACCAATCCATTTGCCTTCGTTCATGTCATTTTGCTTTTTTACTCTGTGAAGCATCAAATATTTGCCATCGTTTTCGATATAGCATAAAGTAGTTATTGTCATTTATTCTCCTTCCCGCAGGCACTGCTTTTTTCTGTAAAATATAAAACAAGGGCGATGCATATCAGTTTTATACATGCCCCTGTTTACTGTTTTAAATGATTAGCTTCAGATTTCGCGTGTAGCTTCTTTCAGCCATTCTTTTTCCTCTTCTTCCAGATATGGAGAAATCTTTTTATATACCTGTGCATGATAATTATTAAGAAGTGCCCGTTCCTGCACAGTCATCAGCTCGGGAACAACAGCATCCAGATCAAACGGTACCATAGTCAGATGTTCAAAGCACATGAACTGGCCAAATGAGGTTTTCTCTGCTTTTTTGCATACGAGCAGGTTTTCGTGGCGGATTCCATATTGGTTTTCCACATAGTATCCAGGCTCATCTGATGTGATCATACCCTCTTCCAGTACTGCATTATCTCCCTGAATAATTCTCCAGCGGAAGCTGTTTGGTCCTTCATGAACATTCAGAAGATAACCAACTCCATGTCCTGTTCCATGATTAAAATCCTGTCCCATTTCCCATAACGGACCACGCGCCAGATAATCCAGATTTACACCAGTACAGCCATAACGGAATTTGGCATTTCCAAGGTTCAGCATGCCACGTAAAACAGCGGTAAAATATTTCTTCTGCTCGTCATTCACAGAGCCCATAACAATTGTGCGGGTGGTATCTGTAGTACCTTCGTAATAGTGTCCGCCTGTGTCTGCCAGAAGGAAATTGCCAGGCTCAATGGCAATATCTGTCTCTGGTGTGGCAGAATAATGGTTGATTGCAGCATGAATGCCATAAGAAATAATGGGGTCAAAGCTGTTGTCGATAAAGTTCTCCTGCTGGGCACGGAAGCTGTACAGCTTCTCTCCTGCGCTTAACTCTGTCATTGTAATTTTGCCAACATTTTTCTTTAGCCAGCAGATGAATTTGGTAAGCGCAACTCCGTCTTTGATATGAGCGATACGTTCATTTTCTACTTCTACTGGATTTTTAATTGATTTTGGAAGAAAAGTCAGGTTGGCTTCATCCAGAATCGTTACTTCCTTCGGAATACTGTTTACCAGACGACAGTTGGCTTTCTTTTTACAAAGAAGAACTGTCATGTCTTTCTCAAATGTTTTTACATATTCATAAATGCTGTCATAGGGCAGAATGGTTACGCCATCCTTAGATAATGCGTCCAGAATTGAAGCCGAAAATGCTTTTTCATTTGCAAACAGCCTGATTTCTGTTTTTGTCATTATCAGATAAGAGAGAACAACCGGACAGCAATGTACATCGCCGCCACGAATATTCAGCAGCCATGCAATGTCATCCAGAGAAGTCAGTACAAATCCATCTGCACCTTTCTCTTCCATTGATTTACGGATTCTTGCACATTTGTCAGCACGGGATTCGCCTGCCCATTTTACATCCAGTTCCATAACCGGTTCACAGGAAAGTGCCGGACGATCTTCCCAGATTTCTCCTACCAGATCAGAATCCGTCTGAAGAGTGGCTCCTTTTTTTGCAAGAAGTTCGGTCAGTTCATCTGCTTCTTCGGCGCTGACGGTTCTTCCGTCAAAACCAAGGCACATTCCCTCGCCTAATTTTTCTTCCAGAAACTGGTGCACAGTGGGAACATCTGGTTCTCCCATTTTAAAAAGCTCTACACCCGTTCCCTCCAGCTGTGCGGCCGCCTGGATGAAATATCTTCCATCTGTCCACAATCCAGCCATATCCTGCATGATGACTGCTCTGCCGGCAGATCCGGTAAAACCTGTAATATATTTTCTGCACTTAAAGTATTCTCCTACATATTCAGATGCATGAAAATCATCTGTGGGAACAAGATAAGCATCTATTTTCTTCTCTGCCATTACTTCCCGAAGTGCGGTGATTCGTTCTTTAACTGTCATAAAACTGACTCCTTCCAGTGAATTTTGTCTATTCCTATTATAATATCCACGTTACCCTTTCGCAACCTGTTTAAGAAAAAACACTTTTCTATTCCCAAAAGACGTGATATACTAACTTTCGAAATGAATGATATGCAAAATAGGATTTTATGCGTCAAGTGTTCGGTGAATGGGGAGTTGTCACTGAAACGAAAAGCACGTCTTACGGTATATTATCCGCACCCGTTGCAAGCACTATAAGAGGGATATCTCATATTGTGTCAGAGCCTGCCCGAAAGGAGCTTTCTGCAAGATGCACATTGCGATTTGTGGAAACGTTTTTTAACAGGCTCAAGGGAATGTTTTCGACATACATTCTATCACAATTGGAGATATCCTTTTTTGCGTATTAAGCAGGCAGATATTCGAATTCGAAAATCCTTCCCCGGTTTTATCAAAAAAGGATAGTCTCCGCAATCAAATACAAAGGAGGTTATTTTTAATGGTTGACAAACAAAAAGTAGAACAGGCCATCCGCCTGCTTCTGGAAGGAATCGGTGAGGATATTACCCGGGAGGGACTGATTGATACTCCCGACAGAATTGCACGTATGTGCGAGGAAATTTACGGTGGTCTCGATCAGGAAGCAGATCACCATTTACTGAAGCAGTTTCCAGTAGAAAATAATGAGATCGTATTGGAAAAAGATATTACTTTTTACTCTATGTGCGAGCATCATCTGATGCCTTTTTATGGTAAGGCGCACCTGGCTTATATTCCCGATGGAAAAGTCACAGGATTAAGCAAGCTGGCACGTACGGTAGAGGTTTATGCCAGAAGACCGCAGATCCAGGAACGCCTCACAGTACAGATTGCGGACGCTCTGGAGCGTGCCCTCTCTCCGAAGGGAATTATGGTTATGCTGGAAGCAGAACACACCTGCATGACCATGCGAGGCGTTAAAAAGCCAGGAAGCAAAACAATTACAACTGTAACCCGCGGAGCCTTCAAAGAAGATAAGGAGCTGCAGAAAATGTTCCTTTCCATGGTCGGAAAATGAGCAGTTCTTTTTCTGAAACAAACCGTATTTCTTTAATCTGGCGGCATCCCCTTTATCAAAAGCACTGTGAGAAAATACAGGAGCTTGAAAAAGATCGTATTTTCTGCAGACATACGCCGGAACACTTTCTGGATGTTGCCAGGCTGATGTATATTTATTCTCTGGAAAACAAGCTTAATCTGTCCAGGGAAATCATTTATGCCACTGCTCTTCTTCATGACATTGGCCGTGCGCAGCAATATCTGTCGGGTATTTCTCATGACATTGCAGGAGCTGAAATAGCCGGAAAGATTCTGGCAGATCTGCATTTTACAGAGCAGGAAAAAGAGGAAATATTATCTGCGATCAGTCAGCACAGGACGGATGGATCTGATAATGTGTTGGCTATGCTGCTATATAAGGCTGATAAAAAGTCCAGAAATTGTTTTTCATGTTCAGCAGCTTCAGAATGTTACTGGCCTTCTGAGAAAAAAAATCTGACAATTGAATATTAAGCCTTCTAAAAAATCTAACAGAAAGGATGGTTTCTATTTATGAAAATTGGAAATCGTTTTTTTGATACACAAAATCACACTTATATAATGGGAATTTTAAATATTACTCCTGATTCTTTTTCCGATGGCGGGAAATGGAATCATTTAGATGAAGCTTTGCGGCATACAGAAGCCATGATCGCGGATGGTGCGGATATTATCGATATTGGCGGGGAGTCTACGCGTCCCGGACACACGCCGGTCAGTGCAGAGGAAGAAGCTCAGAGAGTTTTGCCCGTTATCGAAGCGGTCAGAAAACGTTTTGACATTCCCATTTCTGTAGATACCTTCAAAAGCAGCGTGGCAGAAAGTGCGATTCAGGCCGGTGCAGATCTGGTCAACGATATCTGGGGATTAAAATATGATTCTGAAATGGGAGCTGTAATTGCCAAATATGATGTTGCATGCTGTCTCATGCACAATAAGTCCAATACAGAATATAACAATTTTCTCATTGATATGCTTTCTGAGACACAGGAATGTGTCAATCTTGCAAGAAAAGCAGGAATCAAAGATGAGAAAATCATTCTCGATCCAGGGGTTGGATTTGGAAAAACATTTGAGATGAATCTGGAAACTATGAATCATCTGGAGCTTTTTAAGAATCTGGGCTTTCCGGTTCTTCTTGGCACCTCACGCAAGTCGATGATCGGACTGGCACTTGATCTGCCTGTAGACCAGCGTGTAGAGGGAACACTGGCTACCAGTGTAATTGGTGTGATGAAGGGCTGTTCTTTTGTGCGTGTTCATGATGTCAAGGAAAACAGACGCGTAATCCAGATGACAGAAGCAATTTTGGGTTGTAATTGAGAGTAAAGAGGACATTCGCAATCCGCTTTGCTACTTGCTCATGAACGCAGTCGCGAAGCGACTGCGTTCAAATTCCTCAAAATTGTAAATAGCCAACAGAAAGGAACAACTGTTATGGATAAAACCAGATTTGATAAAATAGAAATTAAAGAACTGGAAATTTTTGCCAACCATGGTGTCTATCCGGAAGAAAATGTACTTGGACAAAAATTTGTTATTTCTGCCACCCTCTTTACCCACACACGTCAGGCCGGGTTAACGGATGATCTGTCTGCTTCTATCAATTACGGAGAAGTCAGCCACATGATTACAGATTTCACCAGAAAACATACTTTTAAGCTTCTGGAAGCACTTGCAGAAAATCTTGCAGAGATGCTGCTCGACTCTCTTTCCGGTCTGGAACAGATCACACTGAAAATTGAAAAGCCCTGGGCTCCTGTTGGTCTTCCACTGAAAACCGTATCTGTGGAAATCACAAGAAAATGGCATACTGCATACATTGCTTTTGGCTCTAATATGGGAGATAAAAAGCTGTTCATCGACAATGGGATACGTGGTTTGAAAAAAACAAAAGGATGCCGGATAGAGGCCGTTTCTGATTATCTTGTAACAGAACCTTATGGTGTTACCGATCAGGATGAATTTCTGAATGGAGTTTTGAAAATGCGTACCCTTCTTTCACCGGAAGAATTGCTGGAACGTCTTCATCAGCTGGAACAGGAGGCAAACCGGGAACGTATTATTCACTGGGGTCCTCGTACTCTGGATCTGGATATTCTCTTTTATGATCAGGAAATCATTGATACTGCAGATCTTCACATCCCCCATCCGGATATGCAGAATCGTGACTTTGTGCTGGCTCCTATGAACCAGATTGCCCCTTACCTCAGGCATCCTGTACTAAATCAGACAATTTCACAGCTTTTAAATATTCTTCTTTGCCGCTAAACGAACATGTCGCCTACCGGCGACATCACATATGAAAGTCAGCTGTTCCGCGCCTATGACGCTCCCACAGCTGCCGACCGCATTCGTAATCCGTGCTATCACGCCACCGTACGGTTCCGTATACAGCGGTTCAACCAACTTAACAAGTGACAATCTAACATTGGGGCTGCCGGAAAACAGGCAGCCCCTTGTGTAATAATTCGCATCTGCTGTCAGGAATTGAGACGCTGTCCGCAATATTCACAGTTGCACAGGCGCCCTTTTATTATCTGATTCTTTGCACCGCAGCTGGGACAGGTAACTGTAATATAAATCTTCTCATTCACACGTCTGTTTGGTGCAGTGATCAATATACAATTTTCTTCTCTGTCTATCTGAATATTTCGAATATACCCTTTGGCAATCATTTTTTCCAGTTTCCTTACAGCATCTTTTCCCATCTCGGTCTCAAACTTCTCAAATGAGAGCGTGCTCTGGGCATAAGATTCAAACCAACAGGCTATTTCTCTGGCTTTTTTCTTCTTCAATGCTTTCTGGATTTCCCGGAAGGTGGGATACAAAAATAACAATCCCAGTATAATCTCCGTTGCTGCCATTCCCCAGCGTCCTTCACCAATATATTTCTCTGCTGCGCCAATAGCTCCCAGAGTAAAAAGTATACAGAAGCCACAAAGAACCCATTTCAGTTTTCCTAACACTCCTGTTTTTTTATTCTTTTCTGTTAAAAAATCATTCATGTCTGTTTCCTCTTTCCCCAATTAATCAATCTCTGTTATATACGAAAGCCTGTTTAAAAAATCATTCCTGCAATCTGCACGCCCTGATGAATCTTCTGTCAGCATATACCAAAATCCGTCTGTCAGCCAGCTCCCAGCAAAAGCCACGCATCGCCTAACGGATCGTAATAATAAACCACATTATCTCCTGCCGCATAATATTTTTCTTTTGTAAAATGTTCCTCATGATCTGTCCCTATAACAAATACCGGACAGTTTCTTCCCTCAATATACTCCTCCGTACCGGTATACCACAGGGACATTCCAAGACCAAGGTAATAACTAACTTCGTCTGTTTGCGCAATCAAGTCCCTGGCAATATTTATATCCAATGAATAATCATAATCTGATTGATACTCATCCCAATCATAATATATTGAAAAATCATAGCAGTAGGCTTCCGCTGCAAGGTGTCCATCCTTTAGCGATACCATAGGATGGTATTGCACACTCATATTCTGCTTCTGCACAGAAACCATTACATTGGAAAAAATCTCGCTCATATTGCAGCGCAGGATAATGACTTCATTTTCCTGCCCCATATACCATGGATTGTTCAGATCTTCCAAATATTCCCCTTCTTCCGTAACCTGAGTCGGATAAATACTGATCTTACAATCAAGTCCTGGAACAATAGCATAGATTTCATAACCTCCTGCATCAACAACAGTTCCATCCTGCAAAAAAGGATAAGCCGCAGCCAATTCTTCCTGCCTGGTATATTCAAGTATCTCTGATGTATCTGCATTTTCATAAGTGTAGCCCAGAAATGCCATTCCAGCCTGGCATTCATTTTCTCTGATAATGTCTTGCAAAATTGCCAGATTCTCTTCTGCCCCAGAAGTTTGGGCAGATACTTCTCTCACACATTCACCGTAGTTACTAAAAGAAAACAGTACTGCGCAAACACATACAGCAATAGAAAATTTTTTCATACTTTCAGCTCCTTCCTGTCAGAATATGCCTATGCCTTTCTATTTCAGTGTGGTTACAATCAATTTACTTTCCAACGCAGCTGCTATCAGATCTTCCTTGCAGCTATATCCTGCCTTGTCAATCATTTCCTGAAAATTCCATCTTACCCCGGAAGTCGAACAATCCATTTTCCTTGCAATCTCCGAATAGGACATCCCATGAATATACAAACGCAGCATCTCCAGTTGTCTTGGACTGATATCACCGCTTGTGATCCAGTTAAGTTCCACCTTTGGCGTTATATCCGGAAATACACGCTCACCATTTAAGGTTCTGTAAATCACACTCCGTATATCCTCTTCACCGTGATCTTTATACCAGAGACTGTCCGCACATCCGCTTTTTGCTCTTTCCAGCACCTTGGGATCGATCAAAGACGTAACAACCAATACCTTTGTATATGGGTACTTTTCCCTGATCATTTTTCCGGCGCTCAGCCCATCGTGATTATGAAATGTCTGAACATCCATGATTACAAGATCTATTACTGAATAATCACAGATTTTTACAGCTTCACGGGCATCCGAAATTGTCTGAACATGTCGAAATTCCGGATCCTGCATAAGAATATATTCAAAATACTTCTGCATGATCTTCTGATCTTCTACTATCAGTACACGTACCATCCAAACTCATCCTTTCTGTCAGCGGCATCTTCAATATCAGACAAAACTCAGGGACAAATAAAATTTGCATTGTGCAGTTCATTGATTCGGCTGCTTTTCTCAGTGCAGACAAACCACCGCCTTCTTCCGCATTTTTTTCAGGCGCATCTCCATCATTGGTGATCCGGATGTTGTATTCATTTGCATATTTGTCTATCTTCACAAAAACAACATTGCCGTGGGCATGTCTGGCACAGTTTGTCACACATTCACGGATTGCTCTGTCTGCCAGAACTCTGTAAGATGGATATAAAGGAAAGTTTCCGCTGATCTGAACCGAAATCCCAAGCTCCTCTGCATGTTTAATCGTATCCTCATACAGCTTTTCCATACTCTCTACGGCAGAGCCGGTAAGAATATAAACCAGATGCTTCAATGCAGACAATTGTTTATCCATTTTGTCCTGATTTTCTTTTCTCTCCAATATTCTGCGTATTGACAGAAGACTTCGCCCAAAATTATCATGGACTTGCATTTTCATAGCAAGTGTTTCCTGCTCTCTGATTTTATCACCGATTTTTTCGTACATTTCCTCCAGCTTATGATTCAGGATTTCCAGCTTTTCATTGTTTGCCCTGATTTTTTCACCATTGTAATAAATTTCTGATACATTAACTGCCACTGTCTGCAGATATCCTGCACAATCCGGCTCCTGCAGACGATATTCCTGAAACATCCAGACAGAATCATCTGGAAAATAAAACACGTTACTGTCGCTGCTTAATCGGATAAGTCCTTTTGATATAATTTCATTGTCCATTGCTTTTCGCAATGTATCATAATCCTGCAGATAAGCCCCCGTCATCATTCTGCACAATTCCTGCATCTTGGTATTACACAAAACAATCCTTCCAAGCGAATCCGAAAAGCATACTCCACACGGAACGTCATCCACAGCTTCATTCACAGACCAGTACGACAAGGAATGATTATATTTGTATCTCTCCTTCCAGATTGCCCAACAAAGATATAATGTCAATGCAACAATCCCTGCTGTTAAAATACTGGCCGGATAATCCTGAAGCATTGGCTGATATGCACTTTCTCCAATACTATATCTATGCTCATTCATCAAAGAAACCATAAGAACAAAAGAAACTGCAAAAACAGTTATTGCCGTTATCACTTTCTTTTTCCCGGAAAAACAGGTGATTCTTAACAGAAAGAGAATAAGTTCCAGAATCAGGCAGATTTCCAGAAGAATCATCAGAAAATTCTGCATTGCTATGCTGCATTCTACAAAACTATTCATCTGCCGCCTCTCTTTCTGAATATGCTGCACCCAACAAACCATTCTTTTTCATCTTCCTGCTGCACTTTAAGGTCCGGTCTTTCTGACATTAAGCCGCACAGATCTGCCTCTGATGCAATGTGAACGGAAATCCGAAGATCATCATCAATCTGCGACACACGGTAAAACATAGACTGCATCACATCAGATAGCCGTTCTGCAAGCCATTCAAAGGTATCATAGCATTTTAGTATATCCTCTGCATTCAGCTGAATATCTCCATTTTCCACATAATAAGCAGCCCGGATCCTGCATAATTTTAAACTGTCACAGGATTCTGCAAGACTTTGCCTGAGATCTTCCATAGTAAGCACATTTCCATCTGATGTATATTGTGTCAATACCAGATTTTTTCTCCGCTTCAAATATGTACCAATAACTACAATTTTACCGAGAAGCAGATCATATCGTTCCCTTGATTCCGTCCTTTCCAGTTCATCCATCAACTGCGACAGCAATTCCAGCTGTCCGGCAGTCTGATTCTGTATCATGTTTAACAGCCGATTCTGTTCTTCTGCTTTTCTTCGCTCCGCTTCTTTCTCATAGGTTTTCTGCAGCAGTCTGTTTCTGGCTGTCAGTTCTTCCTGCTGTTCCCGAATATCCTGGTATTGATCCAGCAATATTGAAATATCTTCTGACCAAAACAGATGTCCTCCCCTTATGGGAATATGGTTGATCCGGATTCCCTGTTCCTGCACAGATGATCTGTGAATGATCATTGTACGCATTTCAGGAGAAAGCTTGGGAAAATCACCAGAATGATAATAACGCTGAAAAGAATCATCTGTAATCTCTGCGTCCAGCCCTCCTGAAGTCTGGAATAATTCAAAATATCGATTGTTCGTCTGTATCAATCCGCATACTATACAGCCCTGATAAATTGCTGCCATTAAAAGGCAACACACTGCTGTCATATCCCCTGCAAGGGTTTTGATGAAAGACAAATGAAATATATTTCCAACATTCCATCCCAGAAGCAATATTCCCGGAATGACCGGCAACCAGAACTTTTTCTTTCCCGGAATCCTGCTTTTTCTGATCAGAATAATTTCCATTCCTGTCAGACAACTCAGCATCCACCCCTGAATCACTGCAAAAAGAATACCATAACTATAATCCCTATCCGAAAATGGAGGCTGTTTAGAAAACCGAAACACCAGCTGATGCAAATCATTTGTAAAAACACTTATGATCAATACTGCCGCCACAGTCAAAAGAATTATAATTTGTCTGACCGTTTTTTCTTCATCTTTTTCAACAAAAAACAACGCTGCCGACAGACCTAAAACAGGGATCAAAATCATCGGAATATAATACAGATACCAACATATATGTTCTCCAAGAGGTTCATGAAAAATATGAAATTTCACTGTTCTTACAAAGAACCAGAATACCATCAGACAACCAATTGCAGTCAGACATCTGCGCATTTTTTTATATACTACATGCTTTTCCAGATAGATCACCCAGGCACAGTACAGCCCCAGGTAAATACAATTGCGGCACTGGTCTGCAAAATTTCTTGCAAAAGTATTTTTCGGTCTTACCAGCCTGCAGAAATAAGCCAGAAGCACGCTTATCAGAATTACTCCATACGACAGCATCCTCTTTTTATTATATGTCATGAAAATTCCTCTCTCATTGTATACTTTTATAACAAGTATACTATAAAACTCTGTTTTATTATATAGTTTTTAGAGAAATTGTCAATTTTCAGAGTTTTTCCGATTATTGGTCACTGGTTTAGAATGAACAATAACCCTATTATCACGAACAGAGTGAACAATCATGTCCACTCTGTTTTTCATTACTTAAAACGGTCTTGGCTGACCACAATATTCGCAGAACCTTCCCACATTCTCTGCACCACACTGGCATCTCCACGAACCGCTATCAGGACGCATTCCTGTGTTCATGCTCATTCCAGACATTCCATTCTGCATTCCGGCATCATTTTGTGTCAGAGCAGCAATGATCTGATGTCCAGTCTGCTCCACTTCCATCAATTCGCCTCTCTTTTCACTGCTTATGGAAAAAGTATTCAGACGAAAATCCATATCGTCAAACCAGGGAGTGTTAACCTTAATGCGCATAGTATAATCAAACTCATAGTCATATATTGGCGGCTGATAGCTTACTGTCTTTCCATCCTTTGTATAGGTTTTCTCAATCTGTTGTCGATCCACCTCTACTCTACACTGTACAATAGCGGATAAAGGAACTATATCCGGATTTTCATTGACATCCAGTTTTCGTGCAACAGTAAAATTTCTCTTATGATCATCAATGAAAACAGTATAATTTCTGGTACTGATCTGACGGGTTATGCAAAAATCCATTACTGCCTTTTTGTTATTTTCACGATATTCCAATTGGCGTTTTATATCCTCTACTGTACTGTGCCGCCGTTCCTCAAACCATGGTGATAATTTTTTTGCACAATTTTTACATAGATTCCCGTCATCTAATTTTCGATTTCCCAGTAAACCAATTTTTTCTCCGCAGATATCACAGATTTTCTTATCAAATAATCCCATAGCTTTCCTTTCTTTTCTGCCGCACCAGAATCATGCAGTTCTGGTGCGGCAGTATTTTACACTATTCTACAACATCTATTTTGTCAAAATAAGTCTTTACGGAGAAGTCCTCCCCATCTGTTTCAGAAGTTTCTTCTTCACTGCCATCAGACTCCGGTTCAAAACACAGTTTTCCATCATCTAATAAACTGAGCCTCATAGTATCACAACTGAAAAGCATAGTTCCAGCCTCATCTTCTGCTGCAGCTTTCAATACCAGAGTATTTCCATCCATTTCCCCCTGGAGTTCAGCTTTGCTCTCTTCTCCACTTTCAATTATGATAAGCTCAGACTTATCTTCCTGAATAGACAACATCATCTCGAACCCGGTCAGTTCAGAATTGACAGGCATCTGCATTCCAAATGCATCCATCAAAGTGCAGATCCATTCTCCTTTAAAATCCTCCATGGTCGGGTTTTCCACCGGTTTGCCTGGTACATATGGCTCATACTCTTCCTTTTCCTGGCTTAGGATCATTGTCGTTCCATCTGCAGTTATCGTTATTTTGCCATCAGCATACTCACATTCTACCGTTTGATCGCTATAAGTCATCAACAATTTATCATTTTCTATTTTCCACTCTGATTGATCTGCCTCTGGTTCTTCCCCACTGTAGGACGTTATGGTTTCCATCTGACCGCCTTCTTTAATATCCACGGTCACTTCCATTCCCATTACTCCTGGATGAAACAAAATGTCTCCACCCATGGAAAGCTCATTTACATACCAGGTTCCAATAACATCCTTTTCTTCAAGTGCATAAGCATTCACGCTCATCAGGCCTGTCATTAAGACTCCAACTGTTCCAGCCACCCACAGTCTCATTTTTTTGTTCATAAAAACATCTCCCTTCTTGTTATTATCGTGTTTTTTGTTATTTTCATTATACGTGAATGCTTTCCTATTTGCACTAGCACTTCTGACAGTAACTGAACTGATCGGGTACATCGAATATTAAGCAACCGCCATATTGACTTGTCTGATTTTTCATCTGCTGCGCCTACGTCAGTCACCGTAGCCACCCAGAATTTAATCCACACAAGAAAAGCCTGTGATACCACCCTTTTCAGGCAGTATCGCAGGCTCACTTTACGCTACGACATAATAAACATTACATGTTTATATTATATATTTATAATGCGGACTTGCCGCGGGTAATTCTTATTCCTCTGTTCCGTACAGAGTGATCAGCTTCTGCAGATACTCGTATCTTGCCTTAGCCTCGGACTGGTTCTTAGCGAACAGTCTGGCAGCTTTCTCAGGATTCTGACGCTGTAAGGAGTTGTAACGAACCTCACCGTTCAGGAATTCCTGATAATCTGTCATATCCGGTGCTTTGGAATCAAGGCTGAACTTGCTTCCCTCAGCAGCTGGATTGAAGCGGAAGTTGTGCCAGTATCCACACTTAACAGCAAGCTCTTCCTCTGTCTGAGCTTTTGACATACCTTTCTTGATACCATGGTTGATACATGGAGCGTATGCAATGATAAGGGATGGTCCCGGATAAGCCTCTGCCTCTGCAATTGCTTTGATAGCCTGGTTGAAGTCAGCTCCCATAGATATCTGAGCAACATATACATAACCATAGCTCATTGCGATAGAAGCCATATCTTTCTTCTTGGTCTCTTTACCGCCAGCTGCGAACTGTGCGATCGCACCTGTAGGTGTAGACTTGGAAGACTGTCCGCCTGTGTTGGAGTAAACCTCTGTATCGAATACCATAACGTTGATGTCACGTCCGCTTGCGAGAACATGGTCAACACCACCGAATCCGATATCGTAAGCCCATCCGTCACCACCGAAGATCCACTGGGATTTCTTAGCAAGGAAGTCTTTCTGTGTAAGAATGTCTTTTGCCTTGTCGCATCCGCAAGCCTCAAGAGCTGCAACCAGTTTCTCTGTTGCTGCACCGTTGGTAGCACCGCATGCGAAAGTATCCAGCCATTCCTGACCAGCAGCTTTAACGTCTGCATTGTCACCGTTAGCTACAACATCTTCAATTTTTGCTTTCAGGCCATCACGGATAGCTTTCTGAGCAAGAAGCATACCATAACCAAACTCAGCGTTGTCCTCGAATAAGGAGTTGCCCCATGCAGGACCCTGTCCCTTAGCATTTACGGTATATGGTGTAGAAGGTGAGGAGTTACCCCAGATAGAGGAGCATCCTGTAGCGTTTGCAATGTACATTCTGTCACCAAACAGCTGGGTGATCAGTTTTGCGTAAGGTGTCTCACCACATCCTGCACAAGCTCCTGAGAACTCAAGAAGCGGCTGTTTGAACTGGCTTCCCTTAACAGTTGTCTCTTTGAATTTAGCGATAACGTCTTCTTTAACCGGAAGAGTTACACCGTAATCAAAGTATTTCTGCTCTCCCATGTTTGCTTCAAGGTTTTCCATGGCAAGTGCCTTAGCACCTTTCTTGCCTGGGCAGACGTTCGCACAGGAACCACATCCTGTACAGTCAAGAGCGGATACAGTCATTGTGAACTGATACTCATCTTTCATACCAGTCATTGGTAATGTCTTGATTCCCTCTGGAGCATTTGCAGCCTCTTCAGCTGTAAGAGCTACCGGACGGATAACTGCGTGCGGGCAGACATAAGCACATCTGTTACACTGGATACAGTTCTCCGGATTCCATACAGGGATATTTACAGCGATACCACGTTTCTCGTATGCAGCAGCACCGGATGGTGTAGTACCGTCAACATAATCTTTAAATGCAGATACAGGCAGTGTATTACCTTCCTGAGCATTAACCTTAGCCTGGATGTTGTTAACGAAATCAACAACTTCCTGACGGCCTTCTGTAGCGTGAGTCATATGAAGACCCTCGTCTGCAGCATCTTTCCAGCTCTCTGGAACCTGAATCTCAACAACCTGCTTAGCACCAGCATCGATAGCTGCCCAGTTCTTCTGAACAACATCATCACCTTTACGTCCGTATGTTGCTTTCGCAGCAGCCTTCATAAGCTCGATAGCCTGCTCCTCCGGAATGATTCCGGTAAGTTTGAAGAATGCGGACTGAAGGATTGTATTGATACGTGTTGGTCCCATGCCAGTCTCGATACCGATCTTAACACCGTCGATGGTGTAGAATTTGATACCGTGGTTAGCGATGAATGCCTTAACCTGTCCTGGAAGATGTTTCTCAAGACCTTCCATATCCCATGCACAGTTCAGAAGGAATGTACCGCCGTCAACCAGCTCCTGTACCATGTTATATTTGTTCACATAGGACGGATTGTGGCATGCTACAAAGTTTGCTTTGTGGATCAGGTAGGTAGATTTGATCGGTTTCTTACCAAAACGAAGGTGGGACATTGTAACACCACCGGACTTCTTGGAGTCATAATCAAAGTATGCCTGAGCGTACATATCTGTATTGTCACCGATGATCTTGATGGAGTTCTTGTTAGCACCTACAGTACCATCAGCACCAAGTCCCCAGAACTTACAGTTTGTTGTTCCCTCTGGAGTAGTTACAAGCGGAGCGCCTGTCTCAAGGGAAAGGTTTGTAACATCATCAACGATACCAAGAGTAAATTTCTCTTTCTCAGTATTGTCATAAACAGCTACGATCTGAGCCGGTGTTGTGTCCTTGGAACCAAGTCCGTAACGTCCGGTAAAGATCTTAACGCCGTCAAATTTGCTGTTCTTAAGTGCAGCAACAACATCAAGATACAGAGGCTCGCCCTGAGCTCCTGGCTCTTTCGTTCTGTCAAGAACTGTGATCTGTTTAACCGTCTCAGGAATAACATCGATAAGAGCCTGTGCGCAGAATGGTCTGTAAAGACGAACTTTAACAACACCAACTTTTCTGCCAGCTGCCATTAAGTAGTCGATTGTCTCCTCGATCGTATCGTTTACAGAACCCATAGCTACGATAACGTGCTCTGCGTCTGCTGCTCCATAGTAGTTGAACAGCTTGTAATCAGTACCGATCTTAGCGTTAACTTTGTCCATGTACTCCTGTACGACTGCCGGAAGAGCATCGTAGTATGGGTTACATGCCTCTCTTGCCTGGAAGAAGATATCCGGGTTCTGAGCGGAACCTCTCTGACATGGATGGTTCGGATTCAGTGCGTGATCACGGAATGCCTGGATAGCGTCCATATCTGCCATATCTTTCAGGTCTTCATAATCCCATGTCTCAATCTTCTGGATCTCGTGAGATGTACGGAATCCATCGAAGAAGTTGATGAACGGAACTTTTCCCTTGATTGCTGCAAGGTGTGCTACCGGAGTAAGGTCCATAACTTCCTGTACGGAAGACTCACACAGCATTGCACAACCAGTCTGACGACAGGCCATAACATCGGAATGATCTCCGAAAATGGAAAGTGCGTGGGAAGCAAGTGCACGAGCGGATACGTTGAACACACCCGGAAGCTGCTCACCAGCGATCTTGTAAAGGTTCGGGATCATCAGTAACAGACCCTGGGATGCTGTATAGGTAGTAGTAAGGGCACCAGCTGCAAGAGATCCGTGTACTGCACCAGCAGCACCAGCCTCAGACTGCATCTCTGTTACCTGTACTTCCTGTCCAAAGATGTTCTTTCTTCCCTGGGTTGCCCACTCGTCTGTAGCCTCAGCCATAACAGATGAAGGGGTGATCGGGTAAATTGCAGCTACATCAGAAAAAGCGTATGATGCATGAGCGGCTGCATGGTTACCATCCATGGTTTTCATCTTTCTTGCCATAGTTTGTTTTTCCTCCTTAAAGGTATGATGAAAATAATATTTCTAGACACAATGTGTCTAAAAGTCCATATGACATTATAGCATAATCTTCCAATGATGTCTATTTTGATTTTTGTATATTATCACATACAAAGATTACCAGTAAGCATAAAAAAGCCAGCCAGATACTCCTTTATGGAGTCTGACCAGCTTTTTAGCATATTACATTTCCGGCATGAGAACTTCCTGAAGGGATTTTCTCTTAAGCATTTCCCACACCCCCTGCTGAATCTCACAGAGTTCTCTGTGCATGTAGCAAGGAAGATGATCTCCTTTTCCATCTGTTGGACACTCATAACCTGAAGCCATACATTCTATAATGAACAAATCCGGGTCAATAGCCTTATATACGTCAAACAGAGTCAGTTCACCAAGTGATTTATTCATGGCATATCCACCATGGACTCCGCGATATCCTTTCACAATACCGGCTTTCTGAAGTTTCTTTAGTATCTTATAGGCAAAGGGAGCGGTAATGGATTCCTTCTCGCAGATTTCATTAACGCTAAGGCGAGTTTCCCCTGACAGTGCCCGAAGAACTCTTGCTGCGTAATCGCACTCTCTTGTAATAAACATGTCTGTACCTTCTCCTTACTGGACACAAATCATACTGATTCTTATATTATGTCCCTTTTCTTCTCTTCCCCTCCCAGTATGTTCAAATTATAGCAATTTTCAACTTCTATTTCAATAGTTTTTTAATTTTTTTAACATTAATTTCACACTATTTTTAGTTATCGACTGTTTTTAGACGTTTATTTATTTCCAGGCAGATTTCTTCCGCTGTCCGATTGTCTGTTTTTATAACAAAGTCTGCAGCAGCTTCATACTTGGGACGCCTTGCCTCCATCAATTCTTTTATGTATTCCGGATTCATATTTTTTTCCAGAAGAGGTCTGTTGTGGCTGCCTTTCACTCTTTCGTAAACAGTCTCTGGTTCTGCTGTCAAAAGAACAATCGTTCCATTCTTCTTCATCTCATCTACATTGCACTGACGCATTACAGTTCCTCCGCCACACGATACTACGATATTATCCATGGCAGAAATTTTTTTTACAAGTTCGGTCTCCAGATTCCGAAAATATTCTTCCCCTTTTTTTTCAAAAATTTCTAGAATGCTCATTCCCTGTTCCTGAACAATCTGCTCATCCATCTCAATTTTGTCAAAACCGCATACCTCATGCAGGCAATTCAGGATCATACTTTTACCGGTTCCCATAAAACCGGTAAGATATATCTGTTTCTTCGGCATAATTTTTCCTCCAGTTGAATGCCAGGAAAGCAGCACCGTACACCAACTTTTAGAGAAAATTTCCGGAGCTTTTATTCCTTCTGACATTATATTCAGCCATTATAACAGCGGCTTTTTTTTTTGTAAAGTCCAAGGTTTTTGGATTTTGCAAGTTTTCTCCATGTTTCTGCTGTAAAACAGCCTTTAAACAAGAAATAATTGTTGCAAATTTGCCAGTTTACGATAAAATAAAAATCGGCTATACTTATTATTATATGTGCATTTATAAGGATAACGTTTTAATATAGGAGGAAAATATGATTTCAGCAAACAATATTACTTTGCGAGTTGGAAAGAAAGCTCTTTTCGAAGATGTTAATATCAAATTTACAGAAGGAAACTGCTATGGTCTTATTGGAGCCAACGGTGCAGGAAAATCTACATTTCTAAAGATTCTTTCCGGCCAGCTGGAGCCTACCAAGGGCGACATTGTGATCACACCAGGACAGCGTCTCTCTTTTTTACAGCAGGATCACTTCAAATATGATGCCTATACAGTTCTCGACACTGTAATTATGGGTAACCTTCGTCTCTATGAGATCATGAAAGAGAAGGAAGCCATTTACGCCAAGGAGGATTTTACCGACGAAGACGGAATTCGTGCCAGTGAGCTTGAAGGTGAATTCGCAGAGATGAACGGATGGGAGGCAGAATCCGATGCTGCTACTCTTCTGAACGGTCTTGGAATTGACACTGAATTCCACTATGCACAGATGGCTGACCTGACCGGTAGCATGAAGGTCAAGGTTCTTCTTGCACAGGCACTTTTCGGAAATCCTGACATTCTGCTGCTGGATGAGCCTACCAACCATCTGGATCTTCCCGCGATTGAGTGGCTTGAAGAATTCCTGATCAATTTTGATAATACTGTTATCGTGGTATCCCATGACCGTTACTTCCTGAACAAGGTTTGTACACAGACTGCTGATATTGATTATGGCAAAATTCAGCTGTACGCTGGTAACTATGATTTCTGGTATGAATCCAGCCAGCTTCTGATCAAGCAGATGAAAGAAGCAAATAAGAAAAAAGAAGAGAAGATCAAAGAGCTCCAGGAATTTATTTCCCGATTCAGTGCTAACGCTTCCAAGTCCAAGCAGGCAACCTCCCGTAAGAGAGCCCTTGAGAAAATCCAGCTGGATGACATGCGTCCTTCCAGCCGTAAATATCCATACATTGATTTCCGCCCGAACCGTGAAATTGGAAATGAAGTTCTCATGGTCGAAAATCTTTCCAAAACCATTGATGGCGTGAAGGTTCTGGATAACATTTCCTTCACTCTTGGACGTGAGGACAAGGTTGCTTTCGTTGGTGCCAATGAGCAGGCGATCACTACTTTCTTCAAGATCATTACTGGAGAAATGGAACCGGATGAAGGTAATTACAAATGGGGAATCACTACCACCCAGGCTTATTTTCCCAAAGACAATACTCAGGAATTCGATAACGACCTTACGATCACAGACTGGCTGACACAGTATTCTGAGATCAAGGACGCCACTTATGTGCGTGGTTTCCTTGGACGTATGCTCTTTCCTGGTGAGGATGGTGTGAAACGTGTCCGCGTACTTTCCGGTGGCGAGAAGGTTCGCTGCCTTCTTTCCAAAATGATGATTTCCGGTGCCAACATCCTAATTCTGGATGAGCCTACCAACCATCTGGACATGGAGTCCATCACTGCATTGAACAATGGTCTGATCAAGTTCCCGGGGGTAATTCTTTTCACCTCTCATGATCATCAGTTTGTTCAGACAACTGCAAACCGTATTATGGAAATCCTTCCAAATGGTACTATGATTGACAAGATCACTACTTATGACGAATATCTTGCAAGTGATGAGATGGCTAAAAAGCGCCATGTCTTTGAGATTACTGAGGAAGACGCTCAGGATAATTAAAACGCGTTTGAAAAGTCTTTCCGCAAGATATACGACGCAAATTTTCCAAACACATTCTTAAAAAGCTCCTCCTGTCAAATCAACTGACAGGAGGAGCTTTTCGCAGATATTGCTGTTTGCTTTTCTAGAGCATGTTTGAAAATGGGTTTAGGGTTTATTTACTGTTTCCTGCATATCCGCTTACCTTTATATAATCAGACGGATAGTAATAAGTTACATTGCCTTTCTTCGTGGTCAGAACACCTGTATAAGATCTTCCGGCAGAGCTCTGTGGAATCAGCATAAAATGATACTTGGTGCTTCCATTGGTAGTCAGATATTTTCTCTTATAGAGTTTGCCGCCCTTCTTATTGGTGTAGCGTCTGAATGCCACATACTTGGACTTGAAGCTGTAATTTTCATAAGAGGTTGTGTTTAATCTGCGATTAATGTTAGCACCCTTTTTAGCCGCAACAATTAATGGTAAAGTAGAAAGATTGCTTCCGGTTCTTGTCATCTTGATCCACTGACCTTTCTTGATGGTCCTTGTGTTCTTCAATGGACTGTGACTGGAACTCTGGTATGCTGCTGTAATCTTGCTCTTGGCATTCGGTGAGGTAATTTTCACGCTAAGCTTCACAGAACCTGATGTAACCTTAAGGCAGGCGATCATTCCCTGATTGGAAGAGGTGCTGCTCTTAATGTATGTGTTGTTAATGATCTGGCCGGAATCTGTTCTGGCGCCCTTCAAAGCTTCTGCTTCTCCGCCATATGCATATACAATATCATATCTGGTGCCGGAACTCTGCGGCTGAATGCGGTAACTGTAATTCGTAATCGCATTTGACTGAATATTGGTATTCAATAAATGAATACATCTGCCTGCTTTTACTGTGATCGGTTTAAACGATTTAGTTGCCGCTGATACCGGCAAGGTACAAAGCATGGTCATAGCAGCCGCTGCGACCCCGATCAATAGTTTCTTAAACTTCTTTCCTTCTCTCATAAATCCTCCTTGCTGCTCGTCTGGCGAGCTTAATATAATACATTTGCTGGTGGCTTTTGCTTACCGAACCCTTATCAGGAACACTTTATCATTTGTTTCTGATTCGCACTGCCGACTGTGCCAGAGTGTGTTTGAAAAAGGCATTTGACATATAGCAGCATGCAGTGTTTTCTTTATAAGTATTTTAGCATATTTCGCTTTGTTTTCTGTAAAATATATGTTTCTTACTCTTCTGCTGTGATTGCAGCCAGTTTGCCGCCTGTCACTTTCAGAAGATCCGCTACCGGCACTTTCAAGGTCAGGCCGATTCTCCCCCCGCTTACATAAATTTCCTGAAAATTTCCTGCCGAAGCATCAAAAACCGTGGGAAAAGGTTTCTTCATTCCAATAGGGCTGCAGCCACCGCGAACATAGCCTGTGATCTTCGTAATATCTTTCACATGGATCATATCAACTGCCTTCTCTCCTACTGCTTTGGCAGCTGCCTTACGATCCACTTCTTTCTCAATCGGAACTACAAATACATAATATCCGCCGCTTTTCCCTTCCATCACAAGCGTTTTAAAGGACTGCTCATAAGGTGCTCCTGTAATATCCGCACAATGGATTCCATCAATAAATTCATCACATTCATAAGCAAGTGTTTCATACTTTACCTTCTGTCTGTCCAGCATTCGCATTGCATTTGTCTTTGCTTCTTTTGCCATTTCGGGTCAACCTCCTGTAATGTATTGGCATAGTAAAGTTTTACCATAGAATTATGTTTTCGTCAATGGAATCTGTCGGGCTGATTTTGTCCCAGAAAAAAAAGGAGGGCCAGGACTTATCAAAAAGTCCTGGCAAGTATGAAAAAGAAAATATGATCTATACGATTAAAAAGGTTATCGCCTTTGTTTGATTATTAATATACCTGGAATCTGTGATGAAATTGTGAGGGAGATTTGATGGGTTTGTGAAAATTTCTGTGAGTAGAAGTCAAATTTTAGCACCCACATTATATATTATGCATTTAGAATTTCACCCACATTTTGCCCATACGGAATTACTTATGTGAACAGGACGTGGGCAGGGTCTGCGTGTTGACTTTGCGGATAAAAAATGAGCACCCTGTATTTTGTACAGAGTGCCCAATTTCATTGCTACATAGCAATTATAGTTTATTCAATTATTAGAACTTACCAGCCTTAGCAGCTTCCTCTACGGAAACTGTAGTGCCTTATTTTAATGGGTTTTCGCGATTTTTGTTAGCTACCAGTATGTTACGTATTCATTTTTGTATTATTCTATACAGCTTCAACCATGTTATTTTATATAAGAAGAAAAGCCCTCACTCTTCTGCGGGCAGCTGCATGATTGTAAGGACTTTTTCTTATTTGAGGGATATATTTAATGTACCAGATTCTTTCCCATCTGTCACGCACTATCGTGCGAGATAGTACGACGAATTTCGACATTACAGGCTCTTCACCAATACCTGGAAGTCTACTGCCTTCAGTTTCTTTACCACCTTATTGGCAGCCTTCTTTGTTCTGTATGTGCCGACCTGGACACGGTATGGGACGGAGCCGGCTACTTTGCGGATACTTGCTGAAAACCCCTTTTTCTTAAGTACTTTCACCATCACATCTGCATTTTCTTTTGTTCCGTAGGCTCCAGCCTGGATGTAATACTTTGCTTTCGGTTGCGCCGGCGCAATTGTGATCGTTTTTCCCAGAATGCCCTCTGCGATCAGCTTTCCGTGAGCATCCATACCAAGTTTTTTCGCTTTGGCATAATCGTCCTTGTTATCACAGAAGAAAGATTCTACCAGGACAGCTTTTGCCTTGGTCTTTCTGGTCCAGTACAGTCCGGGACGTTCTTCAGCTCCTCTGTCATGCCAGACAGTGCCGAGCTTCGCACTGATCCGCTGGGCTTCCGGAAGACCATTTGCATTGTAACAGTATGCTTCGCAGCCATATGCCTCTCCATTAAAGGTATTCAGATGAAGCTGGACTGACAGATCATAGTTCTGTTTATTCTCTTCTTCAATGAAATACTTGATTTCATCATTCAGGGAATGCAGCTGACCTTCCGGAGCAATACACAAGGTTGCCTCATGTCCTGCTACCTTAAGCCATTTGCACACATAGGGCGCCAGTTCTTTGTTGTATTTATATTCATTCACACCACCCTTGCTAGTACCATCTGCAGATGAGATGACGCCACCGCCATAGTTCGCGTGACCTACACAGATAAAATATTTCATGTCAAAGTTCTCCTTTCAAAAATGAGAGCGATCACTCGCCCTCATTTTTTTTGTACTTTGTCTTATCCCAGATTGTCTTTACTCTTTCCCAGCCTCCAGTTGCTACCATATAAATCACGAATGATGCAATAATTGCAGCAAACACATAGTACCATTCAATCACAATTTTAAAATATTCGCAAAAAGCAACCATTGTAGCAGTGCATACAATAAAGGATGTGATAAGAGCAACTGCACTGGTTGGTAATTTTTTGAACCACGGTAGGTCTTTTATTGCCTGCACAATAAGAGACACCACAAAGGCCATCAAGCCAAATGCGATCAGAGCATAGGTTACATAGTTCATAATTTCATTTACATTAATGTTCATACAGTTAATCCTCCTTATGATCATGTTCCAAATCTGCAATTCTATGATTTGCTACCCGAATCTGTTCTTCTGATACAGCCATCCTCTGTTCCAGATTATAAGTTCGCTCTATGGTGTTGTTGTGCTTATCCACTCTTTTTGTAAGCTCTTCCAGCTTGTATTCCATGAGCGCCCTCGTCTTTTCATTCTGGCTATGATTGCTGATCAGACACACTATCAGCGTTACTGCTGCCGATATTGTAGAAGAAATAATTACTTCCATATATGTCCTTTCTCCAGCATTGCGCCGGCGCAATTTTGTAAAAAAATAAGACCTAGTATGGTCTCGCTCTAATTCTCATATTTATTTTCTTCTCCAATCACTCTTCTGTACTGTCAACCTGTCCTTTGTTTGCTATCATCTCGTCCTGCATAGCATATGCAAGCTCCTCGAACTCGTCACGGTCTTTACGGCACTGCGTACGGTTCTCTTTCCGTAACTCCTGGTTAGTGGTAGACTGCTGAATATACATAGTTTTTGGGTTATCCTCACTGCAAGATGCGGTGTAGGTCTCCACTGTTACTCCGTTGATAACGGACTGTCCTGATAAGTTGATAGATTTAGATGTTGTTAATGCCATGATATTATCCTCCTATGAATAAAGTTTTCTTCTAAGTTCTTCGTTTTCTCTTTCGAGCCGATCCACTTTAGAACTCAGCTCTTGCATTGCTTTTACAACATACGCAAGCAACTGCAAATTATTGACAGATTTATAATATGGATGTCCGTCAACTTCTCCGCCTCCATCGACAAGGTTAGGGTCAAGCTGTTCGAGTTCGTCTGCTATAAAGCCAATCTTGTATTTTTTATGAGAATCTTTTCTTTCAAAAGAACGAATTTGCATTGCTTCAATAACTTTTGTTGCGTCTTGTACTTCGGTGTCTCTTATATCGTCTTTTAGTCGAATATCAGAAAGAGCTGCACTACATGCTCTTCCGAGACTAAACCATTTCCATGAACCATCAAGTCTGGTTTGAATCCAAATTGACCCAGCGTATGAATCTCCGTGATAGATAAAAGCTCTACTTCCAGCCACTTCAGCGCCAAGATAAACTCCTACAGCAGTCTTCGAACCTGAACCTCCCACATTGAACCCAACGTAAATGTTTCCGAAATTTCCATCAATTGCCAGTGGAATCATTACATTGTTAGCTTTATAAAAGCCAAAGAAATTTTCATCACCTGTACCTGTTGCCGCACCAAAGCGCCAGTCTACCGAACCTCTATTGGACTGATACTCATATGTTGTATTTATTATGTTGTTACTCTGAATACAACCACCAATGGACATATTGCCATTGGTGGTTATACCTTTTCCGTTATATGCCCGAATCCAATCGGAATCCGTCATATACCAGCCACCACCATAATCCTCACTATACCATCCTGTAGTACCGCGCGATCTAAACCAATTAGATGCATATATGGTATTAGTATTCATGTCTGCAGTCGCAGTTATTGTTTTTCCCTGCACATTGCCAGGAGTGGTAATATCGCCACTGTATAAACTCAGATCACCATACATCGTGACCGTCTTATCAAAAAACTCGAATCCGGCGCCACCTTGTATAGATGTTCCAGTTCCCATTTTTCCTAATTTGATAGACGATCCATCAAAATATAAGATTTTCTGACTGTTTGTGCCGTTAAATATAGAGTATGACTGATTTGCAGTAATCTCTCTAGCAACTATTTTAACACCAGATATAGAACCGGATGCCTCGATGTCTTTTGCAAACAAACTGACAACGTCAATTTTATCAGCGGTAACCGAACCAGCCGCAATTTTTTCAGTTGTTATAGAATTAGCAGCCATTTGAACAGCGGTAACCGAACCAGCGTACAATCGTCCGCCATTAATATAAGTACGATCGTTGTTATAACACCAAGCGGCTATACCCATATCAACAGAATTTGCAAGGGTGTATGCGTCATTCCATGTACTCCATTGCGTATCACTAATACCGATTCGCCATAATTCACGACCATCAATCTTTGCAGTCTGCTTAGGATATCCGCCGGAAGCATCTCGCCATGGCACGCATGTTATTAAAAGACAGAAGTTTTCACCAGTTAGACCAATCGTATTTGCTAATTTCAACTCATTTACTGTGGTCATCGGGAAATTTTGTATATACCAAAGCGGCGTTTGATTTGTGCTTCTAGTGTCTTTGACGTCAAGTCCATCGCCTTTAGGACCTTGAGGCCCCGTAGCACCAGTGGCACCGGTCGGTCCCGTGGCACCAGTTGGTCCCTGAGGTCCGGTCGGCCCCTGGTTACCCTGGGGTCCTTGTGGTCCGATTGGGCCAGTGGCACCCATATCACCCTTTACTCCTTGTATTCCTTGGTTACCTTGGGGGCCTTGTGGTCCTTGCGCTCCTGTATCGCCCTTCGCGCCCTGAGCTCCAGTTGCGCCGGTATCACCCTGGGGTCCTTGCTCTCCAGTATCACCTTTCTCTCCTTTTTCACCTTGGGGTCCCTGTGGTCCAGCCGGTCCGGTAGCTCCACCAGCACCATCAACACCCATCCTGGTAGCGATATAGCCTACGGAGGTGGTTGCGTCTGAATATAAGGTGGTCTCTTTTGTCCAGAGATACTGTCCCTGTGGTACGTTAGGCATTGAAGTTAGCCATTCCCCTGTAGGAACATCTGTCATGCTAGTACCAACCTGGTAAGTGTATGTGTTTCCAACAATGGACTTAACGTTATTAACCTTAGTGTCGATCTCAGTAATTGCGCTCTCTACAGTCTTCTTACTCTTACCAAACAAAATATCGCCAGCACTAATTCTCAGGTGAAAGTTCCCGTCATCGCCTTTATAGAACTGAATATACTCATTCGTATCGCCAAATCCTACCTGGCCATCTGAGCCGAGATAGAATCCTCTGGTGGTATTGAGCGCAGAAGTCTTAGCTCCGGAATATATGCAGTCGTGTCCGATATGGTTTCCACCGATGTCAGCACCAAAAGCTACCAAGTCGGTCACCGCCACTTTATCTGCTGTGATACTCTTGGCCTGGATAACAGTACCGTTCAAACTGTTATAGTCAGTCTGCTCCGAAGTTACTCCTGATCCGTTGGTATTAAGCTTGTAGTAAAGGCCATCTTCCCCCTTAATGACCAGCTTATCTGCCTTGATGGTGTTACCCTCGATCAGATCACCTTTGATAGTTACACCGACCAATTCGCCAGTAATAGTCTGGTCGCCGACCACTACATTCTTAATCAAGCCAGATTCTGAATAGAATTTCTTCATAGCCGCTATGCCAATATTGGAGAAATCAATGCTTGCGTATTTCAAATCAGCGTCTGCGGCGTTAATCTTTTTTACATCCAGCTCATTGATTAACGCTTTGTTAGCCGCCAGTTCATCCGTAACGGTACTCTCAAATTCCGCGTATTTAGACTTAATGCTGGTAGTTTCTGCCTCAAGTGCTTTCAGACTTTCAATGGTGGCAAACTTAATATCAGCCTCTTCTGTCTTGATATAGTTTGACTCGATCTGTCCTACCGCCAGTTTCAGTTCTGATAAGCTCCCGTCCAGAGTATTGTACAACCCCTGCAGATTTCCCACCGCACTGCTGCCATATACACCCTCGTCAAAATGCAAAATATCCGATACATTGATAGTCCCCGTGTACCGTCCATCATCACTGATTACGGTGTTAATAATTTCCTGGGCGGCCTGGAGCTTCTCCCTGGCCTCTTCGAATGAGGGAAGCTTATTGGCCAGTTCGCACTCATCTTTGGTATGGTCCTGTGGATATTGTGTAAGCTTGATGATCCGCTGCTTTTCCCGAATCCCGGTGGCGGCATCGATCAGGGTGATTGTATCTCCCAGGGAAAAAGAAAAATCATCGTATCCGGCTCTTTGTTTGGCCAGATCAATAATATCAGCACTGTATGATACTTCCGGCTTTGACAGATCTTTCAGCCTCGCTTCTGCATCCTCTTTCATGGCTGCAGCATCTGTATAAGATTCGTCTTTCCAGATGTAGGTCTTCACCTTATTCGTGTACTGGTAATTTTCCAGGTAATTCTTCCCATCGTTCACGGACTCGATGGTAAGCCCGTCCTGGCCAATAGGGATAATTCTCGTATAATAGTCGTAGGTGCTGCCCTTCCTCTGTAACCGTTTCAGGTTAAGCCCTGTGAGGAAAAAGTTCCCTTTATCCTGGCCAACCTGATCGTAAAAGGATACTGTCTTTTTCTTGGTATCATAAACGACTTCACACATAAATGCAGTACACAGCTTCTGAATTACTCCAAGCGTATTTGTCTGCAATATCCCTGCATTTCTTTTCTTGGTTACGGTACATTCGCCAACCGTCCAGCCGGATCCAGCCAGAGCAAGCTTGGCCGCATCTTCTATTGTGGAATCCGTAATGCCAAAGGAGCTCCAGGGCTTCGCCTCCAGTTCTTCCAGGTTCAGTACCGCAACAAAGGAGAGGAATCCATCTGTGCTTACACTCTTTTCTTTTACTACATACTCAGCATCCTGAGTCTCAATATAATACTCTTCACAGATTTCATGATGTCTTGCCATGTATGTAAAAGAAAGAGTCTGATCGCCAGTTGTAACGTCGCTCGCAACCTTCAGATCCTTGTATTTGACAATATGCCCTATGGCATTGTGGTTCGTATCATATATCTTAAGCATAGGGCCGCCTCCGTTTAGTCTTCAATCATAAACATAAAAATGCCTAATTCCCAACTTCCAATATCAAGCCCATCAAATTCTTCCAGGGATACCTTATGCACCTCAAAATCCATTTCCAGTCCCAGAAGTTCCTGAATCTTTTGGTTGAGCTCTTTTACACTTTTTCCTTCTTTAAGAATGATATCCACATTTCCGGGGGCTCTCTTTTCCTGTTCAGCTCGCTTTTTTTCCTCTTCAATTGCCTTTTCCTCCTGTTCAAGATCCCGGTATTCTTCCATTAACTCCTTACGGGTATCTTCATAAGGTTTTAATGCGTTAAGCAATAAGTTCGTGTTTTTATTAATGGCATAGCTCAGTTTTATCTTTCCAGATAAAATTTTCTTTCCATCTTCTTTATAAATCTGTGCTTCTTTTTCCTGAAAAAGTTTTAATCCGTTATAAGCGTTTAACATTTCCTGGTTTGTCATGTTTTTTCCTCCTACATAAATCTTGGTCTATATTTCACAGTCATGTCTGTCCATGTGCTGTCTAAGGTAATCCTTGTTTCCCCTGGTAAAAGGATCGGCAGGCTCCAAATATCAACATCTGCTGCTTTGTTAGCCCCATTTTCTGTAATCTTCCCACTTTCTCCGTCTAAAATCACAGTACTGTTAGCAGTAAGGCTTCTTATTACCACCCGAAGGTTTTCTCCTGTATCTAGATTTCGGTTTATTCCAGTTATTGTCAGCTGTTCCATTCCCACCTTTGGCGTAATCTCTACCATACAAGGCGTCCGGATGTTCCCAGGATTTGTAACTACTGTCTCCAGCATCCCGGAAGCGGACTCCGAAAACGGTGAACCGTTTGGCTGTTCAGCAAACTCATAGCAGGAAAAATCAACGGTGAGCTTGCTCAGCCTGTTGGATGTCACCTTCAGACGGGCAAGCGGGTTTTCTGTAAAATCATGCTTGCTCATAAACCCGCAAAACTTGTGATCGAACTTATCCAGTTCCAAGGTGACCGACTCGGACATCATATGGGAAAGCAGGGTGCTGCAATTCTGCAAGATCTCATTTCGATCAGAGCCGTATACCAGGAAGGTGATCCGTATTGTCTTCCACCCGATTGATCCATTAATGAAAAACGGCAGTGGGCTTCCCCTCTGCCATTCGCTTTCATTTTCAATATCGGAAAATCCCGGAGTCACGTTCCACTGTTTGGCCTGTGCTCCGGATATGTCCCAGCCATTTATATTCATCTCAGACGCCCCCTTGTGTATCTTGTGGCTGCCATTTCATTTTTTATGTTCATGTCTTCCCTGAGTTCTCCGACCAGCTTATCTTTATCCATGAATACTTTTAAGTTCTTCATGGAGCTTGCCATGTTCTCCATCATGGACTCCATCGTACTCATCATGGAATCCATTTTGCTCAGTATTTCGGAGTTATCACTTCGATAGCTTCCTGATAACTTCGCCTGGTGCTCTGACTGCTGCTGAATCAAACGGTTAAGTTTCTCGACTCCAGCCGCTCCTACCTCCAGGGAAGATCTGGATTCCAGGAACTGATCCGGATTCATTGCAAAATTATAAAGGTTTTCTGCTCCCTGTGGGTTAATTACCTTGTCCCCGGTGAGCATGTTCTGCATGATCGCGCCATCGGACTTACGGAGAACATATTCCTGGGCGTTATTTTCAAATAACCACGCCAGCTGATCCTCTATGACGTTTTGAGTACCGGTCTTCAGGCCGTTCTTTTTCATAGCGGCCAGAATTGCTTTTTTCTGCGCTGATGTAGGCTTTTTGTCGGCTTCCACGCTAAGAGCATCCGCAATCTTTTTAACTGTGGAATCGTTGACGCTCCGGCCGTAGTTCTTAACAATGTACTGCCACAGATCCGAATGCTTCTTTTTCTCAGCATCTGATACTGATTTCTTATGGGCTTTACTTGCATTGATCAGCTTTTGTACTTCTGTAATTTCTGCCGGTTCTTCCGCTACACCTGCGGTCACGGCCTCCAGCTCTGCTTTTTGCGCGGGCGCAATTTCAGATGTTGTCCCAGAGGAAGCTGAGCTTGAAGAAGCAGTGCTGGATGTATCTGTTCCACCGGATCCAGAAGAGGCCGTGCCAGATGCAGTGCTGCCATTCGGAGTTACATTTACGTCAAGCAAAGTTCCACCTGTGCCAGCTTTCTGAATGCCAGCGATCAGGTTACCTACAATATCCTCACCAATCTGGCCAGCCTGTTCCACCAGGGACTGCAAGCCGGTAGATAGTCCCTCATTTAGTTTCGCAACAGCCGAAGCATTTTCAGCTGCCAGATCATCCAGCTGCTTCTTATAGTCTTTCTTGGTGTCACTTATCTGCTGGTCAATAGCATCCCGCGTAGCCTGTGTATCTTTTTTTGCCTGCCGGTCTGCTATCTCCTGCTTTTCTTCCCAAAGCTTGTTAAATTCATCCAGCTGCTCTGCAGTCATCTGATTCAGGCTGTAAATATTGGCGGCTGCTTCTGGTCCTGCGTCTTTCAGTTCCTGCAGCAGCCCCTCTGAAAGTCCCTTTCCGCTCAGTTCCTGCAACTGGGTTTCCCACAGTTTCAGTCCCTCAACCTGGGTATTCATATTGTAAATCAGACGATCTGCAGTATATCCGGAAGCATCCCAGGCATCATAGTTATTCATGGATGAAAGGATGTCTTTCTTCCGATCAGCTATGGCACTGTCCCTTTTTTCTTCCAGTTCCTGTATGGTCTCATTTAGTTCTTTTTCAAGCTTTTCCAGCTTATCATTGTAATCTTCATCAAGCTGCAGCTTTTCTTTTTCGTAATCTTCTTTGGCTTCCAGGTACTTTTTATCTGCTTCTATGCGCTCATCCGTGCCGGCTGTGAACTGTTTTCTGGCAATATCCCAATATTCCATCTCTGCCCTGGCGGACATAGAGTAATAGGTCTGGTAGGTCTCCAGAAGGGATTTCTGTACTGAAGCCTGGGTCTTTGCAGCTTCCTCTCTGGCTTTGGCTGCCTCTTCCTGTTTTTCCTGCTTTTCCTCGTAGATCTGAGTGTCCAGTTCCTGGATCTTCTGTGTTGCTTCATACCAGGCATCCGTTCCGCTCTTTAAATTCTTTCGAACGGTGGTCCAGTAATTTTTCTCCTGGGCTAAAGAGGCAGCATGTAATGTCTTGTACTTTTCCAGCCGTTTTTCAGCAGCACTGAGGACTTCAGAATTATAAGTTTCTGCGTCCTTAGTAGTTTTCTTTTGATTATCTCCGGATCCGGTAACTTTTTCTTTGGATACGCCAAAATTGTTCTTTATACTGCTGCTCAGTGCCTTGCTGATCGTGGAACTGCTGTTAAGCTTATTAAGCTGAGAGGTTGCCTGTTTATAGGCTGTGGATCCTTTCACAGCTGTATCACGTATCTGCTGCCAGTACCATTTTTCATTGTCCAGGGAAACTTCATGGCTCTTATTGTATTGCTTAAGCCAGCTGGTGGCGTTTTTCAACACAGCCTTTGACATTTTTCCAGCGGCTGCAGTTGCTACCTTTGTGTTTTTAGTTATACCAGACGCAGTACCTGCAGGTAACTGATAGCCGACTTCTTTCTCAAATTTCTTTGATGGAGAATGGATCTCTGCTGCAGCCTTGGCTGCGGCAATACCTGCATTGATCATTCTTATTGAAGCGCTGATGACCTGGGACTGGCCTGCTGATATACCTTGCGCTACACCAGCAGCCGCGTTGTATCCAGCAGTGTAAAAGCTATCCTGATAGGTCCGGACTGCGGCCGCTGCCTGGCTTGCCATGGTTCCGGAAGCGCTGATCGCGCCACTTTTTCCGGAATTTATACCAGTCTGATACTGCTGAGCGGCTACCGTTCCGGCTTTCTCATATTCGCCTTTTTTCTCTTCGGCCGCCTTCGCTCCGGCGGACGCCATCTCGCCACCAGCCTGTTCAACACCAGACTGCTGATCTTTAATTGAATTCTGGGTTCCTTCTCCTACAGCAGTACCAACATCTTCACCTGCAGACTGTGCATCTGCTGCCTGCTGCTGGATCAGCGCCAGAAGTTCCTGCATAGCTGATACTGCCTGCGTACCACCGGCATTAATTCCTGCCTGGATTTCTTCCGGAATCTGGATGCCCGCTTTATTGGCAATTTCTGCCACGCCCTGGATTGTTCCTTCAATAGTTCCGTTCAGCTGATCTATTGCCTGCTGAGGGGTTATCTCACCGCTTGCAATTCCATCTGCAAGTCCCTCTGGGATCTGTACACCGCATTCCTGCGCCATCTGGACAGTCTGCATGAGAGATTCCTGTGTGGCTGCCGGAAGCTCAGCCCAGCCTTCTACAGCCGAAGCAACGGCATTGTCAATAGACTCGCGCAAATCAGAAAAATCATAATCTGTGGAGCCAAGCTCTCCCACTGCCAACTCATAAGCGGTCTTGTTTGCCGCCATCACCGTTGCTGTATCCTCAGAAATGTCCATGGCATCAGTCCACTTCTTGGAGATACCTTTCAGCTGTTCAACACCGTATTCTCCCTGATTATCCAGAGTCCATACCATGTGCTGGAGCATATTAGCTGCATCAGTTCCTTGCTCCTGGATTGCCTGGATAAACTCTGCGGAAAAGATCGCTTGTCCGCTCTCATCTGTGGCTTCTTTAAGGCGCTGGAGATTCTGCTGATAGTTCTGGATTCCATCCACCCAGGACTGCAGGTTTTCGTTCATCTGCTCTGTGGTGATATCATCTCCACCATCGAATTTATCTGCAAAACTGATTTTATCCTGCAAATCAGCCTTGATAGAATCCATGGTGGAATTGTATTCATCCAGGATCTGACGCATGGCAGTCTTAGCAGCATCCGCGGCTTCCTGGGAGCGTTCCATAGTTTTGTTGAACCCTTCCAGGGCTGTTCCAGCTCCTGCTGCCGCCAAGCCGGTTGCTTGGATTGCATCAGCATTATCTTCTTGCGCCTTTGTATTGTCTTCTGTTGATTCAGTATTATCCTTTTTTACTTTTGTAATGTTTTCTGCACTTTTGGCATATCTTTCCTGTTCTTCCGAGCATTTATCAATTGTTTTTTGATTTTCCTCAATTGCTTGAGAATATCCTTCCATTTTCTCCGCACAATCAGCTATGCTCGTAGCTGCTATTCCAGTTGCATCACCATATGCTACTGTTCTTCCATCAATACCATCCAAACGTGAATCCAATTCGCTGCTACTATCGCTTAGATGTTCCATAGCATAATTAAATTCATCCTGTGTTATTGCACCTTTTTTTAATGCCTCTGTATAAAGTTTTGTTTTCTCTGTTGGAAAATCAATATCAACTTGATAGCTTGGATCTACACTGGCCTTCTGTCTTTCCTCTTGGAGCTTTACAATTAATTCTCTCTCTTTTTCCAAGAGTTCCATTCTATCTTCAGTGATTTTTTTCTGTTCCTGTGCTTTATCCAGCTGTACCTGTGCCGCTAAAGACTCATTGATTAAATCCTGTGTGGCTGCAATTACCGCCTGTTGAATTGCTGTTTGCTGATAGTTTTCTACCAGTTTTTCCAGCTCATCATTAGTTACACTCAGTTTATCATTTTCATCATCATAAGCACCAGCCAGTTCTGGAATGGACTGTGACAGTTTGTCCACGATGGATGCCATTTCCTGTTTCTGGACAGCTGTTCTATCTTCAACATTATTTAACTCTTCCAGTCTGTCAGCCAGAGCGCCTACATTTTCCACGGAATTCAGGGTTCCGGTAAACTGATCATCAATGGCCTGTACATTATCGGCAACTTTCTGGGAGGATTGTACAACTTCATCGTACATTTCTTCCATTGCATCTTTTTGAGGTGTAATCACGTCTGTTAAGCCAGATACAATATCCGTAAGCAGTTCCACACCATCCTGCAAAGGACCTGAAATGTAATTATACGCCGCAATTCCCAGTCCCTCAGTAGCAGAACTAAGCTCTGTCAATTTACCCTGCAGATTATCCTGCATGGTATCTGCCATATCTGAAGCAGCACCAGAACAATTTCTCAGACTTTCTTCATAGCCAGCTACCTGATCAGCGCCAGTATTAAGGAGCATGTTCAAGCCCTTAATGGAGTCAGATGTAAATGTAGCCATGAGCGCAGCCTGCTTCTGCGCATCCCCCATTCCATCTGTAGCAGACTCTACATCTTTCAGGATGTCAGTCGCATCACGGAAATTTCCGTTTGAGTCCATGACTGCTACAGAAGTATCGCCAATGGCAATCTTTCCATCCTTCATCTTACTGGTCAGATCTCGCATTATGGCAGCAAGGGAGGTACCAGCTTCACTGCTCCGGAGTCCGTTGTTTGCCAATGCTTCCAGGAAAGAGGTTGTGGTCTCAATGTCCTGACCGGCGGCATTCATATTGGCACCACAGTTCTTATATGCCTCGCCAAGCTCTGCTGCTGTAGTAGAACTGTTTGCTTGTGCATATGCCATCATATCTGCTAAATGGGTTGACTGTGAAGCTTCCAGATTAAAAGTACTGATATTGTCTGTAACAATCTGGGATGCATCTGCCAGATCCATATTGGAAGCGGCTGCCAACTGTAGAACGCCATCAATTCCAGAAAGAGTCTGGTTTACGGACCATCCGGCCAGGGACATATTTGTCATCGCGTTGGCTGCTTCCGTTGCAGAGAATTTCGTACTACTTCCAAGGCTCTTTGCCTTATTTTCCAGTGCTTCCAGCTCTGATCCGGTTGCTCCAGAGATAGCCTCCACTTCACTCATTCCAGCTTCAAAGGAACTTCCGACTTCCACCACATACTCTGCTGCTTCCTTTGCCTTATCACCAATTGCCGAAATAGCTTCTCCTGCAAGTTCCAGGCCCTTTGCTGCTAAAGCTTCTCCAAAGCCTTCTTTCAAGCTCTCTCCGAACTCTTTCGTAGTAGTGATAACAGTCGTTGTTTCTTTTCCGTATTCATTTATACTCTTTGCACAGTTATCTGTAGCATTTTGTGCTTCTTGCAGATACTTCTCATTCTGTTTTAAAGCCTGGTTATTTTTTTCTATATCATTCTCGGCGTCACTAACTTTTTTAGACCAGTCCGATACTTTTCCTTCGCACTTCTGGCACTCCAAACCCTGTTTTTCCAGAGCTTTCTGAAGACTTTCCACTTCCTTTGACTGCTGCTGATACTCTTTTGTACCATCCTTTCCAGATTTCTGCATGTTTTCCTGGGCTTTTTCAGCCTCTTTCAATGCCTTGGAAAGTTCTTCATATCGCTGTGCGGCTTTCTGCGATACCTTCTGTGCATTTTCCAGTCCTTTTTTCGCAGACTCCGCCCTTTTCTGATAACTCTCAGTCTGCTTTGACAGGTTTTCCTGCTTTTTAGTCAGAAATTCAAGAGAATTGGCATTTCCCTTATATTCTGTGCTGAGTTTTTTCAGTTCAGAGTTTAGCATTGCACTTTCTTTTTTCGCATTTGATACGCCCTGTGAAAATTGTCTTTCTCCGTCCAGTGCAAGTACAATTCCAATTTTCTTTCCTGCCATAGTTAGTTCTCCCAACAAAAAATCCACATAAAAAGAGCACCTCAAACTGAGATGCTCTTTTTATGTGGATTTTTATTTATACTTATTTCTTGGATATTGGGACTTCTTCAATGTGGGTTTTATACACCACCGGCGATGTAACCCATTTGATAAATTTCTTTATCAGAGCCCCTATCAGTATTGCAAATAATAACAATACAAACAATATTACCAATATCATATGCCACCCACCTTTCTGTTTTTCTTAATTATAATCCGCAGCTCTGCCAAATTCAATATCTTTTCGCAAAGCTGCGGAAGAAGATCAGAAAAATGAGTCAAGATTTAATTCTTCATCTTTTTTCTTTAAACCGTTAAAATCTAAATACTCATTATAGATCAGATAGAATTTCCGAAGTGTCATGCCGAACACTTCTTTTTCACTATAATTGAGCACCTTACATCCCACATACAGTAACCGGGCTACGTTTATAGCCCGGTCTCCTGGTTTGGGTTTTCTTCCTCTTCGTCTTCAGAATCTTCATCATCACTGTCAGGATCCGGCATAGAAAAACCGTATGTTTCCAGCAAGGTAATAGCAAGCTTCTGCATTTCAGCTGGCTTTATAAGTCCGTCAATGGCTTCTACTTTTACTTCCTTACCTGTTTCCACGGTGAGAAACGCAGCCACAACACTATAAAGTGTTTTTATATCTTCCGAATCGGTTTTATAGTCAGCAACTCTCGCAATTGCCGGCATAATTTTCACTAATGCCTTATTACAGGTTTCCTGGATTGCTTCAATTGCTCCAATGGTGAACAGGATATTATATTCCTGTCCACCAATAACGACCGGAGCTCCTGTTGGTCTTAAGTCGCTCATACAATCTCCTTTAATTCTTACGCAGTAATTGTTGCCTGTTTGTTCAGCCATGCTTTCGCTTTAGCTTCGCTGTCAAATACGAGTTTTTTACCAATAGACATCTTACCATCGACTTCCACTGGGTATGCTTTACCTTCAATAGTGGCAGTCTGGAAGTTTGTAGTGTCACCTTTTGTCTCAGCATTTTCTGTAGGCTCACTGTGCTGTACTTTATACAGCCAGATAACAGTGAAACTAGTCACACCATTTTTCTTTCTACGCTTATAGAAACCAACTCCAAAGTATGGAGCTTCGTCTTCAGTTCCGATTTCAATACTCTCTGGAGTTCCTTCCTGTCCTGAATCTCCTGCTGCCGCTTTTACATATGTATGACCAAGCAGTTTTGCCTGATTCTCCAGAGACAGATCATCTACTCCAAGAGATGTACCCCAGTCTTTTACAGATTTATCTGTTTCTGCTACTCCATCATCTGCAAAAAGCTCAACTTCATTTTTATTCGGTGTTCCAGTAAAATTGATTGCTTTTGCAACAACAAAACCTTCTGTGTACTTGTTTCCGTCTGCCCACTTTGCTGCTACAGGATTTTTCATACCAATATGTGCCATGTGCTATTCCTCCATATCATAATCATTTTCAAATTCACATTCGAATACAATGTGTCTTGTTTTATTATCTGGTTCCATCAATACGGTTACATCAGGATACGTTCCATCTTCTTCCAGGATCGCCCTGCGAATTTTTCTTTTTGCTTCCAGGTAATCCTTAGTTGATGGCAGGAAATAATGAATCTGCATTAAGGATATATCCTCTACAGGCTGATTGTCCGCGAATAGTTCTGCACCATCCTTCACATAATTAAAGGTAATATACTCGCTATTTCCACCGCCAAAGAAATCTGATGTCACCGGAATGCCAAGAGGCTTCAACGCTTTTATTATCTTTTGATTTATTGTCACAGCTTGTCCACCTCCGCGCCAATTACCTCTTCCATAACCTGCATTACTGCATTTTCGCTTTGTGCTACTGCTGCCGCGCGTACAGGTCTTGGCTCCTGGCCGTGTGATCTTACACCATATTCCAGATAACCCATTTTTTCAGCATTTCTAAGACCATTTTTATCAGTTCCATTTGGTTTTACCACAGCAAACACTCCGAGACTATTGTCTCTTGCGTTTGTAGCAGCTATGGAAGCTTCCAGTTCGCCTGTTGAATACGGTTTTCCGTATTTATCCCTTCTGTTAGCTGCGGATCTGATCTGTGTTTTCAGGTTTTTTTCGACAATTGGGGCGGCCTTATTCACTGCTTTTTCAGCCATTTCATAAGGATTTGCCAGCTTATTCAACATCTCTTCAACATCTTCAAAACCTGTTATCGTCATCCTTGCCATTGTCCTACCTGCGCTTTCCCACGTTCACGCATCTGACAAGTCAGCTGCACCTTCATAGATTTATTTTTCTGATATCTGCGCTTTATATCATAAATTTCACCTGTAGACTCATCCACCAGGAATGATTCTCCAGAATAATTACACGCCATGATCTCAACAACCTGGTCTGCGGTATAACCATTCTGTTTCGCAAGAACCTCATCATCCCTGGTACTGTCGCGGAAGTCTGCCGGAATACCACCGATAAATTCATATGTTTCCTCCATCATGATTCCATTATCATTTATCGTTGGATCTTTTTTCTTTACCGGCAACGAAATACTTTTATTCCACATCCAGGTCACTTCCTTCCAGTGTCATGCGAAAAACTTTTTTTCTGTACAGATCCAGATACATTCGAGTATCTGAACGGTCATTTCCAAGATATGCCTTTACATATAAGGTCACAGCTGTAATGACTCTTGGATCATCCGCATCCTTCTTGAGAATATCAGGAGGCACACCGGAGGTTTTCATATCCTCCAGTGCATCTTCAATGTAAACGCTGATATCATCGTTATACACATTAATACCTTCTGCGATTCCACATCGTTTTTTTATTTTTTTCAGCATTTACTCACCATCATTTCTGCAGAAGATAAGCATTTACAAATGCCTCTTTATCCCTTATCTTAACGTCTTCTCGTTCGATAGCACGATAAATAGTCAGATCTTCCTCGAATGCATTAAGGTCACCGATTGAAGCAATATTGGAAGTCATGATTGTAGTCTTTGCACGGTCAAAGTACCAGATACCTTCCTTCAGATCTCCGATTATAACCGGAATCTTTGTCGCACTGGCCTCATAATAATTTGCAATGTCCTGTTTTTTCGGCTCATCAACTGCTGTATATACCTCTTTCACTTTTGTGTAATAAGTTTTTTTGGCATTTACATCAGTATCTGCCGTTTGCTCATATGTCACTGTGCTTGGTAAATCCCCTTTTGGGATTACCTCAACCGGTACGAATGTACCACCGACCGCAAGTCGCAACTGCATGGTATCTTTTGGATCCGGTGCAAGAAGGTATCTTCCAGTAGAATCTTTTAATGTATCTAAATACTGTAATCCATCATCATTGGTAATGATTCTGGAAGACTGCTTAAATGCGGATCCGAGGTTAACATTGAGAACTTTTTTAATATCATCCAATCCGTTTAATTCTACTTCTTCTTTGGTCTTAATCTGACCCATGATTAGATTATTCTCAGTTACTCTTGCCTCATCTCCAATCCACTCAATAAGTGTAGAAGCGATATTTGCATCACTGTCAGCCAGGAGCTCATTGGTCACTGGGAAATATCCTGCATATTTACCGATTTCATAATCAATACGCTCAAACTGTGGAGTATTTTTTGCACCAATCTTACCGCCTTCACCAACTTTGGTGAATCCAGTCTGCTGAGAGCGCTTTTTAAATGTTCTGGAACCCTTTTCAGTTTTGACAGATTCTTTACGGACCAGCTGGCCTAATGAAAACTTAGACTCTTTGTATTTGTTGATTCTGGTCTGGATATCCTCTGGAACAGTATAGCCTCCATCTGCTTTTGAGCCTTCACTCATGGAATTCTGTACGTAGAACCCTGCTCTGGCAGCCTGTGCAAACTCTGCCGTAGAATCTTTTGGTGTTCCTGCAGGAATCTTACTCTCCGGCACGGCTGCTCCATCGTCCAAGTCTTTCAGAATATCAAATTTATCCTGAAGCTCTTTCAGTTCATCTTTAGCTTTTTTTGCCTCTTCCAGTTTTCCTTCATTGGCAAAGCTCTTAACTTCTTCTTTTTTCGCGTTAATCTTCTCCAGAAGGTCTAATAATTCTTTGTTCACGTCTTTTTCTCCTTTCAAAAAGGGAGATCAAACACCATACCGGTCAAGATCTCCCAATAATTCAGCCTTTATCTTTTCTTTTTCCAGATTTCGCTGATTAGCCTCTTTTGCTTTGATTTTTTCCATAACTGCATCTGCAATAGCGTCAATATCCAGAGTTTTATTTTCCGGTTCTTCATGCTGCTTTAATGCTTTTGGGGTCTTTGAATACTCATCAAAGTAATTACTTGTACAAGCTGCTGCCTGTACACTGTCCTCCACTTCAAAATCAAAATAATCAGTGGTATCACTTCCGACCATCCAGGTCTCTTCGTTGATCAGATTATTGATTTCCTCTTCTGTAACCCCTTCTTTGGTCTTCGACATGTATGTCTGCAGGATTGCTTTCTGGCAAATATCCAGAGTATCTGCATCTTTTCTCAGCTGATCTGCATTCATACTTGTAAAAAAGTAACCATTTGTAGGTTTATGAATCATAAAGGTACCATTTGCCGGAATCACGATCCGATCACCGGCACACGCAATCACAGAAGCAATACTGGCCGCAATACCATCAATATATGTGGTAATCCTGGCATTATTGCGTTTCAGCATGTTATAAATAGCAATTCCTGCAAATACAGATCCGCCCCCACTGTTTATGTGAAGGTTAATCTCCTGTATGTCTTCCAGATTTTTCAGGAAATCTGAAATATCAGAAGGACAGGTATCATCATCACACCATTTTCCCCAGTCATCAGATACGATATCCCCAAAAATATTCAGGTCTGCTGAGATTTCTGTCTGATTGCAGATTTCCAATTTTCCTACATTCTTTTTCTGATTTTTCAGCAGTAATACTGGCATTCTACTCACCTCCTTTGGTGTACTGTGTTCCAACTTTTTCAAGCGGAATATAATTTCCATTCACAATGAGCTTATCGCCATCCGGATCATCCGGCATATCCAGATATCTCCTCGCTTCATTTGGCTTGTATATTCCATTGTTTACAGCATCTTTTAACATTTCCATCTGTGTCTTTGTATCAGTCCTCAAAATTGCCTTCTCATTAAACTTATAAAAAAATCCATTTTCTTCCTCTTTCAAGCTCAGAACTTTCGCATTGATCTCTTCTTCATACATTTTTAGTCTGTACAAAGCGGTATCAACCAAAAATGCCAGCTGCTGTGTTTCACTGTTTGAATAACTGGATTTTTCATAATTATTGATCTGATTCGGCTTAATACCGAATGCTCCTGCAATCTGAAGTGCGGAATACTTTTTTAATTCGAAAAACTGTGCGTCAGTCAGATTCATTTTCAATGGAGTGAGCTGTAGTCCGATTGGGACAGGTATTACCCTTCCTGCATTTTTCGGGCCTGACAGTTTATCTGCAAATTTTTTCTGCAGTGCTTTTATCTTGCTCTCTTCCAAATCACCCACGTACTGTAATGCCATGCTTGCACTTAGTCCCTGACGATAAAGGTTATTCATAAAATTCTGACTTTCCAATGCTCCACCCACGGTATCCTGCAGAATTTCCCGCACAGATTTTCCCATAATTCCATTTAAGGAATACCAGGTTTTAAAGTGCATAACCTCACTGGATCTGAACAAATACTGTTCACCGGTCTTTGGATCATTGTACTGATAGTACAGCTTCCCTTTTCCTCCAAACACACCAACATCATCCATATATACAGTCACACAATTCGCCTGCATTGGCCAGAGATCCAGGACTTTGTAATGTCCTCCATATTTTTCTCTTTCAAAGGTACCACGCATCCAGATATAGCCATTTCCATAATGCTGACAGTTCATCTCTGTAGTAGTCCACAAAGTTGTGGGTGTCATTATCGTGTTCGGTCTCACAGTCAGAAGCCTGGTTATCTTGCTCGGCTCTGCCCTGATCCGGCCTTTAGGCGTTTCCTGGTAGTACTTTAACGGCACCTTTCCCATGGTTTCGCTGAGCATTTTTAAGCAGGTGTAATATGTCACCTCTTTCTCAACATCTGGATTAGTACCAGTTATTCCCAGCCATTCTTTCAGATCATCGTCATCCATGTCTACCGTTGGCCGCGTCATTGCATTCCATGCATTTTTTAATCTGTCTAATATACTCATTGTTACCAGTCACTTTCCAAAAATTGATCTATTCCTTCCTGGTAGCTGGATCCGAATTCATGATACATTGCCAGCTTAAACCCACACAAGGTAGAATCCACAGGGTCAATTCTTTTTGTTGTAGCATCTTTATCTATCTTAATCAGTCCCTGGTTGGTTCTGATCACTGCATTGCTCATTGCAAAATTCAATACAGGATTGTATTCATACAGGACATTTCCGCAATATACCTGCTCACGGAATCCCTGAGTAGCTTCATTCAAGTGTTTATGGCTCTGGAAAACTTCCTCCACTGTATAACCTTCGTTTGATAGATCCATCATCAGCTTACTTGCATTGGCAGGGTCAAAGCACAGACATTCAATGTTCCAGTCATTCTCTGCACATGTATCCAATACATATTGCATTACTGCATTCTGGTCTACAATCGGAGTATCTGTCACTGTAATAAAGCCCATCCTTTCCCATGCATCATAATCCACTTTATCTTTTGCCTTTCTTTCGGCCAGTTTTTCCCGGTTCGGAATAAAAGAGTGGGAATACAGTATGTATTTCACAATTTCTTTTCCAGTCTGATCAAATTCGCCTGATAGAAAGGGAATTACGAATGTAACAGATGTAAGGTCTATTTTGGCCGACATATCGAACCCCACATAAACACTCATTCCATGAGTATCAATTGGGATTTTATCAACTTGACAGGCTTTCCACTTTGCCATGTCCATATATCCGTTTTCTTTTGCCTGAACCCAGATATTCAACATTTTTGTGAGAAATGCCGTCATCTTTTCCGGTATTTCTTTGGCTACCCGCCAGGCTGTACGGATCTTATCCGCGCCATTTTTGTAGCTCATCCTAATCGGATTCGCTTTTTTCCAAATGTTTTCGTCTTCCAGGTTACGGATATCATCCTTATAATCCTCCGGATCCACTTCGCAGATATCCATCAGATACTCTTCATTCTCCACATCCACATCCGGATCCAGTATCTTAGAACAGTATTGATACTCCTGGACATAACATGGATAAGTAAGATCCATCCCTGCAGTTGTAATAATCATCAGCAATGGCTCTTTAGTGTTTGCTCCGAGACCAAGATCATAAAACTCAGTAGTCTTGTGCTGATGGTATTCATCAAGAATCAGTCCGGCTGGATTTGTTCCATCTCCATTCTGGCCATCCTCTTTCGACAATGCCTTTATGAAGCTTCCAGTTTTTCTGTGTATTACAGCATCCCTGGTAATTTTAAAAAGAGGTTTCAGCGGAGATTTATTCAGCATGAGCTTAGCCTCATTCAGAATAATTTTCGACTGATCCCTCTTTGTTCCAGCAGTGTAATATTCATAATTTTCTTCATTCCTGGTGGCCATCACCGATATTTCATAGAGGGCCACACCTGCTTCCATCTGGGACTTGGCGTTTTTTCTTCCCACCTCAATAAAAGACTGCTTGAACCTTTTATAGCTGGTAAGATCTTCGCGCCATCCGTAGAGCTGGCACAAGTTAAACTTTTGCCAGTCCGTCAACCTGATTGGCTGCCCTGCAAGGTCACCTTTTGAGTGACGGAGCATAGCAAACCAGTCTACAATTTTTGACGCTTCCTCTTCATCCCAATGATAAGGCCATACATTAGCCTGTACATTTTTTGCATCCTCTTTCTTGCAATCCTGAAGGAAACGTATACAGGCCCATTTATGTTTCTTTCCTGATATTTCTTCCCCGGCCAGACAACGGTTGGCGTAATCTATCAGTTCTTCTTTGATGGTCATATGTTGCCAAATTTATTTGTGATGGCTTCCCTTGTCTTATCAGACTTCACTGCTGCGGCTTTCAGTCTGGCGTCAATAGTGAGTCCACACAGGGAAGCAAATTTTCTCATTTCCTCTGCATATGTGCGCTGGATATCAACCATTGGATTTTTCACCACAATAACGCCATTCCTGGTCTCGCGATCAATGTAATAGGTCTGATCTTTCAATATCTCTGTAGCCTTAACATAATTTGCAAAAGCATTACAGTAGCCGCCTAAGTTGTTACGGTCCAGGTTCCCGATCAGATTGATTTTTTCCAATTCCTTAACGATCCTGCGCCACTCTTTCTTGGCCACATTGTCAATCAGCCAGGTAGGAGGACGTTTTAATTGATTTTTGTCCGTAGTCACACTGTCTTCTTCTGCTTCCCTGGTCTGCATTGTGATCACAGTAAGATTTCCCCGCTGCTCTGTCAGCGGCTTCCTCGGTCTTCCCATTCATCCTCCCTCCTTCCTTTGCCAACTTTTTATGAGTATTTAGAATTTTGCGCAAGCTATAGGGCAGGCGGGGACGACGGCGTTTCCTGAAAACTTTTCAGACCGCCCCTCCCGTCTGTGTATAAAAATCCACAAGCATTTTTGCAAGCTTTTTTTCCATCACTGGTCTCTCTTTTTTATACATCTGCTCAATTTTTGAATGTGTATCGTGATGTAATGGCATCAGATTCTGCTTATCGCATCGTTTATCCCATGCTTCTTTTAACGGAATAATATGATGCACTGTATCTGCTGCCAGAATTACTCCTTCCGTCATATAGACATACACATCAATCCCGCAAGCACTGAGAATATCAGATCTTGTCAGCTGCCATTCCCTTGAATCATAAAATGTTTTGCTTTTCTGATTTCTTGCATTCTGATCATATATCCGATAGCGTTCTTTATCTCTTTGTTTCATGCAGGGACACCTGCTGCCGGACGGAATTCTTTTTCCGCACCTGCCACATCTCTTATATATCATCTTTTTCTCCAATAAAAAACGCCCGGCCGTGCCTGCCAGACGTTTGTGGAAGTATGTATGAGTCAGTATTGTACCATTATATCGGCGGTACTAACCGAGTCGGAACAGATGGAACCGAACCACCGACACGCTGGATATAAGCCAGCTGCTCTACCACTGAGCTATGTTCCGATATACCTGCCAAGCCATAGTGCCTGACAAGTAAGGGTGCAACCGATTGATATTTGATTCATCCATCTGAATCTATTATAGTTATAACACGAATCAAGTATACCATTCTATACCATCTTAAAATTCTTCAATGCTGATGAATGCAGCCTATGTACCTGTGTCCATCCATAGCCCATCTCTGTTGCTACATCATCCCATTTTAAGCCTTTTATATAGCGCAAACGCAAAACTTTCCGTTCATCTTCTGAATGCATTTTGCGGATCTGGCTCTCAATCTTACGATATTGCTGAACCTTGTTCAAACGTTCTTTTTTCAATATTTCAATCTGTTCATCCAGTATTGCAATGTAATCCGACAGATCTGATTGACTGCTACCTTTTGGCATTCCATCATTCACTACGGAAGGAAACATCTTATCAGCTCTTAATCTTTTGATTTCTTCCAGGATGTCCCGCTCTCTTTTGACTGCTCTCTGATATGATTTTAAATATTCCTTTTTCTTTTCATTTTCTTCCTGCAATCTCCTGTCCATCGGTACCGCCTCCTGCTTTCAGTCGTTCCAGTTCCCAATATGTAGGGGATCTGGTTATGCCGTTTGGTAACTGTAATTGCACTACATGGGGATATAATGCTTTTATTCTGGCTTTCACCTTTTTGGTGATGATCTTCCCGTCACCAGAAGCATAACTAGTTTGTATGATCTGAATAACATCCCCTCTTTTGATTCCATGCTTCTCTTCCAGCTGCTTCTGCTGCCGCTCCCATTTCTCAGCTTCAGCTATCGCATATTCAGCTGTGGGATCCTTGTATTTTTCTTTATTCATTTTACACCTCTGTTTTTAATCATGCAGGAGCCAGGCAATCACACCGAAGGCTCCGATCAGCACGCCAACACCCATTGCAACGATTACATCTATCATTTATTTCACCACCCTCTTATACATCTTTTAAGAGCTTCTGGATCATTCTTTTCATATAAGCCACAACTCGATACCGTGTGGTTGACTTAATCCTGGCTGTGGTCTACATCTTGGACACTCCGGGCAATCTATGTATTCTTTGTTTCCGATCTTACTCATCTGTTACTTTCTTCCATCCTGGCGAATGCTTCTAAGCATATCTTCAATCCCTTGTTCATAGCCTTCATAGAAACTATTAGCTCTTTCTATTTCCCTGCACTTTTTTCTTCCAGCTGCCGCCTGGAGGTTATCCGCAATTTTCTCGATTTCTTTGTATGTCTCTTTTTCCATTGTCTCACCTCGTTCTGAGGAACCTGGCCAGCATACTGTCTCTCCAGTCTGTTGCCTGTTCTGATTCCCATTTATTACAGCCATAATTGTCTGTGATCCAGATTCCTTTCTTTTCACAGAGGAAATCGTCATTGTGTCTGCAAGTCTTACAGGTTTTGTCTTTCACCTTTTCTTCCCAGTCAAATTTCTGTCCACATTTCAAGCAATACTTTGTAACTTCTTTTCCTGCAAAGAGTTGCTTGCAGGATGGACAACGGTATATAGTTGTATATCCTGTGTTGCACTCTATTTCAGGCTTTTTCGGCGGGCTTTCCCAGCCTTGGTTTAAATGGTTCCATTCTTCTTTTGCTTCCCTTGTCCAAGGTAAATCCTTACTTGTCCAATGGCACGCTTTGCATTGGAGGAACATCTTCCCATTCATTGCATCCCAGACTCTCATGTCATTCTTACCGCATTTCTGGCATTTTTTCTGCATTTTCCATCACCCCCAGTCCTGCAATCCGCTGTCATTTCCTCTTATCCCATTATGCATTGCTGTAGTTCGTCCATTGATACCATAGGCCTCAACCAAACCTTTGTGATATCCATTACGGTATTTGATTATCCTCTGCCCTTCTTCAGCAGTTTCTGCCGAACCAGATCGTATTCCAGGAGCAGGTTCCGGTCTTTGTTTCTGCTGAGTGTCCGGTCTGCGGCTCTTAGATAGTATCTGCCGTTTATCAGTCTTCCCTCGGCTGCGGCACCGTACAGACTCCCGACTGTCCGATTCAGCCTTTTGGATGCTTCCTTTATGGTTACAGCCTCTTCTGGCTCTTCTGTTATGTTTTCTGTAATCTCATATAATGTCATAGCCAGTTTCTCCCGAATATCTTCCGGAACTGTTCCCTGCTGCCAATCTGGCTCTCAAAGGCTTCCTGTCCCAGTCTGTGAAGCTCATCCATTACCGCCTGGTCTTTATGTACTGCATGTGCTCCGAACTGGTGGCATTCCAGGCACAGGTCTACTTTTAATCCATATTGTTCGGATAATGTTCGGTTAGGTCCGCCAAAAATATGATGCTCTTCGGTCTGTGTGTACCGTCCGCACAGATAACATCTTCCTTTCCGGCTTCCAAGAATGCTTGCCGGATGGGACATCTTTTTTTTCTTCGTTTCTTCTTTTGGAAATTTAAGTCCGCTCATATTTTTCCTTCTTTCATCTTGTCCGAGTCGGACATTAACTAAATGGCAGTTCCTCTTCAATTCCATCCGGGATATTCATGAAACCATCAGGTCCCACATCTGGTGATTGTTGTGGAACATTCTGCTGACTGCTGCCAGATCCAGAGCCTTTGCTTTCTGCAAATTCCTGTTCTTCCACAACAACCTCTGTCGTATAAACTTTCTGCCCATCACGGTTGGTATAACTTCCGGTCTGAATACGGCCTTCGATTGTAATCTTCAATCCTTTTCGGAAGTATTTCTCCGCGAACTCGGCAGATCTTCCAAACACTACACAATTAATAAAATCTGCAGTTGCATCTCCATCTTTTCTGATCTTCCTATCTACTGCCAGTGTGTATCTGGCAATTGCAAATGAATTTTTCCCTGGGGTGTATCTCACCTCTGGATCTCTGGTAAGACGCCCCATTAAAATTACTTTGTTCATCTCTTATCGCTCTCCTTCCATATTGCGTTCGCCTCTTTTTTGCAATCTCTTTCCATGTAATAGTCATACAGGAACTCTTTCTGTGCCTTTGTGTACTCTCTGGTGATGTCCCTTGTTGGAATTGCGATTCCCTGCTGTGGATTGTGCAGAAGCACCCATCCTCTTCTGACCAGATAGTCCGCCGCTCCGATAACATCCGGGGAATTTTTCACCATTCCTGATGCGTTGATCTCCACCATCGCCGCAAACCGTTCCTCTTGTGTCAGGTTCTTGTCCAGATAGTCGTTCGCCCATTCCTGATGATCTCCCCACTCTACTGCATGGAAGGTTCCGTTCGGTTCTAACCATCCATAATCCTCTGTGGTATGTTCTTCTTCATCCATCATTCGTGCCATGAAGCTGTCGAGTGCATCCTGCTGTCTATCCTCCGCAGTCTCTTCTCCGAGTTTCTTTCGGATTTCTCTCTGTGTACTTTCCGATATGTGATCCATTGCAACGTCCCACCGTTCAATCATCCTCCGCAGGTCTTTCTCTATTTTCTTTCGTCTTTCGATTTCTTTCCAGATGTTCATTCTCTGCGGCATCTGCTCTTCTTCTCCCGGTTCGTATATTTCAAGATGATATGTCCCTGCTGCCGCGCTCCCCTTCAGAGCAGCGCGACCAAGCAGAATGTCCTCAGCATATCTCCTTATCTGCGCCTCTGGTTTATCTGTTCCAGTCATGCTATCCATGAGAATTTCTATTATGGTCTCATAACTTTTCTCGCCTGTGTAAAACCATTCCCTTGTAATTTCCGTAATAAATTCTCCATTAATATCAAATACCAAATTACCCTCTTTCATTTTTCTTCCCTTTCATTTGTTACAAATTCCTTAATCTTCCTTATACGGTTTCGGAAGTGGCATCCAGGCATTGACATACAAATCATGTTCAACAAAACTCTCGTCTTCGTCACCAACTCTGAATGTTCCGCCGTCATCATCGTCAACTGTATATCTTCCAATCATTGGTAGTGAAAAGTTAAAAAACGATACCAGAATGTGTTTGTCCGGGTCTGGTAATCTCTCGTCTATCGGAATCCAGTTAGTAGATTTTAAACGCTTAATAGCTTTTTTCTGTTCCTCTTCTGTCTCGCAGTGTATTACAATATCATATGTATCATCGTATGCACTAAATGAACCGTCTTCATTATGTACAAGTGTCATTCCGTCGCTCATTCCTTACCCCTCCTTATACGGCTTTGGAAGTGACATCCAGGCCATAATATCAATCCAATCATAACCGCCGTCGAGATAATATCCATTGGAATCAATGAAGCACGTATCTTGCCATGTTGTTTCTCCGTTAGTAACCAATATTTCTTGTCCGTCATCTGGCATTTTGCAGTCAAGCATATATTGTATGTCTTTTGAAAGGAATTCTTCTGCACGTTCTTTTTCTGATATCTGATGATATTTTACCGGAATCCAACCGTTTTCTTTCTCATCCTCTTCCAGATCATCCAGAAGACTATTTACGATATCCAGCGAACTCCCCGGCAATCCTTCCTTGTACATCGTCTTTTTCTGCAGTTCCTGTTTATACTGCAGTAATCTTTCTTTTATCCTACTTACCATCTTGCTTACCTCATCTTTATAATTTCTTTCTTATGTGCGTCTAATTCGTTTATTTCGTTTTTATACTCTTTCACAGTATCACCTCTGCATCTGATGGCATTTTAAAGATTTTGATCTTTTCTGGATGCTGAGCTGCAACCTGTATGGCACAGAGGGCACGAACAGCCTTTGGCTCTGTGCTATATTCTCCCAGGATAGTTCCTTTCTTTTTGTCTTTGGTGTGTGCCAGTATCTGATATGAGCCGGTTGGTGTGAGAACTGTAGTCACTTCTTTTTCAGTCATATCTATCAGCTGATTTCTCAGTGTTCGGATTTTCATTTCTGTACTTTTCTCCTTTCAGCTAATATTCGTGTTGTGTTAACAAGATTCTCTGTATTCCGTTCATATTCTCTCATTTCCTTCCGAACAACTTCGATTATCGTAAGTAGTTCTGTTTTAGTGCCAGCAATCATTGCACGTATACAATACTCTTTCACACTCTGATCTATAGCCTTGATCTTTATATATTCCGATTGTCTTATCATTGACTTGATGATTCTCTTCTTCATCTGTTCTGGCGGTTTCTTCCCATACATTTTTTTATATTTCTTTTTCAGTATCCTTAGCTTCATCTTTTACACCTTTTCTCTGTTAAGCCCCAGTTCTTCATAAATGTTATAATTGGCCAGATCTTCAAACTCCACTTCAATATCCATATCTCTTTTTGCATATTCATAAGCTTTTGCCACTCCTATGCGATTCACATACTCCATTGCTGATTTCCAATTATCCAGAAATTTCTTATTTGCTTTCGTGAATCCCCATGAAAACTTTATCGCGTAAATAGAGATGATTATATTTGTGACCGTTATATAATCTTCTGCCCGTTCCAGTTTCTCCTGAGCTTCACGGATGCAGGCGTCCGTTGCCTGCTCCGTTATTTCATCCTCTCTCGCTTTCAGGTAATTCTGCAGAATCATTGACTGCTGCCCTGTCAGTCCTGCAACCTGGCCAAGCTGCGTCTTAAAGTTCAATGGGAGTCTGCATTTTTCCTGTTCTCTGGCCTTACGTCTCATTTCTGCCCTGTTCATTTGCTTTCCCTCTGTACTTCCTTTAAGAATTCAACCAATTCGCTTTCACTATTTGGGAATTTATTGTATCTTCCATGCTGTGTCCATTTAGGTATTCCTGATTTTCTTTCCGGTTCAGGTCCTCCGATCAAATGCATGTAATATGATTCTGTATTATCTGATACCCACTGGCTATGAACAGTATCCCGATCATATTCTTCTGCAATAAGTCTTGCGCCATTTGCAAAATCATATTTGTAGTACCTGACGCCAATATGTTCATCTGTATACCAAAGTCCCCAGGCTTTATAATTTCTCAGCCATTCTTTCCTCTGATCATTATTTCTCATCACCGGAAGTGGCAACTGCTCCATGACGTTCTTTCCGTCATCTTTATTTTCATCATCCAGACAATCTCTCACCAGATTCTTGATTATTCTGAGTCCACCGGCAATGAGCTGATATTTCAATATCGTTCTTCCCGGAATTCCCTCATCAGCCACTGAAAGATAGTTTTTCAACTCTTCTTCGGCATCTTGCAGAATATCATCCATTGCAATCATTGATGGAACCGGAATATCTTTAAGCTCCGGTGGCCAAGCTTCTGGTATCAGTTCTATTATCTGCTGCTTTTCGTCCACTGTTTTCTTGTTTTCTGCTGCGTTTTCGCAGCGTTCACAGTTGTCCGAATCGGACATATCTGATTCTTCAATAACAAAATCTTCCGGTACTATCCTTTTTTGATATTCTGCTGCCATGCGTTCTCTTGATATGTAACAGACTTTTTCGCCCTGTTCATCGTAAAATACGAAATCATCTTCCTTTGGTCTTTGCACTGCTGCGAATTCCGTTCCCATTACTCTGAAACGCCTTGTATTACCTGGTCCCATGCCTTTATATGCATTTTCCAGGAATACATTTATCATCCTTGCTATGTCCGGCAGAAATACTTCGTTTGCATCATAATATGGACATTCTTTTTGTGGTTCTGGCATAGGTGCAAGCTTCACCGCTTTTTGTTTCTTTCCATACTTCTCTATCAGTGTTTCAGCCAACTGCTGCCATGTAATCAGCTTTTCATCCCCACTACCAGGATTAAACAGGATTCCATTTGATTTTCCCTGATAATTCAAATATCCATTTCTGATCCGCACATCATTGTATATAATGCTGAGCATATAAATGGACATGTTCTTATCCCGCCTTTGAATTCGTTCTGTTGTTGATTTCTTTAAGCTTTCAAAGAATCGTTCGATCTGAATGTCAACATCAATTACCGTTCCATCTTCCGGAGGTCTTCTTCGTCCAATTGCTTCATCAAGTGTCAGCTGTCCAGGAATCTGACGTCCTACTTCCTGTTTTTCTTTCAAAGCTTTAACCTCTGGGAGCGTAATTGTTTCATTCTTTTTGTACAACCCCAGAGCCTCATCCTGGTGTTTCTCATCCAGATCTGTCAGTTCCCTTGCCACAGATATATTGATGCTTCCATTTTGAAACTCTTGCATGAACTCCTGACTTAGTTTTTTCTGGATTGCATGATATCTTTCTAACTGTGTCCCTGATGTTCCGAGAGTTGCCTGTACCATGCTTCTGGTTGTCCCCTGCAGGTCAACCAGATCACGAAGTTCCTTAATTACCTCTTCTGTGATAAGCGCCTCCTGCATTTTCTCCCAGTCACTTTTTTCACGGAACCGGTTCGCCTGGATGATTCCCAGCTTATTGATCAGCTGTTCCACTTTTCCATCTTTATCTTCTGGGAACTTTTCTGTATTCAGATTCACTTTTGTATATTTACAGTTAATCTTCCGAAACTCTTCATGTCCCTCTTCCACAAGCATCCTGCAGCACATTGTCCTACAGTGCCCTGATATGATCCTGTCTTTACCATCCACGTCCTCAATCAGAACGTCCTGCATAACCCCAAATAGAAGAATTGAGTTCTTCAATCCCTGCAGTTTCTCCGGATCTGTGGAATAGAAATTCTCTTTCGATGGCTCCAGTTCAAACACATCCCGATACACTGTATCACTGATATTCTCAGTCTCCGTGGGCTTTTTACGATTATTTACCATGTCGGCCAGATTGAATGCCATCAGGCTTCCCTCCCTTCCGTCCATTTATCCATCATAACTCCTGCTGCCACCAGATACTCTTTCACCAGGCATTCATAATCTTTTGCGGCTAAAGAACGCGCGGAATACAAAGGGATAGGTTTTCTTGCATAAGTACTCTCTGATACTTTTCTGGAATATCTTATCTTCGTCTTAAGCATTGGATACCCTGCTGCCTCTATCATTTCTGTTCCCTGTGCCTGTGCAAGGTTGTTTTTGTCATATTTTGTGATAAAGACCCAGTAATTTTTCAATTCTGGGTTCAGTTCCTCTTTTGTATAACCAATCTGATCCACCAGTTCCGGAAGTCCTTCCGTTGTGTTATCATCAATTTCTACCGGAATCAAAACATCATCACAGGCTGTCAGAGCATTGATCGTTGATACGTTGATATCCGGTGCATTGTCAATTATGCAGAAATCATACTGATCAGCCACACATGCCAATGCATTTTTTATCCTATACTGCTGCGGTCGTGTCTGATCGAACATTACTTCCTGGTTAGCCATCAAAAGACGCATATTTGCCGGTAATACATCCATGTTATGGAATTCCGTATGTCTGATCAGTTTTTTCATCCAGTCTTCCGGGTGCCTTGCAGTCATGATCCGATCTATTCCCTCTCCATCCTGTGTTCTGCAGTTCAATCCTCTTGATGCATCTCCCTGCTTATCGTTATCCACAATAAGCACTTTATTCCCCTGGCTTGCCAGAATATAGGCAACACTATTGGTGGTAACGGTCTTGGCCACGCCACCCTTTAAATTAATCACTGCAATTGTTCTCATACTCTTCCTCTTTTCTTTTTATTTTTTCTTATGTGCCCTATTTCTCAATTTTCTGTCTGCTCTTTCCATCCAATCAGGCTTCCCACCTTCCGGTTCATTATCAAAATAGATTTCTCCATCATCATCTCTGTAATAGTGAAAGTGTATTCCTGATTTTGTTACTGTTCCAAGATACGTCATTGCCCTTGGATCCTGTTCTGTGCGCAGACTCCATCCTTTTCCCCACAATTCTTCAGTTTCCACGTTTTATCATCTCCTCCTGGAGCCATTGCGAATATGAATGTACTCCGGCCAACGAAGAAACTTTCAGTTTCAACCGGTTGATTACTTCATACACCTTTTTCCATTCATCTGCATTTTTGATATCTTTTCCCTTTGTATCTTTAAAGGCATCTGCTGCCAGATCTGAGATTCTCAATACTCTGGATGTCACGAAGGTATCTCTGGTATATATGCAAATCTCACATGTAGAACGAAATCTCGAAAGAGCTTCTATAAGTGCCTGTAAGTTACACTGATGATATGTACTACTACTATTTCCGAAACCTTCTCTGGTCTCAGTCCTTCCAGCGTACACGGCTTCTATTACATATCCGTATCTGCGCCGAACTCTTGCCTGGCACTGTTTATCTGTTTCCAGATAAATATTGACTTTCACAGCTTGATTCCCCCTTTCTTTAAATTCGTCTGTTCAATCTGATCAATGTGTAATGGCGGTAATTGAACCCAGTTACCGGATTTTTTCCCTCAAAGAGCTCTGCTATGTAGTAACCTTTCTTAGGCTTCACTTTCTTAGGCCAACGTTTCAGCTCCTCTGGCTTTGGCTCTGGAAGCGGCATATTCCTGGAATGGCTGTAGTTTGCTTCACTAAGTCTGGGCTTTGCCAGGGTTCCGTCTTTTTTCTTTTCCCTGGTTTTCTCATCCTTGGTGATGTAATCAGCCAGCTTCTGGAAATCCTCTTCCGGGCACTTACTCTTCCTAATCTGAGTTACATATACTCCACCATAGGGCCAGGTCCTTTCAACAAGACTTGCCGTATCTCCAATATCGTTGATAATACAATGTATATGCCAGGCTCCCTTCGTCCCCCGTTCAATGTTCCGGATCCAGAAGAGCACCCTGCCTTTTTTCCTGTAAATCTTTCTTAGCTTGTCCATCATTTTCAAAAACTGCTTCTTGGCAGTGTCCATATCTGGAGGTCTGTTCTCTGGCTTGTATGTAAATGTCACCCACAGATCACCTGGTGAAAAATATTCCATCAGTCTGAGTCTTGCCCTCTTGGATTTATTCCAGGCGTTTACTCTCTGAACATCTTCCGGAGTGAGCTTTCTCTTAGGCAGTCTCTCCTTCCCCTTAGCTCCATACTTGCCATCATGATTCTCTTCCACATACAGGATATCCTTCTTCTGCAGATACCAGGTTTTACGCTTTGTTTTCATACCAAAAGGCTCCTAAGTTTAATATCTTAATCGAGTACTAAACAGGGGAATTTCACCCCTGATTTTTCTTACATTCTTGACTTTTTAGTGGCCCAATGATATTATGTAATTGGTTGATTACATATGGACCTGAGTCGATGCACCCCTTGCATCGGCTCTTTTCTTTAGTTTACATAACTTTCTTTTTTCTGATCTGTTCCAGCTCTTTTTCAACATCTTTTCCGCTATATTCTGTCAGAAGCTTTCCAGAGATGTTATAAGTCCACTTGGTGGACATCTTAATCGCTATTCCAATCGGCAGTTTTCCCTGCTGCATCGCAACACGTACAAACTGCGGGGACGTGTTGAGAATTGCAGCAGCTTCAGTTGTCAATATTTTTCCTGTGTTCATTTTTCGCATCCTGCTTTCTTATTATTCCATTGATAAATCCGTAATCGGTACATTTGAAATAACCTCTGATTGATCCTGCTGCCCCCATGTGATTTCGATTGTCATATGAGGGCTCTTTCTGGTATTTTTGACCTGTCTCTCCATTTTTCTGATAAGTTTGCTCAGGAAGCCATCCTGCAGTGCTATCTCAGGAGGTATTTTGCATACGATTTTTATATGTTCCACCTTTACACCATCCTTTTCTTCCCATCACTTTTAACCAGCAGCTTTCGCTATAGCCAAAACTAATGCGATTATTGAAATTACTAATGAAATTATTTGTAGCTTCATCTTCTCACCTCGTTTTCTTATATTGACTTTTTTGCCAGTTTCCCCTATTCTTGTCTTACAGGGTACTGACATACCCCAGTGCGTAGAAAGGAGAAACATATAAAAAAATTTACTTATCCTTTATCAGATAGTGACATTGTTACTTTGACAAACGCTTTAACAGTGATGATGAATACACTTCCTGACTCTGATTTAGCTCCACAAGATGTAATTGATAATTCCATATATTATGGAGAACAAGCATTTTACACATTATCAACACATAATCTGCAGATTTCTCGGAATCAAATTTCAGCCTTGTTTGTCGCACTTCAGATTGCAGATGGTATTATCTCTGGTGAAGTTCCGGCGGATGAAGAGTCCAAGAAAATTTGTCAAAATTCTCTGTTTTCTATTCGAAAACTTCTTTCTGTTTTTGAGGATTACTTTGAGGCTTAGTATCTTTTTTGTATGACAACGAAACCACCACATCTTTCGCACGAAAATATGTTTTCAATTTTCGTGCGTTTTTTTTATCGTTCATCTTCTCACCTCGCTTTCTGTTACTTCTCCAATTACATTGACTTTTTATTTCTTTTCTCCTATTCTTTAGGTACAGGGCACTGGCATGCCCGAGTATTATGAAAGGAGTTCTTTATATGACAATTCACGAAGTCATTGATCTGTTCAGTCACGAAATGATCAACGAAATCTATCACTCCACTGCTGACGAACTTTCCAAGGATGAACTTGTCAGTGCAGTACATGAAGTTGCATCTACTGTCCTGAAAACTTATGAAGCGCAAACCAAAAGATAAGCAGCATGGCAGTTATTCTTATTGCAGTAAGGGTAACTGCCATTTTGGTTATTGCTTCTTTTTCTTCTCTGACAAGCTTTTGCGTCTGCTTCCAGATTCTGTCATCGTGATATCTTACAAATCCTTCAAGTGCAAATCTCCTGTCTCGGTCACTTTCCATCTTTTCACCTCGCTTCTGTTATCCTGCTTTCTGGGTTTCTACTTCCATTGCATCTCTGGCTCTCAGGAGTTCTGAGTTATTCTCCATCAACTTAAGACTTACAATGTCCATCTGTTTCAGGTTCTGTACGATTGCTGTGATACGCTCTTTCTTTTCTTTGGTCATATTTTTCGCCTACCTTTCTGTCAAACTTGACTTTCTTTTTATTCTCTCCTATCCTTTAGGTACAGGGCACTGGCATGCCTGAGTATTATGAAAGGAGCAAGCTACCATGGATAAAAAACAAGCGATTAAATCTATAGAACACTTTACTGAAGCTTCTCTTTCTGCCGTCTATGATGGCAACGCACCTGCTACCAAGTCTGATCTTCAAAAGCTCAGATCCGACATTGCACAACTAGCCAAAGAACTCTTGGATGCTTTTTCCAAGTAGTGTCTTCCCCCTGTTCTTTGGAGCAGGGGTAATTTCTATCATGCCAAGTGCTTCCAGACTTTTATAGCTGGCTACAATTTGCATCTGAGCTACTCGCATATTTCCCAAGATCTTATCCATTTCAAATCCATCTACCTCAAATTTCTTTTCAATACTCCCATCTGCTGAATATTTGAATTTAATTTCTGTCAGAGTACTAAGCTGTCCTGCAAGATCTATTATTTTATTTTTCTTTTCTTCAATGTTCTCTAACGTTTTCTCTATTTCTCTGACATCTTTGCTTTCTCCTGCATTGATTCTAAATCCAAATAATTTCATTTCTTTCTCACCTCGCTTTCTGTTTCGTTTGAATACAGTATAGTTGCTTCTTTATCCAGCTTTCTTTTCATCATCTTTTATACTCATAACCGCTTCCAACATCATCCCGAACACAGTTCGCTGACTTCCTTCATCCAAATAAGGAGCCATTTTAATAATGTTGTCTAAAGGATTATCTGTCATGTTGATTTCTGGGATTGTTTTAACTTTCATTCTCTCGCCTCTCTTTCTCATGTTGGTTATAAATGTAGCATTGACTTTTTTTCTCTTTTTTCTTATTCTTAGATTATTAGGTACTGGCATGCCTAAATCTTACCTAAGGAGGTTTTTATGAAATTCATTACTAAATCTGCATCTTCCTTCTACTCTTCCTTTTCGTTTAAATATCAAAAGCCTGCAATCTGTCCGCATTGTGGTTTTGGAACTGACGCTATTGTGAAAGAAAAAGATTATTATTCTTTCAATGATGGCCGTTTGCTCATATCTGTTTGCGAATGCACTGCCTGTCATAAATTTTTCTTTTTCGCCTGCGAAAACCCTGGAACAAATACAGATGATGCTCCAATGGTCTGTATGTATCCTTCTACTCAAATTGAGCCATACAAAAACGAAAATTTAGCCGCTATATCAGAACGTTTTATTGACATGTACAACCAGGCATTGCAAGCTGAATACAATCAAAATTTCGAATTAGCTGCTATAGGTTTCCGTTCCTCGCTTGAAATTTTGATAAAAGATTATGCAATACAAGAACTTGGAGAACCCGCTGAAACCGTTGCTAAACAATCCCTTTGTAACGCTATTGCTACATACCTTCAGCAAGCAGATCTTGTTAATACTGCCGATGTTGTCCGTATCCTTGGCAATGATTACACTCATTACAAAAGAAAATACCCAGAGCATGATTTTGTGCTTCTAAAAAAATATATGGAGATCTTCTTATCTCAAATAGAAGTCAAATACATGATCAAACATCCGCCGGTTGCTCGTTCTTAGTTGTATGCGAATCTCTTTCAGCTAACAATTGACCTTCCAGGCTCCAATACTGTACAACCTGTCTGGATAGATCATCCAGTGTTCCTTTCCCTCTATTACTTTTTGTTTCAATTACTTGTATAACTCTTGCACTGTCAGTGCCATTTGGTCTGACAGTGCTTTTTTTACCTTCCATGTCTTCTCACCTCGCTTTCATTTGTTCCTTACATAGACATGATAGTGCATTAAATGGTTTTTGTCAATATTTATTTGTCTATTTAATGAACTTTTTTATTGACTTTGTAATCAGAGGGTGCTATATTGGATTCATAAGAAAGGAGGAAATAATGATGACGCAAGGCGAACGTGTCAAAAAGGTTCGGAAAGCCCGTCAACTTACTCTCGAAAAATTCGGTGAGCAAATTGGTTTAAAAAAGAACACTATGAGCGCAATCGAAACTGGCCGCAATAGTTTGACTGAAGCTAACGTACTCTCCATCTGTCGGGAGTTTGGTGTAAATGAAGTTTGGCTCCGAACTGGGGAAGGCGGGGATGACAATATGTTCACTAAGATGGATGAGGATGACCGCTATTCCATTAATCTTGGAAAGCTCAGTAAAACAGAAAACCAAATGGCAAGAAATATGCTGAATGCTATTGCAGAAGCTTCTCCAGAGAAGTTAAAACATATCGAAGAATTTATGAAAGCTTGCCTGGGCATAGAATAAGAAAAGAGCCAACCTCAATGGTCGGCCCCTATCATGGTAATTATTATTAAGTAGATCCGCCTCAGAACGGATTCTTCTTTAATCAAGTTTACCAACTCAATTATTTTGCCCTTGTACTCTTCTTTATCATTCTTCATCATATGTATAACCCCTCCGTTCTCGTTTGTTCGAACGTTTGTTTGTTTTTAATATACACCATTTATATTTGAAGTGCAATATATTTCACAAACATTTGTTCGTTTAACATTATCTTTTATACTTATTATACGATAAACAGAGGGATTAATTTGCTTCGGCGTTTTAATAAAATCTAACCCTAAGGAGGTGGTCGATTGTCTCGTCCTATAACCAAAGAGGATGTTATCCAAAACAAAAAGAAGGCCATAAGATCCATGAACAACATACTTGAAGCGTTAATCAATGATTCCTCTAATAAACATTTGAAGAAAGCTGATTTAATTTCTTATTGGCTGCAGAGCTATGCCGAGTTCATCCGTTTTGAGGAAAAATTTAATCCATCAAAACTATTGGCGTATACACGTGGCGATATTATTCGTGTTAATTTTGGTTTTCGCGTGGGTGCCGAATTAGGGGGCTTGCACTATGCTGTTGTATTGGATAAAAAAAATCCTCATAATGCTAATACTCTCATGGTTGTCCCTTTATCTTCCATTAAGCCAAATAAGGCAGTTCATGAGCGTGATTTGTCACTTGGTACTGAATTTTATAGCCTTGTATCTACTAGATTTGGCCGACAACTGATTGATGCCAAAACCAAATTAAGCGAATTTCGTTCACTCTATGAGGTTTTTGCAAAAATACCAGAGTCTCAACAAACGGCAGAAGTAACAAATGCTTTGAATAATCTCACAGAGCAAATAGGAGAGCTTGAAAAGACAATCTTTTTGCTAGAAAGAGATAAATTTGAAATTGAAAATATGAAAACAGGAAGTATTGCGAAAATTGAGCAAATCACTGCAATTAGCAAAATGCGTATTTATACTCCCAAAAAGGCGGCTGATTTCTTATCCGGTATCCGTCTTTCAGCGAACACAATGTCTCGCATTAATAAAAAAATAAAAGAATTTTATATTTTTGATGAATAAGTCTTGACTATGAGGCATATACTGAATTATAATAACTTCACAAAACAATTGTTTTGTATAATTGCGCCTACAGGGCATTAATAGAAGATTGAAGTTATTATTGTGAAGACCTCGTAGAAATACGGGGTCTTTTACGTTATAAACAAAACCGCCTCAGTGTTACCTGCGCCAGAGTGGCACATTTTTTGAAAGGATGTGATTATCATGCTCCAGGCCTCATTACGTGAAAGCAAACTTCTGTTGAATAATCATGTTGATGCTCCTGAGTACTGGCATAATAAAATCGAGGAAATAGAGCCTGATGAAGTCGATCTAATGTTATTAGATGAAATCCGTAAGAATCCTGAGTGTCACGAATTTGTTTCTCAGGAAGAGCTGATGAAAGAACTTGAAATGAACTAAATAAAAATCGCCCCAGTGTTACCAGCACCAGAGCGATCTGTTGAATAATTTGCAGTGTAAAGAAAACTGCTATAATCATTCCATAGCAAGATTATTATAGCACTTTTCTTTACACCTGCAAAGGTGTATTTTTTATACTCTTTTTTAGAAGAAAGGTGATGTTATGAAACTTCCAAATGGATTCGGATCTATATATAAACTATCTGGCAAACGACGGCGGCCATGGGTAGCTGCAAAAACCTTCGGATGGCAATTTGATGAGGAGGGACAACGAATCAAACAGAAGAGGCAAGTAATCGGATATTTTGCTACCCGGCAGGAAGCTATGACCGCCCTGGTACAATACAATGAAAATCCTTACGATCTGGATTCTAATAAAATAACTTTTTCTGAAGTATACGAAAAATGGTCGGACAAGTATTTTCCAACTCTGGGTAATCCCTCCAGTATCCGAACAATCACTGCGTCCTACAAGTACTGTTCTTCCCTTTATGATATGCGAATGAAAGATATCCGAGTCGAGCATCTGGAGGGAGCTATCAAGGATGCTGATGTTGGATCCAGCACCAAAGGACGAATGAAGAGCCTCTTTAATCTCATGTACAAATGGGCTATGAAACATGATCTTGTGGATAAAAACTATGCTGCTTTATGCGATGGTGTGAAACGAGAACGTCCGAAGATCGTCCGCATTCCTTTCTCTGATCAGGAAATTACAGCTCTTATAGAGCATCCTGAAATACCATTTGCAGATATGATCCTGATCGGGATTTATTCCGGCTGGCGTCCTCAGGAGCTGGCAGTTCTGAAAATTGCAGATGTGGATCTGGATAACATGACATATACTGGCGGACTGAAAACCGATGCTGGCCGTAACCGTCTAGTTCCAATTCATCCACTGGTTGCTGATCTAGTTCGTAAAAATTACGAAAATGCAGTTAATATGGGAAGCGATTATCTTTTCAATGATCCAGACGGCCAACAAGGCACTCACCTTACATATGATAAATATCGCGGACGCTTCAAAAAAGTCATGTCCAGGCTTGGAATGGATCACAAACCTCATGACACCCGACATACTTTTATTACAAAAGCCAAAGATGTGGATATGAATGAATACATTTTGAAAATGATCGTTGGGCATGAAATCGCTGATATCACAGAAAAAGTTTATACCCACCGTACTGTGGAAGATTTGAAAAGAGAAATGGAAAAGATAACAAAATGATTAGCAGCAGGCATTGTCCTGCTGTTTTTTCGCGGTAAAATTGTTAGCTACGTGTTAGCTACGTCTGTTAGCTACTTGTTAGCTACTTGTTAGCTACCGTCATTTTTTCATGTGTTTTCATACTGTTTTGAGCAAATTTCCGAAAACTAAAAAAATGCCGTAAACTCTTGAGTTTACGGCATTTTCAACGCTTTTACACTTTATGGAATTAGAACTTACCAGCCTTAGCAGCTTCCTCTACGGAAACAGCTACAGCAACAGTAGCACCAACCATCGGGTTGTTACCCATTCCGATAAGACCCATCATCTCAACGTGAGCCGGTACGGAAGAGGATCCAGCGAACTGTGCATCAGAGTGCATACGTCCCATAGTATCTGTCATACCGTAGG
>ERZ1673752.545-NODE-545-length-63515-cov-40.866940_pt1 | contig 63515 bp, 44 predicted proteins | sample MGYA00580195_ERZ1673752 | MGnify/ENA primary metagenome ERZ1673752 (study PRJEB41218, sample SAMN15661744) | gut metagenome | host: Homo sapiens | place: Canada: London | collected 2015-08-20/2019-03-30 | study: EMG produced TPA metagenomics assembly of...
AGAAGCTGACCGTCAAGGGTACCGTCCTCGACGAGACCGGTCAGTCGATCATCGGCGCCACGGTCCGCGAGAAGGGTGTGGCGACCAATGGTGCTTCCACTGACATGGACGGTCACTTCACGCTGACTGTCAATCAGGGCGCCACCATTATCGTCTCCTACGTCGGCTACCAGACCCAGGAGGTCAAGGCAGCCGCACAGCTCACCATCAAGATGGTCCCCGACAACGAGCTTCTCGACGAGGTGGTCGTTGTTGCTTACGGTACCGCGAAGAAACAGTCACTTGTCGGTGCACAGTCTAATGTTACCGCTAAGCAGCTGGAGAGTCGACCGATTACGAACGTCTCCTCTGCCCTCGCGGCTGCCGCACCGGGTGTACAGGTAACCACCTCGACCGGTCAGCCAGGCTCTACTGCAGGTATTATGATCCGTGGATTTGGCTCCATAAATGCCTCCTCCGCACCGCTATTCGTTGTCGATGGAGCGGTCTATACCGGCTCAATAGCAGACATCTCACCTGCAGACATTGCAAGTGTAAGCATTCTGAAGGATGCTGCCTCTACAGCTCTGTACGGATCCTCTGCCGGAAACGGTGTGATTATGATTACTACTAAGAGCGGTGCTCGCTCCAATAGTGGTAAGCCGTCGTTTAATGTAACTGTAAACGTCGGTGCTAGCCGTCGTGGTCTGGAGCGCTATGAGACTGTAAATGCTACAGATTATGCTCGCTTGATGTGGAGACAATATTATAATACTGGGCTCTATGAATTAGGCAGGACTCCGGAGCAAGCTTGGCTATATGCTAACGCAGATGCTTCGGATGATATGAAGTATATGCCTTTTGCGGGTGTTAAGACCGATGTGGGCATTGATGCTAATTCATTCAGGTTCAATGAGAAAAACAAGTTGATTTTTGATCTGACCACCGGTCCTAAGGGATCGTTTGATCAGGTCGATGTGCCATTATTCGGAAGTACCGAGAATCTTTGGATGTCGCCTCTCTTGGTCGGTAAAGATGGTATGATCAATCCTGAGATTACGGGTCTTCTCTGGGCTGATGACCTCGACTGGGAGTCACAACTCTATCGTACCGGACTACGGCAGGAGTATGTCGTCAACTCCGGCTATAGTAATGATAAGGTCACAAGCTTCCTCTCTCTCTCTTACCTTGGTGAGCAGGGATATAAGAGATTTACCGACTTTAAGCGCCTGTCCACCCGTGCAAATATTGCTTACAATGTGACTGACTGGCTGAAGATCGGGACAAACGCCTCCCTTAGCATTACAGACATTGAACGCACCAGAGCAGCTCAGGGTAAAGGGTACTTTGCGGATCCCTTCAACTTTATCTCTGCTATTGCCCCTATTTATCCAATTCACCGCCACAACCCGGATGGCTCTTATGAGCTTGATGAAAAGGGGAATAAGATTTATGACTATAGTGAGACTCGTCCATGGTCGAAACGATATAATCCTGTCTATGAGCAAACCCTTGATAAGAACTTCAATAAGCGAGACGTTATCTCTTCAAGAACATTCTTAGAAGCTAAGCTTTATGAGGGTCTGATGCTCAGAGTCAATTATGCAATGGATCTCTCAGCGGAGTCAAATAAGACGCGCTTCAATAACATAATGGGAGACCAGCCTCAGGGACTTCTGTCTCAAGATCGCTGGAGGGATCAAGTGACGACTTTCAATCAGCTTCTTACTTACAATAAGGAGTTTGGCGACCATGGCATTGAGGCTCTTATAGGACATGAATCCTACGAAGCCGTCTTCAGTAATATGTCTGCCACTAAGGAGAATATGTTCTTCCTTGGTGTTGATGAGTTTAGTAATCTCACCAAGATGAACGATATTTCGTCTTATACCTCTACCTATCGCAAGGAGGGCTATTTCGGACGCCTCAACTATAATTATGCTGATCGTTACAACGTATCAGCTTCCTATCGTAGGGATGGCTCTTCTCGCTTTGCACCCGATAAGCGCTGGGGTAACTTCTGGTCTTTTGGAGCAGGGTGGAACATCGCTTCAGAGTCCTTTATGGAGTCTGCTCGTGAATGGCTCAATTTCCTTAAGTTGAGAATGTCTATTGGTCAGACAGGTAACGATAACCTCGGTACCTATTATGCCTATCAGACCCTTTACTCTACTCAAAACAACTATTACGATCTTGGCTTGCGCGTCAATTCTCCCGGTAATCGTGATCTCGTATGGGAGAAGCAGACTGCGTACGACCTCGCGCTTGAGTTTTCTGTCTTTAATAGACTTTCCGGTACGGTGGAGCTCTTTAATAAAGAGTCCGATGACCTGATCTTCGACTATTCACTTCCCGTCTCCACAGGACTGGGCTCTATCAACAAGAATATTGGTAAAGTCCGTAACTATGGTATGGAGATGGATCTGAAGCTCAATCTTATTAATACCAACGACTTCCGCTGGGATGTCAATTGGAATGGTACAATCTTCAAGAACAAGATTGTTCGTCTCCCGGAGGAGAACCGTGAGAAGGGTATCGAGACCGGCATCAGTAAGTGGGTCGAGGGCGGTAGTATCAAGGATTTCTACCTGAGGGAATTCATCGGAGTCGACCCCGACAATGGTCGCGCTATCTATCGCATAGATAAGGAGCTCTACCCAACTTTGGCCGATCCTACTTCGGAGGATTTTGTGGGACTTGCCAAGGAGGGGGAGAAAGCTGAGTATACTTACTTTGGTAAGTATGCGGCAAAGCACTTCTGTGGATCTTCTATCCCGGATCTTTATGGTGGATTTGGGACTAGTCTCTCTTGGAAGGGAGTGGACTTCAACCTCCTTTTCAGCTATCAGCTGGGTGGCAAGGTCTATGACTATGGTTACTCAGGTCTCATGGGGCGTATCTTGAATGGTGGTCGTACCTTCCATGTCGATGCTCTGAAGGCTTGGCAGAAGCCCGGTGACCCCTCAGGTATTCCTGCTCTTTATAGTGGGAAGTTCGGAGAGTATAATAATGATACCTCTGATAGGTACCTCACCTCTGCTTCTTCTCTGATGCTTAAGTCTATCTCGGTGGGGTATAATCTGCCTAAGTCTTGGCTTGAGTACATCCAGGTATCCGGTGCGCGTATAAGCATTGCGGGAGAGAATTTGTTCTTGGTATCTGCACGTAAGGGACTTAATCCAATGGGTTCTTACTCGGGTGCTGCTTACAATACCTCTTTCGGTTTCGCAAGGACGCTGACTGCCACTTTAAATCTAACCTTTTGATTCTATTCTGGATCTATGAAAAAGAAATTTATTTGTGCTCTTGCATCTGCTTGTCTCTTCTTGGGAGCTACAAGCTGTAATAAGGACTATCTCAATACTTTCCCTTCCAGTACATTTGACGAGGAACAGCTGACAAATGTCAACACGAAAAATGGTACAGAGGGAATCTTGCAGGGTATTCATGGCATGCTCTATCAGTACAGCTTTGGTCAGTGGTTTGGGAATGGACTTCACAGTCTTAATACCCGCATTGACTGGATTTCCGATCTGTATGTCAATACTCGACCTGCCTATTATATGGGCATTTACCGCTGGGATGATCATGTCGATCCTTATGGGGGGATGAATTACAGCGCATGGGATAGCTGGTATACCGTCATTCAGCACTGTAATAAGGTGATCGCAAAGTCTAATCCGGAACAGTATGAGACAGAAGGTCACTTCAAGGAAGTGCTCGCCGAGGCATATTTGCTTAGAGCTCACGCAATGAGTAACTTGGTTCAGTATTTTGCGCCTCGCTATAATCCCGGAGGTGATAACTCGGAGCTAGGTATAATCATCCGCACAGAGCCCACCTTGGATCCTCAGGCAAGAGGTACAGTGGAAGAGACTTATGCTCAGATTACACAGGATTTGAAGACAGGTCTTGATCTTATGGGAGAGGCTGCTGAGAAGAAGAGCTTGATATGGGAGAAGAATCGTATCAACCTTCCTGTTGCTTATGGTATTGCTGCTCGAGCACTCCTCGGTAAGCGAGATTATGCGGGAGCTGAGAAGTATGCATTACTCTCTATTCAGACCGCTGAGAAAGTCGGTTTTGCCAGACTTCAGAAAGGCGATGAGTTGTTAAATGGTTTCAATAGTGTTAGTGCTGCCGAATGGATTTGGGGGTATAAGTATACATTGGATCAGAACCCTATGTTTGCCGCATGGGGTGCCCACTATTCTTACAACTTCGGGTCTCTTAAGGCACCTACTTATGCTATAAACCGTAGCTACTTCGATAAGATGGGTATGAAGGATGTCCGTCGTCGTTGGTTTATCGCTCGAGATTACCTAAGGGACGCTGCTGGTAACCCTATCCTTGATGCAAAGGGTAAGCCTCAGCTGCCACCTATTATGGATATCTGGAATGATGTCCCGGAGGATGGTAGTGGGACACTTTTCAAGGAACTAAGAAATGGCAAACCAGACTGGGAGTATACTGGTCAGCAGATTAAGTTTGCTACTCTTGAGGGTGCCGGTAATGCCGTTATGGACGCAGTCTTCATGCGCCTCGGTGAGATGTACTACATCGCAGCAGAGGCTCAGGCGCGTCAGGGTAAATTGGCTGAGGCCTCAAAGACACTAACTAAGGTGATGATATCTCGTGACCCCCAGTATGTGGTTCCTTCAGGTCTTTCCGCTGACGATTTGGCCTTTGAGGTTCTACGTAACAAGTGGATTGATCTCTACTATGAGGGTGGAGTTTTCTTCGATCAGAAGCGTATAGGCCATGTATGTGCCAGACTTCAGTCTGGTAATGATAAGTATCTTGACCCAGCTGATCTCACAAACTTCACCGTTCGTAATTCAGGTACAAATGCAATGAACATCGCAAAGGACGCAAACTCTAAGAGATGGGTGTTTGCAATTCCTTACGATGAGCTGAAGGGTAATAAGCTTTGTGAGCAAAACCCCTTGTAAAGAACCATCGGCTTAACCGCTAATCCTATGAGGGTGCGTCGCACGAGTTGCGGCGCACCCTCTTTCTCTATTCTGCCTGCGAAAGTATTATGAGACCTTTGCATAATACCCCATCTGCGGCGTCACTTTCGAGATTCGGGCTTGGTCATGTGCGTAAGCACACTCCCTTCGCCCCACTCTCAGTTCCTTGCATCTGTGGCATTCTGCAAAGTCCCTGTCGAAAAAGCTGTGCTTTTTCGGCGAAAGACCATTTTGCAAAGGTCTTATTATGTAAAAAGGTGCCGTGCTGTGAGTCTCCGGTCCTTTGCCGGAGTCTGCTCACCTGACAAGACCAATCTGATTATTAGCACGGAGCCTGACCGTGTGACTTGGTAGAGGGTCACCGGTCAGGCTCCGTTGTGGAGATGTGCTGCTGAGACTTAGCTGATAATGGTGATGACGAGGCAGATCAGTCCTAAGGCAAGTGAGAGGATACCAACGCACAATGAGAGCAGAGCGATGCGGTAGGGGAGTTTCTGGGCTTCGTCAGGGTGATGCCTAAGAAAGTTGTACGTGCACGATGGGCTAATCGTTACCTTAACGCTATGAACAACGCACCCCTACCAGGGTGCAGCCCTGTAGTCCGCACTATCTTGTCGGACGCGTCGGATGCCCTGCCCAAACTTGTCGGCTCACATAGCACGCCGGCATCCGCAAGGGGTGCTCTTTGCTGGGGACGCTGTCACGTCGGACAAGTCGGACGGGTCGGACGAGTCGGACAAGTGTCGAATAGTGGGCTGATCAGGACCGGAGGAGATCCAAAGGGACAATATGCCCTGCCGGGTGTGGTATATTTGCAGCAGTCTTCGGGTGATTTGAGTGTTTGGAGGCGGAGCTTGGTCGGATACACAAGAGGTCATCCGGGAGCTTTATGAAGATATTCTCAAGTGCACTTGAAAATTTCGCCGTGGCGATCAAAATCTCAAGCAGACTTGAAATTTTGGGCTCTGCCCTCCTCGCGGGGTGTAACCCGATCCCGCAGGTGCATTAATTCCTCTGGAGATCATCATTACGAGCGACCCTGGCGGGGTGCAGCGATGTCTGACGATCCCTTTTGCCCATCCTCCCCGTTTCGACTCGTCTGCTAAGGGGGGGGAGGTTGGGGATGATATAGGCAGAGGTCGCAGGTGGGGACTGACGACCCGACCTGCGACCTCTGTATACCTATTAAATGGCTCCTTGGGGGAGACTTACTTGACGAGGTAGCGCTTGACGCTCATCTTGGGTGTGCGCTCGAAGTCCTCCTCGCGGAGCTCCACCTCAGAGATCTGCTGGTAGGGGTTGAGGAGGGTATTGATCTGCTTGCGCACCTCCTCGAGCGCTGCCTTGGGCTCCTTCTGCTCCTTCTCTAAGACAGCGTAGTCGGGGTAGACGACAGCGACGAGGCGCTCACCTCGCTGCACGACAACGCACTCGGCGACGTAGGGGTGGATATTGTACTTCTCCTCGATCGCCTCGGGGTAGACGTTCTCCCCATTGGAGGTGAGGATCATCGCCTTGATGCGTCCGGAGATGTAGAGGTACTCGTCCTTGTCGAAGTAGCCGAGGTCGCCCGTGCGGAGCCAGCCGTCGGCGGAGAAGAGTGCAGCGGTGGCCTCAGGATTTTTGTAGTAGCCCTTGCAGACATTCTCCCCGCGGACCTGTATCTCGCCCACCTGGTGCCCCTCAGCGTCCTCGGCGACGTGATCCGCCTTGGCGATGCGGACCTCCTGGATCATCGACATGATCTTGCCGACACTGCCGTGGCGGTAGCGCTTGGGCTCTATGTAGCTGATGAGCGGGGCGCACTCGGTCATGCCGTAGCCGACGGTGAGGGGGAAGCCGGCCTTCATCAGGAAGTCGGAGACCTCGTCATTGAGTGCTGCGCCACCGACGATGAAGAACTTTAGCCGCCCACCGAAGGTCTCCCGCAGCGTATCGCCTACCTTGCCGTAGATCGCCTTATTCAGCAGCGGAATCTTCAGTGCGAGGCGCGCCATCATATTGCCCTCGATCTTGGGGAGGATCGCCTTGGCGTAGATCTTCTCCAGCACGAGTGGCACGGCGAGGATCACGTGGGGGCGTACCTCCTTCATCGCCTTGACGAGGATCGATGGGGTGGGCTTGTAGCGGAGGATAAAGACGTGCCCGCCGACGGAGAGTGGCAGGAGGACGTTGAAGGCGAGGGAGAAGGCGTGCGCATTGGGAAGGAAGCAGAGGAGCACGTCTCCCGGCATCTCGACCTTCTTCTCCTGAGCCGCGAGGACATTGGCGATCAGGTTGTTTACCGTGATCATCACGCCCTTACTGGTGCCGGAGGTGCCGGAGGTGTAGGTGAGGAGGACGACATCCTCATTGGAGACCCCGTCGTAGTGGATGTCCTCCTTGGTGAAGCCGGACGGGTAGCGCTCGGTAAAGAGTGCCTCCACATCGATGCTGTGGAGTCGCTCCTCTCGGGTCATCTCGGGAATGACGTTGCCCGACATGATGTCGACGAAGGCACGTACCTCGGGGAGATGGTCGATCGAGAGGCGTTGCCGGTGCTCAACGTCCGCGAAGACCACCACTGAGTCGGAGTGGTTGATGATCGCCTCCACATCCTCAGCCGTAAAGGCGGGCAGGATCGGCACGACGACCGCTCCATAAGTGACGATGCCGAGCCAGTGGATGCACCACTCAGCGCAGTCCTCACCGATGAGCGCCACCCGCTCCCCCTTCTTGACCTCTAAGGCCTCGAGGAGCAGTTGTGTGCGTGCCACCCCTCTCGCCACGTCAGCGTAGCTAAAGGTCTTGCCGGTGTCGTAATTGGTCAGCGCTGCCAGCGCCCAAGAGTCTGCAAACGACTTCTCGTAGGCTTTGATGAAAGGTGTCTCTATCATATCATTAATCCATTAGAGACCTTTGCATAATACCCCATCTGCGGCGTCACTTTCGAGATTCGGGCTTGGTCATGTGCGTAAGCACACTCCCTTCGCCCTCACTCTCAGTTCCTTGCATCTGGGGTGTTCTGCAAAGTCCCTGCCGAAAAAGCGGTGCTTTTTCGGCGAAAGACCATTTTGCAAAGGTCTTCATTAGTATCTAAGCATTAAACGTACCCTCACTCTTGCAAAATTACCCATTTTCCTGAAGATAGGGCTCCAGTGCAAAACGCTCCCGCAAAGGGGGGCATCTGAGCTTAACGGCAAAGGTGATGTCCCCTGTCGCTGTGCAATCCCATGGACTGATCTCCGTGCTGCTGCAACCACCTACCGATCCCGCAGGGGCGAAGCCCCGGAGGGATCATCGCTTTTTAGACCGGGTGTCGAGGCACGAAGTGCCGAAGACCCCGGGAACCGATGACGCATATAAGGTATACGACCCCGCTAGGGTGTCGTACTGATTGCCTAACTGGTAAGTGCGACACCCTAGCGGGGTCGTGCGGGTTAGGGGATCCGTTGGTAACCCGGAGTCTTCGGGGCTGCGCCCCTTGACATCCGGGCTAAAAAGCGGGCACCCCTGGCGGGGTGCTTCGTTCACCACGTTTCTCAATGAGTAGAGTGTCTTCTATAAACTCAAATGCGTCACCCCTGGATGCCCTGCGGGGGCATGTGGGTCTTACCGGAACTATCGCCTACCCGTACGAGTGGAGTCCGCCGAGCAGGGTATTGACGCCAAAGTAGGTCATCAGCAGTACCGCAAAGAGGAGGACCATACAGAGGTGATAGTGCCGCGGGTCCCGCAGCCACGGCAGCAGCCCCTCGTGGAGGAGTGTCGAGTAGGCAACGAGCGTGATCAGCGCCCACACCTCCTTGGGATCCCAGGACCAGTAGTTCCCCCAGCTGACATTGGCCCAGTAGGCACCGATCACGATGCCGATGATGAGGAGCAGGAGTGCGGGGTAGAGGAGCAGCAGGCTGAGGTCTCTCTGTCGCAGCACCTGCTCCCGCGACTGTCGCCCGAGGAGGCTGTAGAGCCCGATCGCCGCCGTGGTGGAGAGGAGCGCATAGCTGATCATCAGCACGCTCACGTGGAGGCTCAGCAGGGGCGAGTGGAGCACCGGCATGATCGGTGTCATCGCAGGGGAGGACATACCGAGGTGCGCCACGAGGAGGAAGAACCCTGCCCCGCCCATGCAGAGTGCACCGAGAGGAGCGACACGCCGTACAAGGAACAGCCCAAGGAGCGTGATCGACCAAGCGATCGCCAGAGAGGTCTCGTAGCCGGTCGCCAGCGGGACTCTGCCGGTGATGTAGGCACGGCAGCCGATGAAGAGAGTGAGGAAGAGGAGCCCCGCAAGGAGTCCCCACCGCACCACTTTGCCCGAGAAGATCCGCGGAAGCGTGAGGGCAAGCAGTGCAAGGACGAAGTAGGTGATGAAGAGGATCAGCGGATAGGGGACACTGTGGTACAGGACCTCGGCGCGGAGTCGGGGACGACTTGCCCTCACCTCCGGGACCTGATCCTGATAAGCAATCAGCGCATCGATCAGCTGCCGGTACTCAGCCGGGCTGTCTCGCTTGCTGATGAGTGTGGGCATGAAGGTGCGGATGAAGAGGCTGTCCCGCTCTGCCACTTCGCCCGGTGCTATGGGGGATCCGGCGGCATACCACTTCACCTTACCCGCCGAGGTGCGGGTGGGGAAGAGGTAGAGGGTCTCTCCCATGCGGATGCTGAACGCAAGCTCCACCGCCTCGCTCACAGCGACAGCCTGACGGGTGGCGGGAGAGTCGTCCCCCTCGTCGTACGCCTTGAGGTAAGTCTGGAGGAGATAGCCACGCTCTGGGGAGAAGAGGTCGGTCAGCGCCACCCGTCCGGGGAGGTGGGTCTGCTCTCTCAACTCGCGCCCCTTGATCCGGATCAGTGGCTCTCTCTTGCAGCTGTCGAAGTCGGTCACCCAGCGGCGGAGCAGCTCTCTATGCCCTCGAGCAGATCCGGTGGTCTTGAGGGCAATATCGCGCGACAGGGTGGAGAGTGGCACGACTCGCCCCCGGTAGTATACCGCCGGCTCCTCTGCATGCGCTTCCGAGGCGACGAGAGGGCAGAGGAGAATGAGGGGCAGCAGGGTGCGCCTCAGCAGTCGCCGGAAGCGCCCCCCTCTCTGCAGCATCAGCATCAGGAAGGCGAGGATCAGGAGGACGAAGCCGGCGTAGACGAGATACATCCCGAGGGGATCGTAGGTGACGAGGAGGGAGACCTCGTCACTCTCCTCGGAGAGCGCATGGAGGAAGAAGCGGTAGCCCCGGTGGCGCAGGATCTTATTCATCGAGAGCCTGTGGGCTGCCCCCTCCACCTCGACGACGGCGTAGTAGTCGGAGGGAAAGGCTCCCCCCTCATCGGAGTAGGTGGTGCCGTAGTCCCTCAGGGTGAGGGCGAAGGGGAGTGAGTCGGTCACCGCCCCTCCCGAGAGGAGATAGCGCTCCACCGGCTTTCCCCGCTCGATCATCATCTTCCCCTGCCGACTGAGGAGGGCGGTGCAGAGTCCTCCGACCAGGATCAGGAGGAGCGAGCCGTGGAGGACCAGCGTAGCCGCGGGGAGTCTCCTTCCCCCTCTCACGAGAGAGCAGAGCAGCCCGAGCCCGGCGAGCAGCCAGAGGGCGATCATCCAGGGCGCCCCGTAGACCTGACGGATCGCCACCTCGTGACCCAGCACCCGCTCCACGATGGTGCCGCCAGCGAGGATAAGAAGGAGAAGAGCGAGCAGGGTAAATGTGACCCCACCGGCTCTTCTCCTCCATTTCATTTGTAAGTCTCTGCTCAACTCAGAGTGCTCTTAGGAAAGCGAGGACGGCGTCTCTATCGTCCTTGGAGAGCGCCTTAAACTTCCGCTTGACATGGTCAGCCTCCCCGCCATGCCAGAGGATCGCCTGCTCCAGACTGCGGGCGCGACCATCGTGGAGGTAAAACTCGTACCTATTGACCGGATAAGTGAGACCGATGCCCCACAGCGGGCGGGTCTTCCACTCATGACCATCGGCCAGGTGGTCGGGACGGTGATCCGCCAGATCCTCACCCATGTCGTGCAGTAGCATATCGGTGTAGCAGTAGATGGTCTGACCGGAGAGTGCCGCCACATCGGTCTGACCGGTGTGCATCGTGGGGACGTGGCACTTGGCGCAGCCGATCTCATCGAAGAGCTTGTACCCCTTCTTCACCACAGGGCGATCAAGCCCCCTCGGCGCAGGGACGGCGAGCGTCCTGCCGTAGAAGACCACTGCATCCAGCACGTCGTCCGGCACCTCGTAGGTGGTCGGGTCGCCGTCGCCCTGCCGATCCCAGTCCTCCTCCACGGGGTAGAGGCGGTTGGTGAGGCCCATGTCGTTGACGAAGGCCTGGCAGGTCTGCTCCATGACGGAGGAAGTATTGGCCTTCCAGCCAAAGCGACCGATGCGCACCTTCTTATACTCATTATCCCAGACATAATTGGGCTTGCCGGAGATGCCGTCATTGTCCTTGTCGTAGGGGTCGGCATGTGAGAGGATCTCCTCCTCGGGGATCGCCTCCAGCAGTCCCAGACCGTATGTCGGCATACCGATACGGGGCGAGAGCATGTAGAAGGCAGGCAGCGGGATGCGGGTGTCTGAGATGGAGAAAGTCGGGCGGTGGAGGACCACCTTGGTCCCGTCGTTGTAGACCTCCACCTTCTGCGACCACTCGACGTGAAACTTCGCCTCGGGCTTCACACCGTCGATGGCGAGCTGCTGGAGCTGGGCGCCGAAGCCGGGGACACCGATGTGCCCGTAAACGGGATCGTTGCCGCTACTGATGCGGAGGAAGAAGCCGCTCGGCTGATTGAGATTGCGGGGGAAGGGAGCGCGACCTTCGTTGGGGTGGCACTGATCGCAGGTGTGATTATTGTACAGCGGTCCGAGACCGGACATGACGTCTCCGCTCGGCACAAACTGGTGCTCGAAGATATAGTCGCCATGATCAAACTTCTGGGTCTGCTCCTCCGTCATCCCATCGACCGGCTGGCCGTAAGCCTTGCTGGAGGACATATTGGTCGTGCCAGCACCGCCCGGACGCAGGTGGGCGACGATGTCGTAGGGATCGGGCTCCACCGCCGGCTCCTGACGACACCCCGCAAGGGTGAGGGTCAGCGCTCCGCAGGCGATGGCGATCCACTCTTTTGTACCCATGGTCATCGCTTAGATCTCGCCCTGAGAGTCGCTGACGAGCGGTGCGATCTCCTTCTCGAGGATCTCGGAGAGCTTGATCACCTCTGCCTGAGCACTCTTCACCTCAGGACGATGGTGCTCGATGCACTCGGTGAAGGTGCCGGGGAGGTTCTTGAGCGCCGTCTGAGCCTTGATGATCTGAGCCTTAAACTTCTTGTCCAGCTCAGGCTTCTTGAAGACATTGACGATCAGGTCGGAGATGGAGGCACCGGACTGACCCTTGTAGCTGCAGGTGTAGAGGTTGTAGACACTCTGGAGATTGTCCTGGAAGTCCTGTAGCGAGTTATTGGAGAAGGGAGACTCCTCCTTCTCGAAGTGGGGCTTGCCGTCCTTGTTGGTATCGCCGCCCTCTACGCTGCCGGTGGGACCACCGCCATTGAGGGGGAACTCGATCTTCTCCTTCCCCACCTCGTCGACGATGTCCTGCATGCCGGTCACCATCTCCTCGATGGCTGCCTTGGTGGTGGGATAAGCCTTGCTGCCCTTACCGGCCGCCTTGATCATCTTGGCAAAGGCGGGCCACTTGGTAGTCAGCTTGTCGCAGACGCTCTTCATATCGTTGGATCCGGCTACGAGGTACTCCAGGAGACGGGGATTGCCCTGGAGCGTCTCGATGGTGAAGGGACTCTTCTGCGGCCCCCACAGGATGAACTCCAGGAGGTGGAAGCCTCGAGTCTCATTGTGCTTCTCGATGGTCGCCTTGGTGATCGGCTCATTGGAGGCGATGGTCTGGTTCATCAGGCTGACATCGACCGGCCAGGTATCCATGTTGGGGTCAATGTCGAGGGGATAATTATCCTCCCCCTCAGCGATATCATTGCCCTGCTCCAGCTCGCCGACTGGACCGAAGCCGAAGGCCTCTGTCTGCTCCCAGGTCTTGCGGGCCACCTTCCACAGCTCCCGCGCCTTGTCAAGATTGGCCTGCGTGGGACTCTTCTGCAGCTCCATGCAAGCCTTGTCAAGTGCGGTAACCTGAGCGGTGAGGTCAGCAAAGGAGCGGACGGTAACGATGTCGATGGTATTGGCGATCACCAGGGAGGTGTCGTACTGCTTCTCAGGATTTTTGGGCTTGTCACCATCGCATGAGGAGAGCAGCAGAGAGCTGCTCATAAGGGACAGGCAGAGCCCTGCCTTAAAGATGTTAGTAAAACGCATAATGTAGGTATGTAATAATTTGTTGATATTCAATTAGAAAGAGAAACCGAGTCCGACCAGCAGCTCCCGCTCCTTGGTCTTACGCCCCATGTCTTGCTTGGAGACCGGGTCAATGTAATTGTCCCCATAGGTGCGGTCGGTATACTGAGCCTTGACAACGAGACCGGGGGTGATCATCCAATTGAGCCCCGCCGTGATGACGCTGCGGCTCCACATGTCGAGCTTGATCACATCGCCTGAGGTGCGGAACATCGTGTCGTAGTAGTCGTACCGGACGAAGGGGTAAAGCCTCTGCTTCGTCTCCCTATTTATCAGCGGGAGGACATTGTACCCCAGCTCTGCCGAGACGGAGAGAGCCTGCTTGCCGACAGCGGTGCGCTTGGCATTGAGGTGCTTGGAGAGGTGGGCGTTCTTGAAGGAGATGTTGTCGGAGTTTTGCAGATCGCCCCAGAGCAGGGAGCTATGGAAGCGCCAGTTGCCCTCATTGACTGCCAGGTGAGCGCCGGCGACCTTGAGCCAGCCCTTCACATTCTCCATATCGTATCGGGGACGATTGGGATTCGTATTTCCCGCATAGGCGGAGAAGCCGACAAAGGACTCCCCTAAGCGACCGAAGTGGTAGTCCATGCGGAGCGAGTAGGCGAGCGCCTCCGCCACTGGCATCTCGAAGCGGGTCTGATACCCCCTCTTGACCCAGTTGCGGCTCGAGAAACCACTGGAGTCGAGACCGGAGCTGACTGCCAGTTCATAGGTGAGTTTATTGTGGAAAAAGCCTCCGAAGAGCATCACGCCCGTCTCGTACCAGCCGAGGGGGATCATCGCATCCTCGCCCTCGGGACGAAGTACGGTGAAGTACTTATTGGGTCGGTCAAGACTGCTGGCGAGCCCCATATGGAGCTTGAAGCGGCCGACACGGAGATTGGCCATCTCGTGGGCGAGGAAGTCGAGGTAGAGGTGCTCCAGCTTCACCTCCCCGCCCTGCTCGATCTCCATCTCGTACTCACCGGCCTCCTCCAGTGCGTCAAACTCCATCGTGGCACCGGTACCACCGTGCTCAAACTCGATCTCGCTGCTCATCCGGATCCGATCTGTCAGGCGGAGCTTGAGATAGAGAGCGAAGCGCTCCTGGTCAAGGCGGTCCTTGAGGTACGGGTCGCGCTCCTTGGTGAGGTAATTCTGGTAATTGACGGTGCCATACCCCGACAAGGTTAGGCGATCCAGCAGATCTTTCCCCCGGATGCCGGTCCTTGGGAAGACCCGCTCCTGCTCGACTCGCTCCTGTGCCACCGCATTAGTGCCTCCGAGGAGTGCGAGGACGATGCCGGTGATGATGACTTTGGTGATTACTCTCATATCTACTTTCGAACTGATAACATAAAAGGAGTGAAACTATCCCCTTATTGGGGCAAAAGTACGAAATAGAGCCCATCAATTTTCATGGACCGATGGAAAATACCCACTCCTGAGTACCTCTGCGGCACCAATTACTCAGATCAGGGTAGGAGGCCTTTGCATAATACCCCATCTGCGGCGTCACTTTCGAGATTCGGGCTTGGTCATGTGCGTAAGCACACTCCCTTCGCCCTCACTCTCAGTTCCTTGCATCTGGGGCATTCTGCAAAGTCCCTGCCGAAAAAGCGGTGCTTTTTCGGCGAAAGACCATTTTGCAAAGGTCTTGGTAGGGGGCTGTAGGAAAGACACCTCCGCCACTCTTCGGGGTACGACCCGGAGAGTGGCGGAGGTATAAGGCGGGGCTGTAAGCCGGTGCTGGTGCTACATGCCGCTCTTGATGGCGGTGGCGAGGTCATCGGTGAGGCGGATCATCCCCTCGGCATCCTCGCTGTAGCCGGAGGTGCGGATCAGCGGGTGGATCGTCATCGTGATGCGGTGGGGGTGGACGAAGTAGTGGTCCTTGGGCAGTGCCTCAAAGGTGCCATTTATCGCCACCGGCAGCACGGGCGTACCGGTGGAGAGGGCGATGCTGGCGACGCCCTTACGCAGGCGTCCCACCCGCCCGGTGGTGGAGCGTGTCCCCTCGGGGAAGATCATGATGCTGAAGTCCTCGGCGATCGTCGCCTTGGCATCGCTGATCACTCGCCTGGCACCGCTCGGCGTATGGTCTACGAAGATGAAACCGATCTGCTCGCACGCCCAGCCGACGAAGGGGATCTTGCGGATCGGGGCCTTGAGCACCCAGCGGCACGGCATGTGGAGGTAGCCGCCCATGACGAAGACATCGAGGGCGCTCATGTGATTGGGTGCCACGAGGACCGCCTCATCAGGGATATTTTCCTTACCCCGCACCGTGACGGGAGAGAAGAGGAGGGTCATCGTCAGCTTGCTCCAGATGCGGGAGGGTAGGTAGGTGGCTCCCCGCCTCCAGCCGAGCACAGAGCCGAGCACCGTGAGGATTGACGTGAGGATCGTGGCGAGGACGAAGAGGGGCACAAAGATGAGCCAGTAGTAGATCGCCCAGAAGGGCTTCAGTAGAGGATGCATAGGCGGGGATTACTTGACGAGATAGCGCTTGATGCTCTGCTTGGGGGTCTTCTCGAAGGGCTCCTCCCGCAGCTCTATGGCACTCACCTGCTCGTACATCGGCAGTCGCTGATTGATCATGTCGCGGAGGGTATTCATCACCTCGGTGATCTCCTTCTCCTTTACCTTACCCTCGGCCTTGAGCGCATCGTAGTCGGGGACGACGATGGCGACGAGCTTGGTGTCGCGCTGCACCACCACACACTCCGAGACAAGTGGGCTGGAGCCGTAGAGCGACTCGATCTCCTCTGGGAAAATGTTTTGCCCATTCGCCGTCAGCAGCATCGCCTTGCTCCGGCCGCGGAGGTAGATGTAGCCATTGGCATCGACGAAGCCGAGGTCGCCCGTGTGCATCCAGCCATCGGGGGTGAAGAGTGCCTTGGTCGCCTCCTCATTCTTATAGTACCCGAGGCAGACATTCTCCCCGCGTACCTGCACCTCGCCCACCTCGTGGCCGGAGGAGTCGCTCTGGAAGCTCCCCTCCACCGGGCTGATGCGCACCTGCTCGATCTCGGGGAGCACCTTGCCGCAGCTACTGTACTTGTGCTCCCTCGGCGGGACGTAGCTGATGAGTGGCGCACACTCGGTGATGCCGTAACCGACCGTGAGGGGGAAGCCGGTATTGAGGACAAACTTCTCTACCTGGTCGTTGATCGCCGCTCCCCCGACGATGAATTGCTCGACCCTCCCGCCCATGGTGTCGATCATGATCTTTCCGATGCGCTTGTAGACGAGGAGGTTGAGCACAGGGATGCCGATGATCGTCTTGACGGCGTGAGAGTAGGCGTTGATCTTCTTGAGGATGATGCTCTTGTAGATCTTCTCCAGGACGAGCGGCACAGAGAGGATCACCTGGGGCCGCACCTCCTGCAGAGCCTTGATCAGGATCGACGGGGTGGGCTTGTAGCGGAGGATGTAGATCTGAGCTCCGGCGGTAAGCGGAGAGAGGAAGTCAAACATCAGAGCATACGCATGCGCCAGCGGCAGGAAGCTGAGCATCTGCTGACCGGGGCGGAAGACGTTCCTTGTATGGGTGATGTTGATATTGGCGGCAAGGTTATTTGCCGAGAGCATCACGCCCTTGCTGAAGCCTGAGGTGCCTGAGGTATAGCTCAGGAGGACGAAGTCGCTATTGGACACCTTGTCGTAGACTACGTCACTCTTGCGGAAGCCATCCGGGTAGCGCTCCGCCATCAGCCGGTCAGCATCGAGGGACCGGCACTCCTTGTGGGGCGTGAAGTCCGGGAGGGGGGCGAGCGTATCGATCCGGTAGGTGGCACGGATCGCCTTCATCTTCTTGGAGTCAAGGGAGGAGATATGCTCCGGCCCGACAAAGATTACCACAGAGTCGGAGTGGTCCACGAGGTGCATCGTATCCTCGGGGGTAAAGGCGGGCAGTATCGGCACCAGCACCGCCCCGTAGGTGACGACACCGAGCCAGACAACGCACCACTCAGCGCTGTCCTCGCCCAGCAGTGCCACATGATCCCCCTTCGTCACGCCGGAGGCCTCAAGGAGGAGATGGACCTTAGCCACCCCACGCGCCACATCCGCGTAGCTATAGATGGTCCCGGAGTCGTAGTTGCAGAGTGCCGGGCGGATCCAGTGCTTACGGAATGCCTCCTCGAAGAACTTCACCAATGGCTTCTCGATCATATCTTGTCTCACTTGTGATGAAAAAATGCGCAGTTAACTCTATTGAGTGCAAAAGTACAGAAACTTTTCAATCCTATTGTCCCCTATTCTTGTGGTGCCCTGGGGGGCTGGGGACTCTTATTTTTGCCTATCTTTGCAGTCTGAAATAGAGTTTAATTTTGACAATGCCGGTAAATAACTACCCATGAAACAACTCATCTACACTCTGTCCCTTTTGGCGATCTCTCAGGCCGCTCTTGCCGTAACCCCTATCGATCGAGACGAGGTGCCTATAGACAGCCTCGAGACGCGACAGCTGGAGGAGGTGCAGGTCTATGCGCAGACTCCTTTGGTAAAGGAGGCAAATGAGCTCTGGCGTGTGCCGGGCGGTGTCACGATGATCACGCCGACGGTGATGCGGGAGTTTCACCTGCAGAATATGACCGACCTGACAGCGCTGGTCCCCGGACTCTATATCCCGGACTACGGCTCAGGATACAACGCCCCGATCTACTACAGAGGGATCGGTTCGCGTAGTGGCTCCTCCGCCGCCTCCCTCTACATCGATGGCGTGCCGACGCTTACTCAGACGCTGAAGAAGGATATCCTCGATGCCGCCTCTATCCGCGTCATGTCTGCCAGCCAAAGCTCCACCTATGGGCGCAACTCGATGGCCGGCAACATCCACGTGCGGACGGTCAGCCCCTTTGAGAAGCAGGGGCTGGAGGTACTGCTTCGTGGAGGGAGCTATATGACCGGACGAGGACAGGCGATCTACCGCACGCTGCTCTCGCCGGAGTGGGGAGTGACGGTGGGCGGATATGTCCAGTACCTCGGTGGCTACTTCACCAATCAGTACGATGGGAAGAAGTCTGACCGTTCCCTCACCGGCGGCGGGACCATTCGCGGTGAGTGGCGACGGGGACTTCATACCCTGATCCTCTCAGCCAATGCCGACGGAGTGGACCAGGGCGCCTTCCCCTACGCTCCTAAGGATCCCGAGACGGGTAAGGTGATGGCACCTAATATCAATCGCCCCGGGACGTACAAGCGCTTCTCCACCCAGGAGCGGATTAGCTACACTTATGCCGGAGACGAGGCGGATCTCCACCTCACCGGTGGCGTGGAGTACCTCTATGGCAAGATCCATATGGATCAGGACTACAGCCCCGCAGATGTTTTCTCGGTCAACCAGCGGGAGAAACAGCTCGCCACGACGCTGGAGCTGGCACTGAAGTCAAAGGGGGAGAGCCGCTTCCACTGGACCACGGGACTCTCAGCCTTTTACCTCTACTCGGACCACCTCTCCCCGGTGGAGATCTACCCTGACGGACTGCAGAAACTGGTGCAGCCCCAGCTCAATCGCGCTATGGCAATGATGGCGAAGAGGGGGATCAAAATGCCTGGTAAGCTGTGCGCTGATACGGAGATGGCGCTGAATAATAATCAGTCTTGGAAGAAGGACTGCGGCGTTGCCGCCTACGTGGAGGGCAGCATCGCTGACTTTGTCATCCCTCACCTCACACTGACCGCCGGGCTGCGGGTCGACCTCGAGCATCAGGGCTTTGACTACGACAGTGACTTCGCCTCTAAGGTCATCATGGAGATGAACCGCGGGGGCAAGCCGATGCGCATGCCCCAGCCGATCGGTGGGCGTGTGAAGGATCACGGCACCCAGACCTTCCTTGTCGCTCTGCCTAAGCTGGCACTGAGCTACGATCTGACTGATGACTTCAATGCCTTCATCACTGTCTCTCGCGGGTACAAGACGGGCGGATACAGCGATCAGGTGATGACGCAGACGGCTATGCAGGCTGCCTTTGCCAGCCTGATGCCGAAGCCCGGGGCCAAGCCGGGTCGCCCCGCTCCTATTGATGTGAACAATCTGCCGATCGTGCCATCTGACCCCAAGGCTGCCGCCTACGAGCCGGAGTATGGGATCAATTACGAGGTAGGCTTCCGCACTCGGCTCTTTGACAACCGCCTCCTCCTGACTACCACTGTCTTTGATACCCGGATTTCCAATCAGCAGATCACCCGCTTCGTCACCACCAGTGCCGGTCGGTATGTGGACAATGCGGGACGCAGTCGCAGCACCGGAGTGGAGGTGACCGCGGCATGGCAGATCCTCCCGGGCCTGCGTGCCTCAGCCTCCTACGGATATGCCGCCTCGAAGTTTGAGGTCTGGCATGCGACCGTGACGACCCCCACCGGTGAGAAGAAAAAGGTAGATATGGCAGGCAACCTTGTCCCCTATATGTCACAGAATACCGCCTCCGCGCTCCTGAGCTACCACAAGGGACTTGACAATAGAGTCCTCAAGGCGGTACACGCCTCCGTGGAGTATAGCGGTGTCGGACCGATCTACCGTGACCCGGAGAATACGGTACGGGAGGACTTCTACTCCCTCCTCGGAGCGCGCGCCGGAGTCCAGCTCGGTCTCGTCGACGTCACCCTCTGGGGCCGCAACCTGCTCAATACGGAGTATCACCCCTTCTACTTCAACTTCTTCGGTCAGGATCTCTTCCAGAAGGGCGCTCCGCTTACCTTCGGAGTCGACCTTGCGATACGGCTCTGAGCTGCAGTGCGGGAGGGATTAAACTATTGGCTCACAATTTGATCCAAGTAGTAGATGGAGAGTGTACGGTATGGAGTGGAGTATCCTACTTTTTCGTACCTTGCGTATGGGATCAAGTATCCCATGACACTCTTGTCCACAGAAGAGATGGTGAGTATAACTTATTAGACTAACGACGCGATATGAAAGCTTTACATCGGATACTAACTGCCGCACTAATGCTGGCGGCGGTCTCTGTGGGTTATGTCGGACAAGCGCAGGACGATGCGTACCTGACCCCCTCTAAGGCTCGGGTAGCACGTCAGCAGGCTAAGAAGGCATACGCCCGCGAGATGGCTATGGAGAGACAGCGCCAGGCTAAGCGCGACTCCATACGCGATGCTCAACTAAAGGCCCGGGATCGGGCTACAGACTGGTACAACCGCCGTGACATGAGGGTCACGGTCGAGGATATGGAGCGTAATCTGGACAACCTGGATACGCCTCGCAATGGCGGCAAGTACGCTGCCCGGATGAGACGCTTCAATGGTGAGGATGATGGTCGCATCGTCCTTGATGACGTGCAGAGGGTGTACGTCATGGATGACTATGAGTACGACCCGTGGTCCCGGAGCTACTACGGTAGGGGATGGGATCGTAACAATAGCGTCTACATTACCATCAATACCGACCCTTGGTATGCCGGCTATAGAGGCTACGGCTGGGGTGGCGCATACTCCTCTTACTACTATCCTTGGTATGGTGGCGCCTATGGTCGTGGCTACTACGACCCGTGGTACGCTGGCCGCTGGTCATACCCCGGCTGGTATGACCCCTGGTATGATCCGTGGTACTCCCCCTGGGGTGGCTACTATGGCTTTGGCTACACCTGGTCAAGACCTTACTATCGCTACTGTCCCTACGACTACGGCTACTATGGCGGTGGTTACTGGGGTGGCTACTACGATGGTTGGTACAGCCGAGACTTCTCACGTCGCTATACGCCCGGTGCACGTCGCACAGAGAGCTACTACGACCGCCACGCCGCCACCTATGGCCGCGCTCTCGGTCAGGGCAATGTGTCCCGCTGGAGTAATGGCGGAAATGGTGTGAATTACACCCGCTCCAATAACTCCCGTTACGTCAATAACGGTCGCCGTCCCACCATCGGTACCACTCGGGCGAATACCTACAGCAATGGGGGAAATTACTCGACCAACCGGACCACCTCGCGGTGGAATAGCGGCTCAAGCAACAGCTCAAGTAGCAGCTACAGTACCTCACGTAGCACCTACAGCACGCCGTCCCGCTCCTATACGCCGTCTCGCTCTACCACGACCACGACGACTACGACCACGCGCAACAACGGCACCGGAGGCGGTCGCCGCTAATCATCAGGGGCCTTCCCCCTCTCATCAGCATAGATTATACTACAATGTCACGCAATAAGATAGTCCTTCCCCTCTTGGCGTCCACGCTCCTGCTCGGGGCGAGTGCCGCCAGGGCGCAGGCTCCCACCGATGCCTACCGCAATAGTATGCGGGAGACCTATGGTACGGCGCGTGCTCAGGGTATGAGCAATGCCGTTGGGGCCTTGGGCGCTGATCCTACTGCGGTCTCCGTCAATCCTGCCGGCATCGGGCTCTACCGCTCGAGCGAGGTGACCTTTGGCTTCAATGTCGGTCACGTCAAGAGCTCCACCAACTGGCAGGATAAGGAGGGGTCCGATATGAGCAAGTGGGTCGGCAACCTCGACCACCTCAGCATTATCTTCCCGATCTCTAATCCCTACCTCGTCACGTCTGACTGGAGAGTGGTCATGGGCGCCTCAATGAGCTCCCTCTACGACTACGACCGAGACTACGAGATGAGGTCTGTCGCTCCTGAGTACAGCCTCTCGGAGTATATCGCCAATAAGGCGACCCTCATCGGTGCGCCCTACAATACTCTGAGAAATATGTCCAGCTCGCCCTACTTCCTCGGCACAATGGCCTACAATGGTGGCTTCATCGAGACAAGACCGGGCTATGACGACGTCTACGTCCCCTCAACCTATGCGGCGATCAATCCCTTTGCTCCCGACAAGTATGCCGAGTCCAATGTGACGTACCTCAAGCCGGATGCCGGACGGCTCAATGTCTCGGAGAAGGGGTCGCGCAAGATGTACGACTTCACCATCGGCGGCAGCTGGGCAGACAAGGTCTACTTCGGAGCCACCCTCCGGACTACATCCTCAGCCTATGCACGGTCATCTGTGTATCGGGAGGACTTCCACTACACCTACAAGCCAAACTATAATGTCGAGAATCAAGTCTACTACACCGAGTTGGGGAATAGTCTGACTGTTGCCGGCGGTACTGTCGGAGCTTCCTTCGGGCTGATGGCTGCCGTGGGCGACTTCGGTCGTATCGGCATTTCCTACAATACGCCGCAATTTGGTCGCTACAATGAGGTTTTCTCCACCACGATCCAGTGGTACAATAATAATAGGACCAATGGCAAGGGAGAGCTCGAGCCGCTCTATACCAATGGCACAGACGATATGACTAACACCTACAACCTGATGCTTCCTGGTGATCTGACCGCCAGTGCGATGGTCTTCCTCGGTGGCTACGGTATGGTGACGTACGACTTCAACTGGCGCGACCTCGGCTCTGCTCGCCTGCAGGGAAGTGACTTCCAGGACGCCAACCGGTTCCTCAAGGAGGACTACGGCAGTCAGATGACCCACCGCGTCGGTCTGGAGATCCGCCCTGTGAGTGGCTTCTACCTGCGTGCCGGCTACAGCTACTCCGATGGGGGACTTAAGTCGGAGGGCATCCGCCCCCAGGAGGGCAACGTGATGGCGTACGACTATGTTGCGAGCGGTGCGATCACCGATGCGGTCATGCGTGACAGCTACCAGAGCATCTCTGCGGGGGTTGGCTGCCGACTCTTCGGTCGGACCACCCTTGACCTCGCCTACGTGAGGGGCAAGGCAAGCGAGCGGGTCTTCCCCTTCCCCGGCGCGGGCGAGGTGAAGGACCAGTCGTCGGGTCAGGTGCTGGCTCCCGGCATCTCCTCAGAGGGTGCGGCGATGAGCACGGTGACCAATCGGATGGTCGCTTCGCTCACATTCCGCTTCTGACCCCCTGTTTTAGTCCAAGTCGCAAACAAACGCAAAGAGCGCATTACGTGTGGTCCCGGTGACCGGCGTAGTGCGCTCTTTATTTTTACCCTAAAAAAAGTTGTAGCCTATGAATCGTGAGAGATATACTCCTGACCTGATCTCCGCCCTCGGTCCGGACGAGGTCTTTGTCTTTGGCTCCAATGCCCTCGGCCACCATGGCGGTGGGGCGGCGCTGCAGGCCTTTGAGCGCTTCGGTGCAGAGTGGGGGATGGGTGAGGGCCCCTCGGGGAGGACCTACGCCATCCCGACGCTCGATGCCGCCCATCATCGGGTCACTGAGGAGCAGCTCGCAGAGAGCCTCGGGCGCTTCATCGCATACGTGCGGCAGCACCCGCACAACACCTTTTACCTCACTCTCATCGGGTGCGGCATAGCCGGGTGGGAGCCGGCGACGGTTCGGCGTCTCCTCTGGCAGTCCATCGGGGACGAGTCTCAGCTGCCGGACAACCTGATCCTCCCTCGAGCCTTTAGCCGGCAGGAGGATGACAGTGAGTAGCTCCTCGGTCGGAGGATCTACTCGCGGGTGACTAAGTGGGTGTCGGCTGAGTGGAGGCAGGGGGTAAGCTTGCGGTAGGTCGCCTGCGCCTGCGCCTCGACCTCGGGTGTGATCAGCTCGCTGACCCACTTCGTGATCATCAGCACCACGCCGAGGTCGTCGGAGAATCCGAGGAGCCCCAGCGCATCGGGGATCAGGTCGACCGGCAGGATAAAGTATCCCAGCGCGCCGGCAATATAAGCCTTGCGGACCGCCGGGGTGCTGTCGGCGCGGAAGACGTGCCATAGGCGTAGCACCGGGAGCAGGATCTGCTCGCCGGCGAGCCGTGCCACCTCTTGGATCTTTTCCCTGAGCCCAAGCTCGCTAAAGTGCTTTCCATACCTCTTTATATCCTCTACGGACATCCTGCCCACCTGCTTCCTTGCGATGGCGATGAGTCCGCCGAGGGTGAGGAACTTTCTCTTTTTCATTTCGTAGTCATCTCTCTGATAGTAGCTCGGGCTCCAGAGAGCCGTCGTCGTATATCATATGCCGCTCGCACACAGGCGGGCAGCTCTCCCGGGATCGCCGTATGCACCGATCGACCAGCAGTGTCACGGTGCAGGGTACGACGATACCGACGATCATACCGATGAAGAATGGTCGTGCCGTGGGGCAGTCGGTGCTGCCGCCTACCGGGCAGTGTCTTGTGGATCTGTTACTCATCTCTCCCCATTGATTGGTTAGCTGTGAGGTAAAGGTACCAAAAGTGTTGCTCACTTGTTACTCGTCAGTTCCTCGGGCGTGAAGCTCAGGGTGGTGATGCTGCCGTAGTGGGGTATGTCGATGAAGAGGTCAGAGAAGTCTATCACCCCCTTGATCCACCGGCCCATATTGATCACGCCACCATGGCAAAAGAAGGCGACCCGCTCCCACTCCGGATGGAGGCAGACCTCCGCCACGAGGTCAGTGACTCGGCGTCGCATCTCATCGATGCTCTCCCCTCCCGGAGGCGTCACCAGCTCGGGATTTCGCTCCTCGAGGAGGAGCAGGTCGGGCTGACGGCGGATCTCGCTGTAGAGCTCATCCCAGGGTCTCATCTCCCACTCGCCGAAGTTCCGCTCCGCCAGACGAGGATCTACCGTCGCAGTCTCGTAGCCGCAGTAAGCGGCGAGCTTACGTGCACGCCTGAGCGGGCTGGTGAAGGTGGCATCGTAGGTACGTCCCTCGAGAGTGCGTCTCACGCTCTCTGCCTCCTCCAGGAAGCTCTCTGCCACATCCAGGTCGGATGCTCCGTAGCAGAAGGAGCCATCTACGTTGTGTAGGCGGGTATGGCGGATGAAGTCTATCTTGGTCTCTCTCATGGATTCTCTTCCTAAAATCGTCATCTGTGGATGACAAAGTTAACGATTTCTGCCGCACCGCCCTGAGGAGAGCGAAATCTAATACCGGTAAAAGAGAAAACTAATACCGATATTAGGCTCGACTAATATCGGTATTAGTTTTTCGCCACAGGCAAGAGCCAGGGGTGACGCATTTGAGCGGTACAGAAGCCTATCCACTCATTGTGAAAAGTGGTGAACGATGCACCCCGATAGGGGTGCTCGCTCCATAGGCATCGGTCATCCGCGAAGCGGTGACCGATGTACAGAGCCCCAGCCTACCACCTCGACCCCTTGTGGGTCGCCGAGCACACATCTCCAATGCCGGCGACCCGCAAGGGGTCGAGGGATGATGTGTACGTTTATACATCGGTCATCGGCACTTAGTGCCTCGACCGATGCCTATGGAGCGTGCATCCTTCGGATGCGGGAGAGTCGCCTATGTAGCAGTCTTCACATGCGCTCCTGTCCGATGACCCTAAGGAGGTCGGCAGGGAGAGTACCCCGACAGGCGTGCTCGTTTTTTTACCCGGGAGACCTCGGGCAAATCCAAAAACGTCACCCCTACAGGCAAGAGCTCGAGGGTGGGTGGGGGTCGGCAAAAATGGGTACCTTTACCGGCTAATGACCTACGGAGGTCCCGGCTGATGTCGGAGCCTCACCAGCAGCATCATCTATGGCGAAAAAGACTATACAAGAAGACCCTCAGACAGATCCCACCGACACCGAGGAGTACATCGTGGCGCATGGCGTCCGGGTCAATAATCTGAAGAATGTCTCCCTCTCGATCCCGAGGGACCACTACACCGTATTCACCGGTCTGAGTGGCTCGGGAAAGAGTTCGCTCGCCTTTGACACCCTCTATGCGGAGGGTCAGAGGCGCTACGTCGAGAGCCTGAGCGTCTACGCCCGACAGTTTGTCGCCAAGATGGCAAAGCCCGAGGTGGACTATATCCTCGGCATCCCGCCCGCCATTGCGATCGAGCAGCGGATCCCCAATAGAACCCCCCGCTCCACCGTCGGCACCTCATCGGAGATCTACGACTACCTGAGGATGTTCTTCGCCCGGGTGGGGCACACCTTTAGCCCCATAAGTGGGGAGGAGGTGAAGCGTGAGACGACAGAGGACGTGGTCGACTTCATCCAGTCCCTCGGCGAGGGCACGCCCTACATGATCTGCGCCCCGCTCCTCATCCCCGACGACCGCTCACCGATGGACCACCTCGCCATCCTGAGGGCCAATGGCTACTCGCGTGTGCTGGTCGGGGACGAGGTGCAGCGGATCAATGATCTCGTGGAGGGGAAGGAGGAGCTCCCCTCCGCCCGGCAGCTCGGTGAGATGCTGCTGGTGATCGACCGCCTGCGGGTGGAGAGTGATGCCGATGCTGCCCGGGGTCGGGTAGGGGACTCGGTGGAGACTGCGTTCTTTGAGGGGCACGGTGACTGCCGGATCGTCTGGCGAGAGGGGTCGCGCTCCTTCAGCGACCGCTTCGAGGCTGATGGGATCGTCTTCGAGGAGCCGACGGACAAGCTCTTCAGCTTCAATAGCTCCATCGGTGCCTGCCCCACCTGTGAGGGCTTCAGCATGGTGATGGGGATCGATGAGGATCTTGTGGTGCCCGACAAGTCCCTCTCCGTCCGTGAGGGGTGTGTCCAGTGCTGGCACGGACCCAAGATGTCTCGCTGGCAAAGACGCTTTATCACCCAGGCAGGGGACAGTGGATTTCCCCTCGACACCCCTTACCACGAGCTGACTAGGGAGGAGAAAAACCTCCTCTGGCATGGCGGCAAAGGGGTCTGGGGGATCGATGACTTCTTTGACTTCCTGCGAGAAAATCAGCACAAGATGCACTTCCGGATCATGCTGGCGCGCTATCGGGGTCGGTCGCTCTGTCCCGACTGTCAAGGGCGACGGCTGCGGAAGGAGGCGTTTTATGTCAAGGTGGGAGGCAAGGACATCGGCGACTTAGTGGAGATGCCGGTGAGCCGGCTGGCAGACTGGCTGGATGCGCTCAAGCTGCCGGAGGAGGATGTGAAGGTGGGCGCGCGCCTGCTCGATGAGCTCCGCCGCAGGGTGCGGCTCTTGGTCGACATCGGCCTCGGGTACCTGACCCTCGACCGCGTCTCGGGAACCCTCTCTGGGGGCGAGAGCCAGCGGATCAATCTCGCCACCTCGCTCGGTGGGGGTCTCATCGGTGCGCTCTATGTCCTTGATGAGCCCTCGATTGGACTTCATGCGAGGGACAGCCACCTCCTGATCGACATCGTCAGAAGACTCACCGATGCCGGCAATACCGTGGTCGTGGTGGAGCACGATGAGGAGATGATCCGCGCAGCGGACCACCTCGTCGACCTGGGGCCACTCGCCGGACGGCTCGGCGGTGAGATCGTCTACGAGGGGAGCCCGGCGGAGCTGCCGGCTCGTAAGAGCAAGAGCCTGACGGTGGAGTACCTAACGGGGCGGATGATGATCCCGTGGCCGGAGGAGCGGCACCCCTTCTCCCACACCATAGACATCAAGGGCGCCTATCGGCACAATCTGAAGAATATAGATGTCTCCATCCCCCTCGGGGTGATCACGGTGGTCACCGGGGTGAGCGGCTCCGGCAAGAGTACGCTGATGAAGGACCTGCTCTACGAGGGGATGAGTAAGTACCTGCTCTACGGCCTCTCCGGTGTCAAGCTGGATATGAAGGGGCTGAGAGGGGACCTCAATGCCGTCGACAGGGTGGAGTATGTGGATCAGGATGCGCTGGGCCTCAGCTCGCGCTCCAACCCCGCCACCTACATCGACCTCTACGACGACCTGCGGTCGCTGATGGGGCAGCAGCCGCTGGCTCGACAGATGGGCTTCGGACCGGGAGACTTCTCCTTCAATCGCGAGGGCGGTCGGTGCGAAAATTGTCAGGGCGAGGGCTACGTCACCGTGGAGATGCAGTTTATGGCTGATATGCGGCTCCTCTGCGAGGAGTGCCACGGCAAGCGCTTCAAGGACGACATCCTCGAGGTGACCTTCCACGACAAGAATATCTACGACTTCCTCGAGATGACCGTCGAGGAGGCGATTGACTTCTTCACCCCTCTCACGGAGGAGGCTAAGGAGGTCTCCTCCATCCTGCAGGGGCTGCAGGTGCTGAGTGATGTGGGGCTTGGGTATGTCCATCTGGGGCAGTCGTCGTCGACGCTCTCTGGCGGTGAGAGTCAGCGACTCAAGCTCGCCTCCTACCTCGCCGGGGTGACGGAGAAGAGCCTCTTCATCTTTGACGAGCCGACCACCGGCCTCCACATACACGACATACGGACGCTGATGGGGACCTTCCGCAGACTGGTGGAGGCGGGGCACACCGTCGTCATCGTGGAGCACAATCTGGAGGTGGTGAAGCTCGCCGATCACGTCATCGACCTGGGGCCTGAGGGCGGTCTCGAGGGGGGACACCTCGTCTTTGCCGGCACTCCGGAGGAGCTGATGGAGTGCAAGGAGTCCTACACAGGGCAGTACCTCCGGCAGCTCTACGACCGCCAGCACCCGGCGACGAAGCGCCGCCCCAAGACTAAGAAACCAACGACCAAGAAACAATAAGCAGTACTATGACTTACGAGGAGACACTGGACTTTCTCTTTAAGCAACTACCGGTCTATCAGATCGAGGGCGGAAGGGCCTATAAGCCGGGGCTGGAGCGGACGCGCGAGATCCTCGCCGCCTGTGGCCGTCCGGATCGGGAGCTGACCGCTCTCCATGTGGCGGGGACCAATGGTAAGGGCTCTACCTCTTACCTCCTCGCCTCCGTGCTGCGTGCTGCCGGACTGAAGGTGGGGCTCTTCACCTCGCCCCATATCGTCACCTACAGGGAGCGAATACGGATCAATGGGGAGATGATCTCGGAGGAGTACATCACCCGATTTGTGGAGCAATTTCTCCGCGATCTTGGTGACCACTTACAGCCATCGTTCTTTGAGCTGACCACGGCGCTCGCCTTCCGCTACTTTGTGGATGAGAGGGTGGACATCGCCGTGGTGGAGGTCGGTATGGGCGGTCGGCTCGACAGCACCAACGTCCTCAGCCCCCTCGTCAGCGTGATCACAAATGTGAGCATGGATCACATGCAGTTCCTCGGCAATACGCTCGGCGAGATCGCTCATGAGAAAGCGGGGATCATCAAGCCTCATACCCCGGTGGTACTGGGACGGAGCATCGACGAGCCTGTACTGGAGGTGGTGCGGGCTAAGGCAGCTGAGGAGCAGGCACCCCTCACGCTGGCGGATCGGTCGGATGAGATCCTGTCGCACGAGGAGATCGAGGGGGTAGGGTACCGAGTGGAGACAAAGACCTTTGGCACCATTGATCTGCCACTCATGGGGGCATACCAGCTGCAGAATCTCGGGACCGTCCTCGAGACGATCAAGCTGATCCGCGATCGGTACGGGATCACCCCGGAGATGGTCCGGGAGGGGGTCGCCCGGGTGGCGGACTTCGGTCTCAGCGGTCGGCTGCAGATGATCCGGCAGAGCGACCCGCGGATCTTCATCGACGCCGGGCACAATATCGGCGCCTGGGCTTACCTCGGTCCTCAGCTCGAGGCCTGGGCCTGGGCCGGGGGGCTTGCCGTGGTGCTGGGCATGTCGGCCGACAAGGATGTCGACCACGTGATGGAGCGGCTGCCGAGGGAGACGCACCTCATCTGCACCCGGGCCCATGTGGAGCGCGCGATGAGTGCTGCGGACTTTGCCGAGCACGCTCGGTCGCACGGCATCGAGCCGGTGCTGGTGATCGAGGATGTGCGGGAGGCGTACCGTGCAGCAATCGACTACTGCCGGGCGCACTCTGTCCGGACGCTCTTCGTCGGTGGCAGCTTCTTCGTCCTCTCCGACCTGCTCTCCGACACCGACGAGACCGCCCGATAAGTTTGTTATAAATAGCTCTATGACCACCATGACCTCACACCCACCCATAGACTTTGTCGTCACATGGGTCGACATGAACGACCCCGCCTGGCAGGAGGACTACCGCACCTACTCGGGCAATGCCAAGGGAGGCAATGCGACCTCGGTGGCGCGCTTCAGGGACTACGGCCTGCTCCGATATTGGTTTCGCAGTGTAGAGACCTTCTGCCCCTGGGTCCACAGGATCTTCTTCGTGACCTGCGGACAGCATCCCGACTGGCTCAGGAGTGATCATGAGCGGCTGACGCTCGTCGATCACAGAGACTACATCCCGGAGGCGGCTCTACCGACCTTCAACTCCAGCCTCATCGAGATGTTTCTCCACCGCATCCCCGGGCTCTCTGAGCACTTTGTCTACTTCAATGACGATGTCTTCCCGATCTCACCTGTGGATCAGACACGCTTCTTCCGCGACGGACTACCCTGTGACATTGCAGCCTTCCGCCTCAACTTAGGTGTCGGGCTGTGGGCGAAGTGTCTGAAGAACAACCTGCGCATCATCAATCGCCGCTTCGAAAAGAGGGAGATCCTCAGTCGCGACCGCGAGAAGTGGCTGGACCCCTCCTATGGCGGTAAGAGCCTACTTACCCGGCTGACCCTCTGGTATCCGGACTTCCTGACGCTTAAGGTGCCTCACAATGCGCAGCCCTATCTCAAGCAAACCCTTGAGGAGGTGTGGGACTACGCCGGCGAAGAGCTGGAGACGATTATCCCCCACCGCTTTAGGCACGAGGGGGACTTCACTCAGGAGCTATTCCGCACTTGGCAGATCTGCCGCTCCAATTTTTCTCCATACAATACTTATAGGGATACGAAGATGTTTCCGCTCGCCGTGCGACTAAACGCAGCCGAGCGGGCGATACGTGAGCAGAGCTATAAGCTGATCTGTATCAATGATAACGCTCTGATCAAAAACTATGATCAGGCGATGGCAGGTCTCCGCGATGCGCTCAACAGCATCCTCCCGGAGAAGAGCTCCTTCGAGCTATAGCTCCTCCGTCAGGCAGTCCTGACGAGGGGCGAGGAGTCTCTGCCTGATCTTGCGGATGAGGTAGGGCAGGCTGTCGGAGGTGACGCCCGGGATCCGATCGATCCCCTGCTCTGCCGCTATGGCGAGGATCCTCTCCCGGGCATGCTTCCGATCCCGCCGGCGACGAAGGTGCGCCTCCTTGCTGCGTGTCTGCATACTGGATCCCTCGCTACGGACATAGAGGTACTCCGCACCGGGGACGGTGACGATGGACCGTGTAAACCATAGGGCGGCAAAGGAGAAGGGCAGATCCTCCATCAGTCTTCCCGGCTCAAAGGTGAGGTTATGGTCCTTTATCAGTCTCAGGGGAAAGAGGTATCTAACCGCATAGCCCCACTTCCCGACCCACGTCACCCTGAGCCTGTCAGTCGGGTCAGATACCACCTCCCGCTTCCTGAAGATCTGTGTCTTGCTCGGTGCCGCCTGATGGATCATCCCACAGCAGGCAGTCTCAGCACCGGTCTCAGTGATGGCTCTGAGCATCTCCTCATAGAAGTGACTATTGATCCGATCATCGATGTCGAGGAAGTGGATGTAGTCCCCCGTCGCCTGACGTAGACCGACATTGCGGGCAACGGCAGCTCCTCCATTCTCCTTACACTCGATCAGCGTGATGCCGGGCTCTCTCCTGAGCACGTCAGGCGACCCGTCTGTGGAGCCGTCGTCCACGATGATTATCTGCTCAGGGGCGTGCGTCTGTCTCCTCAGCATCCGGAGTGCTGCGGAGATGTGATCAGCTGCATTGTAGCAGGGTATGATCACCGTCAGGGTCGGTAGGGAGGGAGTTGTCATACAGAGGTAAAGGTACTACATATTAATTGACTAATTTTGCCCCGGTAAAGTCTTATATAAAGGTAAAGAAGGTATGAGTCTCCGCTCCATCATCACTAACTGGAATCACAGACGCCTCCAGATCCGTCTGAAGGGCAAGCAGGCTGCTATGGCACGCTTCTGGGACAGGGCGATCCGCGACTACTACGCCGGTCGTCTCCCTAAGTACAGGATAGAGCCGAAGCAGGACCTTGGCTCTCAGACCATCATTTGGCAATATTGGGGACAGGGCTTCAGCGGAGATCAGCCGCCTCTGGTGGTCAAGTACTGTCTGGAGACGGTGGAGCGCTACAGGGGGGACTGCCGCGTGATCCACCTATCCGATGACACGATCTCAGACTACATCGATCTGCCGGACTTTATCCGGGAGGGGCTGAGGGATAATCCCTCCCTGACACGCACGTTTTTCTCTGACCTACTTCGCCTCGCCCTCTTAGAGGCGTATGGAGGCGTATGGCTTGACTCGACGATCTTGCTGACGCGTGAGCTGCCACAGCGCTATCTGGATATGGACTTCTTTGCCTACCAGCTGCCCGACGATCAGCCCGACAAGGACTTCTGGTCCAAGACCCTCTGGGCAGTCTGCTGCTGGGATGAGGACTTCCTCGTGAGGTACCACAGTGCAGTCCTCTTCGCCCACCGTGGCTCGGAGATCATCTCGACACTGCTTGACCTGATGCTCTACTACTGGAGTGATCCCGAGCGTCGGGTGACCTACTACCACTTCTTCCACGTCCTCTTCTACGAGCTGGTGCAGATCGGTCCGCTACGGGATCAGAATTGCCCCATCGAGACCTATACCGATATGGAGTCGCTGATGCAGGTGGCGCGAGGTCGCTGGCGCGATGACTTTGAGACCCCCGCTGAGCTCTTGAAGCGCATCCCGATACATAAGCTGACCTTCAAGTTCCCCGAGGTCAATGATCGGCTGCTCAAGATCCTCTCGGAAAATCAGGCGATCCGCCTATCGAAGTAGCTCGGACAGTAGCTGCTCCCACTCCGTGGCTATGCGGTCTAGGTCAAAGCGGTGCACATACTCTGCCGCATGACGACTCATCGACCGCAGGCTCTCCTCATCGGACATCAGGCGATCCAGCTCTCGGGCGAGTGCCTCTCGGTCTCCTGGCGTGATCAGGCTCCCGGCTCGCCCTTTGTCCAGTATCTCCTCCGCCGCTCCGTAGCTGTCGTAGATCACCGGTACTACAGCGTGTTGCATCGCTTCCGTCACGGTCATTCCCCAGCCCTCATACTTGCTGGCCATCACTAATATCCGGGCCGTCGTGTAGTAGCGCTCAGGGTCCTGTATCCCCTCGATCGCACAGCGAGGTAGGTCTGCCTGCTCGAGTACTCTTCTGCAGGGGCCGTCACCGACGAAGGCGATCCGCCAGTCGGGGTGTGCCGACGAGACCTGCTGCCATACCCTGACCAGGTCGGTGATCCCCTTCTCCTCCGACAGTCGTCCGACGTAGAGGACGACCCTCTCCTTCACCGACGGATCCACTGCGGTGTGAGAGGGGTAGCGATTGGCATTGGCGATGGCGTGGAGCTTGCTGTCGTCCGTGAGACCGGCGATCTCTACGAATAGGTCTCGGTACCGATCGGATAGGAGGACAAAAGCATCACACTCATCATACAGCCGCCGCCAGGGACGACGACGCTTCCGGTACCGGATAGCTCGGACTGCCGTCCCTATCAGTCCGGGAGGAGCACTCTTCTTGAGGAAATAGTCCGGCGTCGTGTGGAGGACAAAGACGAGCTTAGCCCCGATCTCCTGAGCGATACGATGAAGGAGCTGCCCGACACTGCCTCGGTAGGCATTGTGGCAGACAATGACCTCGACCCGATTTTGGACGAAGAAATCCCGCAGAGCCTGATAATTGGCGGCGCCTCCCGGCTTGTGCGAAGAGGGGAGGACCAGCAGATCCATCCAGTCGGGAGAGTCGTAGTATTTCTCAAAGGAGACGAAGCAGCCGTGATGCCCCCTCTCGATCAGAGCCTTCCCCAGCTCGGTGGCTACCCGCTCCAGTCCTCCCATGACAAGGTTGAAGGACCACCAGGTGACAAATCCAATGTTCACTACTCCGTATCTGACGCAATCATTAGGAGTGCAAGATAGTCAATCCTTGGTATATTTAGCACGTAAATAAGTCAAAGAGAATTATGTGGGATCTGATCAGTGCTATCAAGGAGCTCAATCACGAGCGCGTCTATCGACGTTTGCTCAGGAACCATCGTCGCCAAGCAGAGCTCTGGAGAAGCTATATCGAGGACTACTATCAGGGCAGGGTGCCGAAGTACAGGCTCCTGCCCAAGAAGCCCGAGCTCGTGGGCAAGCGAGTGGTGTGGCAGTACTGGGGTCAGTCTCTCGATCGGGCTACGCTCCCGGAGGTGACCCGTATCTCCTTTGACTCCATAGATCATTACTGCCGGGAGCATCAGGTCATCCGCCTCAGCGATGAGACGGTCTCTGACTATGTGGACATGCCGCCGGTCATCCTTGAGGCCCTTTCCCGTGACCCTTACCTATCGAGGTCGGTCTACTCGGATCTGCTTCGCCTGGCGCTCCTCGAGGTCTACGGCGGCGTATGGCTCGATGCCACTATTTACCTCGATCGGGAGCTAGACCCGTGGTATTGGGAGCAGGACTTTTTCGTCTTCCAGCGAGATCCCGAGCAGTCCCACAAGAGAGACTGGCATAGGGCGCTGCCCTTTTACTGCAGTTGGGACGAGGACTTTATGACCAATATGCTCAGCTCCGTCTTCTTTGCTCAGCTCGGTAGTGAGGTGGTGTCGACGCTCTTCGACCTGCTCTGTTACTACTGGCAGGAGCGGGACCCGAAGGAGAGACCGATAATGTACCTCTTTTTCCAGGTGCTCTTTGACCTCCTCGTCCGCCGGGAGGAAGCTCCTCTTCATCAGCTCAATTGCCCCGTCCGAAGTAATGCAGATATCGAGAGTCTCCAGCTGATGGCGCTCGGTCGCTGGCCGGAGTACTTCCCATCCATTGAGGAAGTGCTGAGAGATCATCCGATCCAGAAGCTCTCCAATAGGGTCCCTCACTCTGTCCCGAGACTAAGGCAGATTTTGCAGGAGGCGGGCCGGCTCTGACAGGAATATTATTCCCACCAGCAGCCAGACAGACTCGATCAACTGAGGAACAGTGAGCAAGGGGGGCTCTTAACGCATCAGATAGTACTCTTATCCCTATGATGACGCCATTGATGGGCTACTATTCTATGATCTCATTTGTGGTGAATGAAAAAAATAGCTAATATTGCGAGTACATACTTTGGTGTCGTCTGCCTTGTGTCTAAGGGTAAGACGATGAAAAGGGAATCAGGTGCAAGACCTGAGCAGACCCACTGCCGTAAGCTTCAATAGAAGCTCCCCGCACACTCTATTAGATCCACTATTGCCACTATGGTAATGGGAAGGATGTGAGGGGAGGAAGCAAGCCGGAAGACCTGCCACGAGTATATGAGATGTGAGCTTCGGGGAATGAGGGGCTCCATCATCGGTGTGTGTTTCCCACTTGACGTAGAGGGTGCTGCTTGTACTCAGTCGCTCACCGACCACATCCTCTCCCCACACAGGAGGAGTTTATTTAACTTTTATATCATCTTACTGAGTAGAGTATGACAAAGAACACAGGTAGAGTCTTGTCGCTGTTGGCTGTCCTCGTGACAGCCTTCGGTTGCTCCTATGACGACAGCGGTCTCTGGAAGGAGGTCGACAAGATCAAAACAGAGCTCAAGCAGCTGAGAGATCAGATCACATCTGCACAGACTGTAGTAGACGCCCTCTCCAAAGGGAATGTGATCACGGGTGTGACACCTCTTCCCGATAATGAGGGATGGAGAATCACTCTGAGTGGCAATGCACAGCCGATAGAGATCCGGAATGGTAAACCGGCTGAGGTCAATATCGCCAAGGAGGGAGACCGCTTCTACTGGGTACTTATCCAGCCTGATGGGACTCAGGTCTTCCTCACAGATAAGGAGGGCAATAAGATCCCCGTTACAGGCAATGATGGAGCTCCCGGTGCCCCCGGGGAGAAGGGAGAGCCCGGTGCCCCGGGACACTCTCCCTCGATTGCCATTGATAGTGATGGCTTCTGGACTGTTGACGGAGAGAGACTGAAAGACCCTGATGGGAAAGAGGTCAAAGCTCAGGGAGACTCCTTCTTCAAGGATGTCAGGGTTGACAAGAGAAAGGGCGTGGTTGTCTTCACGCTCGCCGGAGGAGAGTCCTTCACCCTGCCGATAGCCGGAGCCACTCATCTTCATATCAATGAGCCTAAGGGAGCTCCGTACCACTCCTTTGAGTACGGAGAGAAGACACGATCCATCAAGCTGGATGCTGAGGGCATCCAAGACCTGACGATCGCCAAGCAGCCTGACGGCTGGACAGTCCGCATCGGTCAGAATTTCCCCCTCGCTATAGAGGTAACTCCTCCGGCATCGGGCTCCTACTGCTCTGGTGGGATCATCGTCGTGGAGGGAGTGGATGCAGACGGGAAGCTCTATCGAGCCTCCACAGATGTGAGAGTAGCCGACTTTACCGACCCGAGGGGTGTCTTCGTCGTCGTGGAGGGCAATATGACCGACTCCAATGGGATGCTGATGTACTACGATGGGGAAGGGAGAGAGTACCGGCACATCTTCCGCAACGCTAATCCCGGCAAGACGATTGGCAATGTGGTGCAGGATATGTTCATCTACAAGGACAAGGTCTATCTCATCACTCAGAATGGTACGCGTAAGGATCTTGGCGGAGAGGGTAGGCTCGTCATCTGTGATCTCAAGACGATGAAGATGCTCAGCAAGGATGCCCTTGACATCCCGATCACCGATCCTGAGGCCAAAGGCGCCCATGCATGGCCTCAGCACCTGATCGTCACCAGCCCCACTCAGATCTTCATACAGTATGGCTCGTCTGACTATGAGCGTACGGGCGGTATGCGAGAGATCACCCTGGCAGACGATAAGGTGACAAAGATCTCCGAAGACATTGAGGGGACCTATGGTCTCTGGACAAAGGAGAATGCCATCAAGGCGAGAATGATCCTCTCCAAGGGGAAGATCTACTTCGCTCACGGTCACGGCGTAAGCATCCTAGATCCAGCAACATCAAAGGTCATCAAGACGGTGAAGATGGCGGGACGGCAGTGTAAGGACGTGGTCAAGGGGGCTAATGGGAACCTATTTGCATTCTTTGCCGGCACCTTCACCGGAAATATGCAGTGGGGAGCTCAATTCACCTCTAACCCGCTGATCGTGGAGCTGGATAAGGAGGGGAATATCATTGATCAAGCAGAGGCTCCGGCACAGATCACGCTCCCCATTGCCACATGGTCACCCAACATAGGTGCCTGTGCATCCTTCACTGATCCTTACCTCTACTTCAGGGGTACCTCTGACTTCAATTCCTATACGGCCGCTCGGTACAATTATGAGACCGACACCTTTGACAGTCAGTACATCGTCACCCCTTATGTCAATTACGGGTATATGGGTGTCGATAAGTATACCGGGAAGCTGTGGATAGGGACCTCCAAGGACTATACCACAAGTACAGTATTCAATTACACTGTCGGTGACCAGCCTGCTCCTGTAGGGGAGTTCTTCTACGGCTCGAGAGAGGGCGCCAGCCCGGCGGGCGTGGACTTCTACTACCGATTTACGAATGAGTGGATCAATAAGTAACCGATAGATCAATAGCCTGCATTCCTTTGGTTAGGAGTGCAGGCACAAGTAGAGCGAAGAGAGTCGGTGTGATGAAAAAGAAAAGGTCTATAGGTACCCTGCTTTTCCTGCTGTACGCAGTCACCTGCTCTTGCCGTCTCACGGCACAGAGCAATCTCTCGGATACGCTCTTTCGCCTCCCCGAGGTGGTCGTGCAGGAGACTATCCGGAGACAAGAGGTGATCCGGGGGCAGGTGCTCGAGGGACCCTCACTGCAGCGGATGAGTACATTCTCCATAGCGGATGCGGTTCGCTTTTTCTCGGGCGTACAGATCAAGGACTATGGAGGTATTGGCGGACTCAAGACGATCAATATCAGAGGTATGGGCTCCCAGCATGTCGGGATATTCTATGACGGGATAGAGGTGGGAAACGCCCAAAACGGACAAGTCGACCTCGGAAAATTCTCGATGGACAACATCGCATCCATTTCCCTCTATAATGGTCAGAGGAGCATGATCTTCCAGCCGGCTAAGGACTTTGGTAGTGCCGGCTCTGTATACATCAAGACACGTAAGCCGAGCTTCATCGATGGCAAGGAGAGTAATCTCAGGCTTACAGCGAGGGGTGGCTCATTCGGCTACCTATCATCCTCCATCCTCTTGGAGCGTAAGCTGCCTCGGCACTATGCCATAGGTGCCAACGCCGAGGTTATCCGATCTCGCGGCAATTACCCCTTCAAGTATCGCCGACTGTTCCAGGACGGCGTGACGGCATACGACACTACTGCATACCGAGAGAATAGCGATATCACAGCTTATCGTGTAGAGGCTTCTCTCTACAAGACCCTCGAGGATGGAGCATGGGACATACACGGATACTACTACCGGTCTCACAGAGGTCTGCCCGGTCCCATCATCAGAAATGTCTTTAAGCACGGGCAGCGGCTCACTGATGAGAACGCTTTCGTCCAGAGTAAGTACAGTATGGACTTCTCCGATCTCTATGCCCTGAAGCTTAATGTCAAGTATGCCAATGACTACACCCGATATGTCGATGATGAGTGGACCAGCCCCACCTATGTGGACAACGAGTACCTGCAGCATGAGGTGTACCTATCAGCGGCCAACTTACTCCGTATACGCCCCTGGTGGCATATCAGTCTCTCGACGGACTACCAGTATAATATGATGAAGGCCAATCTAGTCAACTTCTCCGAGCCTACACGACACACCGCCCTCATCGCCTTGGCGACACAGCTCCGCTGGGGATCCTTGCTGACACTCCAGCTCAGCGGTCTTGAGACGATTGTCCGGGAGACGGTAAAGAGAAATGCAGCTGCCCCACCGAAGGACATTTTCACTCCCTCCGTCTTTCTCTCCTTCAAGCCGTGGGAGGAGCACGATCTCACCATCGATGCTTTCTACAAGCGCATCTTCAGGATGCCGACCTTCAATGACCTGTACTACACATTTATAGGCAATGCTGCCCTTAGGCCGGAGTACACCAGACAGCTCAGTCTCGGGGTGCACTACGATCTGGAGCGCTCCGAGGGGTGGCTGCGGAAAGTTGATCTCAAGGCAGAGGCGTACCTAAATCACGTCACCGATAAGATCATCGCCGTCCCGGCAGGGAATATGTTTCGCTGGATGATGCTCAATCTGGGACAGGTGGAGGTCACCGGTCTGGAGCTCAATGCCTCTCTCGGGACAATGCTCCTACCGGACTTTGCAGTCTCTTGCCGAGCAGGCTACACGTACCAGAGTGCCATTGATGTCACCTCGAGTGAGGACAAGAACTACCGACACCAGATCATCTACATTCCCAAGCACAGTGGCTCCTTCACGACGATGATGGACTACAAGAGCTGGGGCGTGAATTACAGCTTCATCTATACCGGCATACGATACAATGCTAAGTACAACGATGTGAATAGTCGTATGCTCCCATGGTACACAAGCGATCTCTCCTTCCGGAAGACCTTCACCGGCTTGGGCGGGAGGGGTCTTGTCAGGGCCTCCGTGGATATCAATAATATCTTTGATCAGCACTATGATGTGGTGCTGAATTACCCAATGCCGGGACGTAATTACAAGCTTACTATTGCGCTGATCCTCTAAGAAATACTGCCATGATCCGGAGACTTACACATACTATCGCACTTCTACTTATCTGCAGCCTGACTCTCGTAGGCTGCCGAGGGGAGTATGAGATCTTGCCCGTCGTCTCCAATGAGCTCAATATCCCTCATGAGGACTACAAGGATCTGAGAGGTTTTTATCTCCTCAATGAGGGTAATATGGGGAGTAACAAGGCGACCCTCGACTACTGTGATCTAAGCACCGGGGTGTACCATCGGAATGTCTATGCGGAAGCCAATCCTCATATGGTCAAGGAGCTGGGTGACGTCGGCAATGACATTGGGATCTTCGGTAGTAAGCTGTACGCCGTGATCAATGTCTCCAATTTCATCGAAGTGATGGACGCACGCACTGCCAAGCATATCGGGATGATCAAGATCCCCAACGTGAGGTACATCATATTCAATGAAGCTAATGGTAAGGCCTACGCCTCGTCATATGTGGCACCGGTGAAATTTGACCAAAACGCCCGTGTCGGCTATGTCGCCGAGATTGACACTGCCACGCTGGAGGTCACCCGGACCTGCAATGTAGGCTATCAGCCGGAGGAGATGGTGATCTGGTACGACCGTAAGGAGAATAGGCAGAAGCTGTATGTAGCCAACTCTGGTGGCTATATGTTCCCCAATTACGACCATACGATCTCCGTCATCGATCTCAATACCTTTACTCAAGAGCGGAAGATCGATGTGGACATTAACCTCCACCGACTGCGTAAGGGGAAGCTGTCTGAGGACAGTAATGGACCACAGGAGCTAATCGTCACCAGCAGAGGAGACTATTATGATCATCCGTCAAGGCTTTTCTTCATAGACCTTAAGACCGACCAGGTCATCGATACTCTCAGCAAGGCGGTCACCAATCTCTACATCGACTACGAGACAGACAAAGCCTACTTCTATGCCGTGGACTGGAGCTATAATACCCAGAAGAATACCATCACCTATGGGACATTTGACATACGCACCCACGAGCTCACCTCCACCAACTTCATCAAGGATCACACGGAGGAGGACATACGCATACCTTATGGTATAGCGGTCAATCCTGTCAATAAAGATATATACATCACAGACGCCCTTGACTATGTAACGCCGGGAGACTTGCGTTGCTACGGCAAGGACGGATACCTCAAGTGGAAGACGGACACCGGGGATATTCCCGGTCACTTCGCCTTCCTGTATCACAAATAACTCATTCATGCCCATGAAACACACTCTACAAGCCAATCTGCTGCTTACTATGCTCCTACTCCTGGTAGGCGGCCTCTCCGGGTGCAGGGACATCGAGTCAAAGATGCCTCCTACGATCACTATGGAGAAGACGTACACCATCAAGCCTGATCGCAAGCTGCTGATCACACCTGAGGTGTCTAATGACAACATCAATACGATTTACTCCTGGAAGCTGGACGGAAGGGTCATCTCTACAGAGAAGAACCTTGAGTACTCCTTCCCCATCACCGGAGACTACACTATCAAGTATAGCGTCTCGACAGCAGACGGAACGGCATGGCAGGAGATCGTCGTAAAGGTTGTTGACCTCGAGCTACCCATCATCGGGATGAAGGAGGGCAACGACATCTTGGCTGAGACAGGGGAGCTTCTGACGCTCACCCCCGAGATAGCCAATACGGAGAATATCAAGTATACCTGGGAGCTTGATGGGAAGGCGGTTTCCAGCGAGCCGGTCTTTGAGCTGCGACCGGATAAGGAGGGCGTACACTTCGTTCATCTCTTTACTCAGAATGACGATGGAGAGGACGACTACTTGGTCAAGGTGGTGGTGGTCCCCTCCATACCACTAGAGATAAGCTTCCCCTATCCGCAGCACTCCGGCACGGTAGGTCGTCCGCTCCGTATAGAGCCCCGGATCACCACCACGAAAAACATCTCCTATGAGTGGTCCGTGGACGGACAGGTGATTGAGGACCAGACCGGGCCGATACTCGTCTATACGCCCACCCGGGTGGGAACCCTGCAGGTGAAGGTCTGCGCCTACAAGACAGATCCAAGCGGAGCGAAGAAAGAGAGCGCGGGAGAGTCGATCATACCGGTGCAGGTGGGAGAGCCCGATGCACACTTCCGAAGCTTTAATCCTGCGAAGAGTAGTAAGTACGGGGGCAAGGTCTACGAGTTCCTCGCCGCTCCGGGACAGTTTGTCAATGAGGGATACAGTGCTCACACCATGGATGATGCTATCAAGTATGCTGAGGAGCGACTGTCACAGGATGTCTATGTCTCACTGGGTGGGTTTGGAGGATACCTCGTCATTGGATTTGACCACAGTATCCCCAATACCGGCGCTTTCAAGGGGTACGACTTCGCTGTAATGGGCAATTCCTTTAAGGGTAGCTCTGAGCCGGGCATTGTGTGGGTTATGCAGGATGAGAATGGAAATGGTCTCCCGGATGACAACTGGTATGAACTCAGAGGTAGTGAGACCGGTAAGGAGGGGACTATACAGGACTATGAGGTGACTTACTTCCGTCCTGCAACGGCCCGATCAAATGTCCTCTGGGCAGACAATATGGGTAACACCGGAGAGATAGACTGGCTCAACTTCCACCAGCAAGACTCCTACTATCCAATATGGGTCAAGCCGAATAGATATGTCCTCAGAGGGACTCGTCTTAAGAGTGCCAACTTTGACCAGTCCGGTCAGGGCACCTACTGGATCAATCCTGAGTACGAGTGGGGGTATGTGGACAACTTCAGCCCGATAGATCGACTGACCGATGATATCAATTACGGCGCAGCACCTAATGCCAATCACTTCAGGATCAAGGATGCCATGGACTCCAATGGGAAGCCCATACATCTGGAGTATATCGACTTCGTCAAGGTCGTCACGGGACTGAATACCAAGTCCGGATGGCTTGGGGAAGTATCCACCGAGTGCTTCAAGTTCATTGACATCCAAGTACCATCAAGCAAGTAAGAGATATGAGAAATAGATTCATCACAAGTGGCGGGATCCTCCTTTTTACAATCATTATGCTCCTCATGTCCGGTTGCAAAGAGGATATGCCGGACTTTGAGGGAGACAATCGCATACTCAGCTTTGCCCTCACTCTGGGTGGAGAGGAGTATCCGGCTTACACTGAGGGCGAGAGCAAGCTGGTGATCACCATCCCGGTCGGAGTGGATCTCACAGACGCTAAGCCGAGGTATCTACTGAGTGAGAATGCGACCATTTTCCCCGCTCCGGAGAGGGTCCGCGACTGGAGGGAGGATCAAGTCTTCAGGGTTACCTCGGCCTCCGGCAAGGGACGCTCATATATCCTGAGAGTGATCACCGATCACCCCACGTCCCAGTATGATGTACGTCTCACTACCGATGCAGAGGTGAGGGTCTTTGGGGCAACTCACACCGGTGTGGTGAGAGGAAATCTGATCATTGGAGCTGCTACAGGGCGGGACTCCATCTCAGACATTTCGCCACTCACAGCGCTGACCAAGGTGGAGCAAGGCATTGTCATCAATCCTACATTCAAGGGGACAGACCTCACGGGGCTCCGAAATGTCTCTGAGGTCGGCAGTCTCGTCATACGGAGTGCCAAGGAGCTCAAGAAAGCTGAGCTGAGATCCTTGCGGGTGGTACACCGGGACATATCTCTTGAGAGTGACGTCCTTGAGGAGGTACACTTCCCTCTTCTGCAGCAAGTCGAGGGTACACTTAAGTTGCAGAGTAAGTCGATGCGCTCGCTGCTACTACCCGGTCTCTCCACTAGCGGGAGCCTCATCGTCATGAATTGTCCAATCCTCAGCTTCGTCAATTTGCCGGTACTTAAGTCGGTAAGTAAGGATCTGACTATCTCCACAGCGCCCATGCTCTCTGATCTCAAGTTGCGTCGTCTTGGGCGTGTCTCCGGGACCCTTTCCATCAAGGCCTCTGAGTCGCTACAGAATGTATCATTCCCCTCCCTTGAGGAGGTGGGCTCTGTCTCTATATCCTCGCCTAAGATGACAGATCTCTCGCTACCCCTTCTCGTCACGGCGGAGAATGTGGAGCTGTCCAATGTGCCACAGCTTGTCCGTCTCTCCCTCCCAAAGCTGAGTGAGGTGACAGGGGACTTCTTGATCTCCCAGGCTGGTCTTAAGAGCCTGTCAGATATACCCTTGACTAAGGTCGGAGGGAAGCTGAGTGTTATGAAAGTCTCCAATCTCTTCAATCTGGGATTGACGCTTGAGGCTCTTACGGCCGTCAAGAGTATTGTGATAGATACTTATCAGGGACACGAGGGGATTGATCTCTCCCATACGGGGATTACGGAGCTCGTGATCACCGATGCCCCTCACCTTACCTCCTTAGCTCTCCCCGAGTCGATGGACGTGGTGCGCCTCAAGGGCTTCTCTTACGTTAGCAGTGTTGAGGATGCCGGGACAGATGCATTTACTGCAGTCACGGGACTCAAGCATGTGGGGGAATTCTCTTACAATAATTACTGGACGAAAAAGAGTACTAAGGAACTCTCCTTCCCTAGCATTGAGACGATATCTCGGAAGCTTGAGGTCAGCGTTGCGATGGTAGAGAAGGTCTCCTTCCCGGCACTCACGACCGTCCATGCTCTTGAGGGTGACAAAACCCGGAAGAGGGCCAACATATACCTGAGTTATATCACTCAGTTTTACCAGCAGGAGGACCTCCATCCCGTGACGGATGTCCACACTCTCTCCTGTCCCCTCCTGACAGAGGCGGATGGTGTGGGAGCCAATAGTGTCACCCTTAAGACTTTGGATATGCCCAAGCTCCGGAGGGTCGATGAGCTCAAGCTTGACTGCATCTACTACACTGTCCATAATGACGCTATGGAGGATCTCAGCTCTCTTCCAAGCCTCAAGGAGGTACAGAGGGTGCATATCAGTAAGTACCGCGCCTTTAGGGACTACAGCTTCCTTAAGAAGGCGGTAGAGAGCGGATCCCTCACCTCCCTCTCTATATCCAAGTGTGGATACAATCCCTCCCTTGATGATCTCAAGGCGGGTCGGTTCACTAATAGGTAATGATGCATCTCACTATACACACATATAGACAAGAATAAGATGAATGCACGATATAGACTAAGTCTCTGTGCCTCCCTGATTGTATCGCTGCTCCTTCTCACTGCATGTGAGAGAGACACTCCATTCTCGGGAAGTGACGACTACCTATTGGACTTCTCGCTTCAGTCTGCTGATGGCGAGATCTACACAGCCCGTATTTCGGGTGAAGAGATCCGCATCGATCTCCCGCCGAGCTCGCTTCAGTCCGGTCTCAATCCGGTCTACCACATCAGCGAGCATGCTACCATTGCTCCCAGACCGGAGACAGTAAAGGACTGGTCTCTGGAGACAAAGTTTGAGATCACCTCTTACTCCGGGGCAAAGCGAGCCTACACCTATCGTCCCACACTTCTCTTTAAGGAGGCTACCGAGGATGTCCTCCTGAAGTCTGATGCTGAGGTGGAGGCCTTCGCCGCACGTGGAGTAGAGATCCTCAATGGCAGTCTGATCATCGGTGAGAAGGTCAAGAAGAATAGTCCGTCAGAGGAGAATTCACAGGTCACAAGCCTTGCCCCTCTTGCAGGTCTCCGCGAGGTGAGAGGAAGCGTCATCATCAGAGACAGCTATGTTGGGGAGCTCTTTGAGCTCAGCTCTTTGGAGCGTGTCACGGACATAGTCTTTGAGACAGATCGTATCAACCGGGTGAGGGCTGTCAGACTTCCCTCGCTTAAGTATGTCGGTGGGGACATTAAGTCTACCGGCTATGGTGGTAAGATCCGCTCAGATAGTCTGCGCATCATTGACCTGCCGAAGCTACACAGCCTGGGGGCTCTGCTACTTGAGGCCGACTCTGTGAGTGCTATCAAGCTTGGATCGCTGGTCGAGGCGGAGATGCTGAGTCTCAGCACATGTCGCTCGGCGATCCTGGACCTGTCAAGCCTCGAGAGGGTGGGTAGCCTCTACCTTGAGGACGAGCCGGCCTATGGCCAGGAGGAGCCGGGACCCATCACCTCCCTCAGTCTCCCCAAGCTAAAGACTTGCGAGGGTAACCTCGCTATAGAGGGTTTCCAAAAGGTGACTCAGGTTGATTTCTCCTCTCTTACTACTGTCGGAGGTGAGCTGAGTCTTGGGGGACTGCCCGGTCTCACCTCCCTTGAGCTACCGGAACTCACCCGGGCGGGAAGCTTACTGTACGCCTCCTACTCCTCCTCTCCGTCCAGCAACAACGAGCTGATCCGATCCATCACCTTACCTAAGCTGACAGAGGTGACAGATCGTTTGAGTCTGATGAGTTTCGTTGCTATGGAGGAGCTCTCTCTTCCCTCGCTGCGGGTCGTAGGGAACTTGGTGCTGTCAGCCACACTCCGATCCTATAGTCTGCCTGCACTGGAGGAGGTCAGGAGTAGTATCTCTCTCCCCTTCTTCAGTAAAGAGTCACTCCCTGAGCTTAGTCGTGTGACAGAGGTGGTCTTAATGCCCGTAGACGAGGGCAAGGGGCTCACCCTTGATCTCTCACCACTTAAGGGAGTGAAAAATGTGAAAGTCGTTGGTTGCACAGATGAGTGCACCGTCCTCCTCCCGAGCGAGATCGAGCAGCTCACCTACGCCCAGTCCGGTAAGACCTCCATTCCGGTCATCAAGGGGCTGGAGCGATGCAAGAAGATTATCTTTGACAATCCCTTCCAGCTCACCAGTGCAATCAGCCTCCCTGCCTCACTTAGGGTAGTCACAGGCGAGATCTCCCTCGCTTCCAATAACTATGGTCCCTTTTCCGCGCCCTCACTTGAGGAGGTGGGTAAGCTTTCTGTCATTGGTGGTGATGCGATGGTGTCTGTCAGTCTACCGAAGCTGAGGAAGGCAGAGTCCCTCACGCTCTGGTCGGGCGGACTTAAGGAGATTCTCCTCCCAGTGCTCTCTGAGGTCCAGACTTTCGCACTGGGGTACAATTCGTTTCCCAATTATGCTATGACTGCTCTCCCCGACCTCTCCTCCCTCACGCACGTTGGGAAAATCACGATTTCCGGCTTTAGTCAGTTAACCGACTACACAGGGGTCAGGACTGCAGTGGAGAGTGGCGTGATCCCAGATAATGGCTGGACGGTCACCAAGTGTGGGTACAATCCCACTCTTCAGGATCTCCGAGAGGGGCGCTATAAGCGGTAGTCACATCACACATTATTATCTGTCCGGTCCGGCAGAGTAACCTGCGCTGACCGGTCTATGGAGAGGAGCTGTACTGTCCTATAGATGTACAGCTCCTCTCCCCCTTTCAGACTTGACTGCCCGTGTGGCTGTGAGTAGGGGGGTACGGATGAGGATCACGCTTTATCAGATAGCAATAATCCGGATCCGGACTTGGCTACTTATTGCGGGGATGGTGGGTGAGGATCTCGTCGCGGAGGCCGGTGAGCTCGACGTGGGTGTAGATCTCCGTCGTGGCGATGTCGGCATGCCCGAGCATATCCCGGATGGCGGAGAGGGAGGCACCGCCCTCCAGCAGGTGGGTGGCAAAGGAGTGGCGTAGGGTGTGCGGGGAGATGGGCTTCTGGATGCCGGCCTCCTTGGCCAGCTCCTTGATCACCATAAATACCATCTGCCTCGAGAGCGGTCGCCCGAGACGGCTCAGGAAGAGGTAGTCCCGGCAGCCGGGCTTCTCGTGGATCTCCTGCCGGATCGGGATGTAGTCCTCGATCCGCGCCACCGCCGTGTCAGACATCGGTATGAGCCGTTCCTTGCTCCCCTTTCCCATCACACGGAGGTACTGGTGCTCGAGGAAGATGTGCTCGTACTTTAGCTCGCAGCACTCGCTGACCCGCAGCCCGCAGCTGTAGAGCAGCTCCAGCATGGCGGCATTGCGGACACCGTGAGCCGTGCTCAGGTCGATGCTGTCTATCAGCCGGTCGATCTCCTCCACCGTCAGCACCTCCGGCAGGCGCCGTCCGATCCGGGGGACCTCCAGCAGGTCGGTCGGATTGGCGGGGATGATCTCCTCGGCAAAGAGGTACCGGTAGAAGGATCTCACCCCGCTCACCACCCGCGCCATACTCCGGGCGTCAAGTCCCAGGTCGGCGAGGTAGGCAAGGAAGTGCTCCAGGTCGGGATAGGTAAGCTGCAGCACCTCCAGCCGCCGGTCAGCGGCATACTCGTAGAGGTGCTTGAGGTCAAAGGTGTAGCTCCGGATCGTATTGGGGCTCAGGTTTCGCCCCAGTGTGAGGTACTGCCGGAAGTCCTCCACCAGCTCAGGTAGCTTCTGCTCGTCTGTCATATCGTCCTTTCGCCACAGGCGAGGGTGTAGTAGGAGACACTCTCGGCACCCGCCTCCATCAGCGCCAGAGCACAGGCGGAGAGGGTCGCACCGGTCGTCAGCACGTCATCGATGATCAGGATCCTTCGGCGAGAGACCTTGTCGGGATCGGGGACGAAAAAAGCCTCCCGCATCGATGCCCACCGTGCCTCTCGCCCTCTGTGGGTCTGGGTGCCGGTGCTGTCACGTCGGGCGAGGAGCGTCTCGTCAAGGGGGATGCCGAGGACACCCGTCAGTCCGCGGGCGATGTAGGCCGACTGGTTGTAGCCACGCCGGCGGAGACGCCTCGGCGTGAGGGGAACCGGCACCGCCACCCCTATGTCGGCAAAGTGTCCCGCCCTGAGGTGCTCCGGGGCGAAGAGTCGCCCAAGTCGCTCCCCCAGCTCGGGATGCCCCTCGTACTTGATCGTATGGATAAGGTCTCGCACGGGATTGTGGTGCGTAAAGCCGAGGTCGCTCCGATACTCGGTGAAGGGAGCGTGTCCCTCGATCCGCTTCTCCGCATCGTAGAGCGCCTCCGATCCCGGGTAGCGGGGCAGGAGGTCGAGGCAGGCGGGGCAGATCATCAGTCGGTCAGCGGATAGCCGCTCGCCACAGACGAGACAGTAGTGAGGGAAGAGCGTGCTGCCCAGCTCCATCGCTGCCACGCTGAGCCACTCCGCTACTCGTACCATCGCTCCTCGTCCCCGCTCTCCACCGTGAGGTCCATCTCCCGTAGCACCTCCTCGGTGATCTCGGAGGGGTAGCCGCGCCCATAGGCTGCGGTCATCAGCCGTCCGCGGAGGTCGTAGGCGGACTTCGCCTTCTTGCGGTATCGCTCGAGCTTCGGCGCCAGGTAGCGCTCAAGAAGGTCGATCCACTTAGAGTCAGGGATCGCCGCCAGCTCACGCTCTATCGCCTCATCGGAGACCCCCTTGCCCCGCAGCTCTCGCCTTAGCATAAAGGGTCCCTTGCCGAGGAGCTCCGTCTTGTCCGCCACGAAGTGCCGCACATACCGCTCCTCATCGATGAAGTGCTGTGACCTCAGCCACTCCAGTATCTGCTCCACCTCCTCCGCGGAGATGGGCGCGAGAGACCACTTGTAGAGCTTGTCGGTCACCTCTTTCGCCGACCGCTCCGCCTTGGCGCAGTAGGCACCCGCCTTGGTCAGCAGTCGCTTCTGCTCCTTCTCGTCGATCATCCTTTCTCTGCAAATAAGAATCGCCGCTCCCTCCTGTAGCCGTAGCCAAAGGTGACCTCGTACTCCCTCTTGTGGAAAAGCTCCTCAAGGCGCACGGCGGCAAGAGGATTGATCTCCAGAGCGTACCGAGGGGCGGGGCAGCGACTGAGGATCGCCTCGTAGAAGAGTGCCGGCTCATCGTCCGGGACGAAGAGTGCCTCCGCCGGCTCCCGCTCCGTCACGTGTGGCGCCATCTCCCGGCGCTCCCGCTCAAGGATGTAGGGCGGGTTGCTCACCACGAGATCCACAGGGTGGGGAAGGGTAAAGGTGTCGAGGAGCAGGTCTGCCCGCAGCACGGATACCCGGTCGGAGAGCCCGAAGGACTCCGTATTCTGTCGCGCCAGCCGGACAGCATCCGGGCTGACGTCTATGGCGGTGACACGGATCCCGGGGTGGCGGTGGGCAAGGAGAAGGGCGATGGCACCGGTGCCGGTGCCGAGGTCTGCCACCCGCTCATCACCTGCGAGCCAGCCTCGTTGGTCGATGAGGTCGCAGAGGAGTGCCGTCTCCGGGCGGGGAATGAGGACTCCGGGAGCGGTCGCAAGGGTCAGCTCCCCGAAGTCAGCACGACCGAGGATGTACTGCAGTGGCTCGTGCTCTATGAGCCGATCGGTGTAGTCCGTGAGGGTCTCGACCTCCTTTTTCGTAAGTTTGTAGTCGGAGAGGATCATCTCAGGGTAGCCCCTCCCCGTCACTTCCTCGAGGAGACGACGGGAGAGACCGATCGCCTCGCGTCGGTCGGTGTAGTAGCTCGCAAGGCGGTCTGCGATATGGCGACTATGTGACTGGATATCCATCTGTAGCAAATATACAAGCATTTTCCCTAATGAAATGATGAGTGACGAGAGGTATATGTGGCGAGCCATCGATCTCGCTCGCCGTGCAGAGTTGCAGGCTGTCTGCCCCAATCCCCGGGTCGGTGCGGTGCTGGTCTGGCAGGATAGGGTCATCGGTGAGGGGTATCATCAGCGGTGCGGAGAGGGACATGCGGAGGTGAATTGTCTCGACTCTGTTGCCCCGGAGGATGAGCCGAAGATCCCCGACAGCACACTCTATGTCACTCTCGAGCCCTGCTCTCATCAGGGGCGGACTCCCTCCTGCGCCCGTATGCTGATCTCTCGGGGCATCCGACGGGTGGTCGTTGGCTGCCTTGATCCCAATCCCCTCGTCTCCGGACGGGGGATCAGCCTCCTGCGGCAGTCCGGCATAGAGGTCTCCGCCGGCTGTCTCGAGGAGGAGTGTCGACAGGTGGCGAGAGTTTTTCTCACCAATCAGGAGCAGGGAAGACCATATATTATTCTGAAGTGGGCGGAGTCGGCAGATCACTTCCTCGATAGGCTTCGGCAAAGTCCGGAGGAGCGCCCGGTCGCCTTCTCCACCCCCCATACGCGCATGCTGGTCCACCGGCTCCGGAGTTGCTGTAGTGGGATTGTGGTGGGCAGGAGGACCCTCGAGCTGGATCGCCCGTCGCTCACCAACCGCTACTGGCCGCTCTCGCCCTACTCGCCTAAGCGCTTTCTCCTCTCTTCGCAGGAGGTTGACCTGGGGCCCGGCTGGGAGCTGCTCCGCAGCGTCTCGCCGGAGAGTATGTCCTACCTCCTGATGGAGAATGTCACGTCGCTCCTCGTCGAGGGTGGGGCGGAGACGCTGAGGGCGTTCTTGGAGGCGGACCTCTGGGATGAGATCTACGAGGAGCAGGTGCCGGATGTGACGCTCGGCGAGGGGGTGAAAGCTCCGTCGCCGGGCGCTCTGACCCCTGACCGAGAGCTTGTGAGAGACGGGCATCACCTTTGCAGATACCGCAGGTGGGCGTGACAGGATTTTCCCTGTGTTTGGCGGGTATACTAGTATATGACTTTGCTGATTGAATGATAGAGTAACCTTATTGTTATAAATGTTTTATGAATTGGCGACCTTTGATTCCCCTGACTATTGGTCTGGTGGGACTTATCTTGTATATCTCCAACTTGATCGAACTGGAGAAAAAGAAAGACACGTACCAAAATCGCCCTTATGTGTCTGCGCGTCGAAGAGAGATCTACCTCTGGATTCTGATCTTCTTCTATCTTTTCATTGACAATATCAGTCCGGTCTTGAGTCTACTTTCCAGTCTGTAGAGTTGGGAGTAGTTGAGAGCATCTGCTCCCCGCATAAAATACGAGGAGAGGATGCTTTTACCTTGTCCTCTATGACAATCCACTACTTCAATCCCGGGTACGAGCTCTCCGCCAAGCGGGGACAGGCTCACTACACACCGACGAAGCCGGTCCGACAACTCCGTCATGACCTCGCCACCCTGCCGATCTACTACGCTGCGGCGGGCGAGGGGGTGCTGGTGCCGGAGGATCTCCCTATGGAGCTTCGGACGGAGCAAATGGTCAGCCGGGCGGAGGCGGGCGACCGGATCGTGCCGTGGGGGGCGGCTCCGGAAGTCCCCGGTATCGGGTATGAAACGGAAGTGATGCGCCGGCTCGCGAGTCGGGAGCGGTCACTGGAGTTGTGGAGAAAACTGTACGAGCCGTCGCTCTTCGGCCCTATGATGCCACCTCGACGTATCTCGGAGGAGAGCGAAGTGCCAAAGGAGGGACGCTGGGTCGCTAAGCTCGACTTCAGCAGCTCTGGTCGTGGGGTCTTCTTCCCTAAGTCCATACCGGAGCTCCAAGAAGTGCTCCGGAGGCATCAGGAGCTCTACTTAGAGCCGTGGCTCGATCGGGTGACAGACCGAGGGTACGAGTTTGTCCGCCACCCCGATGGCGGGATCGAATACGTGGGCGTCCATCTCTTCACCACCGGTCAGGGTCGCTATGGCGCCAGTCTTGTCGCCCCCCGGGAGGTGGTGCTGGAGCAACTCCACCGGCAGCCCACCACGCCCACGCACGAGGAGTATGTGGCGCACCTGATGGAGCGACTGCGAGGCTACGACTTCCACGGCTATGCCGGACCCTTCGGCATCGACACCGTAGTCTGGAGGGATGGCGACCACCTACGGCTCGCCCCCTCTGTGGAGATCAATCTTCGGCGGACGATGGGACACGTCGCCCTCGAGCTGTCGCGGCGGTATGCCGAGCCGAGCGGCCAGACCTACCTCTACGAGATCACCTCCCCGCAGGGTCTCACCGGCCTCCCCCTCTACCTCACCGGGTCACTCCTAAGGCACGCCCCCACGCTGCTCACCCCGCTCCTCCCCTCCACCCGATTTGCCGCTCTTCTCCGTCCCGACCTGAAGTGGTAAAAAATGGTTACTTTTGCCCAGCCAGAGAGAAAAAATCATTACAATCAATACGTTCATCATATCTATGAAACTACTGGAGTCTATTGCCGAGAAGGCAAAGAAAAATGTCATGTCGATCGTCTTCCCCGAGGGCGAGGAGGAGCGGACGCTTAAGGGCGTCGATATGCTCCTTCGGGACAAGATCCTCAGGGCTATCCTGATTGGCGACCCGGAGGTGATCCGGAGGAAGTCCGAGGAGCTCGGACTGGAGCACATCCATGAGGCTCAGATCGTCTGCCCCAAGAATAACCCCAAGAAGCAGCAGTACGCCGACCTCCTCTACGATCTCCGCAAGCACAAGGGCATGACCCCCGAGCAGGCACTCGCCAAGGCTGAGGACCCGCTCTTCCTCGGCTGCCTTATGATCAAGAGTGGCGACGCCGACGGTGAGGTGTCCGGTGCGATCCACTCCACCGGTGACACCATCCGCCCCGCCCTGCAGATCCTCCGCACCGCCCCCGGAGTCAAGGCTGTGAGCGGTAGCTTCATCATCCAGATGAATGAGCAGATCACGCCCACGTACGGCTCCGACGGCCTCTTCGTCTTTGCCGACTGTGGCGTCATGATCTCACCGAATAAGGAGCAACTCGCTCAGATCGCCATCTCCTCTGCCGAGACGGCACAGTCTGTGCTCGGCATGGATCCTAAGATCGCCTTCACCTCCTTCTCCACCAAGGGCAGTGCCAAGGACGAGAAGGTCGACCTCATGGTCGAGGCTATGGAGTACACCCGTGAGATCGCTCCCGAGCTGAAGATCGACGGCGAGCTCCAGATCGATGCCGCTCTCGATCCCACCGTTGCTGAGCTCAAGGCTCCCGGTAGCGAGGTGGCCGGTCACGCCAATGTCCTCGTCTTCCCCGACCTCCAGGTGGGCAACATCGCCTACAAGATCGCACAGCGCATCGGTGGTGCTACCGCCATCGGCCCGATCCTGCAGGGTCTTGACGGTGCCGTCAACGACCTCTCCCGCGGATGCTCCCCCATGGACATCTACTACCTCGCTGCTGTCACCGCCCTCCAGGCTGCTCATCGTAAGTCTCAGAAGTAATATCAGGATATGAAGGTTTTAGTCCTCAATTGCGGCAGCTCGTCTGCCAAGTTTCAGCTCATCGACACCGAGTCGGAGCAGGTGATGATCAAGGGGAATGCGGAGCGCATCGGCGATAAGGAGTCCTTCCTCAAGGTCAAGACCCCGGACGGCAAGTCCAATACCATCGAGCAGTACTTCCGCGATCACACCCAGGCTGTTGAGCTGATCCTCAAGCAGCTGACCGACCCGCAGTACCACTGCATCTCCAGCCTTGATGAGATCGGCGCCGTCGGTCACCGCGTTCTGCACGGTGGCTCCGTCTTCACGAAGAGCTGTCTCGTCACCCCTGAGGTGATCGAGGGGATCAAGAGGTGCATCCCCCTCGGTCCGCTGCACAACCCTGCCAACCTCAAGGGCATCGACGCTGTCTCACAGGTCCTGCCCAAGGCTCCTCAGGTGGTGGTCTTTGACACCTCCTTCCACCAGACGATGCCGGCGAAGTCCTATATGTACGCCATCCCTCGCCGCTTCTACGACGAGTACCAGATCCGTCGCTACGGCTTCCACGGCACCAGCCACCGCTATGTCAGCCACCGCACCTGCGAGATCCTCGGGCTTGACCCCGATCACAATCGCCTTATCTCCTGCCACATCGGCAACGGAGGCTCTATTTGCGCCGTCAAGGATGGCAAGTGCATCGACACCACGATGGGGCTCACCCCGCTGGAGGGACTGATGATGGGTACCCGCTCAGGCGACATCGACCCGGCTGCAGTCCTCTATATCATGAAGAAGGAGGGACTCACCCCCGACCAGATGGACCACCTGCTCAATAAGGAGTCCGGCGTCCTCGGTGTCACCGGCAAGTCGAGCGATATGCGTGACATCGAGGCCGGTGTGGCTGCAGGCGACAAGGACTGCATCCTCGCCCTCTCTATGTACGATCAGCGCATCAAGAAGTACGTCGGAGCTTACCTCGCTGAGCTCGGAGGTGCCGATGCGATCATCTTCACCGGTGGTGTGGGAGAGAATCAGGCCATCACCCGCGAGACCGTCTGCTCCGATATGGAGTTCTGCGGCATCAAGCTCGATAAGGAGCTCAATGCCAAGGTCCACGGCACCGAGACCGTCATCTCCGCACCAGACAGCAAGGTCAAGGTGATCGTCGTGCCGACCAACGAGGAGCTGGTCATCGCACGCGACACCGTCGCCATCGTCACCGGCAAGATGAAGTAAAGTGCACCAATAGTGACTCAAAAAGGGTCCCCACAGTCGTACCAGCTGTGGGGACCCTTTTTTTTGCTCCGAGGGTAACAGGTCGGAGCCCGGTCCTAAGGGAAAAATCTAATACCGATATTAGTGAAGTCTAATATCGGTATTAGACGCGACTAATATCGGTATTAGACAAGCGCCTATTTTTCGTTACGAGACAGGTGCATTATGTAGCGGCGGATGATCCCTTTTCTCCATACCCTCACCCCGGCTCTTGAGAGGCAGTCAAGACGAGTAAAAAATGGTATCTTTGGGGTACTCAAAAAGCGAATCCTCAGTAGAAGACACTTTTAATCATCTATACACAATCACAATCTATGTACGACAAGTATAAGAAGCACCTCGAGGAGACTCTCCAGGCGATCAAGGATGCCGGCACTTACAAGCGTGAGCGCCTCATCACCAGCAAGCAGAGCTCTGCCATCACCGTGGATCAGAATGGCAAGGAGATCCATGCGCTCAACTTCTGCGCCAATAACTACCTCGGTCTCGCTGACGACCAGCGCCTGATCGATGCCGCAGAGAAGATGATGGCCCGCCGTGGCTTCGGTATGTCCTCCGTCCGCTTCATCTGCGGTACTCAGGATGTCCACCTGGAGCTGGAGAAGGCTATCTCACGCTACTTCGGCACCGAGGATACGATCCTCTACGCGGCCTGCTTTGATGCCAATGGCGGTCTCTTCGGCTCCCTCCTCACTGAGGAGGATGCGATCATCTCCGACCAGCTCAATCACGCCTCAATCATCGATGGTGTCCGTCTCTGCAAGGCACAGCGCTACCGCTACCTCAATGGCGACATGGCCGACCTGGAGGCGAAGCTCAAGGAGGCTCAGGCGCAGCGCTTCCGCGTTATCGCCACGGACGGTGTCTTCTCCATGGACGGCAACGTCGCTCCGCTCGATAAGATCTGCGAGCTGGCTGAGAAGTATGACGCTATGGTGATGGTCGACGAGAGTCACTCCGCCGGTGTCGTCGGCAAGACCGGTCGCGGTGTCACCGAGCAGTATGGCGTGCGTGGTAAGGTGGAGATCATCACCGGTACCCTCGGCAAGGCCTTCGGTGGTGCTGTCGGTGGCTTCACCACCGGTAAGAAGGAGATCATCGAGCTCCTCCGCCAGACCTCTCGTCCCTACCTCTTCTCCAACTCTCTCCCCCCATCTCTCGTCGGTGCCGGCATTGAGACCTTCCGCATCCTCGAGGAGTCAACGGAGCTCCACGACCATCTGATGGACAATGTCGCCTACTTCCAGGAGAAGATCAAGAAGCTCGGCTTCGACCTGCTCCCCACACAGAGCGCCATCGTTGCCGTGATGATCTACGACGCTGCCAAGGCAGCTGAGTTCGCCGCCCGCATGCAGGAGGAGGGTATCTTCGTCACCGGCTTCAGCTACCCGGTGGTACCGAAGGACAAGGCACGCATCCGCGTACAGCTCTCCGCTGCTCACACCCACGAGCAGATCGACCGCTGCATCGCTGCCTTCGATAAGATTGGCCACGACCTCGGCATCCTGAAGTAATCCACTTCCACTTCATCATAGCCTATGGCGCCCCGGTGGACTTAGATCCCCCGGGGCGCCTTTCCTTTGGTGACTGATTGTCTTTGTTTTTTTGGAAAAAAGAGGGGGCGACAAGTCAGCTGACCTGTCGCCCCCTCTATGGGCTCTCTCTCGAGGGAGAGGTTACTTCTTGCGGCTTACGCGGCAGTAGCCGTACTGAGCCTTGTCACCCAGCTCCTCCTCGATGCGGAGCAGCTGATTGTACTTGGCGATGCGGTCGGTGCGGCTGAGAGAGCCGGTCTTGATCTGACCGCTATTGGTAGCCACGGCGATGTCGGCGATGGTGGTGTCCTCGGTCTCACCGGAGCGGTGGCTGGTGACGCTGGTGTAGCCGGCGCGGTGAGCCATCTCGATAGCATCGAGAGTCTCGGTGAGGGTACCGATCTGATTGACCTTGATGAGGATAGAGTTGGCAGCGCCCATCTCAATACCCTTCTTGAGGTAGTCAACGTTGGTGACGAAGAGGTCGTCGCCGACGAGCTGGCAGCGGTCACCGATGCGGTCGGTGAGCTTCACCCAATTCTCCCAGTCGTTCTCATCCAGACCATCCTCGATGGAGTCGATGGGATACTTGGCGATGAGCTGCTCGAGGTAGTCGATCTGCTCCTCGGCGGTCAGCTTCTTACCATTGGGGTCCTTGGGCATACCGGTCTTGAGCTGGCGGTAGTCGTAGTACCACTTGCCATCCTCCTGTACTGCAAACTCTGATGCAGCGCAGTCCATGGCGATGCGCACGTCCTTACCGGGCTCGTAGCCGGCATCCTTGACAGCCTGGATGATGGAGTCGAGGGCGTCCTCGATGCCATCGAGCTTGGGAGCGAAGCCACCCTCGTCACCGACAGCGGTGGAGAGGCCGCGCTTCTTGAGCAGCTTGGCGAGAGCGTGGAAGACCTCAGCACCCATGCGGAGGCCCTCACGGAAGGTCTCAGCACCCACGGGGCGGATCATAAACTCCTGGAAGGCGATGGGTGCATCTGAGTGCGCGCCACCATTGATGATATTCATCATCGGTACCGGGAGGACGTACGTATTGGTGCCACCGATATAGCGGTAGAGAGGCAGGTCAAGTGCGGTGGCGGCAGCACGAGCGCAGGCGAGGGAGACGCCGAGGATGGCGTTGGCTCCGAGCTTGGACTTCGTCTTGGTGCCGTCGAGCTCAAGCATCTTCTGATCGATGCCACGCTGGTCGAGGACATCCATGCCGATCAGCTCGGGAGCGATCTTGGTATTAACATTCTCCACAGCCTTGAGGACGCCCTTGCCGCAGTAGCGCTTCTTGTCGCCATCGCGGAGCTCGAGAGCCTCATTCTCACCTGTGGAGGCACCACTGGGGACGCAAGCGCGACCGATGATGCCATACTCCAGCTCTACCTCTACCTCTACGGTGGGGTTGCCGCGAGAGTCGAGGATCTCGCGTCCATGTACGTTCTGAATTTCCATTCTTCTCATTATCTATAGGGATTAGTACTAAAAATCTTTCTTTACCGTCCACAAATATACCCAAAGTGTCCGACTTAAGTGGTCTGCTTGATCCCTTTTATAAGATAAGAAGTGGAGGAAGAGGGACGTGAGGGGCCCCATCGGGCCTGTCCCGTAGGTAACGGGCTAGGCTATGAGCGAGAGCGTCGCCCAATAGCCCTCTTAGGTGGTGGCCGGTGACTTAGGGGATCAGGAGGCGCTGCCCGGGGTGGATGTTATTGGAGCGGAGGTTATTGGCTCGCTTGATCTGGGTGACAGTGACGCCCTTGTACTTTGAGGCGATACCTGAGAGGGTGTCGCCCTTCTTCACGGTGTAGTAGCGGGCACCGTGCTGCCGGGTGCTGCCCTTTTTCTTGCTCGTCGTGCCGGACTTGGCAGGAGAGACAGTGGCTTTATCTCCCGTCCGGATCAATAGCTTCTGCCCGGGGTGGATCGTGTTTGACCTTAGCCCATTCCACTCCTTGATCTGAGTAGTGGTGACGTGGTAGCGGCGGGCGACTGAGCCGAGGGATTCGCCTCGACGGACGCGGTAGGTCACCTCTCGCTCGCTCTCGGTGGTCTCCTGCTCCTCCACGTCACCCGAGTCGGACGTGGTGTCAGCCACTCTCGCCTCGCTCGCGTGGCGAGAGGCGAAGTACTTCTCTCTCTTAGAGGCAAAGTCGATTGCTGTCTGAGCCGGTAGTACGATCACCTGAGACTGCTGGTTGCCGGGGATGATCCCCTTCTTGTACATGGGATTGAGCAGCTCGATTGTGTCGAGGGCGATGCCGGTCATCTCAGCCAGCTCTCTCGTGGTGCAGCGGTGAGCGAGATGGACCGTGTCTGTGGCGATAGGTATGTGGATCGCCGAGGGGCGTATGTCGTGCTCCCGGTAGTACTCCATGCTGTAGAAGGCAGCGATGAAGAAGGGGACGTAGGATCGGGTCTCGCGGGGGAGGTAGGGGAAGATCTCCCAGAAGTCTCTCTTACCGCCGGAGCGGCGGATCGCCTTATTGATGTTGCCGGGGCCACAGTTGTAGGCCGCTATGGCGAGCATCCAGTCCCCGTAGAGGGCGTACATGTCCTTGAAGTACTCGCACATGGCGCGGGTGGACTTGCGGGGATCCATACGCTCGTCGACGACAGAATTGATCGTGAGGCCGTAGATCTTGCCGGTGCGGAGCATAAACTGCCAGAAGCCTGTCGCCCCCATACGGGAGACGGCGGTGGGACTGAGTGCACTCTCGACGATGGCGAGGTATTTCAGCTCGAGCGGCAGCCCCTGTCTGTCGAGCTCCTCCTCGATGATGGGGAAGTAGTAGGTGGCACGGCTCAGCATCAGGCTCATAAGGTTGCTCCGGCGATTGACGTAGAGGTCTATCGCCTCGCGCACAGCGGGATTGTAGGTGAGTGGTATGGCACTCTCCATCCGCGCCAGGCGCTCGCGGTAGAGCTGATCCTTGCCCTCCAGCTCCCGCTTGCTCGCCTGTCGCTTTGGCTTGCTTAGGGAGTAGTACTCCTTGTACCGAGAGTTGAGGAGCGAGTCGAGAGCCATATCAAAGCTCTCCGGCAGACGTCCCAGGTCGGGCTCCTCACCATCGCTCTGACCATAGGCCTGAGGTAGGGCGAGTGCAGTCAGCAGGAGGAGTAGGAGGAGAGGGATAGAGCGTCTCATATGAGGTCAAAAGGATAGAGCTACCTGGACGGCAGGACCTCCCGATGAGGGGAAGGTGGTCGAGGGAATGTAGGAGGGGGTCGCCCGAAGTGTCAGATCCGGGGAGATGTCGAAGTGCGCCAGCTCCGCATCGACGTAGGCGTCGACGATCGAGAGGGCGTAGACGCCCACGGCAACGATGATGGAGAGGTCGCGATTGCGCCGATAGAAGTCGCGCCCATGGCGGAGGGTCTCCTGGAAGGAGCCGTTAGTCCGGTAGCTATTGGGATCGGCGCCGGCGGGGACAAAGGCGATCCACGAGTCGTTGGTCATCGGGTCGTCGCTCTTGATGTCGCTGTAGGCCTTGGCGTACTCGAGGAGGTTATTGTTATTCCACGAGATGGCGTAGTAGAGGGCGGTCATACCCCCGATGATGATAGGGACCTTCCAGTACTTCCTATTGTAAACCTGTCCGCCACCGGGGATGATCGCCCAGAGGACGGCAGCTCGGGGACTGGGGGAGAAGGTCTTATGCTCCACCTTCGTCACCTCCGCCATCTCCGTGGGGACCTCGGTCGGTATCAGTCGGGTGCTATCCTGCTGTACTGCCAGGGCGTCTGTCTTGGCGGGTGTGAGGATGGTTGTGTCGCGCTGCAGCGGTGGAGTGGGGATGGTATCGCAACCGATCGTCTCGCACCCATACGCCAAGCCTGTCCCCAAGCCGAGAGCCAAGAGGAGGAAGAGGAGCGGTGCCAGACGATGACTCAGGCGGTACATACGCTACAGCTTGCTCAGCATCGAGAGGATCTCCTGGAGCTGATCATCGCTTGCGAAGGGGATCGTGATCCGACCCTTGCCGGCGGCGTTGCAGCTCATCTTCACTTTTGTCCCGAAGATCCGTGAGATCTGGTCGGTAGTGCTGCGGTACTGTGCCAGGCGCTCCTTGGCGGCCCGGCGTGCCTCCTCTTGCGACTTCGTCCGGTCGCTCGGCTCAGAGGTGCTGTACTCGCGAGCCATCTGCTCCACGTCCCTGACGGAGAGATCATCGGAGAGGATCTGCTTGTAGAGTGCCAGCTGCAGCTCGGTGTCCTCAATGCTGAGGAGGGCGCGGGCATGCCCCATAGTGAGCTTCTTATTCTTAAGCCCCAGCTGTATCTGCGCCGGGAGCTTGAGGAGTCGGAGGTAATTGGCGACCGTGGCGCGCTTCTTACCCACGCGTGTCGCCAGCTCCTCCTGCGTCAGCCCGTCGGCATCAATCAGCTTGCTGAAGGTGAGGGCGATCTCGATCGCATTGAGCTCCTCGCGCTGGATATTCTCGATCAGCGCCATCTCCACTACCTGGTCGTCATCCACGGTGCGGATGTAGGCCGGTATCGTCTCCAGATCTATCAGTCGGGCAGCACGATAGCGGCGCTCACCGCTGATGATGATGTACTTCCCCTGCCCTTTGCCATCCTCTCGCACGGTGATCGGTTGGACAAGCCCGATGTGCTTGATCGAAGCGGCCAGCTCCTCGAGGGTCTCGGCATCGAAGTCTCGCCGTGGCTGGTCGGGATTGGGGTAGATGGCATCAAGAGGAAGCTCGGAGATGGAGGAGGATCCTCCGGTCTCCACCTTCTTTATATTGACGAAGTCATTGGGGAAGAGGGCGTCCAGTCCTCGCCCGAGGGAGGCGCTATTTCTATTGCTCGTACTCATGAGATGGTTCGGCGGATCGGGGTGTGATTATTCTCCATCACCTCGTGAGCCAGCTCGAGGTAATTCTGACTTCCCTTAGAGGAGAGGTCAAAGTCGAGTACGCTCTTCCCGAAGCTCGGTGCCTCGCTGATGCGGACGTTGCGATTGATGACCGTGTCAAAGACGAGGTCCTTGAAGTGCTTCTTGACGTCCTTGTAGACCTGCGTGGAGAGCTTGGTGCGGCTGTCGTACATAGTCATGAGGAAGCCCTCGATGTCGATGGGGGGATTGAGCCGCTCCTTGACGATGCGCAGGGTGCTGAGGAGCTTGCTGATCCCCTCAAGGGCGAAGTACTCGCACTGGACAGGGATGATGACCGAGTCGGCGGCGGCGAGGGCAGCTATCGTGATGAGTCCGAGCGAGGGCGCACAGTCGATGAGGATGAAGTCGAAGTCCGGCTTCAGCAGCTCCGTGATGCGCCTGAGGACATACTCCCGCTGCGGGACGTTGACCAGCTCCACCTCAGCACCGGCGAGGTCGGTGTGTGATGGGAGGATCTCCAGTCCCTCCACAGAGGAGGGGATCAGGCACTTCCTCGGGTCGGTGTCCCCGAGGATGCAGCCGTAGGTAGAGAGCTCGGCGGACTTGGCCTGAGCGCCGAGACCGCTGGTAGCATTGGCCTGCGGGTCAGCATCGATAAGCAACACGTGGCACCCCAGTGCGACTAGTGCCGCCGAGAGGTTCATCGCCGTTGTTGTCTTGCCGACACCGCCCTTCTGATTGGATATAGCTATTACTTTGCCCATAGCACTTGCCTGATAATGATCAGCGACAAAGTTAGGCAAAATCTATCACATACTTTCCGGCAATCTGCCTACCGGATGAGCGGCTCAGTCAGCGTACTCGCTGATATCGTCTTGTGTGGCGGCGTTGTAGTAATCGATGAGGTACCACTTGTCGTCCGGAGATTTCCGGGCAAAGGTGTACTGCTCAAGGATGTCAGAGTCTATGTATCCGGTGCAGAAGGAGGCGGTGTCCCTCTTGATGGTGATCCACGAGGCAAAGTAACCGGTGCTGTCGGGCGAGATGATCCGGAAGGGATCCTCGACCACATGAGGTGGTGTGATCCCGCTCGGCAAGAGGGCGCGTGCGCGGACGACTCCGGAGTCCTTGCGGAAGCTTGCAAGGAAGGAGGTGAGTGGCTCGGCCCCCTGATTGCAGGGGGCATCGATGCTCTCAAGGAGGGAGTTATTGGCCCGGTACACCGCAAAGGTGCAGGGCTCCTCCACCTCCGTTGCCTCGGGGACGCTCTGCTCAGTCGCAAGAGGGGCGGGGGTCGCCTCTTCCCAGCTCTTCTCCTCGCTCTGCTGCTTACTGTCGCTGCAGGAGAGAGAGCCCGCCAATAGGAGCAGCAGAGTCACGCTCCCCACGCCAATCCTCATCACGCTCATATATATTGTGTGTCTCCTTACCTATTCGTCGTACGCATCCTCCTCGTACTCGTCCACCTTGGATCGGGTACGACGGTGCTTCTTCCGACCCTTACGTAGCTCGCGGCTCTTGGGATCCTCGTAGCGCTCATCCTCCTGACGAAATTGCTTTCCTTTGCCTACCTCGGTCCGCTCCAGCTCCTGGCGCTCCAGTCGGCGGAAGATCCCCTTGAGGGGTATGGAGACGTCATCCAGGGCGACGATGTCACCGGAGCCGGCCTTGTCGCCGATCTGAATCTTTGATCCATTGACAGTGACGCGTCCCTGACGGATGTAATCCTCGGCCTCACGTCGGGTGTAGTCGTAGTATTCAGCAATAATGCGACTTACTCGTACTTCCATGATGAAGTAAAATGATTAGAAAGTATTTCCAATGATTAACAATAGATTAGGGTACAAAAGTACTCTTTATTCCCATTAAAACAAGCGTCTACAAGCATAGCCGGGCGTGGAGACCGCACGCAAGACGCCACGATCACCTGTCCGGGTGCCGATTGGTCGGTGAGACGCTCTGTCTTTCAGTGGGTAAAGGGTGGCTCCTGACCCCGATGTACAGAGCAATGGTTAGCCTTGGTGTCAGGGATCACTACTCGGTAATGGAATGACTCCTCTCGCGGTGGAGAGGTGAGCGTAGCACGGGATGTGCTAAGTGCAGTAAGCAATTAGCATTACTTGCCATCTGCATGGATGCGCCTCTCAGGGGGTGTTGATGGAGGTGCTTGTCTGTAGTAGGTTGTTGGTTATTAGGTGTGTACGATATTTTATCGGATGCTCTTTTTATCAGCAGGCGGGTTAATGTGAAAATTTAGTATCCTAAAACCTCTATTTTTCTTGGTTGCTCCGACTCTTTTTTCCATACATTTGTCTCAGACAAGACAATTACAATCACCTTTAAAACCAAAACCAACCACTTATCATCTATGATTATAAGCATTCCGCGTGAGATCATGCCCGGTGA
>ERZ1673752.546-NODE-546-length-63515-cov-11.983596_pt1 | contig 63515 bp, 62 predicted proteins | sample MGYA00580195_ERZ1673752 | MGnify/ENA primary metagenome ERZ1673752 (study PRJEB41218, sample SAMN15661744) | gut metagenome | host: Homo sapiens | place: Canada: London | collected 2015-08-20/2019-03-30 | study: EMG produced TPA metagenomics assembly of...
CCGCAGGTGACTGAGAGGGTTTTGGCAGTCACGGTATACCCTCTCCGTCCTCGCTGCGCTCGGCCACCTCTCCCAAAGGGAGAGGCAAGGAGGGATGCGGGAAAAGGCAAGTTCTGATGCATAGCTGCCAGTCCACGCGGGAAAGATCCAAGAAAACCGAAGCGGTTTTCTTGGGCTCTTCAAGGGGGCTCCGGGGGGAAATTCGCAATCCCCCCGGACCCCAAACCGCAAACCAGCGCAGCGTTTGCGGCTTGGAAAGGAAGAAATGAGCACAGAGGATAAGAGACGTCGCTCGCGGCGGCTCGTTCCGCCGTGGTCATTTCTGACGCGTTGCGTTTTCTTTTGGAGAAGCAAAAGAAAATGCTGTGCCGCACCTGCAAATTTGTAGAAGGATATCAGCCTTATACCAATCGAAAATTATCTCTTATCCCACGCCGCCGATCCAGAGGAAATCGCGGCTCGGCGCGGGTGTGGGAATATCGGTCTGCACAATGGTGAGATTTTCGGCGATTTTCTCGCAAATGCTGATATCATCGCCCCACAAAACGACCACGCACAGCTTGTCCGGGTCATATAACAGCAGATAATGCGTCGTTGTCAGGGGTTCCACCTCGAGTGTGTCCGGATTTTTAGAAGTAATGGTGCAGTCGACCCATGTTGCAGAAAGGCCATTGATCATGCCTTCCTTTACGATCGTTCCGTCGTCTCCCGCCATCAGCAGATCGACGCCTGCGACCCAGTTGGCGGACAGACACGAGATGCTGCAGGACTCATTGTCCTGTGCAAACCAGAAATCGCCGCGGTGGAACAGGCTGGTTGCCTGCTGCACGTCCTCGGTGGACAGAGCCGCATAAGTATCCTCGCCGCAGCTCTGCAGCAGATCGCCGAGCGTTCCCAGAATGCTGGCCTTCGCATCCGGCAGCCAGCCGAGCTGTAGTCCGCAGTAATAGCCGTCCGTCTTGCCCTGCGTGTCAAACCGGATGGAGTTATCGTTGTGGATCACATACTCCTTTTCAACGAGATGTCCCGCAGGGGTCTGCGTCGGTATGGTAAGGGTATAGGATTTCTCTTCCTGTGAGATCGCTGCATAATGCGTGATCGCGGCCGCGCCGCACAGCACGGCGATGGCCGCCGCAGCGGCAAGCACGATGCGGAGTGTGCGCTTCTTTCCCCGCTTCGGCAGCTTCTCCATCGTTTTATCCAGAATCCGGCGCGTGTCCGTCTCGCGGTTTAATTCAATGGTGTTTTCTTCATAATCGTCAAAAAGACTCTGCACAGAGATCTTCAACCTGCATGTCTCCTTTCTGTAGTTCCGCTTTCAGCACCTGCCGGCCGCGCGCAAGGCGGCTGCGGACGGTGCCCGCGTTCATGTCCTTTTCCCGCGCGATCTGTTCGGCGGTCTGATTGTAATAATACCGGCGCAGAAACAGCTCCCGGTCGCCGGGCGTCAGCTTGTCCAGCGCGGCCGTGAGAAGCGCGCTGCGCTCCTGCGCCTCCAGGAGCTTCTGCGCGTCCTTGTCGTCAATGAGCAGATAATCCTCATCCGAGATCAGCTGCAGGCGCTGTTTGCGAAGAAAGCTGATGGCCTGATTGCGCGCCACGCGCCCCAGCCAGCCGCGCAGATGCTCCGTCTTGAGCGTGCCTGCCGCCTGCCACAGCGCGACGAACACGTCCGAGACCAGCTCCTCCAGATCCTCGCCCGCGGCGAAGCCGCCCAGCTGATTGCCGACGACGGCAGACACATAGCCGCCGTACTGCCGGATGGCGGCCTCCAGCGCGGCGGGGTCTTCGCGTTTCATGCCCCGCAGAATGGTTTTGTCGTCCGTACCGATTTCCTCCTTTCGGATGTTCCTTCGAGACGTCTCACCTATATAGTCGCACAAAACGTGGAAGTGTTGCAGGATTATTTGAAAATTTTCCAAAAAAATTTCCCGGCATGCCTCCGGCGGCCCTACGGCTTCCCAAGCAGGGGAAGCCCCTTGGCTCTCCCTCTGGGAGAGCTGTCGCCGTAGGCGACTGAGAGGGTTTTGGCAGTCGCGGTATACCCTCTCCGTCTTCGCTTCGCTCAGCCACCTCTCCCAAAGGGAGAGGCAAGGAATGTGCGAAAAGAAATTCTTAGCGCAAAACATTGGCCTTATGCCTGTTGTGTAAAATATGTAAAACAAGGCCGGGACGGCGTCAGATCCGTCCCGGCCTTTGCCGGAAAAAACAGCTTGTCTGGCAGATCGGTGCGGCCAGGGGCAAAAGCTGCAAAGAAACCGGGCGGCTTTTTGGACTCCGCCCGGATCAGCGGGACGCGGAATCCCCGTTCGTTCTGCCAGCGCCGCTCCGGCCAAGCGCGGCGTCTGATCGGACGCGCACCGCAGCGTATGGACCATCAGGCTCCGGAACATCTCAAAAGCACTGCCAACGATCTCTCTGGCACTAGGATGCGCAGCGCGCGGGAAAATACACAGGAAATTTTTTACGATGACACGTCTCATTTGACTTTACCGACGCAAAACGGTAAGATAAGAAAAAAGAAGCAAAGGAAGCGTCACCATGGAAACATTCCAGAACCTGCAGGAAACAAAGCTCTCGTCCCAGCCGATTTTCGACGGGAACGTCCTGCATATCTATAAGGATACTGTCCGCCTGCCGAACGGAAAGGAAGCCGCGCGCGAGTATACCGTGCATCACGGCGCGGTGTGCATCCTGCCGCTGCTGGAAAACGGCGACGTGCTGCTCGAGCGGCAGTTCCGCTATCCCATCGGCGCGGTCGTGACCGAGATCCCGGCGGGAAAGCTCGACTATATCGGCGAGGACCCGCATGAAGCCGCCCTGCGCGAGCTGCGGGAGGAGACCGGCGCAGTGGCGCAGGAGCTGATCCCGCTCGGCGTCTTCTATCCCGCCTGCGCCTATTCGACCGAGGCCATCCACATGTTCATTGCGCGCGGCTTAAGCTTCGGCGAGCGCGAGCTGGACGAGGATGAATTTCTGAACGTCTTCCGCATGCCGCTGCGGGAGCTGGTGGAGCGCGTGCTGGCCGGAGAAATTCACGATGCCAAGACGCAGATCGCCGCTCTGCGCGTGTGGGGCATGCAGCAGAAGGGACTGCTCGGATGAAGCGGGAGCAGCTGTTTGTCTCTTCCATCGCGTCCGACTGCTGCGCGGCCGCGCGGCAGTATCATGTGGGCATTGAGCTTGCGCAGTACTGCACGGCCACCCGGCTGGACGGTGCGCCCGCGGACGCATGGGAAACGCCGGTGGACGAATGCCTCGCGTCAGCAGAGCGGTTTGTCTTCCACGGCCCGTTCAACGAGTTGACGCCCGCGGCCATCGATCCCCTTGTGCTGGACGTGACAAAAAAGCGCTACCGGCAGGCCGTCGCGCGCGCGCAGGAACTGAACATCAACAAAATCGTCCTCCACGCGGGCTATCAGCCGCTGGTCTATTACCCGGAGTGGTTCGTCTCACGCAGTCAGGCCTTCTGGCGGGACTTTGTACAGGAGATCCCGGACGGCATGATCGTGTGCCTTGAAAACGTCATGGAGCCGGAGCCGTCGTATCTGACCGGGATCGTCCGCGCCGTCAGCGACCCGCGGCTGCGGATCTGCCTCGACCTTGGCCACGCGAACACGTGCGTGTCCAAGGTACCGGCGGCGGACTGGCTCAGCGCCTGCGCGCCGTACCTTTCCCACGTGCATCTGCATAATAATAACGGCGACCGCGACCTGCACGCGGCGCTGTTTGACGGAACGCTGGACATTGCCGCCCTTCTGCGCCAGCTGCACACGCAGGCGCCCGCAGCGACCTGCACGCTGGAGCTGATGCAGGCCGGTCCGAGCCTTGCGTGGCTGCAGAAACAAAATATTTTGGAGTGAAGCAATATGACAGGACTGGAACAGCGGCTGCACGCGCAGCTCGCAGAGATCACCCCCTTATACGAAGCGCCCATGCGCGAGGCGCAGGCCCGGCAGGACGCACTGGCCAAGCCGCCCGGAAGTCTCGGATTGCTGGAGGACATTTCGGTCCAGCTGGCGGGCATCACCGGCAGCGTCAGAAATGAAGCCGGGCGGGCGCGCATCTATGTGCTGTGCGGCGATAACGGCGTGGTGTGCGAGGGCGTGTCGTCCGCACCGCAGTCGGTGACGCGCGCGCAGGCGATCAATCTGACGCGCGGGCTGACCGGCGCGTCGTGCCTGGCCAAGCACTTCGGCGACGAACTGGTCGTCGTGGATATGGGCATTGCGCTGCCCTATGCCTGCCCGGAAATTCTTGATCGCAGCCTTGGAAAAGGCACGGCCAACATTGCCGCCGGCCCCGCGATGACGCGCGGACAGGCCGTGCAGGGCATCCTGACCGGCATGGCGCTTGCCGCGCAGGCGAAGCGCGACGGCATCGGGATCCTCGGCGTTGGCGAAATGGGCATCGGCAACACGACGACGTCCTCCGCCGTCCTTGCCGCGCTCAGCGGCAGTGATGTGGAGAGCGTCACGGGCCGCGGCGGCGGCGTGACCGACGCGGCGTTCTTAAAGAAAAAGCAGGTCATCGCGCAGGCGCTTTCCGTGAACCAGCCGGATCAGGATGACCCGGTCGACGTGCTCAGCAAGGTCGGCGGCTTTGATCTGTGCGCGATGACGGGCGTCTTCCTTGGCGCGGCGCATGAGCGGCTGCCGGTCGTGGTGGACGGATTCATTTCGATCGTCGCCGCCCTCTGCGCGGCAAGGCTTTGCCCGGCGGCGCGCGGCTTCTTTATCGGCTCGCACGTGTCGTATGAGCGGGGCTACCGGATCGCCGAGCAGCTGCTGGGGCTGAAGCCCTGCCTGCAGCTCGGCATGCGCCTTGGCGAGGGCAGCGGCTGCCCGCTGGCGTTCCGCGTGGTGGAGGCAGCCTGCGCCGTGATGAACACGATGGCGACGTTCCCCGAAGCCGCCATCGACGACGGCTATCTTGCCGAAATACGCGAAAAGGACAGCTTTACAGTATGAATTATTTTCTTTCCGGCGGCGCGAAAAACGGGAAATCCTCACTCGCGCAGGATATCGTCTGCGCGCAGCCCGGACCCCACTATTATCTCGCGACCATGATCCCGCATGACGACGAGGATCTGCTGCGCATCCGGCGGCATCTCGATAACCGTGCCGGGATGGGCTTTGAGACGGTCGAGTGCGGCACGGATATCCTGTCCGCACTTCCCAAAATGGATCCCGCGGGCGCGGTGCTGCTCGACAGCGTGACGGCGCTTTTGTCCAACGAAATGTTCCGCCCGGACGGCAGCCTGGACGAGAGTGCACCGGAGCGGCTGGAGCGGGAGCTGCTGGCGTTTTCCCGCGCCATGCGCTGCTGCGTGTTTGTGAGCGACTATATCTACGCCGACGGCGGGCACTATGACGCATGGACGGAATGCTACCGCCGCGGGCTGGCCCGGCTCGACCGGGCGCTGGCAGCGGCGTGCGAAAATGCGGCGGAGCTTTGCTGCGCGCAGGCGCTTTGGTACAAAGGAGGGTTTGACCGATGAAAAATCAGCTGACGGCTCTTATGATGGCGTGGGGCACGTATCTGGCTATCCCCTGCCCCAAAAAGGTCTGGGACGACGCGATGCGCCCGTGGCAGATCGTCTGGCTGCCGGTGATCGGCCTGATCGTGGGCGTCATCTGGGCGGTCTGCGCAGGGCTTTTTGCCCACTGGGGCTTTACGGGCCTGCTCGCCGCCGCGATCCTGGCGGCGGTCCCCTTCCTTGTGACGGGCTTTTTCCATCTGGACGGGTTTCTGGACTGCTGCGACGCGATCCTGTCGCGGCGCGATCTGCCGACCCGGCAGAAGATCCTCAAGGATTCGCGCGTGGGCGCGTTTGCGGTCGTGTGCGCGATTTTGCTGTTCCTGTTTTCGTTCGCGTCCATGGCGGACGCGGATCTCAGGGAAGGCTGGCGGGCGCTGCTCCTGATCCCGGTCATCACGCGCTGCATGGCCGGCGTGGCGGTCGAGACCTTCGCGCCCATGCAGACGAGTCAGTATGCCGGAACGTTTGCAGCCGGCAAGACGAAGAAGCAGCGGCGGATCCTGCTTTGCATGTATCTGGCCGTGATGGCGCTGGATTTTCTCTGGCTGTTCTCCCGGCCGGCCTGCGCGCTGGCCGTTGCGTGGGCGGGACTGACGACCATTCTGGCCTGCCGGGCGGCCCGGCGGAATCTCGGCGGCATGTCCGGCGATATTGCGGGCTTTTCCATCACGCTCGGCGAGCTGTCCGGGCTTTTGATTCTGGCGATTTTCTGAGGAGAATATATATGGTTTTGATCATCGGCGGCGCGTATCAGGGCAAAACGGAATACGCGAAGAAAACCTACAGTCTGCAGGATGCGGACATTTTTACCTGCGAGAATACGGACATCGACCCGAACGCCCGGGCCATCCGGCATCTGGAGCGCTTCGCGCTGGCCTGCGTGCGCGCGGGAAAGGAACCGGCGGAGGTGCTGAGGGCGCTCGATCTTTCCGATAAGATCCTCATTTGCGAGGATATCTCCTGCGGCGTCGTACCCATGGACGCCGTGGAGCGCGAATGGCGCGAGGCTGTCGGGCGGATGAACGCGATGCTCGCGGCAAAGGCGGAGCGCGTGACGCGTTTGTTCTGCGGCCTGCCGCTGGAGCTGAAGCGATGAAGACGCTGGTTCTCATCCGCCACGGACTGACCGAGGGCAACGTGCGCCGGTGGTACTACGGCGCGCTGGACATTCCCCTGTGCCCGGAGGGCGAAGCCGCGCTGCAAAAGGCTGCCACAGCCGGGCTGTATCCGCCGGTAAATGGCCGGAGGATCGTGACGAGCGGGCTTCTGCGAACCGAGCAGACGCTGCGGCTTCTCTACGGCGAACAGCCGCATGAGCAGTGGGCGGAGCTGCGCGAGGTGAATTTCGGCTGCTTTGAGGGGAAATCTTATGACGAGCTGAACGGCCGCGCCGACTATGAGGCGTGGGTCACGGGCGACTGGTTCCAGAACATCCCGCCCGGCGGGGAATCCTTCGCGCAGGCGGAAGCGCGCATCCTGACGGGCCTTGCACGCATGCAGGCGCAGCCGGAGGAGCTGCTCGCTGTCGTCCACGGCGGCACGATCCTGACGATCATGCAGGCGCTTTTCCCGGAGAAGGGCAAATCATCCTACGACTGGCAGCCGAAGCCCGGCGGCGGGTATCTGATCGATCTTGCCGCGCACACGTACCGGCGGATCGGGATCACGGAGGCGTAGCACAGAAAAAAACGGAGGCCGCACATGTTTTTGTTGATTTTCGCACACCTTTTGTGGTATGATTAAATAAATTCTTATGCAGGACGGCCTGCATAAAAATGGGAGGGCACCCATAAAACGACTACTACAGGAGGTATTCATATGAAGTTGTCCAGCAAAGCACTTTCATGCGGTCAATCCCCTATGCGTAAATTCCATCCCTATGCAGTGGCAGCTGCGGCAGCAGGTAAGAAGATCTACCATCTGAATATCGGCCAGCCGGACGTGCATACGCCCGCTGCCCTGTACGAAGCAATCCGTGATTTCCATGAGCCGGTTCTGGCCTATGCGGCGTCCCCCGGCATGCCGGTGCTGATCTCCGCCATCGAGCAGTATTACCGCAACATCGGCATCGGGCTGAACGAATCGGACATCCTCATCACCACCGGCGGCAGTGAGGCGCTGCAGATCGCGGCCAACTGCCTGCTCGACGACGGCGACGAGGTCATCATCCCCGAGCCGTTCTATCCCAACTATCACACCTTCATCACCACCGCCGGCGGCGTCATCCATCCCCTGCACACCAAGCCGGAGGAAGGCTATTTCTACGCCGACCGCGCCCGTGTCGAGGCCTGCATCACCCCGAAGACCAAGGCGATCATGGTCACGAACCCCGGCAACCCCACCGGCACCTGCCTGACGCTCGAGCAGATGAAGATGCTGCTGGACGTCGCGGTGGAGCATGACCTGTATCTGATCGCCGATGAGGTCTACCGCGAGTTCACCTACGACGGCGAGCCGCTGCATTCGTTCGGCAAGTTTGACTACGGTCAGGAAAATCTCATCCTGATCGACTCCGTTTCCAAGCGCTTCTCCGCCTGCGGCGCGCGCATCGGCTGTCTCATCAGCCGCAATCAGGACTTTATGGCCAATGCGCTCAAATACTGTCAGGCCCGGCTGTCCGTCGCGACGCTCGATCAGGTCGCGGCTGCCGCCCTGTACACGGTCGGTCCGGATTACTTCGAGCAGGTCCGGGAGGAGTATAAGCGCCGCCGCGATACCGTCGTGCGCAAGCTCCACGAGATCCCCGGTGTCATCTGCGAATGCCCGCGCGGCGCGTTCTATCTGATGGCCGCGCTGCCGGTCGACGACGCGGAAAAATTCCAGGTCTGGCTCCTGCAGGAGTTTGAAGACCACGGCGATACCGTCATGTTCTCCGCTGGCAAATCGTTCTACGCGACTCCCGGCAAGGGCCTCAACGAGATCCGCATCGCCTATGTCCTCAAGCAGGAGGACCTTGAGCGCGCCATGGACCTTCTGGCCCTCGGCATCCGGAAATACAACGAAGCTCATAAATAAAGCAAAAAAAGGAGCGGCTTGCGCCGCTCCTTTTTGCGTCATGTAGAGAAGCTTCAGCAGCCGCAGCCGGTGTCGCAGCCGCAGGAGTTCCCGCCGCAATTTCCGTTGCCGGTGCCGAAGATGAGCAGAAGGATGATGATCCACCACCAGCTGTTGCCGAAGGCACAGAATCCGGACTGATTACAAGACATAACAAGACCTCCTGAAATTTAACGTAGCGTGTTCTCGCTCGCTCATTCCATGTTATGCAGGGCGGCGGAAATGGTGACGGCTACGCGTATAGCTCGTCAAGCGTGCCGAAGCTGTAGCCCATGTCCTCCCATTTTGTAAGGAGGTCGTCCAGGATCCGCGCATTCGTCTGGGACGTTGAGTGCAGCAGGACGACCGCGCCCGGATGGATGCGCGGCAGAAGCTTGGCATACGCCTGCTCGTCGGTCGGTTGGTCGTTCTGATACCAGTCCACATAGGCCAGCGACCAGAATACCGTCCGGTAGCCGAGCTTCTGCGCCATCTCCAGATTTTTTTCACTGTAAATGCCCTGCGGCGGCCGGTAGTATTTTTCCATGTCCAGCCCCGTCACCTCGCGGTAGAGCGCTTCCAGACTCGTCAGCTCCTCATTGAAGGAGGCCTCGTCCGACAGCTTTGACATGTCATAATGGTGGTACGTGTGATTGCCGACGATGTGCCCCTCGCGCACCATGCGGCGCACCAGCTCCGGATTCTGTTCCAGATAATTCCCGACGACAAAAAAGGCCGCCTTGACATTGTGCTTTTCCAGCGCATCCAGGATCGGCGCGGTGCAGCCGTTTTCATAGCCCGCGTCAAAGGTCAGATAAAGCTTCTTTTCCGTCTCGTCCCCCAGATAGACGGCGTCATACCGCCGCAGCGCGTCCGCCGAAGCATTGCCGACCGGCGCTTTTCCCTCCGCCCGGAAGCTCAGTCCCCACGAGCCTGTCTCAATGGCGCGGCTCTGCTGAAACAGCAGCGGCAGAACGGCGCAGAATGCCAGTACCGCCGCCAGCGCCAGCGTCAGTCTGCCGTATTGCCGCAAAAATCTTCTCATAAAATCACCCCCGTCTATCCCTATGCGGAAAGACGGGGGTGTATGTCCATGCCGATCAGAACAGCAGCGCCAGCTGATAGACCGCGAATGCGGCCAGCCAGGCGATGCAGCATTGCGAAAGCGAGATTATGACCGCGCGCAGGCGCGAGCCGACCTCGCGGCGGATGGCGGCGATGGCCGCCACGCAGGGCGTGTAGAGAAGTGTGAAGACGAGAAAGCTCAGGGCGGTCTTCGTCGTGAACATCGAGGCGATCGGCGCGCTGCCGAGTAAAATCTGCAGGGTGCTGACGACGGATTCCTTTGCAATGAAGCCGGAGATCAGCGCCGTCGTGCAGCGCCAGTCTGCAAAGCCCAGCGGAGCGAACACGGGCGCGAGCCACCGGCCGATGATGGCAAGCAGGCTCTGGTTGCTCGCTGTGACGACATTGAGGCGCAGATCAAAGCTCTGCAAAAACCAGATGACGATGGTCGCGAGAAAAATGACCGTGAACGCGCGCTCAATAAAATCCTTCGCCTTGTCCCACAGAAGAAGGAGGACACTTTTGAAGCTTGGCAGGCGGTAATTGGGCAGCTCCATCACGAACGGAACGGGCCGCCCGCGGAAGGCGGTCTTCAGCGCGAGCGCGGAGAGAATGCCGAACAGGATGCCCAGCACATACAGCCCGATCATCACCAGCGCCGCATAGTCCGGGAAGAAGGCCGCCGAGAAAAACGCGTAGATCGGGATCTTGGCCGAGCAGCTCATGAACGGCGTCAGCAGAATGGTCATCGTCCGGTCGCGCTCCGACGGGAGCGTTCGCGCGGCCATGACCGCCGGGACGGTACAGCCGAAGCCAATGAGCATCGGCACGACCGACTTGCCGGACAGGCCGATCTTCCGCAGCAGCTTGTCCATGACGAAGGCCACGCGCGCCATATAGCCGGTGTCCTCCAGAATGGACAGGAAGAAAAACAGCGTCACGATGATCGGCAGGAAGCTGAGAACGGAGCCGACGCCCTTGAAAATGCCGTCAATGACAAGACTCTGCACGACCGGGTTCAGATGATAGCGCGTGAGCGCTCCGTCGACGATAACGGTCAGCGCGTCGATGCCCGCGGCCAGCAGATCGCTCAGTCCCTGCCCGATGACGTGGAACGTCAGGTAAAAGATCAGCAGCATCACGCCGATAAAAATGGGGATGGCTGTGTATTTGCCGGTTAAAATCCGGTCGGCCCGCACCGAGCGCGTGCGCTCTTTACTTTCATGCGGCTTGACGACGCAGGACTTCACCAGCACTTCAATGAACGTGTAGCGCATGTCGGCGATGGCCGCGTTGCGGTCCAGCCCGCGCTCGAGCTCCATCTGGACGATAGAGTGCTCGATCAGCTCCTTTTCGTTCTGGTCGAGCTGCAGCTGCTCGGTGACGGCCTCGTCGCCGTCGATGACCCATGTCGCGGCAAAGCGGACGGAAAGCCCGGCGCGTTGGGCATGGTCCTCGATCTGGTGGCAGACGGCATGGATGCAGCGGTGGACCGGCCCGGGCGGGCAGAAGTCGATGACGGACGGCAGCTGCCTGCGTTCCGCTGTGCGGACAGCCGTCTCGATGAGCGCTTCCACACCGTCGCCGGAGGCCGCGCAGATCGGCACGACCGGCACGCCCAGCTGCTGCGAGAGCTTTTCCGTGTCGATGCTGCCGCCGTTGCCGGTCAGCTCGTCCATCATGTTGAGCGCCAGCACCGTCGGCACGCGCAGCGTCAGCAGCTGGAGCGTCAGATAGAGGTTGCGCTCCAGATTCGTCGCGTCGACGATGTTGATGATGCCGTCGGGCTTGCTTTTGAGGATAAAATCGCGCGTGACGATCTCCTCCGCCGTATACGGGCGGAGCGAGTAAATGCCCGGCAGGTCGGCGACGGAGCAGTCCTTCTGCCCGCGGATCTCGCCGGATTTCTGATCGACGGTCACGCCCGGGAAATTGCCGACGTGCTGGTTGGAGCCGGTCAGTTGGTTGAAGAGCGTCGTCTTGCCGCAGTTCTGGTTTCCGGCCAGTGCAAAGATCATACGGCATCCTCCCTGACCGTGATGTTGTGCGCGTCCTCCTTGCGGAGTGTGAGCGTATAGCCGCGCAGAAACAGCTCCATGGGGTCGCCCATGGGCGCGATTTTGCTGACGCGGATGCGGGTCTGCGGGATGAGGCCTATATCGAGAAGCCGGCACCGGAGGATCCCCTCGCCGCCGACCTCTGTGATGACGCCGGAATGTCCGACCGGAAGCTCGTCAAGCGTCATAAAATGATCGAATCCTTTCTTTGCCCGCGCGGGCAGTTTTCTGATTGTTAGGATAATCTAACACGCACAAAAAAGCAAGCAAAACCTGACAGATTTCTGCAAAAAATGCGCGTCCGGCGGCGCAGTTTACAAAATCGTCACGCCCTCGGCAGCCCGGTATGATATGATACATACATAAGGAGGCCGACGCATGAATATTCTTTTTTTCCTGACGCCGAAGGCGATGTGCGCCTATATCGAGGCGGACGATACCCTGCGGCAGGCGATGGAACGCATGGAGCGTTCCGGCTATTCGGCGCTGCCCGTACTCGATAAAAACGGAAAATACTGCGGCGTCGTCACCGAGGGCGATCTTTTGTGGACTATCAAGCGCGTGTGCGGCATGGACCTGCGCCAGACGGAGGCACATTCCATCTCCGAGATCCAGCACCGCCGCGCGGTGCAGCCGGTTCGCGTCGACACGCGCGTGGAGGATCTCATCTCCGTGGCAGCCGACCAGAACTTTGTCCCCGTGGTCGACGACAAGGGCGATTTCATCGGCATCGTCACAAGAAGCCGCATCCTGAGATACTATCTGGAGACAAGCTTCCAGCATCGATAATTTTTGAAAAATTCTGTTTAATCCTCCGGAATCTGGAACATACTAGCCTCGGAGGTGCAAACAATGCAAAACAACGAAAATCATCCGAATCTGCAGCGGATCCAGAAATTCTTCCGGGAAAAGGGCTACTACATAGTCCTGTTCCTCTGCGTATGTGCAGTAGGAATTTCGGGCTATCTGTTCGTATCCCACGCAATTTCCGAGAAGGATTCCCTGACGGGCGAGACCCTGTCTGTTGCGACCAGCGCCGCCGACCCGGAAAAGGACCGGCAGCCGCAAAAGGAACCCACCGCCGAGACATCCGCGCCGTCCGAGCAGGCCGCACCGGCGGCCGCCATGGAAGAGGACGCGGTGCGCGAGGCAGCGCAGAGCGTGCGCATCTGGCCGGTCAGCGGTCAGACGCAGATGCGCTACAGTGTCGACGCTCTGTGCTATAACGCGACGACGCAGGACTGGCGCACGCATGCGGGCGTCGATCTGACAGCGGCGGTCGGCACGCCGGTCAAGGCAGCCTGCGCCGGGACGGTCACAGCTGTCTATGACGATGAGTATCTGGGGACGACGGTCATCATCAACCATCCGGACGGCCACGTCTCGCAGTATTCCAATCTCGCCGTCATGCCGGCGGTCTCCGCCGGAGATACGGTCTTGGCCGGTGATACCATCGGCGCAGTCGGGACCACGGCGCTGCTCGAGATCGCGGACGAGCCGCATCTGCATTTTACCGTCTATGCAAACGGCGACACCATCGACCCCGCGGAATTTATCGGCTGAACAAAAAACACCCGGAAGCGCCATAAGGCGCTTCCGGGTGTTTGCCGTAATAACCTCGTAGAGTTTGCGCCCGCAGGCGCAAAAGAATGTGGATCATTTTTTTCGGGAGCCCCTGCTCTCGGAAAAAATACTTCTCACCGGCAAACGTGAATTTTGTGCGCCTTCAGGCTTCCATGCAGACCCAGCAAAGCGGTCTGCATGGAACAGGGAGGAACAGAGCGTCAGAATAAGAAGCCTTGCTTCGCAAGGATTCGTTTCGTAAGCTCTGATTCCGACGCGCGCTGCAGCCGGTGCAATCCCTTTGCCCAAAAAGCCGCAGCTTTTTGGGCAGGTGTTATACGTATTGCTGCGTTTCCACGTCGATGATGCCGCGGGTGGTGATGCGGAGCTTCGGGATGACGGGCAGCGCCATGAAGCTGAGCGTCATGAACGGGTCGATGCCGCGGCTCACGCCGAGGTCAAAGGCGGCGGCCTTAGCGGCCTCCAGCTCGGTGTTGATCTCGGTCAGCGGACGGTCGGACATGATGCCCGCGATCTCCAGCACGACCTCGCCCTTGACCTCGCCGTTCTCCATGACCACGATGCCGCCGTGATGCTCGACAATGTGGTTGGCCGCGGCGGCCATATCGGCGGAGTTGGTGCCGACGACGATGATGTTGTGCGAGTCATGCGAAATGCTGGTCGCGACGGCGCCGGATTTCAGGCCGTAGCCCTGAATATAGCCGAGGCCGATGTGGTGCGTGTTCTTGTGCCGCTCGATAACGGCGATCTTCAGAATGTCCTTGTCCAGATCAACGTGGTCGGCATAGCCGTTGTCCGTCGTGATGATCTCGCCGGGGATCATGCCCAGAACGCCGCGCTGGCGCGTGTCGCGGAAATCGTCCGGCGTGAGTTTGGAGACGTGGAACGTGTCGTGGGCGCGGTGGTCGAGATATTCCTCGATCTGCGGCTCCGCAAAGTCTTTCAGCTTGCCGTCGGCCCAGTACAGAACGCCCTTTTTGAATACCATCTCGACGTTGAAGTCCTTGAAATTATCGATGACGGCGAAATCCGCCAGATAGCCGGGCGCGATCGCGCCGCGGTTATTGAGCAGGAAATAGCGCGCGGCATGGTGGCACGCGGCCTTGACCGCGATGATCGGGTCGACACCGTATTTGTTGATGGCTTCGCGGGCGATGTAGTCGATGTGGCCCTTTTCGAGCAGGTCGCTCGGGTGCTTGTCGTCGGTGCAGAACATGCAGCGCTCGGCGTACTGCGGCGTGAGGAGCGGGGCGAGCGCTTCAAGGTTTCTCGCGGCGGTGCCCTCGCGGATCATGATGAACTGGCCGCGCTGCAGCTTGGCCAGCGCGTCCTCCATCGTCGCGCACTCGTGGTCGGAGTAGACGCCAGCGGCGACGTAAGTGTCCAGATCCTTGCCCTGCAGACCGGGCGCATGGCCGTCGATCTTTTTGTGGTGCGCCTGCGAAGCGACGATCTTGGAGACGACCTCCGGGTCGTTGTGGATGATGCCGTAGGAGTTCATCATCTCGGCCAGACCCTGCACGCGCGGGTAGTCATAGAACGAGTCGATCGCGCGGTAATCGAGCACCGCGCCGGATTCGTCCATCGGCGTGGCCGGGACGCACGACGGGAGCATGAACCGCACGTCGATGGGCAGCCCCTCGGTCGCCTGGAACATGTAGTCGATGCCGTCGGTGCCCATGACGTTGGTGATCTCGTGCGGGTCGGTGATGACGGTGGTCGTGCCGTGCGGAAGCGTCGCGCGGACAAATTCCTTCGGCGTCACAAGGCTGGATTCCAGATGAATGTGCGCGTCAATAAAGCCCGGGCAGACGATCTTGCCGGTCATATCGTATTCGGTCTCACCCTCGTAGCTGCCGAGACCGACGATCAGGCCGTTGGCCACGGCGATGTCGCACGTCAGCAGCTCATTGGAGAACACATTGACATAGGTCGCGTTCTTCAGGACCAGATCGGCCTTCTGGCGGCCGGAGGCGGCCTCGATCACGCGCTGTTTTTTCAGAAGCTTCCGCTGGATCTTACCGGCGTAGCTTTCGGTAGGAACGGACATGGAGATCATCCTTTCTGCGTTTTGCGTTCAGTTTTGCTTGTATCAGCCGACAAGGGCGTGCTTACCCTTATCAACTGACGCTTATACCTGATATTAGATGGAATTATAGCACCGCTTCCCGATTTTGTCTATATGCATTTTATGCTTCATGCCGGACTGCCCGAAGGGGCAGATCCGGCATGAAAAGAAAGGATGGATCACTTGCAGAAATTATCGCACCACAGCTCCTGCAGCGGCGGGATCTGCTCCAGCATGCCGGGCGACAGCATGCTCCACAGAACGCCGCGGGTCGGCTTTGGAAATTCATTGCGCGTATGGATCACACGGGTCGGGGTGACGATATAGTCGATCGCCGTATCATACGGCTGCGCGACGACATCCACATCGACGACCTGGCAGTCATGACCAACAGCGACGACAGGCGTATCCAGCCCTACGACGCCGATGGTATAGAACATCGCCCATTCCAGATCAAAGTAGCCATGTCCCTTGCCGAAGCGCAGGCCGGCCGGCGTGATCGCCGAAGCGCCGGTCACAAGGAAATCGATCTTCCCAATCTCAGCCTTGATCTGCTTGAGCGTCATATGCTTCCAGAAGCGCTGCACGCCGTCCAGCGTGGCGGCCAGCTCCTCTTTGCCCTCCGGGATCCATTCCGGTCGGATGCAGAATACGCCGCGGGTGATCCCGTAGTTCGTCATGAGAATGACTTTCTTATCCCGGATAGCCTGCTCGCGGAAGGTCACAAGGTTGTTATCCGGCGTGATAAAGATCACCTTTGCGTTTTTATAGAACTCCTGCTGGCACAGAAGCTCCGTGCAGTGTTCGCTGCCTTCGTAGTCTGTGATAAACTCGGCAAAGTTCCAACTGAAACGGGAGTCGGGGCGCGCGACCTTTCGCAGCTCCTCCCAGATCATGATTCTTGCTGTTTTTGCGTCCATCTTTTCCATGTGTAGCTCCTCCTTTTAATGCTGCTGCTTGTTTTCGTCGTGTTTATCCTTGATAAATGCCCAGACCTGAAACAGGAATACGCCCGCCAGAGAGCCAAGTGAGATCCAGATCAGAGCATCAAAAAAACCTGCGCTGTAATACATACGATTTCTCCCTTCTCAGAGCTTTGTGATCTCGGTCTTCAGCCGTTCATAGTCAAATCTCCGCTTGCCGGTAATATGTGCAGCCAGAATGATCAGGGAAGAGGCAGCCAGCGCCGACAGGAAACTGTACAGGCTTTTCCCGGCGAGAAACATCGGGAGGCCTGCCAAAATTCCGACGATCGTCGCGACGGCGGCCATCACACCGGAGATCCTGGGCGAATACAGTCCGGCGATGATCGGCACAACGGTTGCAGAGGCAAGCAGATCGGCCAGCAGGAGCAGGAAGAGGATCGACGGCGCAAAATACGCGACGACCATGCCGCCGATGCCCAGCACAACCGCACCGATCTGCGCGGCACGAACGGAACGCTTTGCGTCCAGCTGCGGCGCAAAGGTCCGGACGATATCGATGGAGAAGATCGAAGAGAAGCCGCTCAGCGCATCGCCGCCTGTTGACGAGGCGCCAAGCATGATCACAAGCACAAACAGCGTGCAGACCCATCGGGGGACGCTTGCATCGACGACCAGCGCTGCAACCACGGAGGTATGCGGGACTTCAAGATTCATGGAGAGTGCGGCCAGCCCGAAAAATGCTGCGACGATCGTCATCGGGAACACCATGATGGCGGAGATCAGCAGCGACCGCTTGATGACCTTGTGGCTTTTCGCCGAATAGACCCGCTGCCAGAGCGTCTGGTTCAGAAGCTCTGCCGCGCAGACGGCAATGATGATCATGACTGCAAATTCCAGCCCGTTGCGGTCAAAGACCTTCAGAAATTCCGGCTTTGCGGCCATGACCGCGTCATAGACCGGCCGCGGGCCGCCGAAATGCGCCAGCGCGAAGACCGCCGGCAGGATCAGAAACGGCGTAATGAGGATCGACTGCAGACCGTTGGAGAAGATCGCGGCGCTCACGCCGCCGCGGGTCGCAAAATAGATGGTCGGAACACCGACGATCAGCACGCTGATGAGCATCGGGATGCCGCCGATATATTTGAAGGCCAACGCCGCGCCCGTCAGGTTGGAGGCAAAGAGGATGAACATATAGATCGTCGTCGTGAGCAGGGTCACGGCATACATCACGGGACCATAGCGCGCTTTTGCGTATTCTCCGATGGTATGCCCTTCCGGGATCAGCTCACGGATCCGTTTGGAGACCGGGATGAACACCACATAGGCAACAGAGATCGCAAGCGCATAGCCGATCATTGCGGTCAGGCCGGTGGTGTATGCGGATTCTGCCGGAGAAAACAGCAGACCGGTGCCGACCGCGTATGCAATAAACGTCGCGATCATCAGCGCTGTGGATACGCTTCTTCCTGCGGTGAAGAAATTTTCTTCCTTATGGAGCTGTCGTTTGCTGTACTGCGTGGAAGCAACAGCGATCGCGCTGCCAAGGAGCAGGGTCAATATGACCAGTAGGATGCCATAAGACGTCATTTTCTCATCTCCTCTTTTATTTGGCTGGGCCTGCACGAGGTATATGTTGTTTTAAGGTCCAACCTTAATGCAATTATAACAAAACAAGCCCTTTCGTCAAGAAAAAAATTGAACTTTCGATGAATTTGTTGATTTTAGACAAGCCAGACGCTATAATATCTACAACAATTACAGGTAAGGATGAGAAAAACGCGTATGGACAGCATTCCGTTAACGCCGATGGTCAAGAAGCGGCTGAGCGACTATGTAGAAGATGCGCTGCTGCATTATATTGAATCCTCACTGCAGCAGGGCCGGACAAAGCTGCCCCCCGAGGTCGAGCTTGCGCAGACGCTTGCCGTCAGCCGCACGACGCTGCGCAGCGCGCTGGCCGAGCTGGAGGGAAAGGGCATGGTTTTCCGCCTGCACGGCAAGGGTACGTTTATCAACCCGAGCTTTAATCAGGCCAAGCTGAATCTGTCCTCGACAAAGCCGCTGCTGCGGCTGATCGAGTGCAGCGGGTTCTCTGCGTCCGTCCGGCCGCTTTATTTCTACGCCAGCGCTGCAACACCGCTGCAGCAATCCGCACTGCGGCTGGAGGAAGGCGAGCCGGTCGTCCGTGTATGCCGCCTTTACGAGGCGGATCACGTCCCCGTTGTGCTGCTGATCGACGATATCCCGCAGAAATATCTGCCCGCCGCGCTCACGCTGGATCAGCTGCAGACGTCGACCTTTGACCTCATCCGCGGCGCAGCCGGGATCGTCTGCGTCCGCGACGAGGTCTGCATCTCCGCTGCCTCCAGCGGGCAGATGCAGGCATATACCTCCGGTGAGGATCTGCTGGGCTGCAGCTCCGCATTGGCACTCGATTCCGTCAATTTCAGCGAGACCGGCCAGCCGACCTTTGCGAGCAAACAGTTCTTCCACACGGATTATATCCGGTTCAATCTAACGCGAACGCTGGACGTCTATGAGCAGCCGTCCGCAGGAGGCAGACCATGAAATTACTGATGCACATCTGCTGCGCGCCCTGCGCGAATATGCCGATCGACGCGCTGCGCGCGGACGGGATCGACCTGACCGGGTACTGGTATAACCCCAATATCCATCCATTTACCGAATACCGCGCCCGGCGCAACTGCCTGCAGGAATACGCGAAGACCATCGAGCTGCCGCTTCTGGTGCGCGACGATTACGGCCTGCGGCCGTTCGTGCGCGAGGTCGCGGATGATATCGCCGGCCGCTGCGTCAAGTGCTATGAAATGCGCCTTTACGAAGCGGCCAGAGCGGCGAAGGAAGGCGGCTTTGACGCGTTCACGTCCTCCCTGTTCATCAGCCCCTATCAGAAGCACGAGCTGATGCGCGACGTGGCCTACCGCGCGGCGGAGGAATACGGCGTCACATTTTATTATCAGGACTTCCGCCCCATGTTCCGCGACGGCCAGGCCCGCGCGCGGGAGCTGGGCTTCTACATTCAGAAATACTGCGGCTGCATCTTCTCCGAACAGGAGCGATACCAAAAGCCGTCCCGGATCATCCCGTGACGCCGCGGGCATTTTTCACCCGCTTCTTATGCGTTATATTAAAAAACCCTCCTGCCGCGTGAACGGCAGGAGGGTTTTATCTCTGCTGATTACTTCTTCAGTGCAAGCGCCTGCTTGACCTTGGCGACGATGCCGTCGGCGTTGACGCCGTAGGCGTCGAGCACGGCCTGGGCTTTGCCGCTGCGGCCAAATTCGTCGTTGACGCCGTGGCGGACGACGGGAACGGGATACGTTTCCGCGACGCATTCGGCGACTGCCGCGCCCAGACCGCCGAGGACGTTGGCCTCTTCGGTGGTGACGATGGCGCCGGTCTCCTTCGCAGCCTTCAGGACCAGCTCGGTGTCGAGCGGCTTGATGGTGTGCATGTCGATGACGCGGACGGAAACGCCTTCGGCGGCCAGCTTGTCAGCAGCGGCGAGCGCCATCTGCACGTTCATGCCGGTGGCGATGACGGTCACGTCGGAGCCGTCGCGCAGCGTGACGCCCTTGCCCAGCTCGAAGCTGTAGCCGGGGATGGAATCGGTGACGGTCTCAACGGCCAGACGGCCAAGACGCATGTAGGCGGGGCCATTGTAGTCGACCAGCGCCTGCACGGCAAGACGCATCTCGTTGCCGTCGCACGGGCACAGGACCAGCATGCCGGGGATGGCGCGCATGATGGCGAAATCCTCGATGCACTGGTGGGTCGCGCCGTCTTCACCGACGGACAGACCGCCGTGGCTGCCGACGACCTTGACGTTCAGATGCGGATACGCGACGGAGTTGCGCACCTGCTCCCACGCGCGGCCGGCGGCGAACATGGCGAACGTGTTGACGAACGGCTTGAAGCCGCAGAGGCTCATACCGGCGGCGACGCCGACCATATCGGCCTCGGCGATGCCCATGTCAAAGAACCGCTCCGGGCAGGCCTCTTTGAAGAACTTGCTCATGGTAGCGCCGGCAAGATCGGCGTCGAAGCAGACCAGCTCCGGATATTTCTCAGCCAGCGCGGCCAGCGCGCGGCCATATGCCTCACGGGTTGCAATTTTCTCAGCCATGATTTAACCCTCCAGTTCCTTGATCTGCGCTTCCAGCTCTGCCTTGGCAATGGCCCACTGCTCGTCGTTGGGGGCCTTGCCGTGCCAGCCGGCGTTGTTCTCCATGAAGCTGACGCCCTTGCCCTTGACGGTTTTGGCGAGGATCATGGTGGGCTGACCCTTGACCTGCTCGGCTTCCTTGTAGGCTCTTTCGATGTCGGCGAAGTCATGGCCGTCGCACTTGATGACGTGCCAGCCGAAGGACTCGAACTTCTTGTCCAGCGGCTCGGTGGGCATGACGTCCTTCGTCGTGCCGTCGATCTGCAGACCGTTGACGTCGACGCAGGCGCAGAGGTTGTCGAGGTGATACTTGTTGGCGGCCATCATGGCTTCCCAGACCTGACCCTCGGCGACCTCGCCGTCGCCCAGAATGGCGTAGACGCGGTAATCCTTCTTCGCGATCTTGCCGGCCAGCGCCATGCCGACGGCGACGGAGATGCCCTGACCCAGAGAGCCGGTGGACATGTCGACGCCGGGCACGTATTTCATTTCCACGTGGCCGGACATATGGCCGTCGATGCGGCGGAACATCTTGAGCTCCTCGACCGGGAAATAGCCGCGCAGCGCCAGCGTCGGGTAAACGGCGGGCGAGCAGTGGCCCTTGGACATGACGAAACGGTCACGGTCGGGGTCGTGCGGGTTCTTGGGATCGATGTGCATTTCGGCAAAATACAGATACGTCAGCACGTCCATGCAGCTCAGCGAGCCGCCCGGATGGCCGGAAGCCGCATCGTGCACCATCTGCACGCCGTACAGGCGCGCCTTGGCTGCCGTCAGCTTCAGCTGCTTCAGTTCGGATTGTTCCATACAGATTCCTTCCTTTGTTCATAGAATGGAGATTCCTCTGCGTTTATGTTGGGTTCATTTGCCTTTGCAGGAGAATCTGCTTTGCTTCTTGTTGCATTCCAACTTCTATCATACAGTATCTGCTGTCATTTTTCCAGTGGTATTTCGCACAAAAAAGTAAAGTTTTGCAACAGTCTGCTCGTAAAACCGCGCCGCCGGTCCTCCGGCGGCGCGGGCGTATCAGTTTTTCAGGCTCTGCATCGGGGCCGGGATCCGGCCGCCGCGGGAAATGAAGGCCGAAGCGGATTCCGCGTGCACCGGCATGATGGGCGCCGCGCCGAGCAGTCCGCCGAACGAAACTTCATCGCCGACCGTCTTGCCGGGCGCGGGGATGACGCGCACGGCCGTCGTCTTGGAGTTGACCATGCCGACGGCGGCCTCATCCGCGATGATGGCAGAGATGGTCTCCGCGCTCGTATCGCCCGGGACGGCGATCATGTCGAGGCCGACCGAGCACACGCACGTCATGGCCTCGAGCTTATCGAGCGTCAGAACGCCGCTTCTCGCCGCGGCGATCATGCCCTCGTCCTCCGAGACGGGGATGAACGCGCCGGAAAGCCCGCCGACGGAGCTGGACGCCATCAGGCCGCCCTTTTTGACCGCGTCATTGAGAAGCGCGAGCGCCGCTGTCGTCCCATGCGTGCCGCAGGTCTCAAGTCCCATCTCCTCCAAAATCCGCGCGACGCTGTCGCCCACGGCGGGCGTCGGCGCAAGGGACAGGTCGACCACGCCGAACGGCACGCCCAGCCGCCGGGACGCCTCCTGCGCGACGAGCTGACCAACACGCGTGATGCGGAAGGCAGTCTTTTTGATGCACTCGGCGACTTCGTCAAAGGGTCTTCCCTTCACGGCCTGCAGCGCGTGATACACAACGCCCGGGCCGGAGACGCCGACGCTCACCACGGCGTCCGCCTCGCCGACGCCGTGGAACGCGCCCGCCATGAACGGGTTATCCTCCACCGCGTTGCAGAAGACGACGAGCTTTGCACAGCCGAGACCGTCCTGCTCCTTCGTCAGCTCGGCGGTCTGTTTGATCGCCTGCCCCATGAGGCGCACGGCGTCCATGTTGATACCGGCCTTGGTCGTGGCGACGTTGACGCTGGAGCAGACCAGCTCCGTCTCCGCCAGCGCCTGCGGGATGGCTGCGATCAGCCGCCGGTCGCCGGAGGCCATGCCCTTGTGCACAAGGGCGGAAAAGCCGCCGATAAAGTCCACACCGCAGGTCTTGGCCGCCCGGTCCATGGCTCTGGCGAAGGGAACAAAGTCCTCCGTCTCGCATGCGGCGGCCACGAGGGCGATCGGCGTGACGGAAATGCGCTTGTTGACGATGGGGATGCCGAGCTCCCGCTCGATCTGGCAGCCGGTCTGCACGAGATGTTCCGCCTGACGGCAGATCTTGTCGTGGATCTTCCGCGCGCAGGCCTCCGGGTTCGGGTCGGCGCAGTCCAGAAGAGAAATGCCCATCGTGATGGTGCGGATATCGAGATGCTGGTGGTCGATCATGTCGACGGTGGACATGATATCGGAATGGTTCAGCATGGCGCGTCCTCCCGGCTCAGATGGTGTGCATGGCAGTAAAGATATCCTGCCGCTGCATGCGGATGGAGACGCCCATGTGCTCGCCCTTTTCGGCGACGCGCTTCTGGACGACGTCAAATTCCGGCGCGCCCTGCGTCCAGGCGACAAGCATGATCATGGTAAACGTGCCTTCCATAATGGTCTGGCTGATCTCCACAACGCTGATGTGCAGCTCGGCGAGCAGCGTAAAGATCTCTGCAATGATCCCGACCCGATCCGGGCCGACGACGGTCATAATGGCTTTCATTCTCGATCCTCCGTTTTTTCAGATATGGAAAAAGGGGCCGTGCGGCCCCTTTTTAATTAAACTCTGCTCAGAACTTCGTGTGCTCGGTCAGCCAGCTCTTCAGCTCGCTGATGGGAACGCGGACCTGTTCCATGGAGTCGCGTTCGCGGATGGTGACGGCGTTGTCCGCCGGGGTCTTGTCGTCGCCGACAGTCGCAAAGTCGACCGTGATGCAGTACGGCGTACCGATCTCGTCCTCGCGGCGATAGCGCTTGCCGATGGAGCCGGTGTCGTCGTAGTCCAGCATGAAGTCGCCGCACAGATCCTGATAGATCTTGCGCGCCGGCTCTGCCAGCTTCTTGGAGAGCGGCAGGATGGCAGCCTTGTACGGCGCGAGCGCCGGATGCAGGTGCAGAACGACGCGCACGTCGTTCTTGGCTTCGTCGATGACCTCTTCGTCATACGCTTCGCACAGGAACGCCAGCGCCACGCGGTCGCAGCCGAGCGACGGCTCGATGACGTAGGGGATATAATGCTCGTTCTTCTCCTGATCGAAGTAGGTCAGATCCTTGCCGGAGGCCTCCTGATGGCGCTTGAGGTCATAGTCGGTACGGTCGGCAATGCCCCACAGCTCGCCCCAGTCGGTGAACGGGAACGCGTATTCGATATCGGTCGTGGCACGGGAGTAGAACGCCAGCTCTGCGGGTTCGTGGTCGCGCAGGCGCAGGTTCTCCTCGTGAATGCCGAGGCTCTTGAGCCAGTTCACGCAGTAATCCTTCCAGTAGGCAAACCATTCAAGGTCCGTGCCGGGCTTGCAGAAGAACTCGCACTCCATCTGCTCGAACTCACGCGTGCGGAAGGTGAAGTTGCCCGGGGTGATCTCGTTGCGGAACGCCTTGCCGACCTGGCAGACGCCGAAGGGCAGCTTGCGGCGGGTGGTGCGCTGGATATTCGCAAAGTTCACGAAGATGCCCTGCGCGGTCTCGGGGCGCAGATAGCAGGTCGAGGACGAATCCTCGGTGACGCCGATGGCGGTCTTGAACATGAGGTTAAACTTGCGGATGGGGGTGAAGTCATGCTTGCCGCAGACGGGGCAGACGATGTCCTCGTGTTCGGCGATGAACTTGTCCATCTCGTCGAAGCTCATGGCGTCGACATTGACCTCGTGATGTTCTTCCCCGATCAGCTTGTCCGCGCGGTGACGGGCCTTGCAGGCCTTGCAGTCAAGCAGCGGGTCGGAGAAGCTGGAGACGTGGCCGGTCGTGATCCACGTCTGCGGGTTCATGATAATGGCGGCGTCAAGGCCGACGTTGTACGGGCTTTCCTGCACGAACTTCTTGAGCCACGCCTTTTTGACGTTGTTCTTGAACTCAACGCCGAGAGGGCCGTAGTCCCAGCTGTTCGCCAGACCGCCGTAAATTTCGGAGCCTGCAAAGACAAAGCCGCGGTTTTTACACAGGGCAATGATCTTGTCCATGGACTTTTCACTGTTTTTCATCATTCTTCTCGTCCTCCTGACGTAAGATATCTGGGTTTTTATCCTATTATTATAATGAAATGCGTCGCAAAGTCAACCGCAGGGGGCAAAATTTGAAAGCCCTGTTTTGTTTTTGGGAAAAATGTGCTATACTTACTGGTACATTTCTCCGGAAAGGACTTACAAAACTTGAAAACGATCGGAAGAGTGATCACATCGGCAATTTTTCTCGTGCTGACCGGCCTGATGATCGCCGCGGCCAAGGCCGCGCCGGCGGCCGTCTTTGCGTTTTACCCGGCCTTTTCCCGCTGGGCGCTGTCCGCCATCTCGTCTGTGACGGGGCTGGTGCCCATCGCGCTGTGGGAGGTGCTGGCAGGGCTGCTGGCACTGTGGTTTTTCTATACGCTCATCCGCGTGTTTACGAAGCGGCGGAGCCTTCTGCGCTGGCTGTCCGGCGTGCTTCTGGGCGTGAGCGCGGGCGTGTTTTTCTTCGTGGGGCTGTGGGGGCTGAACCACTACGGTCCGTCCGTCGGTGAGACGCTTGGCTTGGACGTGCGCGAATACAGCAAGCAGGAGCTTGTCGCCGCCACGGCATATTACGCCGCGCAGGCGAACGAATACGCATCCAAAGTCGAGCGGGACGCGGACGGTCTGACCGTCTATCCGGACTTCTCCACGCTGGCCGCGCAGGCCGGTGCGGGCTATGACGTGCTGGCGCAGCAGTCGGACGCGTTTACCGGCGGTCTTGGTTCTGTCAAGCCGCTGGCGGCATGGCAGCTGTTCAGCCGGACCGGCACGACCGGCATCTTCGTCTGCCTGACCGCCGAGGCCTGCGTCAACCCGGATACGTATACGGTGTGGATCCCCTTTACCATGTGCCATGAGCTTGCACACCGGCAGGCGGTCGCCGCCGAGGACGAGGCGAACTTCTGCGCCTATCTGGCCTGCATGGCCTCCGGCAATGACGATTTTGGCTATTCCGGCGCGTTCGGTGCATATATCTACTGCCACAACGCCCTTTCCGCCGTCGACCGGCAGGCGGCCAGCGAGATCTGGAGCACGCTCTCCGAAAGCGTCGCCGCGGATGTCCGCGCGGCGAACGAGCATTATGCCCAGTACGAGGGCAAAGTGCAGGACGCCGCGCAGAAGGTCAACGACACCTACCTGAAGGCCTTCTCCGAGGAATCCGGCGTCCAGAGCTACGGCGAAGCCGCCGATCTGCTGATCGCATGGTATCTGAAAAATAATGCTTGACAAACGGTGGGGAATTGCGTATAATATCCCTGCTGATGGACAGTTAGCTCAGCTGGTATGAGCACATGCTTGACGTGCATGGGGTCACAGGTTCGAGTCCTGTACTGTCCACCATAAAAAGCTCCGAAATCGCTTGATTTCGGAGCTTTTTCTTGCACTTTTCTGGCTAAAAAGTTCAACCATATTTTTGAAAATGTGTTTTGACCCAAACCGTGACCCAAACCGTGACCCAAACCGCGATGTACGTCGGTGTACGAAACGGTACGCAATGGCACGAAAAGACCATTCCACAGCGCATAAGACGTACATAAAATCAGTATTTTTTCACGAGAAAAGGGGCGCGCTGCCGTTTTGACAGCGCGCCCGCTATGCCTTGCGTCACACCACTTCCCGGCCGATCATTTGACCAATGGTGTCCGCAGCCTGCACGCGCATGCTGGGCGTGGAGTGGACGTAGGTGCTGAGCGTGAACCCCGCGCTGTAATGTCCGAGCATTTCGGAGAGTGTCCGCACGTCAACGCCGTTTTTGAGTGCCAAGGTCGCGAATGTGTGTCTCATGTCATGAAATCTCACATGTTCTGCGCCGATGGCTTCCAGAATCCGGTCATGCATGGCACGGAAGGATGCCGGGTCGAGCATTTCTCCGGTTTTCGGGGACGGGAACATATAGGGATTATCTGGGTGCTTTTCGTGTTCTTCCACCAGAATCTGCACGGTGCTCTCCGGAAGTGTCAGCAGTCGCAGGGAGTTTTTCGTTTTTGGCTGGCTGACAACAAGCTGATGGTCGATGCGGCAGACGCTTTTGGTAACGGAAAGTGTTCGCTCCTTCACGTTCAGATCTTTCCAGAGCAGGGCCAGCAGTTCTCCCCGCCGCAGGCCGCTGGTCAGTTCCAGATAGAGCGGTGCAAACACGCCGCGCTGCTTCGCTTCGTACAGATATGGCCCGATCAGTTCTTCCGGCAGCACTTTCATCTCTTTCCGTACCGTTTTCGGGGCTTTGCAGTTTGCTGCCGGATTGCTCAGAATGAGCTTTTCTGCGACGGCCTGATCGAGACTTTTCCGCAGGATTCCGAGGATACTCTGCACAATGCGCGTGCTGAGCGTCGTTTCTTTCAGCGGAATGTGGCTGTAGTAGTGATTTCTGCCGTGCTCGCTCATCTCGTTGATCGCCCGCTGAATTTGAATGGTGCTCAGCTTTTCCAGCGGGCAGTCACCCAGCGCGGGAAAGAGATGGTTTTCCATGCAGTTGCGGTAGAACTGCTTCGTATTCGGGCGGATCTGCGGCTTGATAAACACCTCGTACCACAACGTCACCCATGTCTGCACGGTGTACTGCCCCGTGCGGGTCGGGTCAAGCTTCTGGCTTTCTTCGATCGCTGTTTTCAGCTTTTCTTTGACTTCTGCCTGCGTTTTCCCGAGAACATTTTTCGTGATGACCTTTCCGTCCTTGTCATACCCGGCGGTATATCGGCCCTCCCAGCGTCCGTCCTTCCGTTTGCGGATGCTGCCTTCGCCGTTGGCTCGCTTTTTGCTCATGTAAATTCCTCCTTTTCCGGTAGCTCACACAACTACCACAAACACAGTGAAATAGCGAGTACTTTAGTCGCTATGAAAAACTGAATCTCGGCTTTTTGACTTTTGTAGTCGCTACAATAGTCGCTACGGCAGTGATTCAGGCGGCATTGCCCGACAGCAGGATATTTCTGGCAGATACTTTCATTTCATTTGCTTTTTCCACGCGCAGGTTTTCGCCGCCAAACAGAATCAGGGCGCAGATCTCCAAGATCCTGTCATAGATGCGGGCGTGCGCAAGATCGTCTGGGTGTTTGAGTGCATCCAGCGTCAGATTTGTTGTGACGATCAACGGCTTGCGGCTTCGGTATCTGGCATCGATCACGGCGAAGACTTGTTCCAGCGTATACTCTGTTCCTCGCTCTGCGCCAAGATCATCCAGAATCAGAAGATCATAGGCATTCAGACTGGCAAGAAAGTCAGTACGCTCAGAACCGAACAGTCCGGTCATACGATTCAGAATCGTCGGGAAGTTTGTCATCAGAACCGGCACATCCTGCTCCAGCAGCGCGTTTGCAATACACCCGGCAAGAAAGGATTTTCCGGTTCCCACATCGCCAAACAGGAGCAGTCCAATATTTTTCCGTGCCGCATCCTCCCAATGTTCCACATAGCGCTTGGCTTTGGCAGTCAGCCCTGGCGTTTTTCCGTTATCGTTGGCAAACGTGCAATCGTAGAGGCGGCGATCCTGTAACCCATGTGCTTTTCGCCGCTGAATGCGTTCCAGACGCTCCCGCGTTTCTTCTGCTGCTTTACGCTGTTTTTCCGCTGCGCTCTGGCAGGGGCACAGGCAGCGTGGTCGGAGAAAACCTGTCCCGCCGTGAGCAGAAATGACCGTTTGCCGCAAGCCATGACAGTTCTTGCAGTGCAGCAATCCATCAGCGGGATCGAGATACTCATCATCTCGCTGTATCTGCGCAGCTGCATTTGCCGTCAAAAACGCATGGATTTCTTCTGTAATTGGCATCATACGACATCTTCCTCCTTTACTTCGTAAGTTCGGATATTTGTCCGCGCGCACTTCTGTTCTCTAATCTCTTTATCTCTATTCTCTGGTGGACAAATGTCCGCTTTTGCGTCGGGCAGGAGCTTCTGCGCTTGTAAACGCAGCCGTTCCCGGCGTTTTCGCTCCGCTTCGGTGGAGGATCGCCCGACCAGCAGCTGGATATCCGGCATATAGTACGCGCCATCGGTCAGCAGCTCGACAAAGCCGAGTTTTAGGAAAATTTGCAGCGCGCGTTCTACGGTGCCGATCTGATGGCGGGTAAACGTTGCAATGGTCTGCGGCGTGTGCGGCAGATTTTCATGTAACAGGAGAATCCCATTGTGCTTGAGTGACATCAGATACATCTTGAGCAGCAAATTGGAATACAAAATACCGTCCGGCATTGTTTCCAGAACTACCATCCGTTCACTGGTGAAGAAATTATCCTTGAGCTTCATGTAGTAATATTTTTTGTTTTCTGACATAAACCCTCCGTTCTTTTGAAACTGTTTTCGCCGTATTTGCAGCTCGCGCCCCGGCGATGGGGAACAATGCGGACAGGACTGGCATCCTCGCAGCCTGTGACCGGGGTCTCGACTGCTTTCAACCCCAGCTACGGCAACCTGTCTTGCGTCAAAACAAACTGCGTATCTTTCGCTTTCGTGCTTGCACGGAAGCGAAAGATACGCAGCTTGCTTCGACGAGGTCGTCGCGCGCGCCGTGCGCGTTTCCCAACCTGCGGTGTTGTCCGCGTTGCTGATATAAAATTGTCAAGGTACAAAGGGGAAAACATCTCCCTACTATCCCTCCCGAAAAAACAGCCATGTGAATACCAAATTTGGCGGAAAAAGCTGCACAATTTTTTTGAACGAAGCTATAGAACAAATCGAATGAATCCTAAATATAGGAATCAGAAATAATATAATTATTGATATTATACGAAATAATCTTATAAAATCTAACTTTTTTCGATGTGTTGAAATGCTGACTGCCTTTTCTTAAAAGACAATATAAACAGCGCGGTGTAGCCTGTTTTTCAGGCCGCCCCGCGCTGTTTTACAATTTCATATAAGAGAACTGAGAGCATTATAATATCTGCTGGCGTTCTTTGCTTTGATCATGTTTCTGACTTTTCCGGAGCCGCAGACCGCTCCGATTTCCGGAGCACAAACTTTGCCTTTTCCGGCGGATACGGCGCATCCTGCGCGCTGCAAACAAAAACATCCGTCACGCAGCCGGTTTTCTCCGCGTTCTGCTTGCCAACCGGAACAACCACAAAATCACCGACTGCAAGCGGCAAGCCGCCTGTCAGATATCTGCTGACTCTCAGCAGAGCATCTGTTTTTAATGTTACGCCCATCATGTCCTTATGAGCTTCACGGGTGTCCCGGCAGAGCGGCGAGAGAAACGTCAGCGCGTTCTGAATGCGGCTCAGATCAGACGCAGAGAGTGCGTTCTCATGCAGATGGCGCAACACCCGACGATAGTGCTCATGCGTGATAAGGAAGCACAATCTGTGTAAAATTTTTTCTTGTTCCAGTCAGGGCGTATTTTGCTCTGGCTGGAACATTTTCTTTTGTGCCCCTATGCTGGCAAATCGAGCTTGCCGACGAAAGAGTAGTATGATATAGGCTATAGTCCACAAAACGGATAAAAACACTATGTGCGATACACCGAAAAACCACGTATCAAAGGGAACAGGGGAAAGTTATCCTTGACAAATCGCGTACCATCAGCCATCATTGACGTTGTCGATGGTGGCTTTTTTGCGTTTCGGGAATTTGTTTTGCCGTTTCACTCTGGTGCCGGTTTTGCTTTGGTGATTCATGGCATCCTCATACAGCTCAATAAATTCCTTTTCCCGGAGTGTCAGAGGTGCTTGCGCATCCCGCTTTTGAATCAAATGCTGGTACAGCTTTATCTGGAGAGACAGGAAGTACAAGAGCTCTTTGTGCTCCATCTTCAAATCCCTGACGATCCCGGACAGGAAATCATTTCCGGTGAGATTGTGCATTTCGTGTGGGCAGTCGCAGAGGATATCCAGGAACTGCCCTCTGTACAAAACCGGTGAGAGAACCCATCAGCCGTGGGAAGTCCAGTTCGCTCAGATCCGTCACATCCACCTCCAGCACCGGGCCGTTGGCCTGAAAGCGGGTATATCCCCGGGCCGCGATATCGTCCAGAAACTGCTCATAGCTTTTTCTTGTGGGGTTTTCTAGGGGGGCTCCCGGCGGCTCCGGGTAGCAGTCGTTGACCACATGGCCCCGGTGCCGGGTGTCGGACAGATCCCGGGCGGCAAACCGCCGGTAGATGACCTCCGGGTCACCGGTGAGGCGAACCGTCACGGCGGTATAATGATGGGTTTCCAGCAGTGCCATAATCCCGGGAATGGAAGCGTCCTCAAAATTATTTTCCAGAATAAACGGTTTTCCCACTTTCATCAGCTGGGCCGCGGCGTAGTACAGAATGTGCATGGCCGCTGTGCCCAGCTGAACCTTTTCTGCCCGGCTGTGAAAGCCCAGATCGTCAAACAGCACCTCCTTGATGGAGTCCTTGGACAGCATTGGAATTCCCAGAGACTCCGAAATCCTGACGGCGATGGTGCTCTTGCCGCTGGCTGGCATACCGGCAACCAGAATGCAGTACATGGCGTTTCCTCCTAAAAACGAAATGAAAGACTGTCCTGATACTCCGAGGGTGTTTTCCCGGTGATTTTTTTGAAGGTGCCAGAAAAATATGCAATATCGCGGTAGCCGCAGGCCTCCGCAACCTCGTAGACTTTCAGCTTTCCCTCGCGCAGCAACGCCATAGCCTTCTGGATGCGGCAGCGCGTAAGATACGCGCCGAGCGTCATATCCGTTTCCTTTTTGAACAGGTGGCTCAGATGTCCTTCGCTCAGTCCCAGCTGCGCTGCCGCCTGCCCGACGGACAGATCGCCGCTGCCGCAGTTTTGCTCAAGGTACACCATTGCCTCGCGCACATAGCGGCTCTTGGGGCCGGGCTTCACGCCGGGAAGCGGCTCTGGCTGCGGTGCGGTTTGTGCGGCGATGCGCTTTTGCAGCGCCAGAACGGCGTTTTCCAGATCGCCGTCATGAAAAGGCTTCAGCAGAAAGTCCACCGCGCCCAGACGGATGGCCGTCTGCGCGTAGGCGAACGAATCGTAGGCGGTCAGAATGATGACATACGCGCGGCTGCCTGCTTCGCGCAGCCGCCGCACCATCTCCAACCCGTCCATCTTCGGCATTTTGAGATCCGTGATGATAAGCGTCGGCTGGCAGTCCTCCGCGACGGCAAGGGCCTGTTCGCCGTTGGCGGCTTCGCCGACCACGATGCAGTCCAGCGCCGCCCAGTCTACTGCCATGACGATACCCTTGCGGATCATTTCCTCATCCTCTACAACCATTACCCGCATCATACGCCGGGCCCTCCCTTCGCGGGCAGGCGCGCAAGAATACAGGCGCCGCCGCCCTCCGGATTTTCAAGGCGCAGACCGAACGCGTCGCCGTAATGCTTGCGCAGGATCGTGTCTACATTTAATAGTCCCAGATGTCCCGTCTGTGGTTCCGGCGGTTTGTAAGGCCCCAGAAGGTCCGGCGGGAAGCCGCAGCCGTTGTCCCGGACGCGGATCTCGAGCACGTCCTGCTCCGCAAGCACGGCTGTGACGGAGAGTTCACCGTGTTCTACACCGGAAAGGCCGTGCAGAATGGCATTCTCTGCCAGCGGCTGCAGGAGCATTTTCGGAACCATGCACGAAAGAAGCGCCTCCGGCACGGCTTCCGTGTATGAGAAGCTTTCCGACAGGCGGATGCGCTGAATCTCGACGTACCGGCTCAAAATCTCCAACTCCCGCCGCAGGGGGACAAATTCGTCCGGCGTGATGCAGAAGCGAAGGATATCGGCAAGATTCGTTGACATCAGCGCCACCTGCGGCACTTGATTGATTTTGCTGATCCACTTCATGGTGTCGAGCGTGTTGCACAGAAAATGCGGGTTTAGCTGCGCCTGCAGCATGCGGATCTGCGCGCGGTTAAGTGCGCGCTGGTTTTCCAACAGTGCCTGCTGGTTGTGCCGGAGGGCGACGACCATGGCGTTGAACTGCTGTGCTAATTCGCCCAATTCGTCATGCCGGCCGGCGGGAACGGGAACCTGCACGTCCAGATTATTTTTCCCGACCTGCCGGATGGCGTGATGCAGTCTGCCGATCGGTTGGAAGACCTGCCGGCTTAGCTGCAGGCTGAGTACGACGCTTAAAATGATGCAGGCCAGCGCGCACAGCACGCTCACCGAGTACAAAAGCCGGAGTGTTCCGGCGCTGAGCGGCTGCGGCTGCTGCAGGACGAGATACAGACCGGTTTCGGTATGCTGCCGCACGGTATAGGAAACGTCGGCAGACAGACCGGTGAGCGCCTTGCCGGACAAAAGCTGCCCGCGCAGCGCGTCGGCGAGGCTCTGGGTCTGTGCCGGCTGCGTACAGTAGACCGGACGCCAGCGCGCGTCGAGCAGAAGAAGTTCGTTCTGCGCACCAGCTGTGCCGCCGAGCAGTGTCCGCAGCTGCGTTTCCAGCATGCCGATGGTGAGATATCCGACCGGCGCGCCGTAGCGGTCGGTCAGGAGCATCGCAGCGTGCAGAAGCGGCTCGTCTGTGTCGGCCGGATCTTCTGCCGCGCTGCACACCAGAACCCCGGTTCCGGCGCAGGCCGCCTCGTATAAAAGGCCCCAATTGGTCGGCAGCGACCGGATTTCGGGCGCTGTCTGTGTCGAATAGCGCCAGCGGCCGCTGATATCGTAAAGGTCAAAGCGTGCAAAGCTGCGCACGGACTCTGTAGCGTCGAACAGCTGGCTGTAGACCGCCGTGTCCTCCGCTTCTGCGTCAAACAGCGCCTGTGCAACGAGTGGATTGTGCTGCAGGGATGCGGCTGTCTGCAAAAAGCCGCTGTGCAGCGTATCAAGCGCCTCGCAGGAGGCGGACAGCTGCTGTTGGGCCGTCTGCTGGGCGTTCGACGTCATGCGCAGGCGGAAAATCTGCAGCAGCAGACCGGAGCACAACAGCATCGGCACCAGAGACACGGCCAGAAACGCCGCGTTCAGCCGCTGACGGAAGGAGGAAAAGTGAAGCCGCTTCATTGTTCCGCCTCCGTCCCGAGATAAAAGGCCCAACTCATCAGAATTGCTTCGCGGTGCTCGCTTGCCCAGCTTACGTCATACGCGACCTGACGAATGGCGGATAGTTCCGGCAGTTTGCTGGCAGGACTCACGTCGCTGCGCACCGGGCGGCGGTAAAAATCAGACTGCAGCAGCTGCTGCACGTCGTAGCTGACGGCAAAATCGAGAAACAGCTTTGCGTTGTCGGGGTGCGGCGCGCCCTTCAGCGCGGCGCAGCCGTCCGGTACGCAGCTTGTGCCGTCTGCGGGGTAGACCATGGCGATCCCGTCCCCAGCAGCAATGCGCTTGCGCGCGGTCTCCTCCAGCGTGATGCCGACGAGCGCTTCGCCGTTTGCAACGGCGGAAATGATCGCACCTGAACCGGACAGGAGCTTTCCGTCCAGGTTTTCCGCAAATGTTTGCAGCACCTCATCCGCGTCGCCGCCCAGCGCGCAGAGCATCGTCACGAGCGCGGTATAGCTCGAGCCGGAGACGGATGGATCGGCAAAGGCGATCTGCCCGTGCAGCGCAGGGTCGAGAAGATCGGCCCAGCAGCTGAGCTGTCCGGAGGACAGCAGCTTCGGATTGTAGACCAGCACGACCGGAAGCGAGGAAAACGGCGTCCAGCTGCTGTCCTGCGCACGGTACTGCGGTAAAATCTGCTCCGCGCCGCGGCAGACGTAGGGCTCAAACAACGCCCGGCAGGCTTCGAGACTCTCGACGCCGCCGCCGAACATCACGTCGGCCCGTGGTGCGTCCTGCTCCTTTTGCAGCTGCTCAAGCAGTTCGTTTGTGCCGCCCTGTACGACCTCGACCCAGATTCCGGTGCGCGATTCAAATTCCTTGACGATCGGCCACCAGACCTCTTTTTTGTGCGAGGTGTACAGAACGAGACGCTCCGATTCATCCGGCGCGTAGGCGGCTGTATCCTGTGCGGCGGGCGCGCAGCCGGTCAGGAGAGCGAATGCTATACATAATATCAGAATGCGTATGTGTTTCATAGTTTCCGTGTCCTGTTGCAGCGAGAACAAAATTCTCTGTTATTTTGCCCTGATTATAACACATCTCCGGCTCGGTTTTCATTGAATTTTTAAAATTATCGCAGAGAATCACAAATAATCGCAGATTTGTCCACTGTTCTTTTGTGCAGAAACACCGTAAAATGAGAGCATACGATGCAGAACTCCCGTTAGCTGCTGCACGAATTCAAATTTTATCAGGAGGAATATCAGAATGAAGAAGATGCTTGCGCTTCTGCTGGCTGCTGTGATGGTTCTGTCCATGGCTGCCTGCGCTGCCGCTCCGGCGACGACCCCGGCTGACACGACCGCTCCCGCAGAAGATACCCAGACGACCGAAACCACTGAAACCAACGAAACCACCGAGGCTCCCGCAGAGGAAACGCCCGCTGCCGAGCCCGAAAATCTGACTGCGACCCAGCAGATCATCAAGGAAGCCGAAGGCATGACCCTTGAAGAGCTGGCGAAGAAGGCCATTGAAGAGTCCAACGGCAAGATGTTCTACGGCGTCGGCAACTCCAGCCGCGGCAAGAGCGCCCTGCCTCTGTTCATTGAGTATCTGCAGTCCATCGATTCCAGCTACAACATGGAGTTCGAGTGGCAGCAGCCCAAGAACAACAAGATCTTCGATCAGCTGACCGCTGACTCCCTGAAGGGCACCGGCACGTTCGCCATGACCCTCATTCAGGACGGCAACCAGATCGAGAGCAAGATGGTTCAGACCGGCATCCTCGACACCTTCATCCCGAAGGACTGGGCCGATGCCAACGGCACCACCGCCGACGCCTACACCGGCTTCCTGCCGCTGCAGACGCTCAACAAGGTCTTTATGTACAACTGCGTGGGCGACAAGACCTACGATAACTGCTGGGACTTCGTCGCCGAGGGCGAGCATGGCCTGTTCATGGACATCGACTCCGAGATCGTCGGCAAGAACTTCCTGTACATGCTGACCCGCGACGACTACGCAGCGTGGCTGAAGGAGTCCTTTGAGGCTCTGTCCGCTGACGAGCAGGCATACTTCCAGCCCACTATCGCAGAGATGGAATCCGAAGCTGCCGACCTCGGCCTCGGCGCTGACGGCGCTTACGCGCTGGCATGGATCAAGCTGTGGGTCGAAAGCTACAACGCCCAGACCGACGACGGCCCCATCTGCAACACCCTTGTCGACGCTTCCGCGAAGGATCAGTTCGGCCTTCTCGTTTACTCAAAGCTCCGCTCCGTCGAGGAGTCCAGCTCCGTCTCCGTCAACAACATCAAGGTCGCCGCGTATGAGGACGGCTATCAGGGTATCGGCGGCTATGGCTACTGCCATTACCTGTTCGTCACCGACAACTCCCCGCTGCCCTGGACGGCCTGCGCCTTCATCGCCTACATGACCTGCACCGCCGACGGCTTCTCTGCCTGGGGCAAGGACATGGGCGGCTACTCCTCCAACCCGACCGTGGCAGAGGAGACTGAGGCCAACTTCCACCACTCCATCGGCGGCATGGCCGAGGACGGCACCACTGTTGAATTCGCAGCAAAGAACGACCGCGGCTATGAATGGTGGACGACCAACGGCAAGCTCGTGCTCGAGGATCCGGAATACTGCGCAGACGTTGCATTCACCGTCGGCAGCTGGATCGAAATGCTGAGCAAATACTCCGCAGGCTGATCTGTCAACCAGCACCTTACCGGCGCCCCTGGATGCGCATCCAGGGGCGCCTTTGCAAAAACATACCCCATCATCCGCCCTTCAAACCTGAGAAAAGAGGAGGAAGCCATGAGCCGACCCACTACCCTCCGCGCAAGCAGATCCACGATTGTGCTCAATAAGGTCAAGACCTTCTTTTCCAAGCCGCACAACGTCATTCTGCTGCTGCTTGGCATTGTCCTGACCTTCACCACGGTCGCGCCGATCGTCGCCATCGTGGAAGATACCTTCAAAATTCACGCCGGCACCATTGACGCCCATCTGACCGGGCAGGCGTCCGGCTATACGACCGTCAACTACACCGACCTTTTCACCAGCCGCATGGCAGAGACGAATCTGTGGACGCCGCTTCTCAACACGGTGCTCCTCGCTGTCGGCACGTGCGTGGTGTCCATTCTCTACGGCGGGCTGTTTGCGTTTTTGATTACGCGCACCGACCTTGCGTGGAGAAAATATCTGAGCTCCATCTTTATTTTCCCGTACATCATGCCGCAGTGGACGCTGGCCGTCGTGTGGCAGAACCTGTTTAACTCCAACGCCGTCACCGGCACGTCCAACGGCCTGCTGGCAGCCCTGTTCGGCGTCAACATGCCGATTTGGTGGTGCAAGGGCCTGTTCCCGAGCCTGATGGTTCTGGGCCTTCACTACGCGCCGTTCGCCTATATCCTCATCGGCGGCATTTTCCGCAACATGGACGCCAATCTTGAAGAGGCCGCGACCATTCTCGACACGCCCAAGTGGAAGACCATGTTCCGCATTACGCTTCCGATGGTCAAGCCCGCGATTTTGTCCACCATTCTGCTGGTCTTCGGCAGCGCGATGGGCTCTTACCCGGTGCCGCATTATCTGGGCCTGAGCACGCTGTCGACCAAGTATGTCTCGATGAACTCCAAGTATACGGGTGAAGCGAGCATTCTTGCCATCATCATGATGGTCTTCGGCGTGGCGATCATGCTTCTGAACCAGCTCTCGCTCAGAAGCCGCAAGAATTACACGACTGTCACCGGCAAGTCCGGCCAGATCTCCAAGATCACGCTCGGCAAAACTGGCCGCGTCGTCATCGCCTTGATCCTTGTGATTCTCACGTTCTTCACGAGCATCTTCCCCATCATTTCCTTCGCGTTCGAAACGTTCCTGCCGAATCCGGGCGACTATTCGTTCCTGTACACGGGCGACGCGTCGAACCTCACGACCAAGTGGTGGGTCACGGCGGAGAACGTCACTGAAAACGGCATGTACGGCCAGAAGGGCATTTTGTATAACGAGACGATCTGGCGTGCGTTCAAGGGCACGATCCTTGTCTCCGTGGCCTGTGCGCTGCTGGCCGGCTCCATCGGCACGATGATCGGCTACGCCGTCTCGAAAAACCGCCGCAGCCGCTGGGCGAACTATGTGAACTCCGTCGCTTTCCTGCCGTATCTCATGCCGTCCATCGCTGTGGGCGTCGCATTCTTCATCCTGTTCTCGACGGAAAAGCTGAACCTGTTCAATACCTACACGCTGCTCATTATCGTCGGCACGGTCAAATACATCCCGTTTGCCAGCCGCAGCAGCCTCAATTCCATGCTCCAGCTGTCGGGCGAGATCGAAGAAGCGGCCATCATTCAGGATATTCCCTGGATCAAGCGCATGACCCGCATCATCATCCCCATCCAGAAATCCTCGATCATTTCCGGTTTTCTGCTGCCGTTCATGACGTGCCTGCGTGAGCTGTCGCTGTTCATGCTGCTGTGCGTGCAGGGCTTCATCCTCTCGACGACGCTGGACTACTTCGACGAGATGGGCCTCTACGCGTTCTCCAGCGGCATCAACCTGATCCTGATCGTGACCATTCTGGTCTGCAACACCCTCGTCAACAAAGTCACCGGCGCAAGCCTGGATAAAGGAATCGGAGGTTAAATCATGCCTGAAATCAGATTAGAGCATATCACCAAGCGCTGGGGCAAGTTCTATGGTGTGGACGACCTGAATCTGGCCATTGAAAATAACGCGTTTGTCACCCTGCTGGGCCCCTCCGGCTGCGGCAAGACCACCACCCTGCGGATGATCGCAGGACTGGAGACCCCCACTAACGGACGCATCACCATCGGCGACACGGTGGTATTCGACAGTGAGCTGGGCATCAACATCCCCGCCAACAAGCGGAAGGTGGGCTTCCTCTTCCAGAACTATGCCCTGTGGCCCAACATGACCGTCTACCAGAATATTTCCTTCGGCCTGTCAAACATCAAGGAGGAAATGCCGAAGATCAGCTTTGAGGCGAAAAATGCCGCCCGTCTGGCACAGATCCTCAAAAATCCTCAGGATGTGGTAAAGACTCTTGAGGAATGCCGGGATAAAAACGGCAAGCTGGACGAAAAGAAGGCCATCATCAAGCTGATCGATACCTACACCATCTCCCAGTACACTGCCGAAAAGCTGTTCGGCTATCATTTGGAGCAGGGTAAGGACGTGTCCGCCGAGGTAAAGGCTCTGGAAGAAAAGGTGGAGGCCGCTCGAAAGGCTCAGCCCTTCAACGAGAACTTTGAGCTTCTCAAGGACGGCAAGGTGGAAACTGCTGTGCGCAAGCTGACCAAAGAAGAGATCGACCTGTCCGTGCGCCGGGTGTCCCGCATCGTCAAAATCAGTATGTTCATGGACCGCTATCCCGCGGAGCTGTCCGGCGGTCAGCAGCAGCGTGTGGCCATCGCCCGGACGCTGGCTCCCGAGCCCAGCGTGCTGTTCATGGACGAGCCGCTTTCCAATCTGGATGCCAAACTGCGTCTGGAAATGCGCTATGAATTGCAGCGGCTCCATGTGGAGACCGGCTCCACCTTCGTATACGTCACCCACGACCAAATGGAGGCCATGACGCTGGCAACGCAGATCTGCCTGATGAACAACGGTGTCCTTCAGCAGTATGCCGCGCCGCTGGAAGTTTACAATCACCCTGCCAATCTTTTTGCGGCAGACTTCGTGGGCAACCCCTCCATCAACTTTGTGGAGGCCAAGGGCTGGCAGGGGCCTGAGGGCAGCATTGAGCTGACGCTGCTGGACGGACACAAGGCAGTTTTCACCCCCGAGCAGCCATTGCAGCTGCCCCAGTGGTTCCACCGGCGGGACGAGGAGCTGGAAGCCCAGGCGCAGGCTCTGAAGGCCCGTACGGGAGAGAGCGGCTACGTGGAAAAGAGCAACAAGGACGAGACCTTCCGCTACCACATCGCCAGAGTCAACGACGAGGACGACGGCATCCACGAGGAGCCGATTCTCACCAACGAGGATCTGGTGCTGGGCATCCGCCCGGAGTTCCTGTCCATCACCGGCGGTGGAAATGTGGAGTGCGAGATTTACGGTGCCATGCCCACCGGCATGGAATCCACCGTCAAGGTGCGCATCGGAGAGTATTTGCTCACCGGCGTGGTCTTCGGCAGCACCCTGTTTACCATCGGAAGCAAACACCTGCTGGATATCACCGGCAGCAGCGTGATGCTCTTTGACCGGTCAAGCGGTCGGCGCATCACCTCCGGCACCCTGAAGCTGCTGTGATCCGGGGACTGTTATTCGATCTGGACGGAGTTCTGGTGAACACTAACCCCCTCCACGCCCGGGCGTGGCAGGAGCTTGCCGAAGAATTGGGAATTCCCTTCACTCCGGCAGACTACGAGGCCTTTCTGGGCATCAGTCGGACACAGTGCCTGGAAATTCTGCTGAAAAAGGGAAACCGCTCCCTTTCGGAATCCGAAAAAGAGAGGCTGTGCACCCGGAAAAATGACCGCTACCGGGAGATGATCGGCACTTTGACCCCGGCGGCGCTGCTGCCGGGCGTGTCGGAATTCTTACGCGTTGCCCGGGCCGAGGGATACCGGACAGCTCTTGGCAGTGTCAGCAAAAATGCGGAGTTTGTCCTGAAAAAGCTGGAAATTACGGCGTTTTTTGACGCCGTCATCGACGGCAGGAAAATTGTAAACGGCAAGCCTAACCCGGAGGTGTTCCTCAAAGGAGCGGAGGCTCTGGGACTCCCACCTGAGCAGTGCCTGGTTTTCGAGGACTCAGCCGCAGGTATCGAGGCCGCCCACCGGGGCGGAATGAAAGCCATCGGCATCGGAACGGCCTGGCTGCTCCCGTCGGCAGAGCTGACCATCCCAGGCTTCTCCGGCGTAATGCCGGACGCGCTTCTGGCGCAGTTGCCATAACACTTTTATCAGATTGATACCGTGTATCGGGGAATCTCTGAACAGTTTTGTTTCGGCTGGACAGCGAGTCTTTAGTCCCAGCTGTGCAGCTCAAAAAATGGGAAAAATATCCGCATTTTCATACTGACTTTCATTCGTGAGGATGGAAATTTTAATATGAAGATCATAAAGCGACGGGTATCCATGATTGTTCATTCCGAAAATTACGGATGCCAGATTGGAACAGGAGCATGCCGAAACCTATGCCCAGTTCAAATCCATCCGGGAGGATTCCCGGCAGCTTTGGAAAATCAAATTCTATGTGGACTCTGCCCGCAAGAATTTGGAGCAATCACAGCAACACACATCCCACAAACAGGATCAGGAAATTTGATTCCTTCATTCTGTCAGAAAGGGGATCAAAGCATAATTTCAACGGGCAGCATCTGTAATCACTTACGGATGCTGCCCATCTTTTCTTTTTTCTGTGTTGTAAAACATCACCGTTGGTAGCGCAGTGCGGCAAACCGCGCATACTATGCGATTTTCCACGCGATGCGCGCCGTTCTTGCGCTTGACGGTGTAGATATGAAGCACCACAGCGGAATCATTTCCGAGTTCCGGAAACGGTATATCAAAACCGGCGTGTTTGACGCCAGCCTGTCCGGGCTGATCTCCGAGCTTTCTGATGTCCGCGAGGGCAGTGATTACAACGATTTCTTCATCGTTTCCAAGGCGGACACCGCCGAGCAGGTGCAGTCGGCAGGGACGTTTTTGGCGGCGATAGAAACCTATCTGCGGACAAAATATTGAGTCTGTACGTCACCTGACCCAAACCGTGACCCAGACTGGGCAAAAACGCGATGGACGCAATAGAAAAATTCCCGTAAATACAGAATTTTTTCATCTAAAATATGTGCATATTATAATTAAAATACAGTAAAATACGAATAGATGGCTTTTGACGTGCATGGGGTCACAGGTTCGAGTCCTGTACTGTCCACCATACTTGAGAAATCCGAACTTGATTCCGATAGGGAATGGGTTCGGATTTCTTGTTTTTATCAAGGACATTGAAGTTTAGTTTCGGGATAGAATAACATCAAATTCAGGAGGATATACCCATGGAAAAGCTCATAAGCTGTGCGTTCAATATGGATACCGCCTGTGTGGAGCTTCGCTTCACGGACGGGAGCATTTGCTCCATCGACTGCACCGCCGTAGAGAATGAAGTGGCGGACAATCGCTTCCAGCGGTCAGAGCTGGACTATCTCATCTACAACGACCCGCTGGCCTATGCAGACCTCGTTCTGAATGGCGACGTTGAGGCGTATCTGAACGCTGTCACAGAATACCAGACCTACGAAAAATGAATATGAAAAGGGAGTGCGCCGAGCGCACTCCCTTACTTTTTCATGCCGTCTTTCTGTCTTGTTCTCTTGTGTCTTCAGCGTCTTTCTTCTCGTTCCACGCCGCCAGTTCCGCCTGCCCTTCGTCACTTTCGTAGTACGCCTGGATCATGGGCAGCAGGCAGCGGGCGATGCGTTCAATGGCGTAATCCGGGATCTCCATGCCACTGTTTTTCCGACCGCTGAATGTTGACATTGATTCGTTTCTTCTCCTTTCCGAGCATGATCGCTCTCTTTTGAAATGAAAAGCAGACACGCTGTCAAGCAAGGCTTGCGGTGTCTGCATGGTGTCGTGTGTCTGAAATTATGGTCTCATTATACCAACAATCGGCGTGTCCGTCAATACCAAAGGGAACGCGGTCAAGAGCCGTAAAAAAGCGAATATAGCCGACAGGGATATTTCCAACAAGAACGGTTTGTCGGAGCGGTTTCTGTTTGAAAATCTGCATTTTTCCCAAGTCAAGAGCTGGAGAAATAGCTGAAAAACAGCACTCTTTCGAGAGCAGAGCCGGAGAGATAGCAAAACAGGCTGCGCCCGTCAATGGTCAAGATGAACGCTTCGCGCCAATGACAGCCGCCGCCCGTTTCGCTTTTCGGCAGACAAGGCGGGTAGGCACAGCTTGTGCCTGCCCGCCAGAACCAATTTTATATCCTCGTTCAGGTTAAGTTTACCACTTGCCCTTTTTCAGCCTTCCGCCAATCAGAATACCGGCAAAAAGAATGACGGCAGTCAATGCGGAAATCCAGATTGGCGAAAGCACCCATATCCAGTGCCACTTAATCACGCCTGACAGCTTCAGAACAATGAATACAATCGTCAGGATGGATACGATGCCAAGCTCGCCTTGCTTTGTTTTTGTGTTCATAACAGTCCCCCTGAGAATGAAGTTTGACGTTCTTTAACTCCAACGATCACCTAACTTGACAGCCGCCCCACTCCACTGCCGTGAAGCCGGTGCGCACCGGGGCGGTGAGGTTCTGTGTAGAAATATCCACGGCGCTCTCAAGCGGTTTCCACGCCATAAATACCCGCAGCAGCGTATCGGGTGCTGGCTCAATGGATAGCTGCGCCGTTTGCGTATAGCTGTCGGACTGAAATGCAATGAGATTGTAAGGATTCTCTTTCATCAGCGGCAGCCAGTAAACGATAAACTCATTTGCTTCCTTCCGGGTAAGGCCCAACTGGTTCAAGGCGTTCTCCAGAAAAGCGGCGGTGTCGCTTCCGGCTACGCAGAAGCCCTCGGAAAAATCATAAGCAACGCTGTTTACGCCCTCCCAATAAAGATAGTTGTACGTTTGCCCGTCGGCGTCTGTCAATGTGCCGTCTGGACTGGCGGAAACCTTCCAGCCGTCATTGTAGGCAGGATATGTGCAGGTCAGTTCTCCGGCATAGTTCAATTTCACAGTGACCTCAGTTTCCTTCTCCGGGTAAAGATAAATGACAGGCTTCGCGTCGTATTGCTCAGTATCGGAGTTCTCGGCAGCGTCCATAGTGGGCAACACCCAGACCGTATAACGCCCCCAATAAACCTCAGACGAGGCGACTTCATTTCGGCTCCCATCAGTAAACAGGTAGCTGTTCCCAGCTTGTTCGACAAATTCCATCCCTGTTTTTTCCTGATAATACTCAAGCAATTCCGGGCATTCTCCACGCTTAGAGATATAGATGCCCTTTGCTTCATCCACCGCTACATAGGGATTCTTTTCAGAAATCCGTGCAGCCGCTGTAAGATAAGGAATGGGATTGCCGCGCTGAAAAATTACAGCCCGGTTCAAATAAACAACAGATGCCGCAAGCACTACAAAAGCTACGAGGAGCGCAATCCATAACTTCTTTTTCTTCATACTGTTCACCTCCAAAATCAGGTCGGTTTCTTTTGCTTTGTCGGCGGGCAGAAGGATTGTTCAAATCACTTATAACTATCCAATATGATTATACCATGCAAAGAGCGAGCTTTTCAATTCCCATCTCCGCTCAAATATGCAACATTTCTATGAACGCCGAGACGCTTCACCGCATTATATGCCCTCCCACAGCCATGTTCAAACAGGAAGATTTGCAGAACTGGAAACGGACTGGCAAGCAGGGCAAAGCGGTACCCACTTTGCGCTTGTTGGGGAAATTTGTCCCCAAGCCCCTTTGAACGATTTTTGCAAAATCGGCTGCGCTCCTGCGGAGCTTTCTTCGCCTGCGGCGCGTCCGAGAATCGCGGTGTTATGCGAATATGTCATTGACATGTTCTCTGTTTCCGGGTATACTTGAAACAGAAAAGGAGGTGACGCAGCCTTGAAAATCATCGGTGAACGGCTGCGAGGTTTGCGCGAAAGCGTCAGGCTCTCGCAGGCAAAGCTGGCAAAGGAATTTGACGTTTCCCAATCCGCCCTTGCCCGGTATGAAATCGACGATTCCACGCCCTCCCCGGAGGTTTTTCTGAAATACGCCGACTACTTTGACGTGTCGCTGGACTACATTTTCGGCAGGACGGACGACCCCCACGGCATGATCTATAACAACTGCGTGAAACTCGGCCTGAACAATCCCGAAATGGCGCGGTTCGTGGAAATGTGCTTCGACCCCGGCTCGGCTATGAACGAACGCTTGAAGGCAACGCTTGTGCAGATGCTCTCGGAGGTGGATACAAAATGAAAGCAGTGATTTACGCCCGCTATTCCTCGGACAGCCAGCGAGAAGAATCCATCGAAGGTCAGCTCCGCGAGTGTACGGAGTATGCCGAACGAAACGGCATCACCGTCCTCCGCAGCTATATCGACAGAGCGTTGTCCGCCAGAACCGCAGACAGACCAGAATTTCAAAATATGATAAAGGACAGCGAGCAAAAGCTGTTCGATGTGGTGCTGATATGGAAGCTCGACCGTTTTTCCCGTGACCGCTATGACAGCGCCCACTACAAGCGGATTCTGAAAAAGAACGGCGTGAAGGTCGTATCCGTCAAGGAGAATATCTCCGACGGGCCGGAGGGCATCATCCTTGAATCCATGCTGGAGGGATACGCCGAATACTACTCTGCGGAGCTGTCCGAAAAGATACAGCGCGGGCAGAAAGAGAACGCGCTCAAATGCAAAAACAACGGCGGAAATACGCCGCTAGGGTATGTGGTAGGCACAGACGGTGTGCTTGCCGTCGATCCTCTGACCGCTCCGCTGGTAACGGAGATATTCACTCGTTATGACAGCGGCGAGAGCATCAGCGAGATCACGGCTTCGCTGAACGGACGTGGGCTGAAAACGAAAAACGGCAAGCCATTCTCTCCCAACAGCTTCAACCGCATTTTGAAAAACCGCAAGTATATCGGCGAATATCAATATCAGGACGTCATTATCCCCGGCGGCGTTCCCGCGATACTGTCGAATGATCTATTCTATCGGGTGCAGGCGCGGCTGGAGAAAAACAAACGTGCGCCGGCAACGGCAAAAGCGGACGTTGACTACCTGTTGACAACTAAATTGTTTTGCGGACTCTGTGAGCGCATGATGATAGGCGAAAGCGGGACGAGCCATACGGGAGATAAACATTACTACTACAAGTGCGCCGGGGCAAAGCGAAAGCTGGGCTGCAAGCGAAAAGCTGTCAGAAAGCATTGGATCGAACGGGCGGCAGTTCTTGTGACGGTGCAGCGCGTATTACAGGACGATGAAATCAGCCGCATTGCGGAAGCAATCGTGGCCTTGCAGGAAAAGGAAGATACCTCGCTCCCAGCCATGCGTCAGCAGTTGACTGAATGTGAAAAAGCCATTGACAATATGCTCAACGCCATTCAGATGGGCGTGCTCACCGCCTCCACAAAGGAGCGGCTGGAGAAGCTGGAAATGCAGCGGGAAGAGTTGAAGCTGTCCATATTGCAGGCACAGATGGCGAGACCGCGCTACACAAAGGAGCAGGTAGTCAGTTGGATCAGCCGCTTCAAGTATGGCAACGTAGACGACCCGCAGTATCAGAAGCAGATCATCGACACGTTCATCAATTCCATCTATGTGTTTGACGATAAGCTGGTCTTTACCTACAACTTCAAGGACGGAACTGAAACGATCACACTTGCGGAAATTCAGGCGGCCTTCGGTTCGGATTTAACTCAAGTCGCTCCACCATACCGCACTTCTTCGGAAGTGCGGTTTTTCTTTATACAAACAGCCCCCTTGCCCTGCGCAGATATACTTGCGCGGGGTAAGGGGGCTGCTTATTTGGGGTTGAAATCAGAGAGCTGCGTTGCAGGCCGCGGTCAGTCTGCGTTCCAGGCGGTGATCTGCAGATCCTGCGGCCGGTTCACGCGGATGGTCCGGCTCTGGCCGGGGGCGAGCCAGAATATGTTGTCCGACGTGCGGAATGTATCCGCAGCGCCGGGCGCGCTGAGCGTCACACCGGCGGCTGCGACCGGTCCAGCATTCCGGATCAGGACGTCGTTCCCCTCCGTGCGCCACTCCAGCGCCGTCTTCGGCAGGTTGAACAGGCAGCCCTTTTCGTTTTCAAAGTTATACCAGTAGAACGTGCTTGCCGCAAGCGCGCCGTCCTTCCAGACCTCCGCCGTGATGAACAGCGGCGCGGTATCCGTCTCGCGGTAGCTGAGGCACAGCTCACCCACGGCGTGCGGCGCGTCCACGCGGCCATGGCCGCTGAAGCGCGCCTCTTTTACCGGCTGCAGCGATTTTCCGTATGCACGCAGCCGGACCTCCCAGTCCGCACCGTCCAGCGCGTCCGCGTCATCGACGAGCCATGCGGCAAACACCGCGGGCGTGCCGCGCAGATTCAGCTGATCGGTGAGCACGATCGCCTGCAGGGGCGCAAAGCTGTCCTGCACGACGTAATAGCTCAGCTTCGGCGCGCCGTACCAGTCGGCGGTCGCCCACGAGCAGGCCGGGAAGTTGTCGTTCATCTTATAATAGAGCGCCCCGGCGCATTCCGGCCAGCGGACCCGCGCGCGCTCAAGCGGATGGCGCAGCGCCGTCGCCTGCGCGAGCTGCGAGGCGCGCACGAACTGCTCCATGGTATACTTCTCCGGCAGGAAATAGCCCGCATATTGCCCCAGCCGGTCAAGATCTCCGCCCGTTCCGAAGATCGGCGTGTGGTAGGTGAAGCACGGGCCGCTCTCGGGAGGCGGGCAGGACCACTCCTCCTCGGGCAGATAGCGCTTTATCGATTCCATGCACGGCGCGCTGGCCAGACCGAACTTGCCGAAGAACTCCGACGTCAGCGTCATGTTGTACTGCAGGCTCTGCTGCCCCCAATAGCAGGTATAGTCATGCGTGGAGCCGCCCCAGCCTTCACCGCGGTGGAACGGGCGCGTGCCGTCCAGCTCGATCGCGAGCTGTCCCATCCGGTCGATCTCCGCGCCGAACGGGTTGGGCGATTCGTTGCCGCCGCCCCACATGACAAGCGCCGGTGCATTGCGCAGGCGCAGCGTATTGCAGCGGATGGTCTGCTCCATCACGTCATAGGGCTGCATCAGGTGCGAGTCCCACGCGGTCGGCCATTCCTGAATGACCATCAGACCATGGCGGGCGCAAAGCTCATAAAACGTATCCGTCTCCGGCATGCCGCTGCCCCAGGCGCGCAGCAGCTGGTTGTGCTGCGCCTGCGCCAGTGAGAGGAACGTCTCATAGCGCGCGCGGGAGAAATCCATCAGCGGATCCAGCGTGCACCAGCCGGTCCCCTTGACGAACTGCTTCTGCCCGTTGATCACGAACGTCCAGTTATACTTATACGGATTCGGCCTCTCGGGCAGCGGCGCCATCGTCACGGTGCGCAGGCCGGACAGGACGCTCTGCGCGTCCCCGGATCCATGCTCCGGCAAAAAGCTGATCTGCACCTGATACAGATCCTGCGCGCCAAGGTCGTTCGGCCACCAGAGGTGCGCCTCCGGCACGGCAAAGGTATACCGCAGATGCTGTGTTCCGGCCTTCAGCGTCAGATGCTGCTCAAATCCGTAGGTTTTGCCTTCAAAATTATCCGGACGGAAGCAGACACGCAGACTGCCGCTGACCGCGTCCCGCGCCTTCACCTCTGCCGCCAGTCCGACTGTGCACGCCGCGGCGTCCAGCGTCGTCAGGAAGGGGAACGGCAGCTCGACATCCGGAACAGCCTCAAGTGCCACACTGTTCCAGATGCCAAGCGACTGCAGGTTGGAATAATGCCAGCCGTAGCCGTTGTTGAACACAACGGTATGCCGCCAGCTGCCGTTGTTTTTGGGGTTCGCCGAGGTATTGGGGGTGCCGCTCTCGCCAACCATATCCCACGGCTCAAAGGGGATCGGCTCGAGCTTTACGATCAGGGTGTTTTCTTCCCGCAGAAGGTCGGTCACATCATACTCCGGCCCGCAGAGTTCCCTTCCCAAGGAGCACCGGCGGCTGTGCGCGTTTGCCAAGACCCGGACGCTCGCCCCCGGCGAGGAAGAGACCATCTGCATCCGCTTCCCCATGCGCACACTCGCATCTTTCTCAGAGGAAGCCTCCGCATGGCTTCTGGAGCCGGGGCTCTACGGCCTCTGGCTCGGCGCGTCGCTGGACAATTCTGTCCTCATGGCGGCGCTTGCGCAGCAGGCGCTTTTTACGGTTGAACGCGTGCATCCCATCTGCCCGCAGCAGGAGCCGTTTGAACGCCTGACCTGCGCGCCGGAGGCGCTGCAGCGCTTTGAAGAGGACTGGCACGCCCGCCTCCGGGAAACAGGCTGCCCCGTTCTCACGCTCCGGCCTGTGACCGCGCCGGTTCCCGCGCCGCAGCCCTGCCCGGCGGCAGAGCGGGCGCGCGCGATCGTCCGGACGCTCACCGATACGGAGCTTGCCGCGCTCTGCGTCGGCAACGTTGCAAAGGGGCAGGGCAACGCGATCGGCTCGGCCGGTGTGGCCGTGCCCGGCATGGGCGCGACCATCAAGCACTTCGCCTGCAACAATCAGGAGGACAACCGCATGGGCAGCGACAGCATCGTCGGCGAACGCGCGCTGCGTGAGCTGTACCTGCGCGGCTTTGAGATCGCCGTCAAAACGGCGCAGCCCCGCTGCATCATGACCTCCTATAATAAGCTCAACGGTGTCCACACCGCCAACAGTGCAGACCTCTGCACCCGGCTGGCGCGGGAGGAATGGGGCTTCGCGGGTATTTTCATGACCGACTGGACGACCACCTCCAACGGCAGCAGCGCGTGGCGCTGCGTCGCCGCGGGGAACGATCTCATCATGCCCGGCGTCGACGGCGATACCGCCGGGATCCTCGCCGCCCTGCAGGACGGCCGCCTGTCCCGCGCAGCGCTGACGGCCTGCGCGGAGCGGATGCTGCAGGCCATTCTGCAAAGCGCCGCCGGCTGACCCGGCAGCTCCATATACAAAAAACCTCCTGCCGCGATCCGGCAGGAGGTTTCTGGTTTTGCCTGTTATTTCGTTGCGGTCGGGTCGTAGTTGCGGCCGAATTTGAGGTCTTCGAATTTGATCGTCGCGCTCTCGGGGTGCATCGGGCGGGATGCGGACTTCGCAGGCGCGGGCGTGGAGACGACCGGAGCCTCCGGCGCGCTGCCGATCAGCTTTTCGAGATTGTCCGAGATCTCGGATGCGATCTCCTGCGCGCTGTCGCTTTGCGGCTGCGGTTCGGGCTGCGGCTGGGCGGGCTTGTCGGCCTGCCAGTCGTAGGGTTTTTCGTGCGCGGGCTGGGGCTGCGCGGCAGGCTGCGCCGGAGCTTCCTCCTTGGTCAAATCGCGCGTCTTGAGCGTCTCGAGCAGGCCCAGATGGCCCTGCACGTCGCGCTCGATGACGGAGATGAAGCTGAGCGCCGTCTCCTTCGCGTAGTTCAGCCGCTCCTGCTCGGCGTGGATCTGCTGGTTGAGCTGCGCCAGCTGGACGTTTGCGGCGTTGACCTGCGCATTGGCCTGCGCGTTCACCTCTGCGTTCTGCAGCATGGCGGCGCACTTGGCCTGCGCTTCTTTGATCATCTGCGCGCTCTTCGCCTGTGCGTCAGCCACGGCGGAGGACTGCTGCGTCTCCTGTGCGCGGTATTCCTCCAGCTTCTCGACCAGGATCTTCATCTTGGCCTTGAGCACGGAGTTTTCCTTGTAGAGCGTGATATAATCTTCCGTCAGCGGCTCGAGAAAATCATCGACCTGCTGCATATCATAGCCGCCGAAGACGGCCTTGGAAAAGGTTTGCTCCTGAATTTCCTGCGGTGTAAACATGGAAGCGACCTCCCTGTACAGTCAGAATGGATTAAAGATAGACGCCGTTGTTCTCCAGCTCGTCGATCAGATCACCGACAATATCCACGTTATACGGCGTGATGATGTACGTGCTGATGGCGATCTTCTTGATCTTGCCGTCGAGCGCATAGGCGCAGCCGGACAGGAAATCGACCAGACGTCTTGCAACATCCTTATTCGTGGATTCCAGATTCAGAACCACGGCATGCTTGCTGCGCAGATGCTCGGCGATGTCGGAGACGTTGTCGAACCGGTCGGGCTTGACGAGCACGACCTGCATCTGGGCGGTGGTGTGAATGTTGACGACCTTGCTGCCGGAGGTGCCGGTACCGCCGAGCGTGCGGCGGCCGGTGCTGCCGGAAGAGGGAGCATCGTCGCTGTCGAGATCGAAGCTGCTGTACGAAGGCTTCGGCGCGGCCGACGAACGGTTGGGCCGGCTGGGACGGGCGTCGTCGTCAAATTCATCGAAATCGTCGTCGTCCTCTGTATACGGCTTCGTCAGCTTCTTCAGATCATCCATAAATCCCATTGTAGTGTATCCTCCAGAATCGTGATTCTCTAGTTTTTCATAGCAATCAGGTATTATAATTCCTTTTACCGAAAATTGCAGTGCCGATGCGCACCATGGTCGAGCCTTCGGCGATCGCGTCGGTATAATCGTCGCTCATGCCCATCGATAGGCATTCCATGGACACATTATCGTATTTTTTTGCCTTTATGTCAACAAAAAGATTGCGCATTTCGGCAAAATATCTGCAATTTTCGCCCGGAAATTCACTGACCGGGGGGATCGCCATCAGGCCCTTCAGGGCAACATGCGGGAAATCCGCCATGTGCGCGGCAAGTGCGGCGGCTTCTTCTTTCGTGAAGCCGGATTTGCTCTCTTCCCCGCCGATGTTGACCTCGAGCAGAATGTTCTGCACGACGCCGACCTTGGCCGCCTGCTTTTCGATGCACTCGAGCAGCTCCATCCGGTCGACGGATTCGATGAGATCGACCACGCCGACCAGATATTTGACCTTGTTGGTCTGCAGGCGGCCGATGAAGTGCAGGGGCTTGCCCTCGTATGCGCCGAGCGGGCGCTTGGCCTGGATCTCCTGCACGCGGTTTTCGCCGCAGCAGTCGATGCCGGCTGCGACCGCTTCCTTGACGCGGTCGGCGTCGTTCATCTTCGTTGCGGCGCACAGCAGGATCCCGGACGGATCGCGGCCGGCTTTTTTTGCGGCCTCGGCCATTCTGGCGCGGATATCGGCAATATTTTCAGCAATTGTAGACATATCAACTGACGACCTTTCCATCGTATAGATTTTTTGCATTTATGATCAGCTCGTCGCCCGGCCAGAGATTGTTGGTCGAGCTGGTGTCCTTTTCCACAACGTAGCTTTCGCCGGTGTCGTGCAGGATCGTGATCGGCTTCCACTTGGCGAGCGTGCCTTCCAGAATATATACCCCGGTCTGACCGTTTTCGACACGGACGGCCGATTTCGGTACGCGCAGGCCGGAATACGAGGCGAAGACCACCTCGGCCGACTGCTGCCGCAGGAGCGTGACGTTCTGCAGATCGCGGTCAGACGACAGAATCAGAAGCCGGGAGCCAGCTTCGTTGCCGCCCAGCTGCGCGACGGTCATGGCGATCGGCTGGTAATAATCGCGGGCGAAGGTCAGCGTGGCGCGGTCGCCCGCGCTGATGCCGGACAGCTCGCTGGACGGCACGACGCAGGCGTAATACCACGTGGAGGACGTGATGAGCTTGCCGATGGCGGCGCTGTCCGTCTCGTCGGGTTCGACCGCCTCAAAGTCGGAGACGGTCATCTGCAGGAGCTTGTCCGGGGTCAGCACGTATTCATAGCCGTCGACGGCGGCGGAAAACGTTCCGGCTGTTCCGGCGCGGATCTGGCTGATGTCGCTGGCGGACTGGGACTGGAGTGTCTCCAGCTCCGCCTGCAATGCGGAAATGCGCGTCTGCAGGGAATCGCCGTCCGCCGCGTCGCTTGTGCGGCGCAGGACGAGACCCTTCAGCTCCGGCGCAAGATCGGCGGCGGAGTTCATATCGCGGCGGGCCAGATACCGCGACAGCTGCGAGAGACTGCCGGCAATGCTGCTGTCCAGCACGGCCTGATCGTAGACGCTCGAAGCGGCGCTCCACGCGTACTGCAGCTGCTGGATCTGGTCGGACAGCTCATCGATGCGTGTCTGGCGCGTCCGGGCGTCGTCCGAGCGGTAGCCGGTGGCGACGATGTCGTTGGCAGCCACGTGCGCGCCTTCGGCGCAGGCGAGGACGGTCGTGCCATAATCCGACTCGATCAGCTCCTCGTCACGCACGACAAAGCCGGAGGCGTAATAGCCCGCCCCGGCTTCGTACTGTGTAACGGTGGTGGTCATCAACGGTGCATAGAGGCTGCTTGCCACGTTGTAGATGAAATACGCTGCGATCGCGGCAAGCAGGATCCATACGATGACGGTAAAATAGGATTTTCCTTGTTTCATACTGCTCCTTCCCGCAAGGGGCCGGGGCAGTGTGCCCTTCAGCCTTGCGTCAGGTGAACGGGAGCCGCGGGCGTCATGGTGGACACCGCGTGCTTATAGATCATCTGCTGGCGTCCGTCGGACTGCAGCAGAATGACAAACTGATCAAATCCCGTGATGATCCCGCGCATCTGAAAGCCGTTCATAAGGAAGACGGTGAGAAGCGTGCGGTCTCTGCGGGCCTGATTCAAAAATAGATCCTGGTAATTTTCTGTTGTTTTCTGCATGGGTATCGGCTCCTTTTTATATATGATCTGATACCCATATCGTAACATATTCAGCCTGCGGAAAAAGGAATATTCTGTCGGGCGGCGGCAAGAACTGCGGAAAAATCTTCCTGCCCCGTCAGCCGCAGCCAGTGGATCTCCGGGTTGCGCCGGAACCAGGTGAGCTGCCGCTTGGCGTAGTTGCGCGAGTGCTGCTTGCACAGGGCCGCGGCCTCTTCCAAGGTGCAGCTGCCGTCCAGCGCGCCGAAAAACTCCTTGTAGCCGATGGCCTGCATGGCGGTCGTGTCCGGGCTGACGCCGAGGGCAAGAAGCGCGCGGATCTCATCCAGAAGCCCTGATTGCAGCATCAAATCGACCCGCAGGTCGATGCGCCGGTACAAGACCGCGCGGTCGGCATAGTCGAGCCCCAGCCAGACCGGGCGATAGCGCGGCGGGATGGCCTGCGTCTCAAGATTGTGCTGCGTGATGGTCTTGCCGGTCTCTTCATAGACCTCCAGCGCGCGGATGATGCGCTTTTCGTCCGCCGGATGCAGCCGCTGCGCGGCCTCCGGGTCGACGGCGCGGAGCGCCTCCAGCATGGCTTCGCCGCCAGCTTCGCGCATCCGCGCTCCGAGCGCTTCGCGCTTGCCCGTTCTTGGGACGGGCGCAAACGTGCGGCCGGAGATCAGACTGTCGACATACAGACCGGTTCCACCGGCGATGATAACTGTCCTGCCGCGCGAGAGGATATCCTGCACGCAGGCGTCGGCCAGCTGGACGTATTTCCCGACGGAGAAGTCCTCGCCGGGCTCGATGATATCAATGAGATGGTGCCGCACGCCCTCCGTTTCCTCCGGCGTGGGCTTGGCCGTGCCGATGTCCATGTGCTTGTAGATCTGCATGGAATCGCACGAGACGACCTCGCCGTCATAGGCTTTGGCCAAGTGGACGGCGAGCTTTGTTTTTCCCGAAGCGGTCGGGCCGACGACGCAGATGATCCTGTCCATAGCCTATACCCGCCCGAACTGCTTTTCCAGCTGCCGCTTCGTGAGCGTCACGCACACCGGGCGGCCATGCGGGCAGTATTTGATGTCGTCGCGGGACAGAACCTCCTGCATCAGCCGCCGCAGCTCCGCGTCGGAGGTCTGCCATCCGGCCTTGATGGCCGATTTGCAGGCGATGGAGTGGAGCAGATTGTCCCGCAGGCTCTCGGGGTCGAGCGTCCGGCCGGAAAGCAGCTTCCCGGCCAGCTCCTGCAGCAGCGCCTTCGCGTCCTCCGCGTCCACGTCGGACGGGATCTGACGGATGAGAAGATCGCCGCCGCCGAAATCGTCGACCTCAAAACCGTACTGCGTCAGAAGCGCGGCGTTTTCCAGCACGACTACGGCTTCCTCCCGCGACAGCTCCGCCGGGAGCGGCGCGAGCAGCAGCTGCGCCATGATGGGGTGGTTTTCCTTCTTGAGCGCTTCAAAGCGGATACGCTCGTGCGCGGCGTGCTTGTCGATGAACAGGACGGCCTCGCCCTGCTCGACGATGATGTAGGTGTGCAGCGCCTCGCCGATGATGCGGAACGGCTGCTCGGGGACCGGAAGCTCCTGCTGCCGGGGCGCCTGCGGCGCTTGTTCCGGCGCGGATTTTGGCTCCGGCTTTACGGTGGGTCCGGGCGCAGGTTCCGGCTTCGGCGCGGCCTGCGGCAGCGCAAAGCTCTGCTGGCGCGCGGGTGCGGGGTCAGACTTCGGGATCTGCACCGGGGACGCCAGAACGGGCTGGGCAGGTGCGGCAGGCTTCGCCTGCGTGACCTGACGGCGGTATTCCGCGGCCTGCATGGTCTGATAGAACGTGGGCTTCGGCGGCTGGATGGCCGTGGGTGTTTCGGGCTGCACGGGTGCGGCCTGCCGCGCGGACGGCTTCCATTCGGGCCTGCCCGGCGCTTTGGAGAGCGTGGACAAAACCGCGTAGTGGACGGCGTCAAAGACCTCCTTTTCGGACAGGAACTTGACCTCCGTCTTGGCCGGATGGACGTTCACGTCCACGGCCTGCACGGGCATATCGATCTCCAGCACACAGGCCGGGAAGCGGCCAACCATGATCTGATTGCGGTACGCCTCCTCCACAGCGGCGGAGAGCAGACGGGACTTGATATAGCGGTTATTGACGAAGAAGCTCTGCCAGGCGCGGTTGCCGCGCGTGGCGGTCGGCTTGGTGACGAAGCCGCGCACGTGGAGCTTTTCCCAGCGGCCGTCCACGGGGAGCATGTTGTTGGCAAGCTCGCGGCCATAGATGGCGTAGATCGCGGCCATGCGGTCGCCCTGCCCATCGGTGTGCAGCTGCTCCTGCCCGTCCTTTAAGAAGCGGAACGAGATCTCCGGGTGCGCCAGCGCCTGCTGCTGCACGACGGAAACCGCGGCGGAGGCTTCGGCCGTGTCGGATTTCATGAATTTCATGCGCGCGGGCGTGTTATAAAACAGCTCGCGCACGAGAATGGTCGTCCCGCACGGGCAGCCTGCCGGTTCCTCAGAGAGGACCTGCCCGGCCTCGAGATGCAGGCGGACGCCGTTTTCCGCGTCCTGCGCGCGGGTCAGAAGATCGATCTTCGAGACCGAGGAGATGGCGGCCAGCGCTTCGCCGCGGAAGCCAAGCGTGCCGATGCAGGCAAGATCCTCCTTCTTGCGGATCTTGCTCGTCGCGTGGCGCAGAAAGGCCGTGCGCGCATCGTCCGGCGCCATGCCGCAGCCGTCGTCGGTGATGCGCAGGAAGGTCATGCCGCCGTTTTGTAATTCTATTGTAATGTTTTTTGCACCCGCGTCAATGGAATTTTCAACCAGCTCCTTGACGGCGGACGCCGGACGCTCCACGACCTCGCCGGCTGCGATGAGATCGGCGACGTGGCGGTCCAGCTGGATGATCTTCGGCATAAAATCCCTCCGGATCAGAAGTTCAGCTGCAGAAGCCCGAACGACAGGGCGTTTACAATGGCGTGCAGCGAGATGGAAGCCCAGATCGTCCCGGCCTTTTCATATGTCCAGGCCAGCGCGACGGATGCGGGCAGATACGGAATACAGCTGAGCAGTACCTTTCCCGCGGGATAGAGCGCGAAATACTGCCAGTTGTGCATAAGTGTAAATAAGACGACAGAGACGATATACGCCATCACGCGGGACGTCGGCTGAATGGAGCCGAAGACCAGCCCGCGCACGAGCGTCTCTTCAATGATGGGCGCGACGAAGACCGTCACGGCCATCATGACGTATTGATTCTGTGAAATAAGCGTGCTGACGGTCTCGTTATTATAGATCGTAAATCCGGGCGCGAGCTTCGTGAGCGCGAACTGCAAAGCCCACGTGCCCGCATAGTAGAGCGCGAACCCCAGAACCAGCGACTGCACAAAGTTCCAGAACCGTCCGGCAAAGAACGGCTGGCGCAGAAACCCGTGGAAGATGAGAAGGACCGCCGCCAGATTCACGGAAAAATAGACGATGTTGATCGTGATGCTCGTCATGCCGAGCGAGAGCTTCTCGTTGGCGAGCTGCAGCAGCACGTTCAGGATGATGAGATAAAACGGCAGATACAGCCAGCCCGCGATCGTCTCAAACTTCGTCAGGCGGTATGAAATTGCGTGGGACGCTTTCCTTGCCATGCGGGAAGCTCCTTTCCGGGATGATCTTATAAGAGCTGCTTGAGCTGATAGAGCTGGTTCAGCGCCTCGATGGGCGTGAGCGTTTCGACCGTGATGGCCTCGAGCGCGCGGCGCAGCTCGTCCGACTGCATGTCGAGCATGGAGACCTGATCGGATATGGTGCGGGCAGCTGGTGAGGCCTTCTCCGGCGCGCCGGATTCGAGATCCTTCAAAATTTCCCGCGCGCGGGTGATGACCCGGTCGGGGATGCCTGCGAGCTTGGCGACCTCGATGCCGTAGCTGTCGTCCGCTGCGCCGGGGATGATCTTGCGCAGGAAGATCATGTCTCCCTGCCGCTTTTTGACGGCGATGTTGAAGTTTTTGACGCCGGGGAGCGTCTGCTCAATATCGGTCAGCTCGTGATAGTGGGTGGCGAAGAGCGTCTTTGCGCCAAGCCTTTTACGGTCGGCGGCATATTCCAGTACGGCACGGGCAATGGCCATGCCGTCGAACGTCGACGTGCCGCGTCCGATCTCGTCTAAAATCAGCAGCGACCGCGGCGTCGCGTTTTTGAGGATATCGGCGACCTCGGTCATCTCGACCATGAAGGTCGACTGGCCGGAGGCCAGATCGTCGGACGCGCCGATGCGCGTGAAGAGCTTATCGACGATGCCGACGTGCGCGCTGGACGCCGGGACGAACGAGCCCATCTGCGCCATGAGGACGATGAGCGCGACCTGCCGCATGTAGGTCGATTTACCGGCCATGTTCGGGCCTGTAATGATGGCGGTGCGGCAGTCGTCCGAGCCGAGCAGCGTATCGTTCGGGACGAACAGCGAGCCTTTTAACACCTGCTCGACGACCGGATGGCGGCCCGCCGTGATGGAGACGACGTTCCCGAGATCGACCTCGGGCCTGCAGTAGTGGTTATGGACGGCGACGGCGGCGTAGCTGCACAGGACGTCCAGTTGGGCGATGGCCTGCGCGGTCTGGCGGACGCGGGCGGCTTCGGCGGCCACGTGCTGCCGGAGCTCGACAAACAGGTCGTATTCCAGCGCGACGATCCGATCCTTGGCTGTCAGGATGGTGCTCTCCAGCTCTTTTAATTCTTCGGTGATGTACCGTTCGCCCGTCGAGAGCGTCTGCTTGCGGATGTAGGTGTCCGGGACGAGATTCAGCTGTCCCTTGGCGACCTCGATATAATAGCCGAACACGCGGTTATAACCGACGCGAAGATTGCGGATGCCGGTCTTTTCCTTTTCCCGCGCTTCGATCTGCGTGAGCATGCCCTTGCCGCCGGACTGGATGGCGCGCAGGCCATCCAGCTCCTTGTTTGCGCCGTCGCGGATGAGGCCGCCCTCGCGCAGCAGAAACGGCGGATTGTCCACGATGGTCCGGTCGATGATCTCCTTGAGATCCGCAAGCGGATCAAGCTGCTCGTAAAGCGCCTGCAGATACGGTGCGCGCATGGACGAAAGCCGCTCCTTGATGGCGGGCAGCGTCGCCGCGCCCTGCGCCAGCGACGCAAGATCGCGGCACGAGGCCGTGCCGGTCATGATGCGCGTCATGGCGCGTTCAAAGTCGGTTACGTCCCGCAGTGCGAGGATCAGCTCCTCACGGTCGATCGTCTTTTTGACCAGCTCCTCTGTCGCGGTCAGCCGCTTTGTGATCTGCGCCGGACTGAGGAGCGGGCGCTCCATCCACGCGCGCAGCAGACGGCCGCCCATGGCGGTCTTTGTCTTGTCCATGACCCAGAGGAGGCTGCCGCGCGTCTCTTTTGCGCGCAGCGTCTGCGTCAGCTCCAGATTGCGCCGGGCAGCCAGATCGAGCTGCATGAACTTGCCCGCGATATAATATTCCAGCTCCCGGATATGCGGCAGCTCGTTCTTCTGCAGATCGCGCAGCGTCAGAAGAAGCGCGCCCGCGGCCAGCGTCACGCACGGCGCACCGGCAAGGCCAAGCTCCTCCGGGCTTTTGCCGAACTGCGCGGTGACGGCGGCTTCACAGAGTGCGGGGTCAAACTGTGTGTCCTTGCCGAGATTGACGCAGGTATGGAAGCGGTCGCGCAGGAAATCGGCCAGTGCGGGTTCTTCTGCGGCCGTCCCGCCGAGCAGCGCTTCAGACGGCAGGAAGCTGCCGAGCTCATTTTCCACGTCCTGCATCGCGTCCGCGCCGGAGACCTCCGTCGCGCTGAACGCGCCGGTCGATACGTCGCAGAAGCACAGGCCGTAATGCCCGGCCGCGCCGTAGACGCAGGCATAATAATTGTTTTTCGATTCGTCCAGCATCGAGCTTTCTGTCACGGAGCCGGGCGTCACGATGCGGATGATATCGCGCTTGACAAGCCCCTTGGCCAGCGCCGGGTCCTCCATCTGCTCACAGATGGCGACCTTGTAGCCCTTGGCGACCAGCCGGGCGATATAGCCTTCGGAGGAATGATACGGCACGCCGCACATGGGGATCTTGTCCTCGGCGCTCTTATCCTTGGCATGATCGCGCGAGGTGAGTGTCAGATCAAGCTCGCGCGAGGCAATGCGCGCGTCCTCTTCAAACATCTCATAGAAATCGCCCAGCCGGAAAAACAGCAGGCAGTCCGGATTGCGCTCCTTGACTGCATAATACTGCTGCATCATGGGGGTGAGTTCAGCCATAATTATAAACCTCCGGGTTTCTCTTTCTGTAAGGGCCGATGCCCACATCGGCCCATTCGGAAGCTGCGGATTCGCCGCAGATTTCCGTAAAAACAGTCCGTACTGCCGGGTCGATGTGGGCATCGACCCCTACAAGCTTTCTCGCAAAATGGTACAAATCATCTGGTTTTGCTGCACCTTCTATTTGCCGCAGAAATGATAAGACATTTGCCATCAAGTCTGATGCCCGCCCAACGGGCGGCGCGTACCGAAGCGCCCGTAGTGTGACCCGGTGCGATTGCAGAAGCCCTCAAATTCGTTTCCTGCCTGAACCGCGCCGCAGCATGCACCCCGCGCCTCCACGCACTCTTTTCTCCCCATTCTTTTCTCTTGCGAGAGAAAAGAATGGGCCGCCGGAGGCACGTCGGAATGGAAATATCAGATCTCCCCGACCAGCGACCATGTCGTGCAGCCGGTGATCTTCACGTCCATAAACCGCCCGATGAGACCATCGTCACCCGCAAACCGGACGAGCCGCCCGCCCTCGGTGCGGGCCGTCAGCATATCCCTGTCGCGGCCGTCGACCAGTACGCGGACGGTTTTGCCGACGTAGCTCTGGTGAATTTCCAGCGAAATGCGGTTCTGCACGTCGCAGAGCCGGTCAAAGCGGCGGTTTTTCTCTTCCTTGGGTGTCGGATCGTCCATTTTTGCCGCGGGCGTGCCCGCGCGCGGCGAGAAGATGAAGGTGAAAAGCGCGTCATAGCGCACGTCCTCGATAAGGCTGATCGTGTCCTCAAACTCCTCCGCCGTCTCGCCGGGGAAGCCGACAATGACGTCGCTCGTCAGGACGAGATCGGGCATGATCTCGCGGCCATAGTGCGCCAGCTTCAGATATTCCTCGCGGTTATAGTGCCGGTTCATCGCCTTCAGCACCCGGTCGTTGCCGGACTGGAAGGGCAGATGAAACTGCTTTGCGATCTTCGGATATTTCGCAATGGTGTCAAAGAGCTTTTTGCTCGCGTCCTTCGGGTGGCTCGTCATGAAGCGCAGCCAGAACTCGCCGGGAAGCTGTGCGATCTCGGCCATGAGATCAGCAAAATCAACGCCGAGCCCCAGATCCTTGCCATAGGAGTTGACGTTCTGGCCGAGAAGCGTAATGTCCTTATAGCCCGCGGCGATAAGACCCTTGACCTCTTCCAATATTTCTTCCGGCCTTCTCGACCGTTCGCGGCCGCGCACATAGGGGACGATGCAGTAGGAGCAGAAATTGTTGCACCCATACATGATCGACACCCACGCCTTGAGGTTCGACGAGCGCACGACGGGGATGCCCTCTGCAATGTTGCCCGCGGAATCATCCACGGCGAAAATGCGCTTGTTCGTGGTCAGGACCTTCTGCAGAAGCTCCGGAAAGCGCCACAGCTCGTGCGGGTTGAACACACCGTCCACGTGGCGGTAGCTGGTTTTGATGCGCTCGACCACCTGCGGCTGACCCATCATGCAGCCGCAGAGGAAAATTTTCTGCTCCGGGTGCCGGGCCTTCGTGTGGACCAGCGCGCCGACGTTGCCGTAGACGCGGGTCTCCGCGTGCTCGCGGATGGCGCAGGTGTTGATGACGATGCAGTCCGCGCCCTCCTCGGTGTCGACGATCTCGTAGCCGCCCGCGCGCAGCATGCCGCGGATACGCTCGGAATCCGCTTCGTTCTGCTGGCAGCCATACGTGTCGACAAAGGCGCGCGGCGTCCGGCCGCGCGCGGCCCAGAGAGCCTTGATCTGCTCACAGACGGCGGCCTCCTTCGCCAACGCCTCCTGCGGGATCACAACGGGTTTGCGTTCCATGTACATATCCTCCGAACTGCATAACTTAACAATTTATTATAGCAGACAATGCGCCGTTTTGCAATGCGGCAGAGAAAAACCGCACAGCCCCGTAAAAACGAAACTGCGCGGCGGTATGGAATGGGATCACGGTCGATCGAAGTATTTGTACGTGAAGCAGAAGACCGCGTGGTAGACGGAATCCTGCTCGCCCTGCAGGTCGGCGGTGATGGTATAGCGGGCGTTCGTCTGCAGCGGCGTCAGAAGGTCGTCGGGCAGATCGGCCTGCGTGAGGGTCTGCGGTTCGCCGCCGTCAAGCGGCGTGATTTCCACGGTATAAGGCGCAGTCAGCGGCAGAGGGAATGACAGCCGCAGAGGCGCTATGTTCTCCCGCCCGATCTCTGTGTCCGCATCCGGCGTGGGCGGCTGGAGGATGTTTTCGCTCCCGTCCGCCATGGTCTGCGTCAGGGAATAGAGCGCGGCCGAGACGCGGCGGCTGGCGCCGTATTCGTCAAAATATACCCACAGCGTCGGACGCGGGACGAGGATCGTGTCCAGATAGTCCCAGTCGACCGGGCAGGACAGGTAATAGCTCTCCGTCGGCGCGTTCTCCAGCCATATGCGCGTGACACGGATGGACTGATCGGCAAGATAGACCACCAGAATGCCCTTCGGCGTGTTGAAATCCATACTCAGCCCGCGCCCGTCGTTATAAACGTCCAGCTTCTCCGTATAAGTCTCCAGCTCCAGAGACGCAAGATAGGTCTTGAACGCGGTCTCGTCCACGCAGGCGTAGTCGTTCGCGCCGCGCGGATCGTCCCACGGGTCAAGATACTGCAGGTGGAAATCCTCGAGCGGCTGGTTATCAAAGATCCGCGCCGTGCCCGGCTGCGCGTCATAGGCCAGCGCCATATGGCCGGTGCAGAGGGCCAGCACGGCGAATGTCAGCCCGACGAGGATCGCGCCCGTGCACTTTTTCCCCGGCGTCATGATATTTTTGAGCCGGTAGCGCAGCGCGCTCGCCGTGGCGGACAGGCAGGTGGTGAACCCGCGTTCGTCGCCCGCGGTACTGAGCAGCAGCTCCGCGTATTCCCGCCGGACGGGCTGCGGCTCGTCCAGAAGAACGGTCTCGTCGCAGCTCAGCTCAAAATCGTCGGCACTCTTGCGCATGGCGACCCACATAAGCGGGTTGAACCAGCACATCGCCGTGCAGAAGGCCATGAAAAACTTGGACGACGGATCGCCACGGCAGATATGGATGATCTCATGCCGCAGCACAAGGGAAAGCTCCTGCGGCGTATAGCTGCGCGCAGGCAGCACCACGCAGGTCGTGCGGTCAAACAGGCCGATGGACAGGGGCGTCGTCAGCGTCTGCGAGCGGACGAGCTTCCATTTCGCCTTTTTCACCCACGCGCGCGCCAGCTCCGCCTGCCAGACGGCGAGCGTTTCCTCGTCCGTGACCGGCACGGCATCCTTTAAGACCCGACGGCGGAAGCGCAGGTGGGAGAGAACTTTCCATCCCAGCACGCCCGCCGCACCCGCCGCCCAGATGGCAAAGAGCACATAGACGAGCTTCCCCGGCAGGTGTATGACGAGCGGATGCTCGGCGGCGAGCTGGTTCGTGTTGTTCAGCAGATACAGAAAGTCCGGCAGCAGCCACAGCATCGCGCACACGCGGGCGGAAAAGTGCCTCCGCAGCACCGGCATGACGGCCAGCAGCAGGACGTAATAGACGCCAATCACCAGAAACACTTCGACCAGCAGCCGCAGCACGGACTGGATAGCAAGCGCCCACCCGCCCATGACCGCGCCAAGAACGATCCAGACCAGCAGCAGAAACGGCAATGAGCCTGCCGCGAGGAACGCGGAGAAGCGCGGCAGGGAATCGTCCACGCTCTTCGGGTCGGACAGCTGTTCCCGGTCCGCGCGCTCCCAGACCTTCCATGTAATGACCGCGCTGCAGATCAGGGTGAGGACGAGACGGAGGGCCTGTACGCTGCTCATAACGCACCCTCCTTCAGAAGCTCACGCAGCTCGGCCAGCTCTTCCGCGCTCAGGCCGCTGGCGCACAGGGCGGCGGCGAAGGCGGGGAGGCTCTTGCCGCAGAGCTGGTCATAGAACTTTTGTCCCTGCCGGGCAAGGTAGTCTTCCTTTGTGATCAGTGGCCAATATTCGGCGCTGCGGCCGGTTTTTTCAATTTTCAGAAAGCCCTTTTCCGCCAGCCGGGACAGGACGGTCAACAGCGTCGTCGGTGCTATGGGGTGCGTTCCGGCAAGCTTCTCACTGATCCCGGCGCGCTTCGCCGGCACCTCGCAGGCCCAGACAGCCTGCATGACGGCCAGCTCCGCATCGGGAAGGGTACGAATGAGTTTGGTCATAGAAGACAGCTCCCTCTACATTTGTAGTATATCTGCATTCTACAACTGTAGAGGAAAAATGTCAAGGCTGAAAGTCTTCTGCAGATTTGCGGGGGCTGTCCCACTTTTTCTTTTGCTTCTCCAGAAGAAAAAGTGGCAAAAAGAAAAAGAGCCCGGGGGATTGCGAATTTCCCCCCCCGAACCCCCTTAAAGCGCCCAAGAAAACCGCTTCGGTTTTCTTGGATCTTTCCTGCGAAGACTGGAAGATATGCATCAAAAATTTCCTTTCCGGTATATTCCTTGCCTCTCCCTTTGGGAGAGGTGGCTGAGCGAAGCGAAGACGGAGAGGGTAAA